>ERZ1032461.491-NODE-491-length-10708-cov-6.354642_pt1 | contig 10708 bp, 8 predicted proteins | sample MGYA00517098_ERZ1032461 | MGnify/ENA primary metagenome ERZ1032461 (study PRJEB33719, sample SAMN04261332) | wastewater metagenome | biome: periurban shantytown; feature: human; material: feces | host: Homo sapiens | place: Peru: Lima | collected 2013-01-26 ...
GGTATGGTTGGATAGCCTTGGAAAAGAAGATACGCAAACCCTTTCAATCTGTTCCAAGAGGTGCTTTTATGAAACCAACGATCATTACAGATATCAAATGCTTTGTCACAAACCCGGAACGCCACAATCTGGTGGCAGTAAAGGTGATGACCAATAAGGGCGTATACGGTGTAGGCTGCGCCACCTTCCAGCAGCGTCCGCTGGCGGTGAAGTGCGCTGTGGAAGAATATCTCAAGCCCATCCTGATCGGCAGGGATGCCAACGACATCGAGGATCTGTGGAACCTGATGATGGTCAACTCCTACTGGCGCAACGGCCCGGTGCTGAACAACGCCGTGGCAGGCATCGACATGGCACTGTGGGATATCAAGGGCAAGCTGGCAGATATGCCCCTGTACCAGCTGCTGGGCGGCAAGGCGCGGACGGCGATCCCTGCCTATACCCACGCAGTAGCAGATGATCTGGAAGGATTATACCGCGAGGTGGACCGCATCTACAAGGAGGGCTACCGTCATATCCGCTGCCAGCTGGGCTTTTACGGCGGGATCCCGGACGAGCTGAATACCCCGGAAAACCCCCTGCCCGGCACCTATTTTAACCAGGACGACTACATGCGCAACACCGTGTATATGTTCGGCAAGCTGCGGGAAAAGTACGGCAGCTCCTTCCACATCCTGCACGATGTGCATGAAAGGCTGACCCCCAATCAGGCGATCCGGTTTGCCAAGGAGCTGGAACCGTACGCTCCCTATTTCCTCGAAGATCTGCTTCCGCCGGATCAGAACGAGTGGCTGGCACAGCTGCGCAGCCAGTGCGCTACCCCGGTGGCTACCGGCGAGCTGTTCAATAACCCCATGGAATGGAAAGAACTGGTCGTGAACCGCCGGGTGGACTACCTGCGCTGCCATGTTTCCCAGCTGGGCGGCATTACCCCGGCGGTAAAGCTGGCGCACTTCTGCGAACCCTTTGGCGTGCGTATCGCATGGCACACCCCATCGGACATTACCCCCATCGGGGTGGCGGTGAATACCCACCTGAACATCCATCTGCATAATGCCGCCATTCAGGAGAACATCGAGCTGAAAGACAAGATCAAGGCAGTGTTCCCTGGCTACAACGAGGCAAAAGGCGGCTACTTCTACCCTATTGAGCGTCCGGGCATCGGTGTGGATATCGACGAAAATGAGATCGTCAAGTATCCGGTGCGCTACCGTCCCCATGAGTGGACCCAGAGCCGCATCCCGGATGGTACGCTGGTGACGCCGTGACCGACCGCTTTCAATAATGTGCAGGACTTTGCACTTTTTGCCCCAGTGTGGTATCCTTAGCAAAAGACCCCAAGGGAGGATACTGCCTGTGACTGCCAAAAAGACCGAGTTCATCGTTACAGACCTCATCAGCAAGATCTTTCAGCGCAAGACCATAATGGACAAGCTGCCCAGCCAGCGGGAATTGGCAGAGATCTATCACGTTTCCCGTTTCACGATCCAGAAGGTGCTGGGAAGGCTGCAATCCATTGGTTTGATCTATATGACACAGGGCGATGGTACCTATATCAACAAAAAGGCACTGGGGCATCCTATGGTCTACAATTCCCTTACCGAAGTGCCCTATGAGGAGCTGCGTTCCAGAACCCTGTACCTGAAGCAGGTGGAGCCTACGGCGGAGCTGCGCCGGGTGTTCAATCTGGAAGTCGGCGAGACCCTGTGGGAGTTCCGCCGCATCCGTATCGTGCGGTATGAGATCAGTCAGGTAGAGACTGGCTGGATGCCCTGTGCGCTGTTTCCGGAGCTGAACCGGGAGGTGCTGGAGGACTCTATCCAGAGCTATGCTTTGCGGCAGAAGTACCGCATTGCCTACTTTATCACCAACTACCATGCAGCAGCACTGGATGCAGAGCACGCCGAACTTTTGCACTGCAAAAAGGGGCTGCCGGTCATGGATATCACTTCCCGTGGTGTACTGCGGGATGGAAGAATCTTTGTTTACAGCCGCATCAAGGCGGTGCAGTATGAGTGCACGTATGTTTCGCCCTTCAATAAGGATGTGTTCCTTTCCCGGCGGAAAATAATTACGGAAGATGCGTAAAAAGAACGCCTGTCAGGCTCAATGGCCCGGCAGGCGTTCTTGCATGGGGATTATACGTGAGCCGCACCGCGGTCGAGAATTTTATCGAACCGGGCAAAGAAGGTGATGGTGGTGATGGTGGCGGCCAGAATGTCGCTGACCGGCTCGGCCAGAAACACGCCGAACACCGGGTTCGGCAGCAGGTGCGGCAGGATGAAGATGAGCGGGATCAGCAGGATGATCTTGCGCAGGCAGGCCAGCAGCAGGCTCACCTTGGCCTGCCCCAGCGCCATAAAGCTCTGCTGGCAGGCGATCTGGAAGCCCATGGCGAAGATGCCCGCCATGTAAATGCGCATGGCCCAGGTGGTGTAGGAGATCAGCGCACTGTCCGAGGTGAAGATACCGGCCACCGCGCCGGGCACCAGCATCATCAGAAGCCAGAACATGCAGGTGTATACGCCGCACAGGGTCAGCTGAAAGCGGAAGGCTTCCTTGACGCGGGGCTTTTTGCCTGCGCCGAAGTTGAAGCTTATGACAGGCTGACCGCCCTGACAGATGCCCTGAATGGGCAGGGTGCACAGCTGGGATGCGCTGGTGATGACGGTCATGGCACCCACGGCCACATCGCCGCCGTACCGCGCCAGACTGGAGCTGAAACTGATGGACAGCAGGCTCTCGGTGGAGAGCATCACAAAGGTAGAGATGCCCAGCGCCATCACCGGCAGGATGACAGTGCGCTCCGGGCGCAGATAGTCCCTGCGCAGGCGCAGGAGGGTCTTTTCGCCGGTGAGGAAGCGCAGGATCCACACCGCGCCCACAGCCTGACTGAGCACCGTGGCAATGGCCGCGCCCCGCACGCCAAGCCCGAACCCGAAGATGAGGATGGGGTCAAGGATAATGTTGATGACCGCACCGATCACGGTGGTGAGCATACTGGTTTTGGCAAAGCCCTGCGTGGTAATGAAGGGGTTCATGCCCAGCACCAGCAGCACGAACACCGAGCCCAGAAGGTAGATGCGGCTGTAGCTCAGGGCATACGGCAGGGTGGCATCGCTGGCGCCAAACAGCCGAAGCAGCATCGGCGCCCCGGCATAGAAGCTGATGGTCAGCACCACCGAAAAGAGCAGCAGCATGGTAAAGCTGTTGGAGATGATCTTTTCTGCCTGTTCCCTGTCGCCCTGCCCCAGAGCAATGGCGGTGCGGGGCGCACCGCCTGCGCCCACCAGCATGGCGAATGCATTCAACAGCATCAAGATGGGAGTGAACAGGCCCACGCCGGTCAGCGCTGCCGCACCGATGCCCGCGATATGGCCGATGTAAATTCGGTCCACGATGTTGTACAACAGGTTCACGACCTGCGCTACCACCGCAGGGATCATGAGCTGCAGCATCAGGCTGCGGACGTTCCCACTGCCCATGTCCTGTTTTGACTGTGCCATGGATGTGATTCTCCTTTTTACTTCAAATTTGAACTATATCCTCTCTATTATACTCAAAACCCGCAAAAATACCAGTCCCTTTTCGCAAATTTTTCCATGTTCCGCTCAAAAGTGCAAAAAGCTCCGGGTCTGCCGCACAGCAGACCCGGAGCTTGGAACGCGAAAAAGTGTTGACGCCAACAGGCTTTTTTGCTATACTATATAAGGTTTATCGTGGAGATGTATCGAAGTGGTCGTAACGAGAACGACTCGAAATCGTTTTGTCCTTAACCGGGCACGTGGGTTCGAATCCCACCATCTCCGCCAACAAAAGGCATCAGCTCAGGCTGGTGCCTTTTTTGCGGCTAGATGGTGAGGATGAGAACAGGGCGGCGGCCCGCAGGCCGCAAGCAATCAGCCCCGCGGGCTGTTGCTTAGCCCGCGGGAGAATCGGCATCGATCAAAATGGTCATGCGTGTTCCGCCATCCCCCACCGAAAGGCTTTCGCCGTGCGCAAATCGGCGTCTTTGAAGTGCCCGCCGCTGTTCCATTCAAGGGCGCAGTCTGCGCCGCGCTCTGCAAGTCGGCTGTACAGGGCACGGATGTTATTGCCCACCGCAGCCATGACGGTGTTTTTCGTGTGCTCTTCCTTGTCACCAAGGCTCAGATAAATGTGCTGCGTCTGAATCGGGTGCCGCTGTTCAAACTCCATCCAGCCCGGGAACCACACCGAGGGAGAAGCGGCGGCGACACCGTAGAACAAATCAGTCTGGGTGGATGCCCACAGCGAAAACAATCCTGCCAGCGAGTAGCCGCCCAGAATGATTTTGACGTTTTCTGGGAGTTCAAACTGTTGTTTCAGCGTGGGGATGACCTGTTCTGTCAGAAAGCGCAGGGTGTCCGCAGCATTGCCGCCGAAACCCTGCTTCCCCCACACGGCAGGGGCTTCCCATGGAGAAAGTGCATCGTTCCAGCTTTCCACCGGGATGGCCGCAAACAGAAAGCGGTGCGCACTCTGTGCAATAGCGGTAGCCTCGCTTTCCATGCTTTGCAGCTCGTGCTCGCCTGTCATTTGGAGCAGCAGATATTCCGCATGGGCTTCGCCGTAAATGCGGCAAGGTCTGTTCCCGATTTGCATTGTCTGTGCGGTCATTGCGGTATCCTCCCGAAAAAACTTTGATAAGCTCAGTATAGCAACTGAAAAATCATTTTGCAATTCAAAAAGGCGTTCGCATTCGCAGCAAGCAGGGCTTGTTGGGAAATTCCAAACCCTTGCCTGCATCGTAGGAGGGTGCAGCCATCACGGAAGCGTGATGATTGCAGGAATGCTATGCTGAAACAACAAGAGCGGAGCCTTTTGCAAGGCCCCGCTCTTATTGCTGCCGTTAAGCAGAAAATGAAAATGAAGGAGATTTATCTTTCAAAACCGCCTGTGGACTGCTGCAGCGATGGGGAGCCATAACAAATCCATCAGACAGGCTTTGGAAGAAGCAAACAGGGACGGGAAAAATGCACTGTCACAGGTTGATGCCGATTCCAAGGATCACGAACAGGATCGCCAGACAGATGCAGCTTACCCCGTTTCTTCGTTCCGTGAAAGCGTCCAGAGAACACTTTGCACGCTGTTTTGCCTGTTCCAACTGGGATGCCCCCGCATAAGCGGAGAATCCGGCACAAATCAAAAGCATCAAACCGATCCAGATCATCATAAGCATGCGCCCAAGGGCTTTGCCGATTCCTTCCCCGGGCTGCAGCGGATGCCGGACACCCAGCTGACCATGCTCACGCTGGAAAACCCTTCCACCCAGGCACTCCGCAAGCTGCTGCCGGAATTTGAGCACCGCAGCGGCATCCGGATCAAGCTGATCGGTGTCCCCTACGATGACCTGCTGGCGCAGCTGAACCTCATCGGGCCGCATTTTACCTATGATATGATCCGTATTGACGTGGCGCAGTTCGGAGACATCGGGCAAACGATCTATCGTCCACTGGACGAGCTTTCCATCTCCCCGGAGGGACTGTCCCCCCGGCTGATCAAAAACGGCTACGACAGCTACTCGATGCTGAACGGCCGGGTCTATGCCCTTCCCCTTGACCCCAGCGTGCAGATCTTTTTGTACCGCACCGACCTGTTCCACGACGCCAAGCTGTGCCGCGCCTACTACGAGCGTTTCCACGAAAATCTTGTGGTGCCCACCACCTACGAGCAGTATCTCCACGCTGCGGAGTTCTTCACCCGCAGCTGCAACCCGGACTCCCCCACCGAGTACGGCACCACCATGACCTGCGGCTCTGCCTCCGTTGCGGCAAGCGATTTTCTGCCCTTCTACCTTTCCCGCATCGACCGCTTCGGCTCCACGCCGGAGACTCTCCGGCTGGACTGCCCCGAAATGCAGGCGGCCATGCGCCAGTACCATGCACTGGAAAAGTTCTCCTGCAAGCAGAACTGGTGGGGCGACAGCATCCAGAAATTTGCGGAGGGAAAGACCGCCATGACCGTCATCTACTCCAACTATGCAGCCGAACTGATCAACTCCGGAAATTCGGTGGTCGTCGGTCGGGTGGGCGCGGCCATCCTTCCGGGATGCAAGCCTCTGCTGGGCGGCGGCATCGTGGGCATCTCCCGATACAGCCAAAAAGCGGAAGCCTGCAAGCAGTTCTTCCACTGGTACTACTCTGCGGATGTGGCTTCCCTGCTGGTTCGTCTGGGCGGCACCTCCCCCATTGTGGATGCCTATGAGGATTTCCAGAATTACAGCATCTTCCCGTGGATGAACACTTCCAAAAAGAGCTTTGGATTGGGACAGCGCGGGGTGATAAACCAGACCCCGGAGCGGTTCTCCATCCCGAAATACGAATTTGCAGTAGGCACTGCCGTCCGCAACGTGGTGCAGGACCTGATGACCCCGGAGGACGCCAGCCGTATGGCGCAGGCCCTTTATGATGCCGCCGACCCGGTCTGCCGCTAAACCGGAACACAAACTGTATGAATATGAAAAAGCCCACAGGCCGGAACTCCATCTGGCCTGTGGGCTTTTTGTCTCTTTTCGGTTCTCAGTGTTTCGGTTTTTTGCCCCAGAGCCCCAGTCCGCTGCGGCTGGATGCTTTGCCGTGCTTGGGCGCTGCAGCCGGCTTCGGTGCACGGCTGCGCTTTTTCTCTGGCTTTGGTTCGGGTTCCGGCTCGGTCCAGGGGAGCAGACCGGTCTTGGACTCCGCTTCGGGCTCCGGCTTCTCCGCTGGCACGGGTGCAGCCGGTGCTTTCGGTACGGTCTTTGGCTTCTCCGCTGGCACGGGTGCAGCCGGCGGTGCATCCGGAACGGACTGCGGCTGCTGGGCAGTGCTGCTGTCCGCCGCCGGTGTCCGCTCTGGCCGCTTCCAGCTGCCGTCTTTTCCCATGCGGAGCAGCTCCCACATGATCTCATCATCGCTCCGGGTATTCTGGCTGCGCTGCAGATCATCGGTCAGTTCGTCCATCACGCTTCGGCCATCTCCTGCCGGTTTCCATGTCGGCTCCAGCGCGGAATCTGCCGGACGGAGCAGGTCCTCCGGCAGAGGGCTGTCGGCATTCTCCGGTTTCTTCTTTTTCTTCCGGATGGGAGCTGCGACGTGCTCCGGATGGAGCGGAAAGATTTCCAGCGACTGCACTTCGTTGACCACACAGCCCAGCAGCTGCACACCGGACTTGTTCAGCTTTTCAATGGCATCCTGTATGACAGGCAGCGGGGCGGCATCGTGACGCACAACGAACAGTGCATGGTCTGCCAGCTTGTTCAGGCGCAGCACATCCGAGGAACGTCCCACCGAGGAAGCATCAATGATGACATACTCGTAGGGCTCCATGATCGGTCTCAAAAAGTCGAACAGGGCGGCATCCAGCGGCACCGCATCGGGTTCCAGCACCATCGGCAGAAGGTCCAGATAGCCGGTCAGCGAAATAACCGCTTCCGGCTCGGCAGATTCGCCTTTGTACAGGGCATTCAGCGTCCGGCTGTACGGCAGATCCTGCAAAAACATTCCGCCCAGGCGGGGAGCACGGGTATTCAGATCCAGCAGCAGGGTGCGCTTTTCCATATCGGACAGCTGCAGGGCCAGATTGGCCGCCACCGTGCTCTTGCCTTCTCCATCCTCAGCCGAAGTCACATAGAACCAGTGCGGCTCTGCCGTGGTGCCGAATCGGTTGATCAGGATATGCGCGGCCGAAGCAAAGTTCTGCACGGCATCGGCATCTGCACGGTGCGTTTCGCTCAACAGCTGCATGTTCTTCTGGAAGTAGCTGTTATCCTTGGGGATGCTGCCCAGAGTTTCGAGCTTCAGGACATCCTCCACGTCTTTCACATTCAGCAGGGTGGGCCGCAGGAAAAACTCCAGCACCGCCAGACCCGCACCGGCGGCCAGACCCAGCACACAGAAGATCACCCACAGGCGGACATACTGGCCGGCACCGCCGCCCGTTGTAGAAGCTGCTTCCGGAGCGTCGATCATGGCCACAGAGCCCATCATCAGTGTTTCCGGCAGGATCTCCTTGATGGCATCCACCAGCGCATTCATCAGCTGGACGCCGGCCTCGGCATTGTTCCAGGTCAAAGTAAGCAGCAGCACCTGCGTCTCATTGTAGCGGCTCACCTGCAGATTCTGAGAAACATCCTGTGTTGTGACCGATACAAGGCCCGCACGATCAATGGCAGCCTGCAGGGTGCGCTCACTCTTCATCACAAAGGTCGCGGCGTCCATCATATCCAGGGTCTGATAAAAGGTGTTTGAACTCAGATAATCAGAATTATTGTATACAACGCCGTCTGCAGAGGGTTGGGAGGTGATCGCAACGGAACAATTGACCGCGTAGTTGGTACGGCTGTTCCGCAGAAAGGAGACGCCGCTGAACACGAATCCGCAGAAAAAGCCCAGCAGGCCCAGCACAAGGATCGTCTTCCGGTGCTTGAAGACGGTGTACAGCAGGTCGCTGATGCGGATCTCGTCATTGTCCATTGTTTCTCACCACCTTTACGATTTATTTTCGCTCTGGTCGAGGGTCTCGTCCTGAGCTGCAGCAGCTTTCCGTGCCTTGCGGCGGCGTGCAAGGATGCCCCACAGGAACACCAGCAGCCAGACCACACCGGCGGCGACCACAGCCAGAACGGCCAGAGCCACCGCACTGCGCAGCGTAAACACCGGCACGGTCCAGTTCTGCGTACTTGCCGTATCCTGTACAGTGAAGGGATATTTCCGGGCATTTGCGGGATCTGCCTTGCCGCGTACCACATAGTAGCTGCCCTCGGTCAGATCGGTGAACAGCTGGCCGGAATCGCTGGACGTCCAGCTCCGGATCAGCTGATCCTGCTCGTTGTACAGGGAGAGCTGTTCGCCCTCCGTATTGCTGCGCAGCACCATATCCACGGCAGAGATGGATACCCGCAGGAGCCGGTTGGTGATGTCCAGCGTTGTGCTGCCTGCACCGTCGATGCGGCCGTCCGCAGCGACGGTCACCGTGTGATCCGTGTCATCCGGACGGTAGTTTTCCGGTGCCTGCTGTTCGCGGATAAGATAGGTCGTGCTCTTATCCAGATCGGTCAGACGGATCTGGCCTGCCCCATCGGTCGCCACCGTCTGGGTGGTGCCGGTGCGCCGGTTGGCCACCGTAAAGACTGCACCCTCCAGAGCAGAGGAAGTAAGCTCGTCCGTGACGTTCAGAATGATCTTTGTCTTTTCGGTATCGATCTTGTGCAGCTCCGGGTCGCTGCCGTTTTTCTTTTCCACTTCTGCATCCAGATCCTGCTGCATGGTGGTGTAGTAGTTGGGGGACGACTGCTGCTGCACCGTGTACTTGCCAAGATACAATTCCACGCTTTCGCCGTAGCCGGCTTCGTCACAGGTGATGGTATCCACCTGCTGGCCCTGCGTATAGCGCACCGTGCCATCCTTTGTGATGATATCTTCGGCTGCGATCACCCGGAAGGTGCCGCCGCCTACAGGCTGCTGTGTTTCGGCGTCGTTCATCTGCAGCCGGATGATGTTTTTGCAGGGAGCCACCCGGATCTGCACGATATAGGGCTCCGGCCAGTCGTACATGCGGTCCACATCGTAGTAGGTGTCCGCTGCCGCATCGTATCCTTCCGGCTCACTGAGCTGACGGAAGTAGTAGCTGCCCTGCCAGATCTTTTCCGGCAGATAGAAGGTGCCTTCCCCGGTGGTCTCATACTCCCGGTAGCTGATCTTTTCCGGGTAGTAGGTATTCAGGGTCTGCAGGCTGCCGTTGATCAGATGGGCCGTATCCGTGCGGTACAGCTCAAAGCGCACACCGGCTTCCTGAATGCGCCGCTCGGTCTCTTCATCGATCAGCTCGGCAAACACGGCGGCCTTAACGCCGTCCTCGTCGTAGCCGCCGCCACCACCGCCGCCGGTCTGGATGATCTGCTGATCGTATCGTCCGTCGCCGTCGCCGGGGTCATCATCGGCACCGCCATCGTGCCAGCCGTCGTAGTCGTCGTCATGCCAGCCGCTGGACGCGGCCTCCTCACTGGAAGAGGAGGGCTCTTCGAGGCCGGTGTAATCGCTCAGAAGATAAAGGCCCAGCAGTGCAATGATCAGAAGCAGCACATACACAAGGGCGCTCATCATATCGGTTGCCGGCTGCCAGAAATTGTATTCTGCATCCGGATCCTGTCTGCGTTTTCTCGTTTTCATCCGGAGTGCCCCACTTTCAGGATCCTGACAAATTCATCCACCGACAGCGGACGGGAGAAGAGGTATCCCTGCCCTTCGGTGCAGCCGGCTTTGCGCAGCACGTTCAGCTGCTCGGTGCTTTCAATGCCCTCGGCCAGCAGATTCAGCCGGAGCGTGCGGGCCTGTGCAAAAATACCGGGCAGCACATCGGTCTTATTCTGCAGCGCAGCGCTGCGCAGATCCAGCTTGAGCAGGTCGGTGCCAAAGCCGCCCAGTGCGCTCAGCTCCACATAGTCGCCGTCAAAGCCGTCCAATATCACCCGGAAGCCCATCTGCTGCAGCTGTGCTTCCGTATCGCTCAGCGCACCATGGGTCTCCAGATAGGCAGACTTTGCAATATCGATGTTCAGATATTTTGGTGGGATACGGTACTTTTTGAGCATTTCGGAGAAAAACTCCGCCACATCGATGGCCAGAATATCCGTCTTTGTTACATTGACCGCGCCGGGGACCGGGCGGCCGCTCGCATCGATCCACACCCTGCTAGTCTTGCAGAATTCCTC
>ERZ1032461.493-NODE-493-length-10697-cov-4.205506_pt1 | contig 10697 bp, 5 predicted proteins | sample MGYA00517098_ERZ1032461 | MGnify/ENA primary metagenome ERZ1032461 (study PRJEB33719, sample SAMN04261332) | wastewater metagenome | biome: periurban shantytown; feature: human; material: feces | host: Homo sapiens | place: Peru: Lima | collected 2013-01-26 ...
GCGCGACACCGAAACCGGGCGTTCGGGTCCGAAAACCTCGGCGAACTGCTCGAGACACCGGACCACGCGGTAGGGCGATTCGTAGAAAATCATCGTGCGCTCCTCGCCGGCAAGCGCCTGCAACTGCTTCATCCGCCCCTTCTTCTGGGGCAGGAAGCCCTCGAAGCAGAAACGGTCGCACGGAAACCCGCTCTGCACCAGCGCCGGAATCAGCGCCGTGGCGCCGGGCAGCGTCTCGACCTCGATCCCCGCCTCGACGCACGTGCGCACCAACAGGAACCCGGGGTCCGAAATGCCGGGCGTCCCGGCGTCCGACACCAGGGCGGCATTGCGTCCCGCGGCGATCGCCCCGGCGACCATTTCGACCGTGGCGTGCTCGTTGAACTTGTGGTGCGAACGGAGTTTCTGCTCGATGCCGAGGTGCTTCAGCAGGAACGACGTCGTGCGCGTGTCCTCGGCGAGGATGAAATCCACCTCGCGCAGGACGTTCACCGCGCGCAGCGTGATGTCGTCCAGATTCCCGATCGGCGTAGGTACGATATAGAGTTTGGCCATCGTGTCAGGCAAATTTGCGTTCGAGCAGTTCCATCATAAACTTCGCGCCGTCCGAATTGGGATTCCAGGCGTAGTTCTCGGCAATGTGGATCATGCACTCGTCGAAATCGTCGAAGGCGTTGAGCGTCGCGATCGCCTCTTCATAGGCTTCGCCGTCGCCGCCGAACAGATCGCGGATCAGCAGGAACTTGTCGTTGATGCCGATGGCGTTGCGAAGGTCGGCGACCGGTTCGCCGCGGCGCAGTTCCGAAGCCATGTCGCGCCGCGGAGCGATCGTGTCGGCCAGCGTCTGCACGTCGTGGTTGATCACCTCGCCCAGCACGGCCCCGACAGGGACCGCAACCTCCTTCGCTCCGGATTCGGCCTCCTCCGGCTCGGCGGCGGCAGGCGCTTCCGAAACGGTGACGGGTTCCGCCGCGGACTGCGGCACGGACGTTCCGGACTGCGGCCCGGGACCTGCGGACGCAGGCGCAGCCGCCGGTTCGGGAGTCGCGGCAAACCCGGGACGGACAGTCGGTCCGGGCGTCGCAGCGGGTTCGGGACGGGCAGCGGGTTCGGGACGCTCCGCCGGTCTTTCCGCCGTTTCGGGCCTTGCGGGCTTTTCGGCGGGCGCAGGCGTATCGTAGAGCGACATGATGACGCGCTGTTTGTGACGGTGGCGGACGGTCTCCTCCTCCAGCCCGAACAGCGTGGGCGCGATGTATTGGGGTTTCTCCGCAGGAGCGGGTTCCGGAACGACGACCGGTTCAGCCGCAGCGGCAGGTCCGGGCGCAGCGACCGGCTTCGCAGACGGTTCGGGCACAGCGTCGGATTCGGATGCTGCGACCGGTCCGGATTCGGCGGCCGGTTCGGATTCTCCGGCGACGAATGCGGCTTCGGACGCCGCTTCGGGATCAGGCTCAAATCCGGATTCCCCCTCAAGTTCCGGCTCGGAATCCGACGCCGCAGGCTCCGCCATTCCGGGCGTCTCCGTATCGGGTTCCCCCCCGGCAAACGCCCCGGCAGAATCGGCTGCGACCGTCGTATCGGGTTCGGAAAACGGCTCTGCGGGTTCCGCCTCCGCATCGAACGCGGGTCCTGAAACGGCATCGGGACCGGGTTCGAACACGGCTTCGTCCGTCGGGTCGAGCGAAAGCACCGCCCCGAGGTCGATGGGCCCCGGAGCCGCCGCAGGCTCCGTCTCCGCAACCGGGGATTCCGGAAGGGATTCCACCTCCGTAAAGCGCACCGCATCGTAGAGCGTCCGCAGTTTTTCCAGCGCCAGGTCGCGTTCGAGGGCCGGAATCTCCCCGGAAGGCTCCCAGCCGTCGACAATCGCGGTCAGCTTGCGCAGTTCGGCACGTATCGTCTTCAAATCCATCATTGCGTACTGTTTTGACCTCCAAAGGTAGAAAAAATTTGCGAAAGCCCAGCCATTCCCCGGAACCTTTTGTCCGAAACATCTCCGAACGGGTTTTTCCGGGACATCCGGACCGTCCCGCCGGGCACGGAAAAGGGAGCGGCGGCCGAAGCCGCTGCTCCCTTGCAGCTGTCCCGCACCCGCGGCGTCGGCCGCCGTGCCGGAGAGACGAATCATTCGGTGATCCGGAAACTGCCGCCGAGCGTGCAGTCGGAATCGTGCCCTACCCAGACATGGTAGTCGCCCGGCTCCTGGCCCCACTTTTTGTCGAGACGCCAGAACGAAAGGTCGTCGGGCGTCAGCGTGAAGGTCACCTCGCGGCTCTCCCCGGCGCGAAGCATGACCTTCCGGAAACCTTTCAGTTCACGAACCGGACGCGTCACACCGGACAGCAGATCGCGCACGTAGAGCTGCACGACCTCCTCGCCGTCGCGGCCGCCCGTGTTGGTCACGCGGACCGACACGCGAACCTCGCCGCCGACGGCGGTTTCGGGCGTCAGCACCCGCAGGTCCGAATAACCGAACGTCGTGTAGCTCAACCCGTAGCCGAAACAATACTGCGGCGAATTGGGTACGTCGAGATAGCGCGAAGTGTATTTGTTGGGCTTGCCCGACTCGTCGGCCGGACGTCCCGTGCTCTTCATGTCGTAATGGATCGGAACCTGCCCCACCGTGCGGGGAAAGGTCATCGGCAAACGCCCCGAGGGGTTGTAGTCGCCCGACACGACATCGGCCAGCGCCTCGCCCGCCATCGTGCCCGGATACCAGGTCAGCAGCAGGGCGTCGGCAAGTTCCGCTTCACGGGCCAGCTCCATAGGACGACCCGTAACAAGCAGGACGACAATCGGTTTCCCGGTTTGCTTCAAGCTCTCCAGCAGGTCACGCTGCGCGTCGGGCAGCGCAAGCGACGCAAGGCTTGCCGCCTCGCCGCTCTCCCCCGCCTTCAATCCGAGCGCAACCAGCACCACGTCCGACTTCGCGGCTGCGGCCACCGCCTCCGAAATACCGCCTTCGAGGGCCTTGTGCGGGTCGCATCCGCGGGCATAGGTCACACGGTCGGCTCCGAAACGCGCCCGCAGTCCGTCGAGAAAGGTCGAGGTCCGGCCGGCCTCGGCGAAATGAACCCACGAGCCGATCAGGTCCCACCGGGAATCGGCGAAAGGTCCCACCAGCGCGATCCGGCTCCCCTTTTTCAGGGGCAGCACGCCGCCGCGGTTCTCCAGCAGCACCATCGAACTGCGGGCCACGCGGCGCGCGGCATCGAGATGTTCCGGGGCGTAATAGCACTTCTCGCGCTCCTTCGCCTGGTAGCGGAAAGGATCGTCGAACAGCCCCAGGCGGAACTTCACGGCCAGCACCTCGCGGCAAAGGCTGTCGATCAGCGACTCCGGGATACGCCCCTCCCGCACCAGTTCGGCGGCATGGAACAGGTAGGCGGCGCTCATCATGTCCATGTTGACCCCGGCGCGCAGGGCCAGTTCGGCAGCCTGCGCATCGTCGCCCGCCACGCCGTGAGCTTTCAGTTCGCCGATCGTGCCGTAGTCGGTCACCACGAATCCGCCGAAGCCCAGTTCGTCGCGCAGCAGGTCGCGCATCAGCCAGCGGTTGGCCGTGGCCGGAACGCCGTCGAGGTCGTTGAACGAGGTCATCACCGTCGCGGCCCCGGCATCGAGCGCCGCCCGGTAAGGCGGCAGGTAGCTGTCGCGGAAAACCCGCTCGGACATATCGACCGCATGGTATTCGCGCCCGGCCTGCGGAGCGCCGTAGGCGGCGAAATGCTTCACGCAGGCAAGAACCGACGAAGGGTCGGACAAGTCGCCCTGATAGCCCCGCACCATCGCTTCGGCGACACGCGCGCCCAGATAGGGGTCTTCGCCCGCGCCCTCGGAGACACGGCCCCACCGGGGGTCGCGCGAAACGTCGCACATCGGCGAAAAGGTCCAATGGATGCCCATGGCCGAGGCTTCGCGGGCCGAAACGCGGGCCAGCGACTCCGCGGCGGCAGGGTCCCACGAGGCGGCGACGGCGAGGTTGATCGGGAAGATCGTCCGGAAACCGTGGATCACATCGGCGCCGATCAACAGCGGGATGCCCAGCCGGCTCTCCTCGACGGCGATCCGCTGCAACCGCTCGGTCTCCTCGAAGGACTTGATGTTGAATACGCTGCCGCAGCGCCCTTCGCGGACCAGCCGTTCGACGGAAAGTTCCGTCTTGTCGGGTCCCGTGACGGCGCCGCCTCCGCGCTGCTGGACCAGCTGGCCGATCTTTTCGTCGAGCGTCATGCGTTCGACCAGTTCCGCGGCGCGCCGCCGGTCCTGCGGGGTGACGGGCTGCGCCCCGGCGGGATACAGCACGAGGGCCGCCAATACGGTAAAGATGCTATTTTTCATCGGTAAAAGTTTGAAAAGACATGCGAAGGTAATGAAAATACCGCAAAAAAAGGGCTTCGGACGGAATAAACTCACTCCCGCCCGAAGCCCCCGCGATCGCTGCGGCGTCACTCCTTCACGCAGCGCATGCCGTAGGCTGTGGTCATCTTCCGTTCGTAATAGGTTCCCTCGCCCGTGGCGTCGCCCGCCTTCCAGTCGTACATCGGGAGCGGCTTGCCGCCGGCGAGCGTCGACGAACAATAGGCTGCCGAACGCCCCGGATAGTGGATGCGGCCGTTATCGCCCTTGCGGAACATCGTCGACGGGCCGATGAGGGTTCCGCCCGAATTGAGCACATACCAGCGGCTGTACGTGTCGCCCGAGTCCTGGTTCTTGGCGGCGTTGCCGTCCACGTAGGCAAGCAGCGACTGCCATTCGGCCGCCGTCGGCACCCGGTATCCCACCGGGCAGGGATCGTTCAGCCCCTTGCCGCCCTCGGTCCAGCCTTCGGACATCGCTGCGGACGACCGGGTATAGAACGTCGTCGGATTGCCGTTTGCCGTTGCGGCGGTCATCTCCTCGCCGCTGACCTGCCAGCCGGCGGTGCGGGAAGCGTTGAAAACCACCTCGCGCGTCATCGCGCCGAAAGCATCGGGATACTCCGCATGCCCCTCGTAATATTTGTTCTTCGAGAGGATCTTCGCGCCGATGAACGGCTCCTTGCGGCCCCACTGATAGAACAGTCCGTAGGAGCGGAAATCCTGCACACAGGCCTTCGGATCGGTCGAATGGTATTCGGCCCCGACATTGCGGTCCTGCCAGGCGATACCGCCGACGGTCACGTCCGAAGGCATCTTGTCCACGACCCAGACCAGCCACGACCAGACAACCGCGCCTCCGGCGTCGAACAGCGCAACCAGCCCGCTGCCCTGCTTCGACTTGGCCGCAGTGCAGATGATTTCATTCCGGGAAGCGTCGTAGTCAAGCCCCGAAAGCAACTCTGCGTCGGTGGTCCAGACCCAGTCCGCCGCAACGCCCTTCACATACGCGCCGTCGGTGCGCCGCGCCGGAAACGCACGGGTTTCACCCGCCCGGACCACGACCGTATTCGCTCCGGTCGACCGCTGCACGACGGTCACCTGCTGCGGTTCGACGCCCTCCATCTCGGAGGAGACGGTCAGCGTCGCGCTGCGCGGACGCACGCCCTCGCCGTCGTCGGTCAGCAACAGTTTCACGACCGAACTTTTCGTCCCTTCGGACTGCGACACGGCGCACCAGTCGGTCGCGCCCTCGATTTTCCATGCCACGGATGCACGCAGGTTCAGGGCCGGTTCGCTCCCGGCGCCGTAGACGGTTATATCGGCGCCGTTCTCCGCCAGCACGAGGATCGGCTCGAACTTCTCCTGCGTCACGGTCACGGTGTGCTTCTCTTCGCCCGCGGCGTAAAAACGCACCGCGGTCGTGCGCTCCTCGGGCAGGAAACTCTGGTCGACCGTCAGAACGATCTTCTTCGTGTGCGAACCTTCGGCGACGTTGGTGCGGCACCAATCGTCGTCGCAGGAGACCGTCCACGGCGAATCGGCCGTGATTTCAAGGACGCTGCGCCCTCCGAACATATCGAACGTCACGTTATCCTCGAGCAGTGAAAGGTTGGATTCGGCGACCTCGGGATCGTCGCTGCACGCCGCACAGCAAACGGCTGCCGCGACGGTCAGAAAAAGAAAAAGTCTCTTCATCGTTGAAGTTGTATTTAAGGTTTTGTTCGAATGTCGTATTTACCAGGACACGGACGATTCGTAGGTATGCCCGAAACTGTCGGTGACCCGCACCATGCCGCCCCGCTCGCTGCCCGGATCGACCCGGAACATATGCCACGTATTGGTCGGCGTCCCTCCGCGCACACCCGTCGCCAGCACCTCCTCGTAATAGGGATCGGTGCGCTGCGTCCGCTCCATCGCCACCGCCTGCCCGCCCGAAGCGGGAATCCACTCCACGGCGCTCCAGGCCGTGTCATAACCCCAGACATTGGCATAGACACAGTCCGAATGGGTGCGTCCGGGTGCATAGAGGCGCATCTGCATATCGCGCTTCCCGCCCGCCGGCTTGTAATACCACGAGAGCCGTTCGCCATCGACCTCGACCACGGCATAGCCGCGCGGCGTGCCGTCGCAGTTGACGTCGCCGTTGATGAACAGGTCGCCCGGCGTGCGGGCGATGCAGTGCATGACCTTGCGTCCGTCGTCGTAACGGTAAATGTCATGGTAGTGCTTGTGCCCCCCGAAGGCATGGACCTTATAGGGGCTTATCGCATCGAGGAAACGCTGGAAATTGCGGTGGTTGCGCGCTGCGGTGTTCTTCGTGTGATAGAGAATCGGGCAATGGGACGAGACGACGAGCGTGCTGCCCGCCGGAACGTAGCGCAAATCGGCTTCGATCCAACGGCAAATTTCGTCCGTAAGACCGATCGTATACTCCTCCCCGGCGGTCGGCGCATGGTCGAAAAGGATGTTGTCGAGGAACAGATAATGGATTTTCCCGATGTTCACCGAGTAGTTCGCCGGACCGAAATAGCGTTCGTAGCTCTGCAAGGCGAGCGAATCGGTCAACTCGGCCGGATCGTGATCGTGGTTGCCCGGCAGGCTGAAGGTCGTGAAGCCAAGCGTCTCCAGCCCCTGACGGTACTTCGGGAAAAGCGACATATCGTTCCAGACCAGGTCGCCCAGGCTGACTCCGTAAACCTCCGTCGGAAGCCCCTGCACGGTTTTCAGCACATCGGGAACGACATGACCGAGATAGGAATCCACCGACGTGTTATCGGCAGCCAGCTGAATGTCGGCCATAACGATCAGCGAATGGCGGTCGGACGGAGTCTTGCGTCGTGTCAGCGTAAAATCGGCCCGGTTGACGGCCTGTTTGCGGTCGATTTTGCGGTAGAACCGCGGACAGCCCTGCGTGGCGGGAATCTCGCAGTCGGCAGGCACGGAGACAAAGACGAAATTGCGCCGCGCGAGGTCGGAGGCCAGATAGTAAATCCCCCGTTCGTCGGTCGCCGTCACCTCCAGGCCGTCGCTCACCACCACCCCGGCAATGCCATTGCCGGCGCTGTCCTTCACGATTCCCTTCACCGTCATTCCGGCCTTATCGGGGATCTGTCCGGCGGTCGGGCCGTCGTCACCGCCGCCCTCCGAGGAGGAGCAGGCCGCCAGGACAAGGGCGGCGAGGCACACCGACAGAAGCCGCATGTAGAATTTTGACATATTTTTTTGCATTGAGGATGCGGAGGAGGCCGGACCTCCTCCGCATCACGGTTATTTCATCACGACCCGGATGATTACGCTGTTCTTTTCGGGACGCACCTTGCCCTGATCATCGGCCCTGACGGAAAGCGGCAGCACATAGGAGGAATCAATGCCGTCGGCAAGCATCGAAGCGGCATCGAAGCGGATTTCGGCGCGGTCCATGACCCTGTCCCCCGACAAGCGCACTTCGGGGTCGAAGGCGAAATACCTGTCGGGCATCACCTTCAGTTCGAGTCTGTTTTCCACGTTATAGACATCGAGCACGGAGGGGTCGACCACCAGTTTCACGGTGATTCCGTCGTCATTGTAACCGCCCTTGTAAAGATAGAGATCGTAAACGCACGCCTGGCCCGAAGCGGCATCGTATTCGAGGACCTGGAAATCGTTCTTCGGGATGCAGACCATAGTGTCCACCGTCTCGTAGACGACGTAATCGTCGCCGCACCCTACGGCTCCCAGCAGAAGCAGGAGGCATATCGCAAGATTCTTCATCGCAATCGGATTATTAAGGTTAGTAACCGGGATTCTGCACGAGGTTGTAGTTGATATTGATTTCGCTCAACGGAATGGCCATCCAGTAGGTCTTGGGGGATTCGAACGTGCGGACGCCGCTCTCCTTCATCGTGGAGACCCGGTAGAAATCGGCCGCCGTCCTGCCGTCGAGATTCCACGCCTTGGGACGCCGGGACATCGCTTCGCCCGCCTCTTTCCAACGGCGCAGGTCGTGGTAGCGCATGCCCTCCATCAGCAGTTCGATCGAACGCTCCCGGTGCAGCACCTTGCGCAGTTCGTCGCCGGTGGGAATGCCCCCGGCCAAGGCCCACGAATCCTTGAAATCGGGCAGCCCCGAGCGGCGGCGGACCAGATTCAGGTAATTGAGGCTCGCGTCGCTCAACGACCCGTTGTATTCGAAATCGGCCTCGGCATAGCTCAGGTAGAGTTCCGCAAGGCGGATGTAAGGATAGGCGTACTTGCGGTAGGTCCACGACTTGGTGTCGTAGTTGAAGGCCGACTGGCGGTGAATCCACTTCTTGAGAATATAGCCCGTACAGCTCTGGTACTCCTTCGAGGCGTCGAGCACGCTGCCCTGCATCTCGCCGGCGCGGCATTTGAGAATGAACTCCTCGCCGTTGATGGCGTACTTGCCGCGGTCGTAGCCCACCGACGCATAGAAGCGCGGCTCCTTGTAGACATGGAGGTTGGCAGTCTCCTTTTCGGCATTATAGGCATAGGGGTCGATATGCATGGTCTCGGGGTCTCGGTCCCACGGCAGGCCGTTGTGCGTGTAGTACATCTCCACGCACTCGAACGTCGGAACGATGTTGATGCAGAAGCCGTCGGTACTGTACGGCAGCTTCAGGCGCGCGCCTCCGTAACGCTGCAAGTGCCCGATGCCGGTCTGGTCGCCCATTGCCCAAAGGTACTCGGTCGTGTTCCAGAGCGGTTCGACGAAGCAGTCGTGGTAGTTGATCTCGCCGCGCTCGGCAGCGGTTGCAGCCGCAGTCGCGTTCGGGCTTTCGTAGAGCCTGTGCCCGTTGTCCTCGGCCAGCGTGATCGCTTCCTGGCAGGCGTCGAGCGCCCACTTCCACTTTTCGGGATTGTAGGTCTGGCTCATCAGCGGCGTGCCGTCGTTGTTGCGGAAACGCGCGTAGAACTCCGTGTTGCCGTTGCAGAGCGGACTGGCGGCATAGAGCAGCAGCCGGGCCTTCATCGCCTTGGCCGCCACCGAGGTGGCGCGCCCCAGGTCGGCATCGGGACGCGTCGGATACCCGTGCAGCAAATCGGCCGCGCGGTCGTAGGTCTCGGCGATGAACGTCACGCATTCGTCGAACGGACTGCGGGCCACATAGACCTGCTCCTCGGGAAGCCCCATGTCCAGCTGCCCCCTGACGAGGATGACCGGGCCGTAGTGAGTCAGCAGCACCCAGTGGTAATAGGCGATCAGAAAATAGGCTTCGCCCTTGAACTCGTCGGCCACGGACGGCGAGATGCCCGGGACTGCGTCGATATTGTCGATCATAATGTAACAGTAGCGGATGCCCTTGTACATGTCGTAGTTCGTGCGCCCGGACGGGGAAGAGGTCGTCGCGTCCCACAGACCGTAGTAAGTCTGGCTGGCGTTCTCCTCGTTGTAGAGCATGCTCTTGTAGGGGAAATAACGGGTCTGGCCGTTGGTGGCGGTGATAATGTCGTCGCCGGCGCAGAAGTCGGGCATGTAGCGGTAGGCCGCGATGTTGGGGGCGTAGGTGTAGAGCGTATTGAGGTACTTGCGGGCCTCCTTGGAGGTTTTGAAGATGTCCTCCTGCGTCGCCTGCCCCTCGGGAACCACGTCGAGGAAATCGCACGCGGCAAGCGCTCCGGCGCACGCAAACAGCAAAATGGATATGATTTTTTTCATGTCGCTCGAATTTTAGAAGTTATACTGAAGGCCGAGTTTCACCACGCGCTGCAACGGGTATTTCAAGCCGTTGCCGCTTCCCATTTCGGGGTCCCAGTATTTGAAGGGCGAAATGATGAACAGATTCGTGCCGGCCAGATAGGCGCGCAGGCTTTTGTACGTGAAACCCAGTTCGACGCTCTTCAGGCGCAGGTAGCTGCCGTTCTTGATCCAGAACGACGAGGTCTGCGTGTTGTTGGCGTTGTAGCGGTAATCCAGGCGCGGATAGGCGGCATTGGGATTGGGATCGGCTTCCGACCAGTGGTCGTCGGCAACGTACTGCGTCATGTTGAAGCCCGAATACTGATTGTCGCGGAACGGGTGCATGTCGTACATGCGCAGCGAGACGCGCGCCGTGCCCTGGAAGAAGAACGAGAAGTCCCAGCGTTTGTAGTTGACCGAGGCGCCGAAGCCGTACAAGATCTCGGGCACGGTGGGATAACCCAGCGACGTGCGGTCGTTGGCGTCGATCACGCCGTCGCCGTTCAGGTCGCGGTATTTGATGTCGCCAGGCAGATAATCGGGCATGAAGGTCTGCCGGGGCGAGTTGTCGATCTCCTCCTGCGAGGCGAAAAGGCCGTCGGCGACCAGTCCGTAAACCGAATTGACGGGTTTGCCCAGCACGGAGTTGTATTTGT
>ERZ1032461.494-NODE-494-length-10671-cov-13.073286_pt1 | contig 10671 bp, 9 predicted proteins | sample MGYA00517098_ERZ1032461 | MGnify/ENA primary metagenome ERZ1032461 (study PRJEB33719, sample SAMN04261332) | wastewater metagenome | biome: periurban shantytown; feature: human; material: feces | host: Homo sapiens | place: Peru: Lima | collected 2013-01-26 ...
AAAACAAAAATCTTTCTTAAAATAAAGCAAAGGGGCGGCCTTTTTAATATTATTTAGATACCACCATTCCCCCTTATGGCATAAATTGTGTAATTTTGCGACAAAATAAAAAGTGGTACGCAAAACAAATACAGAATAGCGTCTAAATAGAGACAACAAATACGTTTATGTCAGAATCCATTGATATTCGCGAGCTCAACGCCCGCATCGAGCAGCAGAGTGCGTTTGTGACCAACATCACCGCCGGCATGAGCCACGTGATCGTGGGCCAGCAGCACCTCGTAGAATCGCTGCTCATCGGTCTCCTCTCCGACGGCCACGTGCTGCTGGAGGGCGTGCCCGGACTGGCCAAGACGTTGGCCATCAGCACCCTTTCGAAACTGGTCGATGCCGACTTCAACCGCATCCAGTTTACCCCCGACTTGCTCCCCGCCGACGTGGTGGGCACGATGATCTACTCGCAGAAGGAGGAGCGCTTCCTCGTCAAGAAGGGTCCCGTCTTTGCCAACTTCGTGCTGGCCGACGAGATCAACCGCGCACCCGCCAAGGTGCAGAGCGCGCTGCTGGAGGCCATGCAGGAGCACCAGGTGACAATCGGCGAGGAGACCTTCGCCCTCCCCAAGCCCTTCCTCGTCATGGCCACACAGAACCCCATCGAGCAGGAGGGCACCTACCCGCTGCCCGAGGCCCAGGTGGACCGCTTCATGCTCAAGGTCATCATCGACTACCCCACCATCGAGGAGGAGAAGCGCATCATCCGCGGCAACCTCGCCGGAGAGCGCACGGAGGTCTATCCCGTGACCGACGCCCAGCAGATCCTCCACGCGCGCAGCGTGGTGGAGGAGGTCTATATCGACGAGAAGATAGAGCAGTACATAGCCGACCTGGTCTTTGCCACACGCTACCCCGACCGCTACAAACTCTCGTCGCTCCACCAGTACATACAGTTTGGAGGAAGCCCCCGCGCAAGCATCAGCTTGGCCAAGGCGGCCAGGGCCTACGCCTTCATCAAGCGCAGGGGATATGTCGTGCCCGAGGACGTGAGAGCCGTGGCCCACGACGTGCTGCGCCACCGCATCGGACTGACCTATGAGGCCGAGGCCGCCAACGTCACCACGGAGGATATCATCTCCCAGGTCATCAACAAAGTGGAGGTGCCCTGATGGACGCGCAAGAGCTTTTGGGCAAGGTGCGCAAGATCGAGATCCGCGCACGCGGACTGAGCCGCAACGTCTTCGCAGGAGAGTATCACTCGGCTTTCCGCGGACGAGGCATGGCCTTCTCGGAAGTGCGCGAATACCAGTACGGCGACGACGTGCGCGACATCGACTGGAACGTCACGGCACGCCTGCACCGCCCCTACGTCAAGCTCTTCGAGGAGGAACGCGAACTGACGGTCATGCTGCTCGTCGATGTCAGCGGATCGCTCGACTTCGGAACGACGCAGCAGACGAAGCGAGACATGGCCACGGAGATGGCGGCCACGCTGGCCTTCAGCGCGATACAGAACAACGACAAGATAGGGGTGGTGTTCTTCTCAGACCGCATCGAGAAGTATATCCCGCCACAGAAGGGACGACGCCACATCCTCTACATCATCCGCGAGATGCTCCAGCTCAGGCCGCAGAGCCGCCGAACCAACATCGGACAGGCCATCGAGTTTCTCAACCGCGTCACCAAACGGCGCACGACGGCCTTCCTCATCAGCGACTTCTATGACACCGACGACTACGAGCACACGCTCAACATCGCCAACCGCAAGCACGACGTCGTGGCCATACAGCTCTACGATCCCTTGCTGCGCGAGTTGCCCAACGTGGGACTGCTCAGCGTCAGCGACGCCGAGACGGGCCACGAGATGATCATCGACACGGGCGACAAGCGGCTCAGACGCCGCCACCACGACTACTGGTTGCAGCAGGAGCAACGGCTGCGCGCCATGCTGAGCCGCTGCCAGGTGGACCACATCTCCCTGGCGACCAACAACGACTACGTACAGGCCCTGCTGCGGCTGTTCAAACAGAGAGGAAGAGCATGAGAAAGCAGACGATACTACTATTGGTCCTCGGCGTGCTGACGCCGATCCTGGCCCTTGCGCAGGCCAAGGTGACGGCCCACCTCGACTCCACCAGCATCAAGGTCGGGTCGCAATGCAGGCTGGTCGTGGAGGTCAGCGCTCGGCAGGGTGCGCACATCCTGTGGCCGACGCTCAAGGACCACCATCTGTCCAAGGAGATAGAGGTGGTGGGACAGCGGACCGAGGGCGATAACGAGGAGGGACAATCCACGATGCGCAAGGTCTATACGCTCACCGCATGGGACGAGGGCAGACAGACGGTGCCGGCGCTCACGGTGGACGTGGACGGCAAGAAATACAAGACGGAGGCCATCGCCCTGGAGGTACTGACCGTGCAGACGGACTCCATCCGCCCGGACGATCCCAAGCCGCCCTACGACATCCAGGAGCTGCCCTTCAGCCAAGAGGAATGGACGCCGATCTACCTATGGAGCCTGCTGGCCCTGCTGCTGACGATCGTGGGCTGGTATCTCTTCTCGCGGCTGCGCAGTGGCAAGCCCATCATCAGCCGCAAGCAGATCCTACGCCAGGAGCCGCCCCACCAGAAGGCCCTGCGGCGCATCAACGAGATCAAGACGGCACGCCTCGAAGGGGGCGACGACCAGAAGGAATACTACACGCTGCTGACGGAGGCGCTGAGAAGGTATATGAGCGAGCGCTTCGGCTTCAACGCCATGGAGATGACCTCGCAGGAGATCGTTCAGCGACTGAAGGCAGACCAGGATCCCACGAAGATCGACGAACTGCGCGAACTCTTCGCCACGGCCGACCTCGTGAAGTTTGCGCGCTTCGCCGCCGACCGCCATATCGGCGAGATGTATCTGGCCAACGTGGTCCGATTCATCGAAGACACGAAACTGGCGGACACGCCGACGGAGATATGCGTGGAGGAGACGCTGAGCGACGAGGACCGCAGCAAGCGACGCCGCAGAAGGGGCGTCCGCATCGCGCTCTGGCTGATCATCGCCGCCACGGCGGCAATAGTGGCCTACGTAGCCTGCATGGCCTACCAGCTGCTGTAGCCTACCATCGGACGCGGGTCCTGCGCATCAACAAAATCCTGCGCATCAACAAAAGAAAGAAAAAAATGGAATTTGCTAATAAGGAATATCTGCTGCTCCTGCTGCTGCTCATACCCTATGTCTTGTGGTACTTCCTGTATCGCAAGAACCGACTACCGTCGCTGAGGATGAGCACCACGAAGGCCTACCGCTACGGACCGCGGTCGCTCCGCATGAGGCTGCTCCACCTGCCGATGCTGCTGCGCTGCCTGACGTTTGCGCTGGTCGTCATCGTCCTGGCGCGCCCGCGGACGTTCAACCCGCTCGACAAGCGCGAGGTGGAGGGCATCGACATCATGCTCGCCATGGACGTCTCGACGAGTATGCTCGCCGAGGACGTGGCTCCCTGCCGCATGGAGGCGGCCAAGGACGTGGCGGCGGAGTTTATCGCCGGAAGGCCCAACGACAATATCGGACTGACGGTCTTCGCGGGTGAGGCCTTCACGCAGTGTCCCATGACGACCGACCATACTACGCTGCTCAACCTCCTCCACGCCCTGCGCCCCGACCTGGCGGCCAGCGGCCTCATCGACGACGGAACGGCAGTGGGCATGGGACTGGCCAACGCCGTGAGCAGACTGAAGGACCAGAAGGTGAAGAGCAAGGTGGTCATCCTGCTCACCGACGGCAGCAACAACATGGGAGACATCTCGCCGCTGACGGCAGCCGACATCGCCAAGCAGTTTGGCGTGCGCGTCTATACCATCGGACTGGGAACCAACGGCATCGTCCGCTACCCCATCTCCGTCAATGGCATGAAGCAGTATGTGCAGGGACGCGGAGAGATCGACTACGAGACGCTGCGGAAGATAGCGCAGGCCACGGACGGCAACTTCTACCGCGCGGCCAGCAAGGGCGAACTGCAGCGCATCTACAAGGACATTGACAAACTGGAGAAGACGAAGCTCGTCGCATCTCCCTCGGCGCGCCGCTACGAGGCCTACATGCCCTTCGCGATCGCCGCCCTGGTCCTGCTGCTGGTGGAGGTACTACTGAGACTGACGTGGCTGAGACGCCTGCCAGTGTGAGAAATAAGGAAGTAAGATATCATGTTCAGATTTGAAGATCCAACATACCTTTGGCTGTTGCTACTCGTCCCGGCACTGGTGGCAATACGCATCATCGGCCTCCGCAGCCAGCGGAAGCGCATGGCGCTCCTGGGCAACCCCACCCTGCTCAGAACGCTCGCGCCAGGCATCTCGCGCCGGCGCCCGGCCATCAAGTTTTGGCTGCTGATGGCGGCCATCGCCCTGATGGTCGTCATGATCGCCCGCCCGCAGACGGGAAGCAGCATCTCGCACGAGAAGCGACAGGGCATACAGACGATGATCTGCCTCGACATCAGCAACTCCATGATGGCGCAGGACGTGGCGCCGTCGCGACTGGAGAAGAGCAAGATCGTGGTGGAGGACCTGGTGGATCACTTCCGCAACGACCAGATAGGAATGGTGGTCTTCGCCGGAGACGCCTTCATCCAACTGCCCATCACGAGCGACTATGTGTCGGCCAAACTCTTCCTGCAGGACATCGACCCGTCGCTCATCGGCACGCAGGGCACGGACATGGCTCAGGCCATCCGGCTGGCCATGCAGAGCTTTGCGAAGAACGGCAAGCAGGGCAAGGCCATCATCGTCATCACCGACGGCGAAAACCACGAGGGGGGCGCAGAGGCAATGGCCAAGGAGGCAGAGAAGCAGGGCATCCGCGTCTTCATCCTCGGTATCGGAACGGCGGCGGGAGCTCCTATCCCCCTCGGCGACGGCGGCTACATGAAGGATGCCGCGGGACAAGTGGTCATGACGCGCCTCAACGAGACAATGTGTCAGGAGGTGGCCAAGGCGGGCAAGGGTGTCTATATGCACGTGGACAACTCGCTCATCGCAGAGCGACAACTGGACAAGGAACTCCAAAAGATGCAGCAGGGGGCCATCGACAACGTCGTCTATAGCGACTACGACGAGCAGTTTCAGGGCGTGGCCATCCTCATCCTGATCCTCCTCATCGCCGAGGCCGTGATCCTGGAGAAGAAGCGCGAAAAGAAGGGACAGGAGGCCTCATCAACAGAAAGAAAATGAAACAGACGGTTCTTATAATCATCGGGCTCCTCGTAGCCATGCTGCCAGCGTGCGCACAGGGCGACCGCCAACTGGTAAGGCAGGGCAACCAGCTCTACCGACAGGGCAACTATCCGCAGGCGGAACTCTGCTACCGCAAGGCGATAGCGGCTCAGCCGGCCAACGGCACGGCCCACTACAACCTCGGCTGCGCGCTGCAAAAGCAGAAGAAGGACCAGCAGGCCCTCGTGCAATACAAGCAGGCGGCCAAGACGATCAGCGGACCGAAGCGACAGTCGCAGGCCTACTACAACATGGGTACGGTGCTGCAGGGACAGAAGGAGTATGACAAGGCGATGGAAGCCTACAAGAACGCCTTGCGCATGAATCCGCAGAACGAACGCGCACGCTACAACTACGTGCAGTGTAAGCGGCTGCTCAAGCAGCAACAACAGCAGCAAAAGAATCAGAAGCAGAACAAGGACCAAAAGGACAAAAACAAGAACAAGGATAAGAATAAGAAAAAGGACCAAAATAAACAGCAAAACCAAAAGCAGAAGGACCAGCAGAAGCAGAAGCAGCAGGATCAAAACCAAATGAGCCGGCAGAACGCTGAGCAACTGCTCAATGCGGCCATGCTGAAGGAGCAGGAGACGCAGCAGCGGCTGAAACAAGCCATGCGCCAACCCAACAAGAGAAAGCTGGACAAAAACTGGTAAGGACGATACAAGACATATATGAAGCGATTGATACTGATATGTACGCTCTTCACGGCAGTCGCCTGCCTCTACGCCCAACGGGTGCAGGTGGCGGCTCCAAGCCATGTGATGGTGGGTGAGGAATTTCAAATCGAATATACGATCAACACGCGCGACGTGAGAAACTTCCACATCGGAAGCCTCCCCAGCGGGTTGGAGTGTCGCTACGGACCTTTCAGGTCGGAGCAGTCGAGTTTCCAGGTCGTCAACGGCCACACCACCTCCTCGTCGTCGGTCTCCGTGGCCTACGTCCTCATAGCGCGCAAGAGCGGCACGTTCACTATCCCGCCAGCACGCTTCCACTCGAGGGGCAACAACCTGGCTTCCACACCGATCAAGATTGTCGCCTCGGGTGGCCACGCGTCGTCGCAGGGCTATGGGGCTCACGGCCAGGACGAAGGCTACGAGGAGGAGGAAGGAAGGCAGCAGGCAAGCAGCGGCAACGAACTGTTTATCAAGGTCTTTGCCAACAAGACGCACGTCCGAGAGCAAGAGGCCGTACTCCTTACTTATAAGGTCTATACGACCGTCAACCTCGTGCAGCTCGACGGCAAGATGCCGGACCTCAAGGGGTGCCACGTGCAGGAGGTGAAACTCCCGCAGCAGAAATCGTTTCATACCGAGACCTACAAAGGCCGGCGCTACAACTGCGTGACGTGGAGCCAGTATGTGGTCTATCCGCAAATCACGGGCAAGATCACCATCCCGCCCATCACCTTCCAGGGTATCGTCAGACAGGAGAACCGAAGCGTGGATCCCTTCGAGGCGTTCATCGACGGAGCGGGCTACAGGGAGACCAAACGCAACATCAAGGCTGATGGCATCACGATAAAGGTGGATCCGCTACCCACGAAGCCGAGCAACTTCTCGGGAGGCGTGGGATCGTTCAACATCTCGGGCCAGCTGACGAAAGCAGAGGTGAAGGCGGGAGAGCCGGTCACGCTGCGCATCGTCATCGGTGGAACGGGCAACCTCAAACTGATCCAGCAGCCCAAGGCCGACTTCCCGCAGTCGTTTGACAAGTACGACACGAAGGTGACGGACAAGACCCGACTGACGGACAACGGTATCGAGGGCAATATTGTCTATGATCTCCTGGCCGTGCCCCGCAAGGAGGGAGACTACACGATCCCGCCGGTCTCCTTCACCTATTTTGACATGAAGACGCAGGCCTACAAGACCATCAGCACCCATGCCTTCAAACTCAAGGTGCTGCCGGGCGACAATGCGGGCGAGGTCAGCGACTTCAGCGAGAAGCCGGGCGACATCCGTCCGATCAAGTCGGGAAACACGGTCTTCGAGAACAGGGCCGACTTCTTCTTCGGATCGGCAGGCTGGTGGACGACGATCGTGTTGCTGATCATCGTGCTCCTCGCCGTGGCCTACACGTTCCGCAAGCGGGCCAAGGAGAACGGCGACTTCCTCCGCAACAAGCGCAAGAACGCCAACAAGGTGGCTACCATCCGCCTGCAAAAGGCCAACCAACTGATGTTGCAGGGCAATGCGGGCGAGTTCTTCGACGAGGTGCTCCGCGCATTGTGGGGCTACATCGGCGACCGACTCAACATGGAGGCTGAGCAGCTCAACCGCGAGCACGTGGCCACCAAGCTCCATGAGCTCCACATCGACGGCGACACCATCCGCCGCTTCATCGGCGCCATCGACGAGTGTGAGTTTGAGCGCTACGCACCAGGTGACGCCAAGGGCAACATGAACCGCACCATCGAGGCGGCCATGACGGCCATCACACAGATAGAGAACGCTATGGAACAGAATCAGAAAGGGGCCAAGACGCGGGGCTTCAAGACGCTGCTGGTCATCATGCTCTGCCTGATGGCGCTGCCCTCCCAGGCCGTCACCAAGCAGATGGGCGACAAGGAATACACGCAGGGCAACTACCTCCAGGCGGTCAAGGACTACAACGACCTGCTGCAACATGGGGTCTCAGCCGACGTCTATTACAACCTCGGCAACGCCTACTACCGACTGGACGACATCCCCCACGCCATCCTCGCCTACGAGCGCGCCCTGCTGCTCGCTCCAGGCGACGGCGACATCCGCTTCAACCTCCAGGTGGCACGGGCCAAGACCATCGACAAGATCACGCCGCAGTCGCAGCTCTTCTTCGTCACGGGCTATCGGGCGCTGGTCAATTTCATGCCCGTCGATGCGTGGGCAGTCTGCGGCATCCTCTCGCTGGTGCTCCTGATCGTCGCCCTGGCGGTCTTTCTCACCACCCGCAACCGCGTCCGCCGCACGGCAGGACGATACGCCGCCATCTCGCTGGGCGTCTTCTTCCTGCTCAGCACGCTCTTTGCCTGGCAGCAGCAGCAAAAACTGGAGAACCACTGTGGAGCCATCGTCATGGGCAGTTCGGTGGCGGTGAAGAAGTCGCCCGACACGGCCTCGCCCGACCAGTTTGTCATCCACGAGGGCACCAAGGTCTTCATCAAGGACCGCGGCATCACGGGCTGGTTCCTCGTCCAACTGGAGGACGGGCGCGAAGGTTGGCTCACCGCAAGGCAGATAGAAGAGATCTGACGCTCCCAGCAGCGCTCACAAACGATTACCCATACAGCATTCATGGATATACAATCACTTCTGACCTCAGATCAGCAGTTGCTCCTCGCGATGAACGGCAGCGACTCTCTGTTTCTCGACCAGCTCGCCCTCATTCTCACCAGCGCGTGGACGTGGGTGCCTCTCTATGCCTCCTTGCTCTACCTGGTAGTGAAAAACAACGAGAAGGCGGGACAGATTATCCTGGCCGTGATCTCGGCCTTGCTCTGTGTCGGCATCGTCACGGGCATTGACAACGGACTGGTGAAACCCGAGGTGGCGCGGCTCCGTCCTTCCTTCGAGCCTGCCTTGGAAGGACTGGTGCGCACGGTAGATAACTACAGGGGGAGCGGCTACAGTTTTTTCTCGGCCCATGCGTCCAACACCTTCTCGCTGGCTGTGTTCTTCAGCTTGCTCATCCGTCGCAGGACAGTCACCGTGGCGCTCCTCACGTGGGCGCTGGTCAATAGCTGGACGCGCATCTATCTCGGCGTCCACTACCCCTTCGACGTGCTGGTCGGCATCCTCTTCGGATCATTGGTGGGACTGACGGTCTATCGGCTCTACTTCCGCCTGTATCTCCGCATCAGTCCGAAACTCCACTACATCTCCACGCAATACACCCGCACGGGCTACAGTCTCTGCGACATCGACGTGTTCCTGACCGTCATGGTCTGCACCTGCATCTATGTATTGCTGCGCACGTTTGTCACGATAACGGTATAGGCACGTTGACGACACGATAAGTCGCGAGATCACGACACAAGGATATAAACACGATAGATAAAGACAACGTACAACGATAGTTATATAACAATGATGGACTCAGAAACAAAACATATTCACATAGCCGACTACAACTACCCGCTGCCCTCGGAGCGCATCGCCAAGTATCCGCTCAAGGAGCGCGACCAGTCGAAGCTGCTGCTCTACCGCCAGGGGGAGGTCGGCGAGGACGTGTTCGCAAACCTCTCCGCCTACCTGCCGAAGGGGTCGCTGCTCGTCTTCAACAACACGCGGGTCATCCAGGCGCGCATCCACTTCCGCAAGGAGACGGGCGCGCTCATCGAGGTCTTCCTCATGGAGCCGGCTCAGCCCACCGACTATGAGCGCATCTTCCAGACCACGGGCCACTGCGCCTGGCTCTGCATGGTGGGCAACCTCAAGAAATGGAAGGAGGGAGCGCTCACGAAGGTCTGCACCGTCAAGGGCAAGGACGTCACGCTGCAGGCGCAGCTCGACCGCAGCCGGACGGCACAGCTCAGCGGTGGCACCAACTACTGGGTGGACTTCTCTTGGGACGACGACAGCGTCGCCTTTGCCGAGATACTGGATGCTATCGGCGAACTGCCCATTCCGCCGTACCTCAACCGCGAGACGGAGGAGACGGACAAGACGACCTATCAGACGGTCTATTCGAAGATAAAGGGTTCGGTGGCAGCACCGACGGCGGGTCTCCACTTCACGCAGAAAGTGCTCGCCGACATTGATGCCCACGGCATCGACCGCGAGGAGGTGACGCTCCATGTGGGAGCTGGAACGTTCAAGCCCGTGAAGTCGGAAGAGATAGAGGGCCACGCGATGCACACGGAGTATATCGCCGTCAGACGCCAGACGTTTGAGAAGCTCCTGGCCCACGGATGCCATGCCACGGCGGTGGGCACAACGAGCGTGCGCACGCTGGAGAGCCTCTACTACATGGGTGTGAAACTGACCATGAATCCGGACGCACAGGAGGAGGATCTCCACGTCAACCAATGGGAACCCTACGACCTGCCACACAACGAGGAGGGACTGGTCATCGTCGGAGGCAAGGCCGTCACCGCTGCCGAGGCCATCGGCCACCTGCTCCACTGGCTCGACGCGGCAAAACTTGACGTGCTCCACAGTAGCACGCAGATCATCATCGCACCGGGCTACACCTACAAGATCGTGGACAAGCTCATCACCAACTTCCACCAGCCGCAATCGACGCTGCTCCTGCTCGTCAGCGCATTCGTCAAGGGCGACTGGCGCAAGATCTACGACTATGCGCTGGCCCACGACTTCCGCTTCCTGAGCTATGGCGACAGTAGTCTGCTCATCCCGTAAAGGGGACGGAAGGAAAAGGCTATATTGATACGATATAGAGAGAGACTATATTATATAAGGTATTATATTAT
>ERZ1032461.501-NODE-501-length-10594-cov-12.392068_pt1 | contig 10594 bp, 7 predicted proteins | sample MGYA00517098_ERZ1032461 | MGnify/ENA primary metagenome ERZ1032461 (study PRJEB33719, sample SAMN04261332) | wastewater metagenome | biome: periurban shantytown; feature: human; material: feces | host: Homo sapiens | place: Peru: Lima | collected 2013-01-26 ...
TAGACTGCGTAGGAAAGGGGAGATCAGTCGATGCCGATCAGTTGGAAATGCTTGTTGAAGGTGAATTCCATGCCATTGGCCAGTTCCACCTCATACTTCTTCTTGCTCATCTCCAGTTTCTTGACCGACTTTCCGGGATAGTGGAGGCGCAGGTAGCTTCGGATGGGGTAGGGGATCAGCTCCGCAGGCACCGAACCGCGCTTGCAGTCGATCTCTGTCAAGTTGCCCCTTTTGTCAAACTCGAGTTTGGTGCCATTGCGCAGCACGACGTCATAGCTCTTGCCGTATCCCGACTCCATCTTGGCCAGCACCACCTTTTGGTGGCTGAAATGGCGCGTGATCACGGCCTGCGCCTTGGCGGGAAGCATGGCGACGGAGATGGGCTTGTCGTTGCCGACATGGGCAGAAATAGCGGAGGTGACGATGCAGCAGATGGCGATCATCAAAAATCTCATTGTTCTTTTCATAAACTTCAAATCTATTGTTTTATTATACCTATATACGGATCGTGCCGAGACACGATACACTGTTTTGGACGGCTAAGGGTCGCAATGGTTTAAGGCTGCGCTCCACCTTGACAGAAAAAAAACCACCCCCGGGGACAGCGAGGGTGGTAATGGTCAGGTCATTGGGCTTGGCGTGTGGCAAGAAAGCGCTCCGCCTTGTGGAGGTCTTCGGGCGTGTCGATGCCGACGGTCTCGACATCGGTCAGTCCGACCTTGATCTTGTAGCCGTTTTGCAGCCAGCGCAGCTGCTCCAGGCTCTCCGCCAGTTCGAGCGACGACTGGGGCAGGCGTGTGACCTCGCGCAGCACGTCGGCACGGTAGGCATAGAGGCCGATGTGCTTGAGGAAGGGGTAGGCCGCCAGCCACTCGCCCCGATCCTTGCCCCGGACGAAGGGGATGGGAGACCGGGAGAAGTAGAGGGCGAAGCCGTCGTTGCCGAGGACGATCTTGGGTGAGTTGGGATTATCCACCGCCTCGATGCTCTCGAAGCGCTTGCCAAGGGTGGCTATCTGCGTGGCGGGGTCGTCGAAGGCCTCCATCACCGTACGCAGTTGCGAGGGCTGGATGAAGGGTTCGTCGCCCTGAACATTGATGACGACGTCGGGAGATCCGCCGACCAGGTCGAGGGCCTCGCAGATGCGGTCGGTGCCGCTCTTGTGGTCGGATCGCGTCATGACGGCCTGGCCGCCAAACGCGGTGACGGCATCGTAGATGCGCTGGTCGTCGGTGGCGACATAGACGCGGTCGAGGACCGATCGCACCTGCTCATAGACGCGCTGGATGACGGGTTGGCCGCCCAGGATGGCGAGCGGCTTGCCCGGGAAGCGCGTAGAGGCGAAGCGCGCGGGGATGATGGCTATATACTCCATGGCGTGATTACTTGATGATGTGGAGCCACTTCAGCGGCTTCTTGACCAGTTCGCTGAGCTTGCTGTCCTTGTTCTTCTGCGGCAGCGCATAGTCCTCGCGAATGTCGTACTTCGTGGAGTGGACGGGGGCCTGGTCGCCCCCCTGCTTGCCACGGCCACGGCCGCGCTTGCGCGAACTCTTCTTCTTGCCCTTGGGGGCGTCGGCCTGGTACTGGGCCTGCTGACCGCCCTGCTGGCTGCCTTTCTGGCCTCCCTGCTGGCCTCCCTGCTGACCGCCGCCCTCGGTGCCCTTGTCCTTGCCACGGCCACGGCCGCGGGATCTGCGTTCCTTCTGGTCCTTTCGTTCCTTTTGGTCCTTCTGGTCGCGGCTGGCGTCGCCCTGCTGCTGCGGCTGCTGATCACGGGCCTCACGGGCCTCGCGCGGCTCACGGCGCTGGCGTCCACGGCGCGGCTGCTTCTCCCTGGGCTGCTGGTCCTGGGGCTGCGCCTGCTGCTGACCGTCCTTGGCCACGGGCTGATCGGCCTTGTCGGCCTCACGGGGCTGCGGCTTGGCGGCCTTCTCGGCGCGCTGCTTGTTCTGGCGGTTGCGGCTCTTCTTGTCCTTGTGGCTCTGCTGGTCGCGGGCCTCGCGGCGGCGGCTCTTCGCACTCTTGCCCTTGGCGGGGCGCGCCGACTGGCTATATTCGGGTGCCTCGCCGACGTCCTCGGGCAGGGGTACCTTCTCCACCGTCTTCTCCAGGAACTTCTCTATCTGCTGGAAGTAGTACTGGTCCTGCTCGCTGACCAGCGTGATGGCCACGCCGTCGCGGTTGGCACGGGCCGTACGGCCGATACGGTGGACGTAGTCCTCGGCGTCGCGGGGCACGTCGAAGTTGACGACCATCGCGATGTCGTCGATATCGATGCCGCGGGAGATGATGTCGGTGGCGACGATGACGTCGAGCTTGCCGCTCTTGAACTGGAACATCATCTCGTCGCGCTCGGCCTGGTCGAGGTCGGAGTGCATCTCGCCGCAGTTGACCTTCATGCGCTTCAGCGAGGCAGCGATCTGCTTCACCTTCTGCTTGGAACCGGAGAAGATGATGACGCGGTTGAGGTCGCCGGCCTTGAAGATGTCCTTGAGGATCGCCATCTTCTGCGTCTCGTAGCAGACGTAGGCCTTCTGTTGGATCTTCTCGGCGGGCTTGCTCACGGCGAGCTTCACCTCGACGGGATTCTTGAGCAGCGTCTTGGCCAGGTCCTCGATCTTGTCGGGCATCGTGGCCGAGAACATGATGGTCTGGACGTTCTGCGGCAACTTGCGGGCAATGGTGAGGATATCCTCGGAGAAGCCCATGTCGAGCATGCGGTCGGCCTCGTCGAGGATGAAGAAGCTCACGCGCGAGAGATCGACGTTGCCCAGCGACATGTGGGAGATGAAGCGGCCGGGGGTGGCGATGACCACGTCGGCACCGAGGGAGAGGCTCTTGAGCTCCTGGTCGTAGCGGTTGCCGTCGTTGCCGCCATAGACGGCCACGCTCGACACGCCGTCGAGATGGTAGGCGAAGCCCTGCATGGCCTGGTCGATCTGCTGGGCCAGCTCGCGCGTCGGCGACATGATGACGCAGTTGATGGCATCGGCAGGATAGCCGCCGTCGGCCAGCTTGGAGAGGATGGGGAGCAGGTAGGCTGCCGTCTTGCCCGTGCCGGTCTGGGCGACACCCAGGATGTCGCGGCCTGCGAGGATGTGGGGGATGCAGCTTTCCTGTATGGGAGTGCACGTCTCGAACTGCATGTCGTCCAAGGCGTCGAGCACATAATCGTTCAAATCTAATTCGTCAAAATACATCTTTTCTGAAAGATAAAAATGGTGAGTGATACTACCTTGGCGCGTGCCTATAGCAGAAATAGGCTATGAAGGCAAAGATAAGGTTCGGAATCCATGCGGCCAGCACGGGGGGCGTGCCGGCATTGATGGCAAAGGTCGAGGAGACGGTCTGGAGCATGATGTAGCCGAAGCTCAGGCCCAGGCCGATACCCAGATAGAGGCCCATTCCTCCCTTTCGCTTTCGCGCCGAGAGCGAGAGTCCGATGATGGTGAGGATGAAGGAGGAGAAGGACATGGCGATGCGCTTGTGGAACTCCACCTCATACTGCACGACATTGCCCGAGCCGCGGCTCGTCTGCTTGGAGATGTAGTCGAGGAGCTCGGGCGAGGTGAAGGTCTCCTGCTGGCCCTTGGAATAGACCAGGTCGGTGGGTTCCATGAGGATGACCGTGTCCTTGACGTCGCCGGTGACGATCCGCTCGCGCAGGCCGACCAGCGTGCGCGTCTTCCAGTTGGTGGCCTTCCAGTGATACTTCGCGTCGGCGATCGTGTCGTACTGGATCTCCATGGCCGTCATGTGGCTGACCAGCTTCTTGCCCTCAAACTTGTCGAGGGAGAAGCCGTAGCCGCGCTTGTAGCGGTCGTCGTAGTGCTGGATGTAGGCCACCGTGCCCTTGCCCACCTGCAGCTGGACGTTCTCCGCCGAAGTGTTCTTCTTGGAGTTGCGGTAGAGCGACTCGAAGTTTTGGCGGATGACCGTGCCGTGGGGGATGACGAAGCTGTTGAGGTAGAAGGTGACGCTGGCGATGAGCACGCACGAGATCATGTAGGGGCGCATCAGCCGCCGGAAGGAGACGCCCGAGGAGAGCATCGCGATGATCTCGGAGTTGCCGGCCAACTTCGAGGTGAAGAAGATGACGGCAATGAACACGAAGAGCGGGGAGAAGAGGTTGGAGTAGTAGGGGATGAAGTTGGCGTAGTAGTCGAAGACGATGGCACGCCAGGGCGCATGGTACTTCGTAAACTTCGAGAGGTTCTCGTTGAAGTCGAAGACCAGGGCGATGGAGATGATCAGCACGATGGAGAATATGTAGGTGCCGATAAACTTCCGGATGATGTACCAGTCGAGACGACCGAAAAGGTGCTTGGGCGACAACTTGCGCAGCACACGCGCCACCCTGGCCCCCGCCCGGCGTATCGTCTCGGGCTGGGGCATCCTGCGCCTCATCTTGTCTATGGTCTCTCCCATCTGCATGTCGAAAAATTTGTTTTTAAAGTCTGTCCTGCGAACGTAAAGGAGCCGGGCCTATATCCTCCGCCCGAGCTGGTCGATGACGGAAGACTTCCACTGGGTGAAGTCGCCCTGGAGGATGTGGGCCCTGGCGTCGGTGACCAGCCGCAGGTAGAAGGCGAGGTTGTGGATGCTGGCTATCTGCATCGCCAGCAGCTCGCCCGCCTTGAAGAGGTGGTGGAGGTAGGCCTTGGAGGTGATGCGGTCGATCTCGCAGCCCGTGGGGTCGAGGGGCGAGAAGTCGGCCTCCCACTTCTTGTTGCGCATGTTCATCGTGCCCTCGTAGGAGAAGAGCATGGCGTTGCGGCCGTTGCGCGTGGGCATCACGCAGTCGAACATATCGACGCCGCGGGCGATGCCCTCCAGCAGGTTCTGGGGCGTGCCCACACCCATGAGGTAGCGCGGCTTGTCCTTGGGCAGGATGGCGTTGACGACCTCGATCATCTCGTACATCACCTCGGTGGGCTCGCCCACGGCCAGTCCGCCAATGGCATTGCCCTCGGCGCCCTTGTCTGCGACGTACTTAGCCGCCTCGCTCCGCAGGTCGGGATAGGTGCAGCCCTGGACGATGGGAAAGAGGGCCTGGGGGTAGCCGTAGAGGGGCTCGGTCTCGCGGAAACGCTTGAAGCAGCGGTCGAGCCAGCGCTGGGTAAGCCCAAGGCTGTTCTTGGCGTAGGCGTAGTCGCTCTTGCCCGGCGGACACTCGTCGAGCGCCATGATGATGTCGGCACCGATGACGCGCTCGATGTCCATCACGCGCTCGGGGGTGAAGATGTGCTTCGAACCGTCGATGTGGGACCGAAACTCGCAGCCCTCCTCCGTGAGCTTGCGGATGCCCGTGAGGGAGAAGACCTGGAAGCCGCCGGAGTCGGTGAGGATCGGGCGGTCCCAGCCGTTGAAGCGATGGAGGCCACCAGCGGCCCGGAGCACCTCGCAGCCGGGGCGGAGGTAGAGGTGGTAGGTGTTGCCCAGGATGATCTGGGCCTTCACCTGCTCCTGGAGTTCGCGGAAGTGGACTCCCTTCACGCTGCCCACCGTGCCCACGGGCATGAAGATGGGGGTGAGGATCTCGCCATGGGCCGTCTGGATGCGGCCGGCCCGCGCGTCGCTGTAGGCGTCGGTGTACTGCAGTTCGAACGTCATTGGCCCTTCTCCTCCTTTTGATCCGCAGTCTCCTCGACGACGAGCTGGACGGGGTGGGCCACCAGTTCGTCGGTGAGGGCGAAGTCCCACACCTGCTGCACGTTCTCCACATAGTGGAAGGTGACGCCCTTGCGATAGATCTCGGGGATCTCCTCCACGTCGCGCTGATTCTCGGCACACATCACGATGTCGGTGATGCCGGCACGCTTGGCGGCGAGGATCTTCTCCTTGATGCCGCCGACGGGCAGCACCTTGCCGCGCAGCGTGATCTCGCCCGTCATGGCCGTGTTCTTGCGCACCTTGCGCTGCGTCAGCGCCGAGGCCAGGGAGGTGGCGATGGTGATGCCCGCAGAAGGGCCGTCCTTGGGCGTGGCGCCCTCCGGCACGTGGATATGGATGTTCCACTGGTCGAAGAGGCGGTAGTCAACGCCCAGGGCGTCGATATGGGCCTTGACGTACTCCAGGGCGATGACGGCGCTCTCCTTCATCACGTCGCCAAGATTGCCCGTGAGCGTCAGTTTGCCGGCCTTGCCCTTGGAGAGCGAGGTCTCGATGAAGAGGATCTCGCCGCCCACGCTGGTCCAGGCCAGGCCCGTCACCACGCCCGCGTAGTCGTTGCCCTGGTAGATGTCGCGGTAGAAGGGCGGTTTGCCCAGCAGGCCCGGCAGCATGTCGGGGGTGATCTTGTTGGAGGGCAGCTGGCCGTCGGTGGCCTGGCGGAAGGCGAGCTTGCGCAGCGCCTTGTTGATCTGCTTCTCCAGCTGGCGCACGCCGCTCTCGCGGGTGTAGTTTTCGATGACCTTCTCCAGGGAGGCCTTCGTAAACTTCAGCTTGGGCTCCACCTGGTCGAGACCCGTGTTCTCCAGTTCGCGGGGGACGAGGTGGCGCTTGGCGATCTCTATCTTCTCCTCGGTGATGTAGCCGCTGACGGGAATCACCTCCATGCGGTCCAGCAGCGGACGGGGGATGGTGTTGAGGTCGTTGGCCGTGGCGATGAAGAGCACCTTGGAGAGGTCGTAGTCGGTGTCGAGGTAGTTGTCGTGGAAGGCGTTGTTCTGCTCCGGGTCGAGCACCTCCAGGAGGGCCGACGCGGGGTCGCCATTGACGGTGTTCTGCGTCACCTTGTCGATCTCGTCGAGGATGAAGACGGGGTTGGAGGAGCCAGCCTTGAGGATGCTCTTGATGATGCGTCCGGGCATGGCGCCGATATAGGTGCGGCGGTGGCCGCGCACCTCAGCCTCGTCGTGGAGGCCGCCCAGCGAGACGCGGACGTATTTTCTGCCCATGGCCTCGGCAACGCTCTTGCCCAGCGAGGTCTTGCCGACGCCCGGAGGACCGTAGAGGCAGAGGATGGGGGACTTCAGGTCGCCACGGAGGCGGAGCACAGCCATGTACTCCAGGATGCGCTCCTTCACCTTCTCCATGCCGTAGTGGTTGCGGTCGAGGACGCGCTGCGCACGCTTCAGGTCAAGGCGGTCCTTGGTATATACGCCCCACGGCAGCGAGACGAGCGTCTGCAGGTAGTTGAGCAGGACACTGTAGTCGGGCGACTGGGGATTGATATTGTCGAGCTTGGCGAGCTCCTTGGCAAAGAGCTTGCTCACCTCATCGGGCCAGGGCTTGAGGAAGGCCTTCTTCTTGAGCTCCCTCTTGTCCTCAGACTCGCCGCTGTCGCCCAGCTCCTCGCGGATGTTCTTGATCTGCTGGTGGAGGAAGTACTCCTTCTGCTGCTCGTCGATGTCGGCGCGCGTCTTGTTCTGGATGTTCTTCTTGATGTGCAAGAACTGGGTTTCGCGGTTGAGGACCTTCAACAACTTGAACAGTCGCAGCTTCATGTTGTCCTCCTCCAGCAGCATGATCTTGTCGTAAATGTTGCTGACGATGTTGGAGGCGACGAAATTGACGATGGAGAGGTGGTTGCTGATGTTCTGCAGGGCGACCATCGCCTCGTTGGGGATGTCGTCGTTCATCTTCACATAGATCTCGACGCCCTGGCGCAGGCCTTCCACGGCTGCGGCAAACTCCTTGTCGTCTTCTGCGGGGAAGACCTCAGGAATCATCTCCGTCTCGGCGGTGAAGAAGTTGTTGGCGTCGTCGAGCGACTTGAGACGGCAGCGCGCCGAGGCGATCACGATGGCCGAATGCTCATTGTTGGATCCGGGCACCTCAAACTCCTTGACGAGCTTGGCATAGACGCCCACTTCGAAGAGGTCCTCCTGGATGGGGTAGTCCACGCTGGCGTCTTTCTGCGCGAAGACGGCAAAGGTCTGGTCGGGATGATCGCGGAGGTAATCCAGCAGCTTCAAACTCGGCTGACGCCCGATGAGAATCGGGGTCATGACGCCGGGGAAGGGGATCAGATTGCGGGTGATGAGGACGGGGATGGGACCATCCACGGAACCGACCTCCTTGGCCAGCGCCGAGGGGTCGCCGTCGTAGTCCGACAACATCATCCGTATCGTTGTATTTTGCTTCATTATCTTATTGTCTTCTGTGTTTTGGCGTGCAAAGGTACAAAGAAAATTCCTATTTCATGGAAAAATCCGTGCGAAACCTTGACTTTGCCCGCACAATGCGGCATTAGGTTGGCCGCAAGGCAGGCAATGGGGTGGCTGCAAGCGCGGGCGACAGGCTGGCCGCGCGCGCGACAGAATCCACAAGGCAGGCGATGGGCTCAGTCTAAAGTCTGATCACCTGCTTCACGCCCTTGACCGTGCGCAGCTTCTTGATCAGCAGGTTGAGCTTCGACTTGTCGTCGAGCTGCACGACAAGATTGCCCGAGAACAGGCCGTCATGGGAGTCGATATTGATGGATCGCATCACGATCTTCTCGTCCTTGCTGATGATGTTGGTGATGTTGCTGACGATGCCGATGTCGTCGTTGCCGATGACGCGCAGCGTGATGTCGTAGTGGGAACTGCCCTTGCCGCTCCACTGCGCACGGACGATGCGGTAGCCGAAGCGGCGCTGCATCTCGGCGGCGTTGGGGCAGTCGGCACGGTGGATCTTGATGCCGCCATTGACGGTGACGAAGCCAAACACCTTGTCGCCATAGATGGGGTGGCAGCAGCGGGCGAGCGAGAAGTCGATGCCCTTGAGGCTCTTGTCGATGATGAGCACGTCGTCGTTCTTCTTGGCCTCGGTGGTGGCGGGGTGGGCATACTCGAAGTTTTCCGCGCTCTCGGCCTCGCGCTCCTTGACCTGGCTCTGGTCGACCAGGGCCTGGTATTCGTCGAGGACGCGGGTGGGGTCGAGGCGGCCTTCGGCGATCTGGTGGTAGAAGTCGCTCTGCTCCTTGAAGCCCATCTTGCGGATGAGGTGGGCGACGGTGGCCTCGTCGTAGTCGAGCTTCTTGTTCTTGAGGCGGCGCTCCAGCAGCTCCTTGGCGTAGAGGCCCTGCTTCTGACGTGTCTCCTTGAGCGAGAGGCGCAGCTTGGCGCGGGCACGGGAGGTGACGAGGATGCGTAGCCACTCCGGCTTCGGAGTCTGGTTGCTGGCCGTCAGGATCTCGACCGTGTCGCCACTGTGGAGGGGCGTGCGGAAGGAGACATTCTTGCCGTTGACCTTGCCGCCGACGCAGGTGTCGCCGACGCGCGAGTGGATATGGTAGGCGAAGTCGAGCACGGTGGCTCCCTTGGGAAACTTCAGCAGGTCGCCCTTCGGGGTGAAGGCATAGACCTCGTCCTCGTAGAGGTCGAGCTTGAACTGGTCCATCACCTCCAGGTTGTCGCCTGCCTCCAGGGCGGTGCGGATCGAGGCGAGCCACTCCTCCATGCCGCCGCCGTCGGCCTTCACGCCCTTGTAGCGCCAGTGGGCGGCGAGCCCGTGCTCGGCCACCTCGTCCATGCGCTCGGTGCGGATCTGCACCTCCACCCACTTCTGCTCAGGACCGAGCACGGTGATGTGGAGACACTCGTAGCCATTGGACTTCGGCACGCTGATCCAGTCGCGCAGGCGCTTCGGGTTGGGCTGGTACATGTCGGTGACGATGGAGTAGGCCTGCCAACACTGCATCTTCTCCTTCTCCAGCGGGGAGTCGAGGATGATGCGGATGGCAAAGAGGTCGTAGATGCCATCGACGCCACACTTCTGCTTCTTCATCTTCTGCCAAATGGAGTGGATCGACTTGGTGCGGCCCTTGATATGAAACTTGAGTCCGGCCTCGGTGAGGTGCTTGCTCACCGGACCGATGAAGCGCTCGATGTAGGCGTCGCGGGAACGCTTCGTGGCGTTGAGTTTCTCCTTGATCAGATAGTAGGCGTCGTGCTCGAGATACTTCAGCGAGAGGTCCTCCAGCTCGCTCTTGAGCTGGTAGAGGCCCAGTTTGTGGGCCAAGGGGGCGTAGAGGTAACTGGCCTCCTCGGCCACCTCGTGCTGCGCCTCCTTGTTGGGCGTGTCGCGTATCTGGCGCATCAGGCAGACGCGGTCGGCGATCATGATGAGCACCACGCGCATGTCCTCGGCGAAGGAGAGGAGCAGGTTGCGGAAGTTCTCGCTCTCCACAATGGGAGTCTTGCTGTAAAGCTCCTGGACGCGGACGAGGCCCTGGAGGATCGTCGCCACGCCCTCGCCGAAGTCCTTGCGCGCCAGCGTCGTGTCATAGTGGCCGCGAAGCACGCTCTCGTAGAGCATGATGGCCAGCAGACTGTCACGGCGCAGGCCGATGTCGCCGACGGCCACCTTCGCCGTCATCAAAGCCTTGAGGACGGGATTGAGGCCGAAGCGGTCGCGCTCGATGTGGCGAGCCTCGATCTCAGAATGGATATGGGTGCGCAGACGCTCCACGTCAGTACCGGTCAGGGTGTCGTTGAGCATCTCGTGAATCTCCTTAGTAAGTGCCTCGCAGGCGTGCTTTTCTTCCTCGGTGAAAACGAATTTTTCTTCCATTGGCTGACGTTGCTTTGATGAATGATGCTACAAAGTTACGAAATTTCATCTGAATATTTCCCGATTTAAGAAAAAGTAAGTATATTTGTGC
>ERZ1032461.508-NODE-508-length-10554-cov-4.158301_pt1 | contig 10554 bp, 9 predicted proteins | sample MGYA00517098_ERZ1032461 | MGnify/ENA primary metagenome ERZ1032461 (study PRJEB33719, sample SAMN04261332) | wastewater metagenome | biome: periurban shantytown; feature: human; material: feces | host: Homo sapiens | place: Peru: Lima | collected 2013-01-26 ...
CATGGATTATCAGACGGTCTGTCTGCTGATCTATCGCTACGCCGCCATGTCCGGCATTGACACCCGCGTAGATCAGGAGCTGCTGCGGCAGACCATGTGGGGAAATCCCCGGCTCAGCGGCGAGGTCGTCAAGGCCATGCTGTGGTGTGACGATCGGGATATCACCACCCGCGACAGCGGACTGAGTGAGCTGCTGTCGGCCTATGACACCCATATCAGCCGCTATCAGATGACCTCGTTCCTGTTCTATCTGTGCACCTATGAGCTGAATTCGCGAAACGAAGCATAATGCAGCGTTTTGCTTTCATAGACAATGCAAAACGTTTTTTCCCCGCGCGTGACGTTGGCATCCTTGCTTTTTGACAGGACGTAGAATATACTGAAAACAAAAAAGCCGAGGTGTGTCTATGAACCTGCTGATGACATTGGATCGGAACTATGTTCCGCAGCTAAATGTGATGCTGTTCTCCGCACTGCATTGCGACAGTGCCGCGCATTTTGACGTGTACCTGCTGCACGACGAGGGACTGTCAGAGGAGGATGTGGCGGGAACGCGAGTACTGCTGGGGCAGCGGGGCGAACTGCACCTGATACGAGTGAACGAGGACGGTCTGGCGGACGCGCCGACCTCCGACCGCTACCCAAAAGCCATTTACTATCGTATTTTTGCGGCCAAATATCTGCCGGACACGCTGGATCGGGTGCTGTATCTCGATCCGGATATTGTAGTGCGCCAGAGTCTGCGGGAGCTGTATGAGATGCCGATGGGCACGGCGTTTTTTGCGGCGGCCACCCATATCCGCGGCTTTCTGCACCGTTTCAATGAGCTGCGTCTGGACATGGACGAGGACTGCCCCTATATCAACTCCGGCGTGATGCTGATGAATCTGCAGGCTCTGCGGGCAGAACAGGATACGCAGGCGGTATTCGACTACATGGACGCCCACAAGGGGCGGCTCATGCTGCCGGATCAGGACATCATCAGCGCCCTGTACGGCCAGCGCATCCTACCGCTGGATCCTATCCGCTACAACATGACGGAAAAGCTGTTTGCCCTCCACCGGCACAACGGGGACGGCATGACGCTGGAGGACGTGCGGCAGCAGTCCGCGGTCATCCACTACTGTGGGCGGAACAAGCCCTGGAAGCCTGGATATATGGGGGAATTGAACGTGTTTTATAATGAAGCAGTCTCTCAAATGTCAGAGAACGGTCATCATTGAATTATTTTTGTATCATATATGGCAATAAAGTGCGGCAGTTCAGCAACCGAACTGCCGCACTTTTGCATCACCCCAGGCCGCGTCGAAGCTGATGGCGCACACCCTCTGCTCCCGCTCCACGGAGTAGATGGGCAGCTGCCGCGCCGAGGCCGCCGCGCTGACGGACACCGGGTAGTTGACGGCGTAGAAAATGGCCGCTGCGGCCAGCAGCAGCGCGCCCCCGGTGACGTACCAGCGCCGCAGCAGCAGGATCTTGACCTTTCGCATAGAAAAAACGCCCCTTTCCGGTTTTGCCCTATCCTATGCGCTCCGTCCGGCGAATATGGCCGAAAAAGCTCCCCCGGCAGCCGCCGGGGGGCTTTTGTTGTGGTATTCCGCTGCGGACGCTCAGTCCTCGCGCTTTCTGCGCCGCAGCACCAGCGCCGTGCCGGTGTAGCCGCCCAGGGCCGTCAAGCCGTAGACCAACATCCCTGCGTCCCCGGTGCCGGGAGACTGCTCCCTGGCATCGCTGCCGGGCGCGTAGTAGTAGCTGCTGCGCTTGGAGATGGTCGGCTTGCCGTTTTCACAGGTGGGCGCATAGTTCCCGACCTCGGGAACAGGTGCCGTCACCTGAATCGTCACCTCGCCGGCCTGGCTCATGTCAGGCTCGATCTCATTGCCTTCATCGTCTACATATTTCAGCGTCACGCCGCTCAGCACCGGCTTCACCTCATCCAGCGTGTCGCCCTCGACCAGGCCATCCACCGTGTAGTCCTTGTCCAGCGCCGGCTGGCGCAGGTCAGGCGCCTTGTCGCCGACGTATGCGGTCTTGTCCTTGGCCGTGATGGTGAGCGCCTTCTGCGCGATGGTGAAGTCGTAGGTCTTCGCTGTGTCCGAGTCATCCGCCCAGACGTAGTTCGCCTTGTCCTTCAGGTCAACGGTTACCGTTTGGCGCCCGGCGCCTACCCGCACGTTGCCTTCCACGGTGTACAGCGCGCTCTCCGCGATGGTATACGTCTGCTCCTTACCGTTGTAGATGAACGCAGTCTTATCCGCCGCGGCTGAACAGCGCCTTGCGCCGCCCCTCAGTGTACTCCCGCACCAGAAAGGCGCGGAACTGGGGCCAGAAGTGGTAGTGCTGCACCTCGTCGTGGCCGAAGAGCGGGATCGCCGGCGGAGAGACGCAGTACGTCCTGCCCGCACAGCAGCGCGCCGGCCAGCGTGGTCTTTCCGAAGCCGCAGGGCGCGCTGAAAAACAGCACGCGCTCCCGGTCCATGCACCGGTCGAATTGCCACTGTATCGTCGGTTTTATGATGATCGTGTCAGCCAAGCGCTTTCCTCCCTACTCGAAAGCGCCACCGCAGGGGAACCCCTGCGGTGCAAGGGGGCATGCCACCTTGCGATATGCGCTTCCAAACTTTTTCAAGTCTGATTATACGCATCCTCCCATAAAAATAAATCATTCTAAAATATGAGATATGCGGTCGTACTGCGCCGGAAAAGCGCCGCTTTTGGCCGGCAAAGGGGTAAAAACGCAGACCTTTTTGCCATGGAACGGCCCATTTCGGCCGGTCTGTAGGCCCCGTGGGACAAAAACGGCGGGAAAGCGGTGCGGAACGGGGAAAAGTTTGTGTATTCTCCCCATGCCGCGGCAGTTGACTTTTGCGGCGGAACCGCTATACTTTCGGACGGGGCGGCGGGAGCCGCCCGAAACGGAATGTACTGCGCAGGAGACGTGTTTCTATGGATATGGACTACTATCTGCTGACCGATCTGGCGGTGACCATGGGCTATCATCTGGCGATGTCCGGGGCCGAGACCTTCCGGGTGGAGGACACCATCCACCGCATCCTCCGCGCCTACGGCGTGGAGTGCGAGGTGTTTGCCATCCCCAACAGTGTGTCCGTCAGTCTGGAGGCCGCCAATGGCAAGCCGCTGATGCTGATGAAGCGCATCGGCTTCCACGGCAACGACCTGGAGAAGGTGGAGAAGCTGAATGCCCTGAGCCGCCGTATCTGCGCCGAAAAGCCCCAGGTGGACGAGGCCATGGCCTGGCTGCACCAGACGCTGGACGCCTGCCGCACCTATCCCGTGGGCGTGGGCTATCTGGGCAGCGTGCTGGCGGGCCTGGGCTTCTGCGTGCTGTTCGGCGGCACGCTGCTGGACTGCCTGTGGGCGGGGCTGATGGGCCTGATCATCGGCCTGGTGACCCGCTTTATGGACAAGCGGGAGGCCAACCCCTTCTTCAGCACCATCCTGGCCTCCTGCCTGATGGCCCTGCCGGCCTATACGGCGGCGGGCCTGGGGTGGATCGACAGCCCCGACGCGGCCATCATCGGCGCGTTGATGCTGTTGGTGCCCGGCCTGCTCATCACCAATTCCATGCGGGACATCATATACGGCGACACCAATTCCGGCGCATTCCGCATCGTGCAGGTGGTGCTGACGTCGCTGGCCATCGCCCTGGGAACGGCGGCGGCCTGGCACCTGACAGCGGGCCTGTACGGCCTGACCGGCTCCGGTGCGGTCAGCTGGCCCGCCTGGGCCCAGGCGGCGGCGGTGTTCGTGGGCTGCAGCGGCTTCTGTATCCTGTTCAACGTCCACGGCCGCGGCATGGTGCTGTGCATCGCCGGCGGCGCGGCCGCGTGGATGGTCTATCTCCTCTGCGGCGCGCTGGGCTGCGACGTGTATGCCGCCAACCTGTTCGCGGCGGTATTCGCGGCGCTGTATGCCGAGGTGATGGCCCGGGTGCGCAAATGCCCGGCCATGCCCTATCTGGTCATCGCCACACTGCCCATGCTGCCGGGCGCGGGACTGTACTACACCATGAGCCTGGGTCTGGAGGGCGAGATGATGGCGGCCGTGGCCAAGGGCCTGGAGACGGTGGGCATCGCCGGGTCTCTGGCGGTGGGCATCCTACTGGTTTCCACGGTGTTTCGCCTGATCGCCCGGCCGGAGCGCCGGAGCGAGAAAAAATAACAAAACGCCCCCTCCGGCACTGCCGGAGGGGGCGCTCTGCTTGCTATTCGATTCCGGCTGCGCCGGAGGGCTTGCTCTGTTTTTGCTATTCCGCCTTTGCCATCTGTGTCCCGGCGCTCCGCAGCTCCTGCCGGACGGCCCGGAAGCGCTCCGGCACGTCCTCGTCGGACAGCTCGGACAGGGCCTTCACCGTCCCGGCGGCCTGGGCCATCTCATAGTACCAGCACTTGTACTCCACGGTGTCCAGCGTGTGCCGCAGCTCGTCGATCTGCTGCCGCAGCGCGTCCCGCTGGTGGCGGAACATCTGCAGCCGGGCCTCGATGGTGTCGTCCCCCTGCTGGGCCAGCTGGATATAGTGCCGGATGTCCCGGATGGACATGCCGGCCTTTTTCATGCAGTGGATGATCTGCAGCCACTCCACATCCGAGTCCTGAAACATCCGGATGCCGCCGGAGGAGCGCTCCACGAAGGGCAGCAGCCCCTCCTTGTCGTAGTAGCGCAGGGTGGAGGCGGGCACCTCCAGCCGTTTTGCGACCTCGCCCACGGTATAGACCATAAAATTGCCTCCAAAAATGAAAGAGCCCTCTTGACTTAAAGTGCAGTTTAAGTTGTACAATATCATTGAACTTTAAGAACACTTTACAGCGGCACAGCGCAGCTGTCAAGGGAAAAGCCAGATTTATGGAGGTATACGAGTATGAGTAAGATATTGGTAGCGTATTTTTCTGCCGGCGGCGCTACGGCCCGCCTGGCCAAGACCGTGGCGGAGGTCACCGGCGGCGACCTGTTTGAGATCGCGCCGGAGACGGCCTACACCGCCGCCGACCTGGATTGGACGGACAAGCACAGCCGCAGCACCATGGAGATGAACGACGCCAAGAGCCGCCCGACCATCGCAGGGCGCGTGGCGGACATGGCACAGTACGACACCGTGTTCGTGGGCTTCCCCATCTGGTGGTACCAGGCGCCACGCATCATTGAGACGTTTCTGGAGAGCTACGACCTCGCCGGCAAGACCGTGATCCCCTTCGCCACCTCCGGCGGCAGCGGCATGGGCAAGACGGCGGAGCTGCTGAAGGCATCCTGTCCCGGCGCGAAGGTGGACACCGGCAAGCGCCTGAGCAGCGGCGAGAGCGCCGCCTCCGTCCAAAAGTGGGTAGACAGCCTGCATATCTGAGAGGAGGACCGACAATGGCAGTAAAGCAGACGGCGGGCCGGGAGGCCCTGGGCGAATTTGCCCCGAAATTCGCGGAGCTGAACGACGATGTATTGTTTGGCCAGGTGTGGAGCCGGGAGGACAAGCTTTCCCTGCGGGACCGCAGCATCGTGACGGTGGTGGCCCTGATGGCGCAGGGCCTGACGGACAGCTCGTTCCAGTATCACCTGCAGTCCGCCAGAAAAAACGGCGTCACCCGGACGGAGATCGCGGAGATACTGACGCATGCCGCCTTTTACGCAGGCTGGCCCAAGGCATGGGCGGCCTTCCGCATGGCCAAGGAGGTCTGGGCGGAGGATGCGGCGGAGGACGCTAAGTCCCGGCACCAGAACGCCATGGTGTTTCCCATCGGCGCGCCCAACGACGGCTTTGCGCAGTATTTTCTCGGGCAGAGTTATCTGGCACCCCTGTCCACCACCCAGGTGGGCATCTTCAACGTGACCTTTGAGCCGGGCTGCCGCAACAACTGGCACATCCACCACGCTGACAAGGGCGGCGGGCAGATCTTGATCTGCGTGGCCGGCCGCGGCTACTATCAGGAGGAGGGAAAGCCCGCGCAGGAGCTGCACCCCGGCGACGTGGTGAACATCCCCGTGGGGGTCAAGCACTGGCACGGCGCCGCGCCGGACAGCTGGTTCTCCCACCTGGCGGTGGAGGTCCCCGGCGAGAACGGCTCCAATGAATGGCTGGAGCCCGTGACCGACGAGGTCTACGGCCAGCTGCGCTGAGCGCCGCAGTCTCATAGGAACCACGGCAGTGCGTCCATCAGGGCGCACTGCCATTTTTTTCCATTTTTAGGGCAGCGGCACCGGAAACCACCGGCAGCTCATGCAAACGGAATGGTAAAAAACAAAAACGACAAAACCGGCGGTATTTTCCCTGCCTGCATATTGCTATTTGCCAAAAACTGTGGTACAACTAAACCATATGGCGAGGGCTGCAGCCCTCCATGCGTTTCAGGAGTCCCTGAAACGAGCATATCTGCAGAAAGAAACGTGTGGGAGGAGAATGTATGAAAAAGACGATCAGTCTGCTGCTGGCGCTGGTCATGGCCCTGAGCCTGCTGCCCGCCGCCGTGTGGGCGACAGAGGATGGAGCGGGGGACACAGCAGGGGAGACCACCGAAGAAGCGTATGCCCCCTTTGCCGACTTGAAGGAAAAGGCCGCCATAGACTTCGTGGCAACCTACATCGAGTACGGTAAAAACGGAGATCAGCCTTGGTTTTTGCTCAAAGGCGTAAAATTGACAGATGATTTGGAAATTGCGGACAAGGATAGCGGTGAAAAGGCCAAGGAAGCCTTGGACGCCTATGAAAATCTGGACGAAAAAGCGAGAAACGAGCTGGACAGTGTCGTACTGTTTGAGTATGAGGAGGACGGGATCAAATATCAGGTCACATTTGCGGACCTGATGAGCCAATTCGCGAACATCTATGAAAACTATGTGCACCCCTACACCCCCTTTGCCGACCTGAAAGACCCAGACGCCATCAAGTTCGCAAATGCCTACATCGACTGCGGCCGCTGGGGAAACGAGTACTGGGCCTGGGTCAAGGATGTGGAGATAAATGACGGCGTGATTGCAAATGAGTGCCTTGACCAGGCCGAGTCCGCCCTGGACGCCTACGCGGCGCTGCCCGATACAGCCAAAACCGAGCTGGACACGGTGACGTTAAAGAACGGCGATAGGACCGTGACGGTCAGCGAGCTCATGGCCGACCTGAGCCGCATGTATATGCAGTCTGTGACCACAGGGGATAAGATCACCGACCCCGCCCAACTGACCGGCGACGGCGCGGATGCGGCGCGGGCATTCCTGCGGCAGTATATGGAGTATACCGCCGGCAGCGACGGAATGGAGCTGCGGGTGAAGGACGTGGCGTATGACGACTACGGCGCGCTCACCAGCCAGAGCCGCGACCGGATGCTGGCGGCCTGCCGCGCGTACAACGCCCTGCCGCTGGCGGCCCGCGTGCAGCTGGAGCGCCTGACAATAGGCGGAAGCAATTGGCAATCCAACTTCTCCGACCGGATGGTGGACTTCTACAACGAGGCCAACGAGCCGGCGACCGGCAGCAAAACGGAGCTGAATAACGAGATTGCAAAGCAATTCCTGACCGATAACGGCATCACATACGACGCCGCCACCCACACCATCACCATCGCGGGCGTCGAACGCAAGAGCGACGGCTTCCTCACCGCAGCCTCCGTGGATAATGCCATGAAGGTGTGGAATGCGTGGGAGAAGCTATGCGCGGATGCGAAGGAAAATGACGATTGGAAGGCCTACGACGCGCTGTATGAGCTGGAACTGTACTGGGACAGCCATCCGGTGCGCTTCCCGTGGGTGATGGACAACCTGCGCTGGCTGGCGGAGCGGACCATGTACGACGATCCCAGCTACGCGGAAAAGAAATTCCAGGATGCCGGCTTCCAGTACATGGAAGAGGACACTGGCTCAGGCTCCGGTCAGTTTAAGATCACATTCCCCAAGGGCCTTGAGAAGGGCGTCGACTACACCTATACGGTCAAAGACGGCGTGCTGACAGTGACGGTGAAGCGGGGAGAAAAGTCCCACTGGCTGGCCGCCGCCCAGCAGACACAGAAGGACCTCGCCGGCAACGTCTATTTCTACCTGACGTTCAAAAAGCCCGTCGGTGCGACAAAGTGTGCCCATGACACCGGCAACGGCCTTGACGGCGTGTGGGATAAGTATTACAAGCAAGATGAGTTTAAGACAGCCCAGCTCGCCGATGGAGATATGGGCAATGCCCGCGCCATAGCGGCGGTCAACCGTGACGGCGACCTGCTGACCATCACCTCCTCCGGCTATGAGAGCGAAAAGGCGGTGATCTCCTGGTTCGACGACAAGGGGGAATCCAAGGGCAAGTATATCCTGGGCATCCGCGTGGTGTTTGAGGACACCTTCAGCTATGAGTACAGCGTCCCCGCCGCGCGGCAGGTGTCCGCGTCGCGCATCACCACCGGCGTTGACAACAGCGCCGCTTGGAAGGTGCAGAAGGACGACGGCCTGCTGACCCTGCGTCCCGCCACCAGTGACAAGACGCTGGCGGAACTGTTGGGCAACAACGGTGACGAAAGAGTCACCACCGTGACGCTTACCCCGCCAGAGGCCGGCTACGAAATTGACCGGGCCAAGAGCGGCAAGAGCAGCAATAATATACAGTGGGATGACGTTTCCAAGGCGACCTTCGTGCAGCGCGCCTTCAACCAGAACACCACCGTCTCCTACTACACCTTCGTCTGGACCAAGTCCGGTGCCCCGGACATCACCGAGGAGCTGACGGTGCGCGTCACCGAAGCCAAGAGCTACATGGCAGATGTGAAGTCCGAAAATGGAAAGACCTCCAACCCGGCCACCACAGCTGAGGTGGGCACGCCCCCGGCGGGCATGCAGGTGACCTATGACGGGACCCTCGGGTATTTCTACACCAGCGCCGTGGGCGGCAAAATGCCCTCGGTGGCGGACCTGCAGCAGGGCATAACGCTGAAAGCACCGGACGGCGCCAGGTACTTCCGCTTTACGGACTGGGGCGGCAATGAAAACTTCGCCTACCTTGATGAAGGCAGATCGCGGGAGCTGGCTGACGCCCTGAAAAGCAGCACGCGCTTCGATACGTCCAGTAGGGAGGACTGCCGCCACCTGACCGTCCCCTATGTGCAGACCAATAGCGTGCAGGTGGGCGACGTGACGGTGTACTTCGCGGCCAACCAGCTGTATCGGGCGCGCATCGTGGAGTGGCTGGATGAGAATGAGAACTCCCTGGGCTACACCTATGTGTACGGCAAGAACGGCAGCTTCGTCCAGTCCGTGACCACCCCGGCCGCCGATACGCTGACGGAGCTGGTGGAGGACGCGACCATCATCAGCAAAAAGGACGGCCTGACGCTGACCTGCAACCGCTATCCCCAGGAGGGCGACGACAAGACGGTGTACATGCGCCTGACGGTCAACAACGACGAAATGCTGGACCCCAACGGCAACGAGATCTACCTGCCCTACAGCTACTTCCCCGGCCTCAGCTGGGAACTGGCCCAGAAGCTGGCCGAGAAGCCGGTGGTGCGGCACTACAAGGACGGCGAGCAGGCGGAGCCGGAGGTGCTGGAGGGCGAATACACCGCCTACGGCATCCGCTTCCGGGTAAAGAGCTTCTCGCCCTTTACGGTGACGTGGACGGAAAAGGAAAAGACGTCCTCCACCGGGACCTATTATTACTACAATACCGGCAGCACCGGCACCTCCAGCGCCAGCCCCCGGACCTTCGACGCCGGCGTGAGCGTATATGCGCTGACCGCTGCATTGAGCGTTACCGGCATGACCTGGCTGAAAAAGAAGCGCAGAGGCTGAGCGAAAGCAAAAATATCCCCCGGCGAAAGCCGGGGGATATTTTTTGCTTTTTCCTGCTTTCCGGCTCTCGCCGGAGGGATGCTTATTTGCCTTCTCTCAGTCGCTGGCGCCGGTGTGGATGACCTTGCCCAGGTTCCACAGCAGGGCCACGCGCCTGGCGCTCTCCAGCCGCTCCTCCGGGGTGTGATAGGCGGCGTGGGCCGTCTCCGCCCCGCAGTCCAGACAGGCCACAGAGACCGACCAGCCCTGCTCGTCCTGCATGGCCCCCACGCCGCGGCAAATGGGGCACTCCGCCAATTCAATGTCAAAAATAGGATCCATGTGATGACCTCCTGTGTCTGTAATGTGTCCGGCTCAGCGCCGCTTCAGCACGCCCATCAGCCCGCGCTTGAGGATCTGCCCGCCGGCGGAGATCAGCTGGGACTCGATCTTTGCCTGGCGGCGCTCCGCCTTGCGGCGTTCCTCATCCGCCAGCTTCTGGCGGCGTTTGCGCTCCTCGTCCTCCAGCTTCTGGCGGCGCTTGCGCTCCTCATCCGCCAGCTTCTGGCGGCGCTTGCGCTCGTCGTCCGCCAGCTTTTGGCGGCGCTTCTCCGCGGCGGCCTCCTCCTTCAGCCGCTGCTTCTCCGCCTCGGCCTCCGCTTTTTCCCGGGCGGCCCGGTCCGCCTCCTCCTGCTTGGCCTGCTCCGCCTGTGCAGCCTCCTCCGTCAGCACCTCATAGGCGGAGATCTCGTCCACCGCGTCGTCGTATTTCTCCATGCCGACCCGCATGAGCACCTTGGCTCGGACC
>ERZ1032461.511-NODE-511-length-10530-cov-46.724678_pt1 | contig 10530 bp, 9 predicted proteins | sample MGYA00517098_ERZ1032461 | MGnify/ENA primary metagenome ERZ1032461 (study PRJEB33719, sample SAMN04261332) | wastewater metagenome | biome: periurban shantytown; feature: human; material: feces | host: Homo sapiens | place: Peru: Lima | collected 2013-01-26 ...
ACGTTGGGGCGTCCGACGACGGCGACGATAGGTTTCATCTGCTCTCCTTTAATGGGTAGGGTCAGCGGGAATAGTGGAATTGGCGGGCGTTGTGCCAAGGATGTGCTCCAGGGTATCGAGCAGCTCATGCGGCATGGTCGATACCACATGAACCTCGGCGCCGCGACTAGTAAGGCTTGCGAGTAATTCGTCACGATGATACTCGTCAAGGGTCATACCATCGGCGTTGAACATGAGCTTAGGCACAAAGAGCATAACCCCCGACAGGTCCTGCGGCAGCTGCTCCAAGATGTCGCAGGCGACGATGAGGCCGGTCACGTCCACGTTGCCACCAAAGTAACGGTTTTTGATGGCCGTGACGGTACCGGCAAGGCCGTGCGGCGATTCCACAAAGCGGGCCACGGTGTCGCGCGCGCTGGCGCCCGAGAGGCACAGCAGGCGCTGGCCACGGGCGGTGATTGCCTCGCGAACGCGGCGCAGGCGCTCGGCATCGGCGGCGAGCACATTGTCGGTCTCGTCCAGATAGGAGCGGATCATGCCGATGCCGTCGTAGTACTGCGGGTAGCCGTCGTAAAAGTCTGCCTCGGGAGGATCGATGCCGGCGTCCAGATAGAACTCGTCGCTCATCTGGAAGGTATGGCGGCCAAATCGCTCGAAGGCACGGTCCTGGAAGGGCCGGATCATGGCGATGGTCTCGCGCGCCAGCTCGGGCTTGTCGCTGTAGGACCAGCTAAAACGGTTCTGATGCTTGGTAAAGCCCAGTGGCACAATGCCCAGGCTCGTGATCTGTTCGTGCTCCTCGCAAAAGCGCAGAGTCTTCAGCAGTTCCTCGCCGTCGTTCATGCCGGGGCACAACACGATCTGCGCGTGAATCTCGATGCCGGCGGCCATGATGGTCTCGAGCACGTCCATGCCGCGCTGGGCGTTGCGGCCCATCATCCGGCGGCGGACATCGGGGCTCACGGCGTGGACCGACACATTCATGGGGCTCATATTGCGGTCGATGACGTTTTGCACGTCCTCGTCGGTGAGGTTGGTCAGCGTGACGAAGTTGCCCTGCAAAAAGCTCAGGCGATAGTCGTCGTCGCGGATGTAGAGCGTGGAGCGCCCGCCCTTGGGCAGCATCGTCATAAAGCAGAACACACAGGCGTTTACGCAGGTACGCATGCCGTCGAAGATGGGGCCATCGAACTCAAGGCCCCAGTCCTCGCCGGGAAAGCGATCGAGCTCGACGGGGGTGACGGTACCGTCGCGCGGATCGAAAACCTCCAGCTCGACGGTGTCGTCGTCTGCCTCCCAGAGCCACACGATCATATCGGTCAGCTGCTCGCCGTTGACCGTGAGCACGCGCATTCCCGGCTCGATACCCACATCCCACGCGGGCGATTCGGGACGCACGTTTTTAACGAGCGCGCCCTCACCCGGCTCGGGGTCGCGGCTGCGCCCGTAATCGGCCACCTCGGCGGCGTATGCGGGTACGGTCTGGTCCATGATTAGCGGCAAAGCTCCTTGATGCGCTCGACGGCGCGCTCGATGTGTTCTTGCGGGGTGGAAGCGCCGGCGGTGATGCCAATGCGGCGCGCCCTGGCAAACCATGCGGCCTCGATCTCGGACGCCTCTTCTATGTGGTGTGTATGCTCGCAGACGTCGGCGCAAATCTGCGCCAGGCGGCGGGTGTTGCCCGAGTTCTTGCCGCCCACCACAACCATGCAGTCGCAGCGGTTGGCAAGTGCGGCTGCTGCCTGTTGACGCTCACTTGTGGCGGCGCAGATGGTGTTGATCACGCGCAGTTCCTGCACGCGTGGGGTGATGGAGGCCACTACCTCGGCCAGGTTCCGTGCGGTCTGGGTGGTCTGCACGACGAGGCCCACCTTGCCCTTGAGCGGTAGCGCGTCCGCATCGGCGGCGCAGCTCACGACCTGCGCGTCATCGCCGGCGTGGCCCAGGATGCCCTCAACCTCGGGATGGCCCGGCTCGCCCACGACGAGCACGCGATAGCCCTCGCGTACCAGGCGCTCGGCTGCCACATGGACCTTCTTCACGTAGGGGCAGGTGGCGTCGACCACGTCGAGGCCGCGCTCGCGAGCAGCATTGATTACCTGGGGCACCACGCCGTGCGCGCGGATGATCACGGTGCCCGATGCGGCATCGTCCAGGGTGTCGGCCAGACCGACGCCCGCCTCGGCAAGCTCGCGCACCACGATGGGGTTATGGATGAGCGGGCCCAGGGTATGGACCTGAGCAGTCTCCCCCGCCTGCGGGGCGGCCGCCAATGCCATATCGAGCGCGCGTTGCACGCCGTAGCAGGTGCCCGCGTGGGCAGCGATTTCGATGGTGGGGGCGTCTGCCTTGCCGGGCACGGCCTCGGCGGTGTTCATGACTTCCTCGCCCATAGCTAGAACCTACCCGGGTGCTCGGCGCACAGGTCATCGCGCATGGCGTAGACGCGGCTCATGGCTTCGGACTCAAACCAAGCCAGGCGCTCCTTGCGCTTGAGCTCGGCCGGTGCATCGGATAGCGAAATGGCCTTGCCGGCACGGATCCAGCACTTTTTGGGGCGCATGATCTTTTTGCCCGCAGGCGTGATATCGGACCAGCCGCAGATGGCGAGAGGGTTGACGGGCGCCTTACCCATCTGGGCGATAAGCGCAAAGCCGCCGTGGACCTCGGGCTTGATTTCGCGCGAGCGGATGCGCGTGCCCTCGGGGAAGATCAAGACGTCCTCGCCGCGCTGCAGCGCATGCTGAGCGGCGCGCAAGCACTTCATGTCGGCGGTGCCGCGCTCGACGGGAATACCGCCCACACGGCTAAAGGCCCAGCGCACGATCTTGCTCTTGGCAAACTCGGATTTAAAGATGGGACGAATGCGGCGGCCGCCAAAGAACAGTGCCGTTTCCACGGCCAGCAACTCGGCCATCGAGGTGTGGTTGCAGATGACCACGCTGCCGCGGCCTTCCTGTCGCTCAAACAGCAGGTCGGCGTCCTCGACCTCCCAGCGCCACATAAGCTTGGAGAAGGCCCACAGGATGCCCATGACCACGGCGACGGTGCCGCGGATGAGCGCCGGGAACTCGGCGTAGGGGGCGTTGTAGTAATCCTCGGGCGTCTGTTTAAACAGGCGCATGGGCTACCTCCTTTGGTTGATGAGGTCCTCGATGATCGAGACGACCTCGTCGATGGTGTGGGCGGTGGAGTCGACGTGCACGGCGTCCTCGGCGGGAACGAGCGGCGCGACCTCGCGGCTGCTGTCGAGCTTGTCGCGTTGCTTGAGTGCGTCGAGGGTTTCGTCGACCTCGGCCTCGAGCTGCTCGGTGGTGAGCGGCTGGACGTCGTTTTGGTGGCGCTGCAGCACGCGGCGACGGGCGCGTTCGCGTGGGTCGGCGGTCAGGAACACCTTGACCTGTGCGTTGGGGAACACGACGGTGCCGATGTCGCGACCCTCGGCGACGATATCGCGGTCCTCGGCGGCGCGGCGCTGGTGGATGAGCATGGCGGTGCGCACGCCCGGGTAGGCCGAGACCTTGGATACGTTGGCGTCGACCTGCGGGGTGCGGATGGCGGCTGAGGCGTCTTTACCGTCGATGGTCAGGCGCGTGTCCTCGCCGGTGCCGTTGGTAAAACGAATCTCGATCTGCTCGGCGAGGGCGTCGATAGCCGCTTCGTCGTCCAGATCGATGCCGCGATCGAGTGCGGCGAAGGTAACGGCGCGATACATGGCGCCCGTGTCGAGCTTGTTAAAGCCCAGCTGGCGGGCGATCTCCTTGGCAATGGTGGACTTGCCGGATCCGGCGGGGCCGTCGATGGCGACGATCATGTAATGCTTCCTTTCGGTGGTTGACGTGCTGGCATGGGACGCGGGCGCTGCGGCTTGGCGGGTTGCCTAGCCCGTGTAGCGCTCGCGGTAGGTGTTGCGCTTGGGCGCGGAGCCGTGGCTGCCGTGGTGACGCGTGCGGGTCGCGGGGTTGACCGCCGGCGCGGCTCCACGCTTGGCGCTGGCCTGCTTGGGCGGAATGCCGCCGGCCTTGAGGATCTGTACCTCGCGGTCGGTAAGCTCGCGCCACGAGCCCTTGGCCACGCCCTTGAGCTCCAGGCCGGCAAAGTTGCAGCGATGCAGGCGGATCACCGGGTGGTGGATCTTGCTCAGCATGCGCTTGACCTGGTTCTTGCGGCCCTCGCGGATGATGACCTCAACGGCAGTGGCGCCGGGCTTGATGCCTTGCGGGGCTACGGCCTCGGCCTCGCGCGCGTTAATGACGCGGCAGATCGCCGGCTGGCACAGGCCGTCATCGAGCTCGATGCCACGGCGGAGTGGCTCCAAGTCGCGATCGGTCAGGTGGCCGTCCACGAGTGCCTGGTAGGTCTTATAGACATGCTTGCTGGGGTGCAGCAGGTCCTGCGATAGGTCGCCGTCGGTGGTAAAGAGCAAAAGGCCCGTGGTGTCTCGGTCCAGGCGACCCACCGGAAAGAGTCCCGGGAATCGCTCGCGCGGGACCAGGTCGGCCACGCAAGGGCGCTCCTGCGGGTCGCTCATGGTAGTGAGGTAGCCGGTCGGCTTGTAGAGCATCAGGTATACGGCGCCCTGGCTGAGCTTGACAGGCATGCCGTCGACCTCGATGTGGTCGCGGTCGACATCGACCTTGGTGCCCAGCTCGGTCGCGACCTGGCCGTTGACGGTCACGCGGCCGGCGGTCATCAGGTCCTCCGAGCCACGGCGGCTCGCCACGCCCGCGCGCGCCAAAAAGCGCTGCAGGCGCATGGTGTGCGGGTAGACGGGCTGGACGTCGCCTGCGGGCGTTGTGGCGCCCGTGGCGCCGGCGGTGTGCGTCTCCCCTGCTTCGTTAGTCCTCGTCATGCATGTCCTCCGAGGTATCGCCGGTGGGCAGAAGCTCTGCGTCATCGGTGTCCTCAACATCGGTATCGATCAGCTCGCGCTCTTCGTCCAGGTCCTCGGCCTGTTCCTCGAGCGTGGACTGAATGCTGCGACCGCTCAGGCGCTCGCGGATAAACTGGCGTGACTGCTCGTCGGGAGCAAACTGCTCCAGATCGGGCAGGTCGCGAGTGGAGCGCAGGCCGAACTTTTCCAAGAAGGCGTTGGTCGTGCCGTAGATGATGGCCTGACCGCGCTCGGGGTCGCGGCCGAGCTCGCGCACCAGGCCCTTGTCCACGAGCGACGCAATGACGCCGTCGGAGTTGACGCCGCGGATGCCCTTGACGACCTCGCGCGTGACGGGCTGGTGGTAGGCGATGACGGCCAGAGTCTCGAGCGCTGCCTGCGACAGTTTTTGCGTGTCCCAGCTCAGCACGTAGGCCTCGACCACGTCGTGGTAGGCGGGGTGTGTAAACAGGCGCCAGCCACCAGCGACCTCGCGCAGCTGAAAGCCGCGGTTGGCCTCCTCGTACTCAACCTTGAGCTCGGCCAAAAGCGACGCGCACTCGCCCGGGGCGATATCCAGCGCACCTGCCAGCGCGGGTGCGCTCACGGGGTCGCTTGACACCAGCAGCAGCGCCTCGAGGGCGCCTTTTAGGCTGTTTGCCTCCAACGTGGAAAGGGTTGACATGGTTGGCGCTCCTATTCGGTGAGCTCGGGGCCCTCGCCGGGCACGTATGCCTCGGCGCCCTCGACGCGGTTGATTTGAATGGTTCCAAAGATCTCGTCCTGGCTTAGCGTTAGCGAGCCGCGCTTGGCGAGCTCGAGCATGGCCAGGAAGGTGACGACGAGCTGCTCGGTGGTGGCGTCGCCGTCCAGCAGCTCGCGGAAGGTGCAGGCTTGGTGTGCCATGGTAAAGCGGTCGACCGAGGCCACCGTCAGGTCGAGCGGCACGCGATGCGGTGCCACGTGCTCGGCCTCCAGCAGGAAGGTCTGGCGTTTGCCGTCCAGGTCGGCGCAGATGACGGCGAGGCCGCGCAGGGTAATGCCGGCCAGATAGTCGGGCATAAGGCCTAGGAACTCGGGGTCGGGGCCGGCTACGCGCGGATGCATGCGGCTCTCGGCCTGCATACGCGCGCCAAGGGCTGCCGCCGCGCCCTTAAACTGCTTGTAGGCGATCAGACGCTGGATCAGGACCTCGCGCAGGGCGTCGCCGTCGAGCGCGCTGAGTTCCTCGAGGTCTTCGTCGTCCTCGTCATCGTCGACTGTCTTGCGCGGGGCCTCCTGGGGCACCAGCGAGGCGGCCTTGATGTCCAAAAGAGTTGCCGCGACCAGCAAAAAGTCGCTCGCCACGTCCAGGTCCAGCGCCTCGATGCGCTCGGCCTCGGCAAGGTATTGCTCGGCTACCTCGCTGATCGAGATGGCACCGATATCAACTTTTTGGCGGGTTACCAGCTGCAGCAGCAGGTCGAACGGTCCGCTGTAGACCTGCGTCGACACGCGATACGACATCTTCGACCTCCTTTGACGGCGCCTTCGCGGCGCGGTTTGGGTGCATGTTGCGACCGTTTTGCACGGTCGACCTGTAAGTTTACCTTAGATGCCGGCGATTGCGAAGTTGAGCAGCCACTCGGCCAGCGGATACACGGTAACGTCGAAATACCGTCCGATCACGTCGATGCCGGTCCACATGGGCAGCAGATACAGCACTAGGATGAGGATGGGCATGGCGTATTGCTGCAGGCGATAGTAGTTGGTGAGCGCCTTGCCCTTGAGGAACGGGACGATAATCGACGAGCCGTCGAGCGGGGGGATCGGGATGAGGTTAAAGAACGCGAGCGACAGGTTGACCACGATAAACGTGGCACCGAAGTTCATGATTTGTGACGCCACGGCAAAGGACATGCTGGCGTAGAGGTTGCCGTATGCCGCATGCATAAGGGCGGCTGCGAGACACGCGAGCGCGATGTTCGATGCGGGGCCGGCCGCGCTCACCAGGACCTCATCGCGCTTGGGGTGCTTGAGGTTGTTGAGGTAGACGGGCACGGGCTTGGCAAAGGCGAACACCGGGCCGCCGGTGGCGAGCATCAGCAGCGGCAGGAGAATGGTGCCAAACGGGTCGATATGGTTGAGTGGGTTGAGCGAAACGCGGCCGCGCGAACGGGCCGTCTTATCGCCGAGCGCCCAGGCCGTAGCGGCATGCGCGCTCTCGTGGATGACGATACCAACGATGACGGCAACGGCGCTGGCAAGCAGGTTCATGAAGTAGCTGCTGGACATGGCGATCCCCTAGCGGACGCGGCGCGAGGCACGCGTGAGCAGGTAGTCGGCCACAAACAAAATGACGGCTACGATGGCGTAATCCAAGCGGAAGACACCGCCAAAGGGCGAGGTGATAACGCCGTAGCCGGCGATGGCGCTCGGCAGGGCGCGCGAAAGCTCAACGACAAAGCCCACGATCTGCAGCTTGGCGGTGAGGCCGCAGAAGCACAGCAGCACGGTCATCGCGCTCATAAAGATGCCGCAGATGCGACAAGCGATGGCTATGATGCTCATCGCCACGGCGGTGGCTTTACGAGAGTTCACGCGCGGTCTCCTCTTCGATCTGGGTGGAAAGCTCCAGCCATTCGTCCTCGAGCTTGGGCAGCTCTTGCTTAAGGCCGTTATATTCCCCCAGCGCGGCGTTGAACTTGTCCTGATCGGCATAAAGCTCTTCGCTTGCCATCAATTCCATAAGCTCATCATAGCGGGCACGCTTTTTGTCCAGCTCTGTCTCGATCTTCTTGAGCTGGTTGCGCACGCCCTTGAGCTTTTTGTTGAGCGCGGCGCGGGCCTGTGCCTCAGCGCGCTTTTGCTCCTTGGTCTTTTTGCCCTCGCCCGGCTTGGGTGCCGCGGCGGGGCTGCTGTCCTGGGCGGCGTTGGCTTTGGTGGACTTGGCCGCGGCAGGTGCGCTCTCCCCTGCCGCCTCGGCAGCGGCGCGGGCAGCGAGGTCCTCGCGTTTGAAGAGGTAGTAGTCGTAGTCGCCATCGTAGACCGTGACCTTGCCGTCGCGGATGTCGATGATGCGGTTGGCCACAGCGCGCACCAAGTGCTCGTCGTGGCTGATCAGCACAATGGTACCGGGGAAGTTTTGCAGAGCGTTCTCGAGCATGTCCACCGAGTCGATGTCCAAGTGGTTGGTGGGCTCGTCTAGGCACAGGAGCGCCTCGGGCGCCACGAGCATCTTGGCCAGGGCCAGACGCGCCTTTTCGCCGCCGGAGAGAACTCGAACCTGCTTCTCGATGGAATCGTTGTCGCTAAACAGGAAGGCGCCCAGCAGACTGCGCTGCTGCGGTACGGTCCACTTGGGCGTGACAGTGTCGATCTCTTGCAGGACGGTGTTGGACTCGGTCATGCCCTCGAGCGCGTGCTGGGCATAGTAGGCCACACCCACGTTGGTGCCCAGGTCGCGCGTGCCGGTGGTGGGCGGCTCCAGGCCGGCGAGGATCTTCATGAGCGTGGACTTGCCGGCGCCGTTGGGGCCGACGAGCGCCACGTGCTCGCCGCGGTAGAGTTTGAGGTTGATATCGCTGTAGATGTGCTTGTTGCCGTAGGACTTGGACACACCCTCCAGGCCCACGACCATGTCGCCCGAGCGCGGCGGGTCGGGGAACTTAAAGTCGATGTGCTTGTGACCCTCGGGCAGGATGACGAGCTCCTTTTTGATCTGCTCGATCTTGCGGATGCGTTCCTGCGCCTGGGCGGCCTTGGTGGGCTTGTAGCGGAACTTGTCGACGAAGACCTGCATGTGGGCGATGTCGCGCTCCTGGGCGGCGCGCTTGGCGCGCATCTGCTCCAGATTGTCCTCGCGCTGCTTGAGGTAACTGCTGTAGTTGCCGGTGTAGGTGGTCACGCGGCGGTTCTCGAGCGCGGCGACGTGGTCGACGCAGGCGTCCATGAAGGCGCGGTCGTGGCTGACGATGAGCACGGCGCCGTCGTAGTTGGCAATAAAGCCGCGCAGCCACTGGACGCTCTCGAGGTCTAGGTGGTTGGTGGGCTCGTCGAGCAGCAGCAGGTCGGGGTGGCGCAGGAAGAGCTTGGCGAGCGCGATACGCATCTGCCAGCCGCCGGAGAACTCGGAGCACGGGCGCTCAAAGTCGGTGACCTTAAAGCCCAGGCCGGACAGGATCTTGCGGGCGTTGCTCTCGAGCTCGTAGCCGCCCAGATGCTCAAAGCGGTCCTGGACCTGGCCGTACTCGTTAAGGAGTGCGTCGACGTCCTTGCCTTGCTCGGAAAGCTCGGTGATCTGGGCCTGCAGCTCGTTGGCGCGCTCGCCCATGCGGCGGATTTCCTTGGCGGCGGCCATGACCTCGGCGAGGATGGTGGTGTCCTTGTGCTCCAGGTTGGTTTCCTGCTCTAGGTAGCCTACCTGGCAGTCCTTGGCGTACTGGACCTGGCCGGCGTCGGGGCTGTCGATGCCCATGATGATCTTGAGCATGGTGGTTTTGCCGGCGCCGTTGGGGCCCACGAGCGCAAAGCGTTCGCCGGGGTTGATCTGGAAAGACGCGCCGCTAAAGAGGACGCGAGCGCCGAAGCTTTTTTCGATCTTGTCGACCAGGAGGATCATGGTGCCGCCTTTGACCTTGTGTGCCTATATGAAAAAAGGCCCCAACTTGCGTTGGAGCCTCATTCAATGCTCGGGTGGAGACGAGGGGGATCGAACCCCTGACCTCTTGACTGCCAGTCAAGCGCTCTCCCAGCTGAGCTACGCCCCCGTGCGAAGAAGTACTATACGGGAACTCGGACGGCGATGCAAGGACAATTTTGGAAAAACTTTCGTGATCGCCGGCGCACACGGGACCGCGCTAGCCCGCGGGGCGCCTGGCCCCCGCACGGCCCGTACGCCGGCCGACTTGGCACGCGGAACACGACCCGCCCCGTTCAACAGGGTTTTCCGTACGCCACCAGACCCATTATCGAGTCCGATTGCGAAGCGCCCCTCCCCTGCGCTTCAAAACCATGCCGGTTTACTACGATGAATTAGGAATGTCCGACAACACTCGCCTTTTGGCGTAACCGGCGGGCTCCCTACCTGCGGTTTTGCAAACGGAGAACACACGTTGCTCAGGGGTCGCCGATCCGTCGTAGTAAACAGGCATGGTTTTGAAATGACATCAGGTTGATTTCACGCATAAATATGTTGGAGCCCTGAAATATAGGCTTTAACTTTTTCTAAAACACGTCTTTTCCGCGATGCGCCTAGATTAGCTGTTGTTTAGCATCGGATTTGATCTTGCGTTGTGCGACTTGCTTGTGCATGGTAGTATTTGACGACGTGAAGCGAAGAAATTTGGCCTGAGTTGCCTTTGTTAGAATTGCATTCACCGTTCATAAGGGCTCTTGGCGCAACGGTTAGCGCAGGGGACTCATAATCCCTGGGTTCTGGGTTCGAATCCCGGAGGGCCCACCAGAGTATTTCGAGGCCGGGCATTACGCCCGGTCTCTTTGTTATTGGGTTGCAGACTAGCTTTGTCATTCAGAGACGTAAAGTTATCAACATTCATATTCGTAATTAACAATGGGTATGTCGCCAAGATGCTACTCAGCCAATACATGGCTTAAATCAATAGATATGAAAAAAGGCCCCAACTTGCGTTGGAGCCTCATTCAATGCTCGGGTGGAG
>ERZ1032461.516-NODE-516-length-10495-cov-10.726149_pt1 | contig 10495 bp, 5 predicted proteins | sample MGYA00517098_ERZ1032461 | MGnify/ENA primary metagenome ERZ1032461 (study PRJEB33719, sample SAMN04261332) | wastewater metagenome | biome: periurban shantytown; feature: human; material: feces | host: Homo sapiens | place: Peru: Lima | collected 2013-01-26 ...
ACTTATATACAAGGCTCGACATTACTTATGTATCAAGCTGGCCTTAACTTACGTACAAGCCTTGACTCAACTTAGGTACACAAGACAGCCTATCCCAAGGAGCTGAGGCACGGGAGGAAGAGAGAGACTACAGTCTTCTCAGTTTAACCGTGAAGTGGCGCATCAGCGGAGCCTCCCATTCGATGGCAACGCCACGGGTCACCTGCTCGCGGCGGTCATAGACATTCTTGAGCGCGGCGGCGATGACGTCCATGTGGTTGTCGGTATAGACGCGACGAGGGATGGCAAGACGCAACAGGTCGAGGCCTCCGAAGCGGTTCTCATGCGTCACAGGGTCGCGGTCGGCCAGCATATAGCCAATCTCACAGCCACGGATGCCAGCCTCCAAGTAGAGCTCACAGGTCAGGGTCTGTGCCGGGAACTCCTCCTTGGGCACGTGCGTGAGCACCTTGTCTGCATCGATGAACACACCATGACCACCCACGGGACGCTGGTAGGGGATGCCATACTCGTCAAGTTTCTTGGCCAGATACTGCACCTGGTGGATGCGGGTCTCCAGCATGTCAAACTCCGTATTCTCGTCAAGACCAACGGCTACGGCATTGAGGTCGCGACCGTTGAGGCCACCATAGGTCAAGTAGCCCTCATAAGGAATGCAGAAGCTCTTTGCTCCCTCGTACCAGTCCTCTTTTCTCGTGGCGATAAATCCACCCATATTGACGATGGCGTCCTTCTTGCAGGACATGGTGGCAGCATCGGCGTCGGCATACATCTCCAGGACAATCTCCTTGATGGTCTTGTCGGCGTAGCCCGGCTCACGGGTCTTGATGAAATAGGCGTTCTCGGCAAAGCGGGCAGAGTCCATGACGACAGGCACGCCATAACGATGGCAGAGGGCGCAGGTAGCCTTGATATTCTCCATGCTCACGGGCTGACCACCGACGGTATTGTTGGTGACGGTCAAGACCATGAAAGGCACGTTGCCCGGATTCTCCTTCAGCACCTTCTCCAGTTTCTCCAAAGAGACGTTACCCTTGAAGGGAACTTCGAGCTGGGCATCCTTGGCATCGTCGGTCGTCACGTCGATAGCAAAAGCCTTGCGGGCCTCGATATGACCCTTGGTCGTGTCGAAGTGGGCGTTGCCCGGAATGACGTTGCCTTCCTTGACAAGGAAGGAGAAGAGCACGTTCTCGGCGGCACGTCCCTGGTGGGTCGGGATGACATAGTGGAGGCCGAGAATCCTGCGGACCGTCTCCTCAAACTTATAGAAACTCGTCGCACCTGCGTAGCTCTCGTCGCCCAGCATCATGGCGGACCACTGGCGGTCGCTCATCGATCCCGTACCACTATCGGTAAGGCAGTCGATATAGACCTGCTCGGCCCTCAGCTGGAACACATTATAATTGGCGGCCTTCAGCCACTCCTCACGCTCTGCGCGCGTACTCTTACGGATGGGTTCAACCATCTTGATCTTCCATGATTCTGCGAAAGGTATTTCCATTATGCTTATGGATTTAGGTTATAAAAATGACATATCAAATGTCTGTTAACGATGCAAATGTACAAAAAAGAATCGAGAATAGACGCAAAGGGAGAGAAAATTTTGAGAAACATTTGCATTTTATTATCTTTTACCACACTTACCAACTCTTGTGGCAAATACCCGGCGAGTCCACACGAGCAGAAGAATGACTTTCCTGGGCTTTCCTCCCCTCTGTTTCCGTCCCTCTTCTCCTATAATAAATGGTTAAAAACGACAAAACATAGTGCTGTTAGGCATTTATTCCGTAATTTTGCACCTTCAAAGCTCATGAGAAAGAATACGGTTATCATCCTCTTGATGGCGGCAGTCGCATTGGCGGCAGCCCAATGGGTCATGCCTCTCACCTTGGGGGCGAGTTATTCGCTCTCCGCAGGATCAGGCCAGGACACTACCCTCCACAACGCGCTACCCGTGGAGGGTATAGCCGATGGACAGTCAGGAGCCAACGCCGCAACCGACTCCCTCACCCTTCCTACAGACACTCTGGTCCTGGACAGTCTCGAAAGAGCCATCCGGGCCTTCAACCAGCATATCGACGATTCGCTCCGTGCCGACAGCATCATGAAAGCCAGTCGCAAGGGCATTGACGCCCCCGTGAAGTTCTCCGCCGAAGACTCCATTGTCTATGACGCCATAGGCGGTTCTGCACGCCTCTTCGGTGATTCGAAGGTCGATTATCAGAACATGAAGCTCACCTCCGACAAGGTCTATATGCACCTCGACAGTTCCTTGGTGCGCGCCACGGGCACCAAGGACAGCACGGCGGAGAACGGCATCAAGGGCAGTCCCGTCTTCTCTCTGGGCAACACGGAGTATGAGAGCGACACGATGGCCTACAACTTCAAGACGCAGAAGGGTCTCATTCGTGGCGTCTATACCGCTCAGGATGACGGCTTTATGCGAGGCGAGATCGGCAAGCGCGATTCCACGGGCACCGTCTATCTCAAGCACGGACGCTACACGACGTGCGACGATCCACACCCCGACTTCTACATCGCCCTCTCTCGTGCCAAGGTACGTCCGGGCAAGGACGTGGTCTTCGGTCCCGCCTATTTGGTCGTGGCCGACGTGCCCCTGCCCCTCGCCATCCCCTACGGCTTCTTCCCGTTCTCCAAGAAATACAGTTCGGGCTTCATCATGCCCTCCTATGGCGAGGAGAATGACCGCGGCTTCTATCTCCGCGACGGAGGCTACTACTTCGCCATCAGCGACAAGTGGGACCTGAAGTTGCTCGGCGAGATCTACACGGAGGGCAGCTGGGGCCTGAGCGCGGCCAGCAACTACCGCAGAAGATACCGCCACAACGGATCGTTCTACTTCAGTTATCAGAACACGAAGACAGGCGACAAGGGAATGCCTGACTACACCAAGCAGGAGAGCTTCAAGATCCAATGGAACCATCGCCAGGACCCGAAGGCCAGTCCCTTCAGCCAACTCTCGGCGAGCGTCAACTTCGCCACATCGAGTTATGAGCGCAACAACCTCAACTCGATGTACAACCCGCAGACGCTGACCCAGTCGACCCGCACCTCTTCCGTCAGCTACAGCACGGGCTTCTCCTCCATCGGCATGTCGCTCAGCACCACGGCCAACCTCTCGCAGAACATGCGCGACAGCGTCATCTCGCTCACCCTGCCAGACCTTAATGTGAGCATCGCCCGATTCTACCCCTTCCGCCGCAAGAACAGAGCTGGCAAGGAACGCTGGTACGAGAAGATCTCCGTCAGCTACACGGGCCAGATGAGCAACAGCATCACCACGAAGGAGGACCAGCTGCTCCACTCCAACCTCATCGACGACTGGCGCAACGGACTGCAGCACACCATCCCCGTGCAGGCCAACTTCACGCTCTTCGACGTCATCAACATCACACCCTCGCTGAGCTTCACCGACCGCATGTACACCAAGAAGATCAACCGGTCCTGGGACGACGCGGCCTCTAAGGAGCGCACCGACACCATCCACGGCTTCTACAACATCTATAACTGGAGCCTGTCGCTGGCAGCCAGTTCGAAGATATATGGATTCTGGAATCCGAGCAAGAAGATCTTCGGCGACAAGATCCAGGCCATCCGCCATGTCATCACGCCGCAGGTGACGCTCTCCTATGCGCCTAACTTTGGCGCGCGCCGCTACGGCTACTACGACAGCTACCAATACACCGACGCCAACGGCGAGGTGCATCTCGTGGAGTACTCCCCCTACCAGAACGAACTCTACAGCGTCCCTGGACGCAACAAGACGGAGATGATCGCCTGGGACGTGAGCAACAACATCGAGATGAAGGTCAAGAGCGACAAAGACTCCACAGGCTACCGCAAGATCAGCATCATCGACGAACTGGGCTTCAACATGAGCTACAATGCTGCCACCGACTACCATCGCTGGAGCGATCTGGGCATGAGGCTGCGCCTGAAGTGGTGGAAGAACTACACCTTCTCCGTCAACGCCCAGTTTGCCACCTACGCCTACGAGCTGGACGAACACGGCAAACCCTACGTCGGCAACCATACCGAGTGGGGCTACGGCCGTCTGCCCCGCTTCCAAGGTATGAGCCAGAACTTCTCGTTCACGATCAATCCCGAGAAACTCAAGAAGTGGTTCGGAGGCGGCAGCAGCAAAGACAGTAAGGAGGAAGACAAAGACGACGAGGGACTGGACACCGACATTGAGTCGAACGTCGATGACGACATGGAGCGCGGCAAGCACGGCGCAAAGAAGCGCGGAAGCGGCGTGGCCGAAACCGACGCCGACGGCTACATGCGCTTCAACATGCCTTGGTCGCTCACCATCGGCTATGGCATCACCATGCGCGAGAACACAGAAGGCAAGTTCAACTACAACCGGATGCGCTACCCCTACAAGTTCTCGCAGACGCTCAACCTCAGCGGAAACATCCGCATCTCCGACGGGTGGAACATCAACTTCTCGTCGGGCTACGACTTCGACAATCACAAGATGAGCATGACCACGGCAAGCCTCTCGCGCGACCTCCATTGCTTCAACATGAGCGCCTCGGTCGTCCTCTCGCCCTACACGTCATACAACTTCACGTTCCGTTGCAACGCGGCCACGCTGACCGACGCACTCAAGTATGACAAACGCTCGGGCGTAAGCAACGCCATCCAGTGGTACTAAGCTACCGAAAGCCCTGCCCCTCTCTGCCGCATCCCGAACGGTTCCCGAAGGCATCCCGAAGGTAAACAGGGGGAAAGCAGGGGGAAAGCAGGGGAAAGGCAGAGGGCAACGACAAGCAAGGCCAAAACTGCGGGAAAAGTTTCTCAGAAAGAAAAAAAGTAGCTATCTTTGCAACAAATTAGAAAAATAAGAGTTATTATCTATAAAGAAAAAATAACAACTACGTGATGACAACGGATTTTGTTCGCGGTAATCTTAAGAAAGTTTTGCTTCTCCTGATGCTGACATTCTGTGCGGCAGGAGTTTATGCGCAGTCGAGTATGTCCGACTCGCAAGTGATGGAATATATTGCCAAGGAATATCAGAAAGGCACTTCCCAGGCACAGATTGTCACCAAACTCATGCAAAACGGTGTGCAAATATCGCAGATACGGCGCGTCCGCGACCAGTATCAGCGCATGAAGAAGAACACCAGCATGGGTGCTGCAGACGGCGTGGAGCAAGGCGACGACCGCAGCCGTACGAACAACGGCCAGGTCACGCCGGGCAAGGACAAACTCTCGCGCCAGCAGGTGGCTGAGCAGACGATGCAGGACTACAACCAGGCGCAGATGGAGTCGAACCAGTATTCCACCCAGCGACTGAAGGACCTGCGCGACCAAAAGACCGCCAACAAGAAATATGATGAGACCGATCCCGAGTTTATCCTGATGCAACAGGAGCTCAACGGCATCCTGCCGGGCGACACGGCCCAGATGTACGAGGAGCTGGTCGAGGCCTTGAAGCGCAAGAAGAAGCAGGTCTTCGGCCGCGACATCTTCAGCAACGAGAACCTCTCCTTCGAGCCCAATGTCAACATGGCCCTGCCCAAGAACTACCGCCTCGGCCCTGGCGACAACGTCTTCATCGACATCTATGGCGCCTCACAGAAGTCCATCCAGGCCACCGTGGCCCCGGACGGTGTCCTCACCATCGAGGGCTTCGGCCCCGTTCAGGTGAGCGGCCTGACCGTGGCCCAGGCCAACGCCCGCGTCAAGCAGCAGTTGGGCCGCCGCTACAGCAGTTCGAGCATCCGCCTCTCAGTGGGTCAGACCCACACCATCTTGGTCAATGTGATGGGTGAGGTCAACACGCCGGGCACCTATACCGTATCTTCCTTTGCCACCGTATTCAACGCCCTCTACCTGGCTGGTGGCATCAGCGACCTGGGTACGCTCCGCAATATCAAGGTCTATCGCAACAACAAGCTTATCTCCGTCATCGACGTCTATGACTACATCCTCAACGGTCAGCAGCGCGGCAACGTCCACCTGGCCGACAACGATGTGATCGTGGTCGGAGCCTACGACTGCCTTGTCAACATCACGGGCAAGGTGAAGCGTCCGATGTACTACGAGATGAAACGCAACGAGAGCCTCGCCTCCCTCATCCGCTACGCAGGCGGTTTCTCTGGCGACGCCTATACGAAGTCCGTACGCGTCTTCCGCAAGACGGGACGCGAATGGTCCATCTACAACGTCAACGAGTTTGACACCTCCAGCTTCGGCATGTCGGATGCCGACTCCGTGGATGTCGATTCCGTCATCGCCCGCTACGACAATATGGTGGAGGTGCGCGGCGCCGTGTTCCGCCCAGGTCAGTATGAGGTGGGCGGCGACATCAATACCGTTAAGTCGTTGCTACAAGCTGCCGAAGGCGTGACCGAGGAGGCATTTACCGCCCGAGCCGTCATGCACCGTCTCAAGGCCGACCGCACCCTGGAAGTCGTCTCTGTCGATGTGGAGGGCATTCTGACAGGTCGTGCAGCCGACATCCCGCTGCAGAATGGTGACATTCTCTTCATACCAACACGTACGGACATGCAAGAGGAACGGACGCTGACCATAGACGGAGAGGTGCAATATCCCGGTATATATCAATATGCAGACAACGAGACGCTGGAGGACTTCATCCTTCAGGCGGGCGGACTGACAATGAAGGCCTCGACCGTACGTGTGGACGTGAGCCGCAGAATCATCAATCCCCGCGCCCTGGAGACGGACTCCGTCCTCGCCCAAACCTACACCTTCGCCCTGAAGGATGGCTTTGTCATCGACGGCGAACCGGGCTTCGTTCTCCAGCCGTTCGACCAGGTGTTCGTACACCGCAGCCCTGGCTACAACGAGCAGCAGAACGTGGAGGTGAGCGGTCAGGTACTGTTTGCCGGAACCTATACGCTCAAGACCCGCAACGCCCGCCTCTCCGATATCATGCGCCGTTGTGGTGGCCCGACCAATATGGCCTACGTCGCGGGTGCACACCTGGAGAGAAAGACCAACGAGACGGAGCGCATCCGTATGCAGGAGATTCAACGCATGGCGCGTGAGCAGCAGAAGAAGAACCTCCTGGAGATAGCCACCAGAAGTTCCAACGCAGCTGGTGCCACTACCGTGATGAAACAGGCCAACGACGTGGAGATGCAACGCTACACCATCCCCGACTACTACCCCGTGGGTATCCGTCTGGACGAAGCCATGCGCAATCCTGGTGGCAACGCTGACATCATCCTCCGCGACGGCGACCGCCTGGTCATCCCCGAGTACAACGGTACGGTGAAAATCAACGGTGCCGTGCTCCACTCCAACACCGTGGGCTACGTAGCCGGCAAGAAAGTCTCCTACTACATCGATCAGGCAGGTGGCTTTGCGAGCGACGCGAAAAAGCGCCAGACCTATATCCTTTATATGAATGGTAGTGTGGCCCGCGTGGGCCATGACGCCAAGGTGGAGCCAGGATGTGAGATCTTCGTTCCGACCAAGGCCCAGAGCAAGATGTCGCTGGCTGAGACGCTGAGCATTGGCTCAAGCGCGGCATCCATCGCCGCCGTGATCGCCACCATCGCCAACCTCTTGAAGTAAACGATAGCAAGGAGCGAGCCGCACACGTCAGATCCATCAACAAGGACACTTTGAAAAATCATGAACAGATTCGATATCAAGCGTAAATGGGAAGAGTTTCAGAAGAAGCGGGAGCAAAAGAAGGCAACCGCCTCTTCTGAAAGCGAATCCAAAGACACGATAGAGGAATCCACCTTGGAGACCTCTACGGAGGAGCATGTGGACACACAGGCTGAAAGCCCATCCACTCTTTCCGCCCCCACCATGACCAAGGACTCCACAACGACCAAGGACACCGCAACGACCGACGAGGACGACACCATCGACCTGAGGGAGATAGGCCGTCGCCTGTGGAAGAAGAAATGGTGGTTTGTGGCCCTGCTGCCCGTAGCGGCGGTAGTCTCTGCCATCATCATCGTGGACGTGCCGCGGACCTACACGACCAGCACGACGATGGCTCCAGAGATAGAGAACCCTGTCAGCTCGGGTGGTGCTCTCAGTTCCATCGCTGCCTCCTTCGGTTTCGATATGTCTGCCGTCCAGAGTACGGATGCCATCTCGCCAACCCTCTACCCAGACTTGATGGAGGACAACGGCTTCGTGGCAAGCCTCTTCAACATCCGCGTCGTAACGGCGGACAAATCAGTCGATACGACCTACTACGCCTACATGCGCTACCATCAGGACCAGTCTTGGCTCTCGCAGCAGGGCGACACGATCATGAAGAAGATCGAGAAGATGTTTCCCAAGTCCAACAACGAATTCAAGGGCAACACCTCCAAGAGTCAGTTCAACCCCTACTTCCTCTCCAAAAAAGACGACGGCATCGTCAACAAGATGCGCGACGACATAGGCATCAGCGTGGACAAGAAAACGGGCGTCATCTCTATCACCGCCACGGCACAGGATCCGCTGGTCTGCCAGACGCTTGCCGACTCCGTGCGCGAGCGCCTGCAGAACTTCATCATCAAGTATCGTACCAACAAGGCACGCCGCGACGTGGAGTACTACGAGAAACTCGCCGACGACGCCCGCGCGGAATATGAGAAGACGCGCCGCCTCTATGCCAAGACGGCAGACGAGAATCTCGATGTGATCCTGGAGAGCGAGAAGTCGAAAATCGAGGATCTGGAGAACACGATGCAGATGCAATACAACACCTACACGGCAATGAACACGCAGCTGGAAGCAGCACGTGCGAAACTGCGCCAGTACACGCCCGTCTTCACCATGGTCAAGGGTGCCGACGTGCCTATCAAGGCCACGAGCCCGAAGCGCATGATCTTTGTTGCCTTCTGTGTGTTCCTGACCTTCTTCATTATTGCATTCTTCAGCGTCAAGGACCTGCTCTTCAAAAGCAAGCGATAAAGGACGAAGACCGTAAGCGCATCAATGGAAGCCAACAAGCGAATCATCCTCAACACATCCGTACAATATATCAAGGCAATAGTGACAACGATCTTGTCACTATTTTCCATGCGTATTGTACTGGAGGCTATCGGTGTCTCCGACTACGGTATCTTCTCCGTCGTCGGAGGCGTCATCGCCATGCTTGGCTTCATCACCAACGCCTTGGTCATCACGACCCAGCGCTATGTCTCCTACTATTATGGTCGCCACCGCACCTGCCAGGTGAAGCGCTTCTTCACCAATAGCTTGTTCCTCCACATCATCCTCGGTCTTCTCATAGGCTTGGCCCTCCTTGCCATCAAAGGACTGTTGATGAACGATTTTCTCAAGATCGACCCCGACCGCCTCGATGCGGCGAAGTCTGTCTATGACATCACGGTGGCGATACTCCTTGTCACCGTCGTCACCGCTCCTTTCAAAGCACTCTTCATTGCCAAAGAGAATATCGTCTTCATCTCTCTGATCGAGATGGTCGATGCGATCCTAAAGTTGGCCTTAGCCTACCTACTGCTTTACATCCAGGCCGACAAGCTGCTGCTCTACGTCTTCATCCTCGCGGGCATCCAACTCCTCAACCTGCTGGCATTTGCTCTCTATGCCAACTGGCAGTTTCCGGAGTGTTCGCTCCTGATTCGCAAACGGGATATTAGCCGGATATACATCGGGCAACTGCTGGGCTTCGCAGGCTGGACCACCTACGGCATGGGAGCTGTGGCGGCGCGCAACCAAGGCATGGCCATCATTCTCAACATCTGTTTCAGTACAACGGTCAACGCTGCCTATGGTATCGCCAACCAGGTATTTGGAGCCATTTCCTTCTTGTCCACCTCGATCCTCAACGCGATGAATCCTCAGATCATGAAAGCGGAAGGCAACAAGGATCGCAAAAAGGTATTTGCCCTGGCTGAGAAAGAGAGCAAATACTCCACCATGCTGCTCATCATCATCCTCGTGCCGCTGATGTTTGAGATGCCTTCCATTCTCAATGTGTGGCTCACAAAGGTGCCAGATTACTGCGCCTTGTTCTGCAACGCCATCCTGCTGAGTTTCATCTGCGACCAACTGACAGCGGGCCTCAACACCATCAACCAGGCCATCGGCAAGATAAGAACCTATACACTACTGATGTACACGCCGAAACTGGTCTACCTTCCCATCAGCTACATCCTTTTCCAAAACGGAGGTACAATAGCTGAGGCTATGGGCGTGTTCGTCGCTATCGAACTGCTGGTAGCCTTGGCGCGTATTCCATACATACATTGGAAAACCCAGATGAGCATGAAGGATTTCTTCCTCCATGTGATAGTCCCACTACTGCCCCTGGCCCTTTTGGCCTGTGCCACGAGCGGCGGCTGCCAATTGCTATTCCATTTCAAGTACCGCTTCCTGCTGACGGGAGTACTCTCCGTTTCCGTCTCCTTCTTGGTAAGCTGGTTCACGGTCCTGGATCGCAACGAGCGCGGATATTTCAAAGAGCAAATCCTCAAACGAATCATTGGTAAGTGCGCAGTATGAGACTTAAGAAACT
>ERZ1032461.522-NODE-522-length-10426-cov-5.115225_pt1 | contig 10426 bp, 5 predicted proteins | sample MGYA00517098_ERZ1032461 | MGnify/ENA primary metagenome ERZ1032461 (study PRJEB33719, sample SAMN04261332) | wastewater metagenome | biome: periurban shantytown; feature: human; material: feces | host: Homo sapiens | place: Peru: Lima | collected 2013-01-26 ...
CCGCTGCCGGCGCGGCGGGTGCCGGCGGGGTTTGCGGCGTGGCCGAAACGGCTTGGTTCACAGCGGATGTCGGAGCGCCTACCGGTGCTCCGCAGCGGGAGCAAAACCTCGAATCGTCAGGTAGCTGGTTGCCGCATTGCGTGCAGAACATGGCGCCTCCTTCTTCGGGGACAGGCCCCGATTTCTGAATCAATCGAGTTATCTGCCATGGTACCTCAGGTGCAGGGTGAGGGGTTGCCGGTTTTCGCTTGGCGCGGGGGCCGTGCCGCCGACTGGCTCGAAATAACGTATCCCTACCCGGTGGGGTATGATGGGCAGAAGCAATTCTCCAACCGACTGAGAAGAGGGGCACGATGGCCAAAAAGAACGCTCAGAGAAAAGACGATTCCGAGCGTCCCGCCGAGCGGCCCAGGCGTTCGATGCCCCGCTGGCTTCGTCGCGCCATTTGCTTTGCCGGCTCGGTCTTCCTTATGTTCTGCGCTGTCTATATGTTCTTCATCATGGTCATCGAGGGCTACGGTCTTCCTATCGGCATCGTGGGCACCATCGTTTTTTCTGCAATGGCGATACATCTCTTTCGCGCTGGTTTGACCGACGGCCAATGGCGCGTGGAGCACTGAGGGCCTAATTCCAAAAAACGCGGAAATGAGCAGCCATGCCGATGTGCGGGCACGATTTCTCTTGGCTTGCTGGCCGCGCATCCCCCGTATGCAGGTGTGCTCCTCGTTACGGCGCTTGGCGCCGCGCCACTGCGCTCAGGAAGGGAAATCGTTCACAAACTTGCTGACAATCGTTCATGAACCTGCTGAATGCGGCGTATTTGTCGCACTCAGCAAGTTCATGAACGAATAGGTGCGCTTTGGTTCCCCGTATAAAAACGGGCCCGACGGAGAATCCGCCGGGCCCATGCTTCTTGCATGCGTTGCGTTCGGGAGCGCGCTCTCGTGTCAAGCGGCGCTGTTAGGCGCGCTCGATAAACGCCTTATATCCCTTGTATGCCTCGTAGATGTCTGCCTTGTTGGCAACTTCCCACAGCGAGTGCATCGAAAGCACCGCCACGCCGGAATCGATCACCTGCATGCCGTACTCGGCCAAGATGTAGGCGATCGTACCGCCGCCGCCCGCGCCGATGCGGCCGAGCTCGCAGGTCTGGAAGGCCACGCCGGCCTCGTCCATGATGTCGCGGATGAGCGCGAGGTACTCGGCGTCGGCGTCGTTGGAACCGCTCTTGCCGCGCGCGCCCGTGAACTTGTTGAAGCAGAGGCCGTGGCCCATGATGGCGGCGTTCTTCTTCTCGAAGCGGTCGGCGTAGAGCTGGTCGAACCCGGCGGAGACGTCGGATGAGAGCATGCGGCTCGCGGCGAGGCAACGGCGGAGCGCCAGCGGGCTCTCGAGGCCCGCGAGGGCGAGCACCTCGGCCATGGCGTTCTCGAAGAAACGGCTCGTCATGCCGGTTGCGCCCACCGAGCCGATCTCTTCCTTGTCGCAGAGCAGGCATACGCTCGTGCGCTCGACCTCGGGCACCGCGAGCTGCGCGGCAAGGGAGGTGTAGGCGCAGACACGGTCGTCCTGGCCATAGCCCAAGATCATGGAGCGGTCGAGCCCCATCTCGCGCGCAGCGCCGGCGGGCACGACCTCGAGCTCGGCGGAGAGGAAGTCCTCTTCGTCGATGCCGTACTTCTCGGCGAGGACATCGAGCAGCATCTGCTTCACGGGCTCCTTGGGGGCCTCGGCGTCCTCGTCGCCCTCGCTCGAGATCACAACGGGGCGGCCGCCCACGATTACATCGAGGTTCTCATGGTCGACGGCTTCGGAAGCGGGTTTCTTCATCTGGTCGCTCGCGAGATGGATGAGCAGGTCGGAGATGCAGAACACGGGGTCGGTGGAATCCTCGCCCACGCAGACATCGGCCGTGGTGCCGTCCTTCTTGCACACGACGCCATGGATGGCGAGCGGGGTGGCTACCCAGTGGTAGGCCTTCACGCCGCCGTAGTAGTGGGTGTCGAGGTAGGCCATATCGCCGGCCTCGTACAGCGGGTTCTGCTTGATATCGAGGCGCGGGCTGTCGATATGCGCACCCAGGATGTTCACGCCTTCTTCGAGCGGGGCGGTGCCCAGGTTCACGAGCATGAGGGTCTTCTTGTGGTTCACGGCGTAAACCTTGTCGCCGGGCTTGAGGGCACGTCCCTCGGCCACAGCATCCTCGAGGTTTACGTAACCGGCTGCCTCGGCGAGGGCGACGGATGCGGTCACGCACTCGCGCTCGGTTTTGTTCTGGCTGATGAAGGCGCGGTAGTCGCCGCAGAGCTGTTCGAGCTCGGCAAGCGCAGCGTCATCGTATGCCTTCCATGCGTTCGGACGTTCCATGGGGGGTCCTTTCTTACGTTATTGTATGGCTGAGTGCCATGGTAGCACGGCGATGTGTTCGTCAGGCGAAGGTTGCGCGCTGATTATATATACGAACAGATGTTCCAAATGCTTGCTATACTTGACGTGGAATATGGAGTAGGCGGCGTGAGGGCAAGTGCAAAATGCCTGGGAGCATGGGGTAGTTTGCATATTGTGCAAATTGCTCTCTGTGTCGTTTCTGCTGGTAGCGGCTAGTAATATGCATTTTTTGCATAGTACTCATGTCGGACGGACGGCTCAGTTGTCTCATTTTTTGCGACAGCTGGGCGCGTGAGGTACGGGCACCGTGACGGGAGGTGAGCGCGCATGATCATCAACACGGGCGGGCGGACGGATACCGTGCAGTATTATACGGACTGGCTGCTCAGACGGTTTGCCGAGGGCTATGTCCTGGTGCGGAACCCGCGCTTCCCAGAGAAGGCCACCCGCTATGAGCTCGATCCTGCGGTAGTTGACTGCGCCGTGTTCTGTTCAAAGAACTATGCGCCTATCCTGCCGCGCCTGCACGAGATCACGGACCGCTTTAACACGTACTTCTTCTATACCATCACCGCGTACGGGCACGATGTGGAGCCCGGGGTTCCGGATATCGATGCGAGCATCGAGACGCTCATTGAGCTCGAGCGTATCGTGGGGCGTGAGCGGATCGTCTGGCGGTACGACCCGGTGCTTCTGAGCGAGCGCTACACCACGGAGGTGCATCGGTGCACCTTTGATGACATGGCGAGCCGCCTAGCGCCGCATGTGAGCCGGTGCGTGTTCAGCTTCGTGGAGCCGTACCGCAAGCTCGACCGGAACATGCCGGAGCTTTTGCCCCTCATGGAGGAGGAGCGCGTCTACATGGCGGAGCTCTTAGGCGGCATTGCGCGCGAGCACGGGCTGCGCCTGCAGGCATGCGCGACGCGGGAAGACTTTTCTGCCTACGGGGTTGAGCGGGCGGGCTGCGTGACCTTGGAAGCGCTCGGTGCGGCGAACGGTGTCACGTTCAGGAAGCTTGCGCATCGCGGCATGCGGGAAGGCTGTGCCTGCATGGAGATGCGCGATATCGGGGCGTATAACAGCTGTCCTAATGGATGTCGGTACTGCTATGCGAATGCCGACGCCCGCGGGGCGGCACGGACCTTTCGTGATCAGCATGATCCGGTGTCCCCGCTCATGCTGGGGCATTTGAGGCCGGGCGACGTGGTGACGCAGGCTACGCAGCGGAGCTATCTTGCAGCAGGGGCGCGGGCGGCGCGTCAGACTGTCGCGCCTGGGCAGGAGCGACTTGAGTTGTAGAGAGCTCGTCTCATGCACGTGAATCGGGCGCACCGGGTGTCTACGATTCAGAAAATGATTCAGGAGCACCGGGTGTCTACGATTCACGTCTCTAACAGATGAAAGGGCGCTGCATGGTTCTCCCGCGTTTCCCGCGCGACCGCGCTATGTGCAGAAAATGTATAGAAGCAGCGTCCTTTTGCATAGGCGGTACCGTATCCAGCCGCAGTTCAGCCGTTCGCGCATTCCGATGCGCGCCCGTGCCTGCTTATGCCATCATTAGGGTATACGGGTAGAAGTCGTTTCGAGCGCGTCGTTTTCTGCGATGCGCAGACGAGCGCCATAGACCAAGGAGGAATGCATGGAATACAAGATTACGGGATACCAGCCCGAAAAGCTCTTCCATTATTTTGAGGAGATCAGCGCCATCCCGCGCGGCTCGGGCAACGAAAAGGGCATCAGCGATTACCTCGTGGCCTTCGCCAAAGATCACAACCTCGACGTCTACCAGGACGAGGTCTATAACGTCATCATCAAGAAGCCCGCGAGCGCCGGTGCCGAGGCCGCCGCGCCCGTCATGATGCAGGGCCACATCGATATGGTGTGCGACAAGCTTGCCAGCGTGGAGCACGACTTCGAGAAGGATGGCCTTGACCTCATCGTCAAGGACGGCGTTCTTACCGCTAACGGCACCACCCTCGGCGCGGACAACGGCATCGCCGTGGCGCTCATGATGACGGTGCTCGATGACGACACCCTCGCGCACCCTGCGCTCGAGTGTGTGTTCACCACCGACGAGGAGACCGGCCTCGTTGGCGCCGAGACCCTCGATAAGTCCAAGATCGACGCTCGCATCATGATCAACCTCGACTCCGAGGAGGAGGGCGTCGCCACCGTCAGCTGCGCCGGCGGCGTGGTCGCAACGCTCACGCGCTCCATCACGCGCGAGCACATGCAGGGCTCCACGGTAACCCTCGAGGTCTCCGGCCTCATGGGCGGCCACTCCGGCTCCGACATTCATCTGGAGCGCGGCAACGGCGACCTCATCCTCGCCCGCATCGTCGAGAAGCTCATGCGTACCGGCGAGCCGCACCTCGTGAGCCTCTCCGGCGGCACCAAGGACAACGCCATCAACCGCGAGGCCACCGCGGTCGTTGCCTATGCTGATGCCGAGAGCGCGCAGCAGGCCGTCGAGGTCGCGAGCGCCCTCATCGCCGACATCAAGGCCGAGCTCGAGGTCTTCGACCCCGGCTTCACCTGCACCGTTACCGTTGCGGACGGTGTCGAGGTCGACGCGATGAGCGACGCCGACGCGCGCGCCTTCATCGGCGCCCTGCGCATCGCCCCGAACGGCGTCATGCGCCGCAACGTCGCCGCCGACGGCGCGGTGGAGGTGTCTTCCAACATCGGTGTGGTCATCACCGAGGACGCCCAGGTCACCTTCCTGCTCTCGCCGCGTTCTTCCATCGCATCGCTCCAGGAAGACGTTAAGGACCGCATCCAGACGCTCGCCGACGCCTTCGGTTTCGATGCACGCTTTGAGAACGAGTATCCCGGCTGGAGCTACACGCCCCATTCGCACGTGCGCGACGTCTTCCAGGAGGCCTATCGCGAGCTCTTCGGCACCGAGCTCAAGATCGAGTCGATCCACGCCGGCCTGGAGTGCGGCCTCTTCGCCGAGGCGCTGCCCGGCCTCGATGCGATTGCTGTGGGCCCGACCCTCTCCGACGTGCACACGCCGGACGAGAGCATGGAGCTCGCCTCTTCTGAGCGCTTCTACGAGCTGCTCGTCGACGTGCTTGCCCGCCTCGCGAAGTAGCTGATGCGCGAATAGCGCTGCCCGCCCGGCATGGCGAGGCCGATTCGTAAGACGCCGCCCCGGCACCCTGTGTGCCGAGGCGGCGTTTGCATGCTCTGGGGCGGCGCTGCCGCAGGCACACTCTTACTTGCGGCGATTGATGAGCGCGATGCCCGCCGCGCATGCCGCAATGCCTGCGATTCCGAGCACGGCAGCGAATGCGGGCCCGTTGGGGTCGCCTGTGCCAGCGAGTGCCTCGGATGAGCTCGAGGCACTCTGGCTGGCGTTCGCGGAGCCTTTGCCGCCCGAGCTCGTTCCGGCGGACGGGGAGCCGCTACCCGAGTTGCCCCCGGTTCCCTGCTCGGGGCCGGCGGGAGTCGAGGGGTCGCTCGGATCTTCCGGATCGGGTTTCCCGGGCTCCTCCGGGTCCGGGTCCGGATCTTCCGGATCGGGTTTCCCGGGCTCCTCCGGGTTCGGGTCCGGATCTTCCGTGCCGGGCTCGCCTGGGTCGGGTTCCTGCTGCTCTTCTTCGAAACGATACGACCCGTTGTTGCCGAGTGCGGCAGAGAGCACGAGTCTTCCATCCGTCTGCAATCCGGTAAGCGATTGGCTGTACGATGCGGTGCCGGTTGCGTTGGTCGCTTTCCCCGTTGTAACGACGGCCGAGCTGCTCGAGCTCGCCGGCGTCCCCTTGGCAAGCTCATAGTGCCCGTCGTCCCCTACGTGCCAAGAGGGGTGCTCCTCTTCGGCAACCTGATAGGGGTGGACTGCGTCGAATGCTTCCGCCTTCGCGGTTCCATCGCTGCCAGAAAAGTTGGCGCGATAGACAGTGGTCATGTAGTAGAGCGTTTCGCCCGCCCGCGGCGCGCGCGTGAGCGGCACAAGGTCGCTCGGCGCAGGGAGGCTGCCGGCTGGTGGCTGCGCCCCCGACGCGATCGTGTAGAGCGGCTGGTTCCGTGCGAGCACGTAGGCGCTGTTGTCGCTGGCTGCTGCACCGGTAACAACGGTCTTTGCCTGCGCGCCGTCGCCAGAGCCCTCCACCGAAAGCGCGGTTACGGCGAGGTTGCCCGTAGCGTCTTCGTATCCGGCTGCCCCAAGTTTCGCTTCGATTTCGCCCCGCGTCGCCTCCCCGCTGCGCGCGCGTTCGATTGCTTCGCGCACCTCAGGGCGCGGGGCTACCTCGAAGACCAGGCGCAATGGGCTTAAGGCGTCCGCGCCGTCGATCGACATGGTTGCTCCGCCGTCGGCATGGAGCGTGATATCGGTGCGCAGCGCCGGTACGGCGTCTGCGGGAATCGAGAGATAAACGGTTTGGCCGTGCGAATCGAGATCGGTCTCAACGGCGATGTAGAAGTCGTAGAGCGCGACGTCGCCGCCCGTGTAGAAGCTGGGCAGGTTGCCGATGTAGAGATAGGTTTCGCATACGGCGGTCGCTCCCGCCGCACGGGCGCGATCGATGCGTTCCTGGGTCTGGGCGTCGGCAGAGCCCGTGGCGATGGCGTCGATTTCGCGCTGCGTGGCGAAGCGGTAGGGGAGGCCGTTATCGCCCGCAACCATGTGGTGGTCGGCGTCGATGTACCAAGAAACCCGATTCGAGAACGCTCCGCTTGCTGCATCGTAGGAAACCTGGCCGTCAGCCATGGCCTCGTAGAATAGGTTGTACGCGTCGTAGCCCAGGTGGTAGCGCTCGTTGATGCTGTTGATCAGATAGTCGAACTCATGGGTTGCGCCGGTAAGATCGCTTGGGTCCTGCAGGCTTATCTGGATGGCCTGCGCGGCGAGCGAGCCGGTGAGCAGGGTATCTCCATATTGCACGCCCGCTATCGACGCGACCTCCATGCCCGCGCCCACCGCGCTGTGCGCCTCGATGCGATCGCTTCCTGCAAGCGCGTCGTCGGCATCGACGGGAGAGGTGTAGCGAACGTCGAACATCTCGTCGAGGGCAGATGCGAACGCCCAGTCCACAGCCGATGCGCTGCGCGAGGAGTAATAGCGGTGCACGCTGCTCAAGATCACGGGGTCGCCCTCATCGAGGAGGCCCTCAATTACCGGTAGTTCGACGGGCTCTGCCACGATGCCCGACCCGCTCGACCCGTAGAGCTCGAGCGTCACGGCGGAATCACCCTGTCCGGCCGCCTTGGCGTAGGCGCGGGCGGCTTGCGCGAGGTTCTCCTTCAGATCGACGGAGCGTCCGCCTACCGTAGCCGTGAGATCGCGCTCGGCCTGGCCCTCTGCCGTGTCGAGCAGGTATGCGACGGCATCAGTGGTGTCGATGCCGGTCGTATAGACGGTGAGCCGGTCCCCGCCCTGCGCGTAGGCATCGTCCACGCGTTGCTGCACCGAGCGCATGGTAAGCATGGTGGCGAGCATGCTGTCTGTCCCATAGCCGGTTTCGCGCGTGCCGGGAAGCGGTCCCAGGAAGCCGGTCGTCTCTCCTGTGTAAGCCGGCGGATGCTCTATGTCGGTGCTTGCCATGGGCGGGTTCTCCACACCCATGATGATGAGCTCGGGGGAGCGGTCTTGGGCGCCCGCCATGCCTGCCTCAGAAAGCATATCGCCGGCGAGGTAGATGCCGCGCTGGAGATACGATCCACCGTTAAGGCGAGCGCTTGCGGTGGTGCCTGCGCCGTCCACCATGCTAGCCGTTACGTTGATGGTGTGCGACGAGGCGTCGTAGCTCAGGTAGGTGCCGTCATGTGCGGGCTGGTAGGTGGCGAGCGGCATGAGGGCGGTCACCTCGGATGAATAGCCGACGACTGCGACACGCGTGGGGTTTGCATTGGAATCGCCGTTTTCTGCCATGAGGCGCCCGATGGCACTGTTCAAAGCCGAGACCACGTAGTCGGCATAAGGGCGCTCCGCATAGGTCATGCTGCCGAGCACGCTGTTCAGGCTCACCACGAATACGACGTCATGGCCGCCGCCGTCCTGCTGGTGGACGGACGCGGTCTGCGCTATGGCCGAGATGCTCACGAGAAAGTCGTTTTCGGGGTCCTTGAAGGAGTTCGTTGCCACGCCCGCGGCCTCTGCAGACGCTGCATCGGAATAAACCGAGGCGTCGACCCAGATGCGCCCGGCATGCTCTGTGCTGTAGGTGCCATCTTGTTCCCCCGCACCGAGAAAGTCTTTCCATGTGGAGGCGGTGTCGGGGTCGGTGAGCTTGGTCGTGCCCGTTATCGCGGCATCGTTTTCATTTTGAGAGTTATTGGGTGATGAGGTGCCGTTTTGGGTGGCGCTTGATGGGTTGGGGCGCGCGGACGCAGGGGCGCCGGCAACGAAAAAGAGCGTGGCGGCCATGCCAAGGGCAAGGGCGATGCGGGCAAGGCGGCGGATAGGGCGGGCCATGGGACCTCGATTCTAGGCGGCGCGAAAGAACGGGGTGAGCCCGTCGACGGTCCGTCGCCCGACGTAGTTGCTCTTCGCTTACCCGTTCCTCCTGACCCTATGCCGGGGTTTATGTCTCCGGGGCTCGGTTAAGTAAATCGCAAGAAGCGTGCGGGCCCCGGCGCGTCAAAGTGGTCAAAACGGGACGTGTTTGTTTTGACTGGTCAAAATGATGGTCAAAATGGGACGGGGTTGTTTTGCCTGCCTCGGCGGGGCGCGTCGTGCTCTGGCTGGCTGCGTCGACCATCTTGCATGCCGAATTACGCAGCAAGAGCTTGATTTGAGCCTCTTATTGCGTAATTCGGCATGCAAGATGGTGCCGCGTTTGTTGAGTGAGCTGTGCGCAAGCCGCATGTGAGCGCCGCGCCCCGTTCGTCGTGATTCCGAGTCAAAACAACCCCGTCCCACTTTGGCACACTTTGATGCCATGGACGGAATGAGTCAAAACAAACACGTCCCATTTTGACCACTTTGAGGCGGCCTGTGTTTACGCTGAGAACCCCCTCGCGTATGTCCACACGGGCGGGTAGACTGGTGTCAGCCAAGTTCCAGAGAGGATGTTCCATGTCTGATACCGCTCAAGCGCCCCAGAGTCCGGATCGTCGCACGTTCGCCGTCGTCGACGGCAACTCGCTCATGCACCGTGCGTTCCACGCCGTGCCCCCAACCATGAACGCGCCGGATGGCCGTCCTACGAATGCCATCTTCGGGTTTCTCAACATGTTCCTGAAGATGATCGATGCCTTTCGTCCCGATGGCGTGGCGGTTGCCTTTGATAAGGGCAAGCCGCGCGTGCGCATGGAAATGCTTCCGCAATACAAGGCGCAGCGCCCGCCCATGGACCCCGACCTGCGCCAGCAGTTCCCCATGATCAAGGAGCTGCTGCAAAAGATCGAGGTGCCCATCCTCGAGGCCGAGGGATGGGAGGGCGACGACATCCTCGGCACGCTCGCGCGCGCGGGCGAGGCGGCCGGATGCGACATGCTCCTCATCACCGGAGATCGCGATATGTACCAGCTCACCACCGAACACGTGAAGGTCGTGGGCACCAAGAAGGGCCTTTCGGACGTCCAGATCATGACGCCCGAGACGGTCGAGGACCTCTACCATGGCATCACCCCCGAGCTCGTGCCCGATTTCTACGGCCTCAAGGGTGACACCTCTGACAACATTCCGGGCGTGCCGGGCATCGGCCCAAAGAAGGCGAGCGCCCTTATCGCGCAGTACGGCAGCCTTGACGAGGTCATCGCCCATGCGGATGAGGTCAAGGGCAAGATGGGCGAGAACCTGCGTGCGCATATCGACGACGCCCTGCTCTCGCGCAAGGTGGCGACCATCCAGACGAACGCACCGGTCGAGCTCGACTTCGAACACACGGCGTTTCCCGCCTACGATGCCCAGATGCTGGCAGAGGCGCTTGGAGCGCTGGGCATCATGTCGATCCAGAACCGCTTCTTGGCGCTGCTCGGCGAGGGCGGCGCTGCCGGTGCGGCTCCATCTGCGTTCGAGCTGCCATCGCCGATCGTGGTGAACAGCGATGCGGCCGAGGATCTCGAGGCTGCGCTCGCGGAGCTCTCG
>ERZ1032461.525-NODE-525-length-10396-cov-10.898462_pt1 | contig 10396 bp, 9 predicted proteins | sample MGYA00517098_ERZ1032461 | MGnify/ENA primary metagenome ERZ1032461 (study PRJEB33719, sample SAMN04261332) | wastewater metagenome | biome: periurban shantytown; feature: human; material: feces | host: Homo sapiens | place: Peru: Lima | collected 2013-01-26 ...
TGGTCTACGGCTTCGTGGGCCTTCTGGTGCTCGTCAGGCTTTTCCTGAAGGCGGGCGTGCACACGGGCTCGTGCGTGCTGGCGGCAGGGATACTGCTGGCGGTGATGCTGCTGCCGTATCTCGTCTCCTCGTGCAGCGAGACGATCCTGAAGGCGAAGGAGCGGTATCTGCCCGCGGCGGACGCGCTCGGTATTTCACCGTGGTACACGGTGGCGGCGGTCATCCTGCCGGCCTCGTGGAAAAACATCCTGCTTTCGATGGTGCTGGCCATTGGACGCGCGATGGGCGAGACGATGGCCGTGATGATGGTGATGGGCAACGCGAATCTCTTCCCGACGCTGCTCGGCAAGGGCGAGAGCATCGCCGCCGTCATCGCGCTCGAAATGGGCACCGCCGTGGTCGGCAGCACGCACTATCACGCGCTGTATGCGGCGGGGCTTGTGCTGATGGTGCTGCTCTTTGTCATCAACGTTGGCATAACGCTTTTGCGTGACCGCCTGCTGCGGCGGGAGGGGGGCGGCAAATGAGAAAGAAAAGCTTTCGCGCGCTGCTCGTCAAAATATGGGCCTGCGCGGGGATCGCGCTCGTGCTCGGCACGGTCGCGTTCCTGTTCGGCTATATTTTCTGGAAGGGCGGCTCCTCCATCAGTTGGGAGTTTCTTACGCAGTCGCCGCGCGGCGCGGTGTTGGGCTCGGAGGGCGGGATATGGCCCGCCATCGTCGGAAGCCTGTATTTTACGGGCGTCGCCATCGTGATCGGGGCGATCCCCGCCATCGCGACGGCGCTCTACCTCGTCTTTTACTGCAGGGGGCGCAGAACGGCGCGGGCCATCCGCCTTGTCATCCAGTGCATCTCGGGCATCCCGTCGATCGTGCTGGGCCTTTTTGCCTACAGCTTTCTTGTGCGTGACCTCGGGCTCGGGCGATGCGTGCTCTCTGCCGGCACAGCGCTCGGTATCATGATCCTGCCCTTTATCGAGGTGCGGGCTGAGAAGGCCTTTGGCGAGGTCGCGCCGCAGATGCTGCGCTCGGCCTACGCGCTGGGCTGCTCGAAGCGCTATGCCATCGCAAGGCTCGTGCTGCCGCAGTGCCGGGGCGAGCTCGTCTCGGGCGTTATCCTCGGCGGCTGCTATGCCATGGGCGCGACCGCGCCGCTCATCTTCACGGGGGCGGTCGCCTACGCCGCGGTGCCGGACTCGGTGCTCAAGCCCGCCATGGCGCTGCCGATGCACCTCTATCTGCTGGTCGCGCAGGGCGAAACGTCCATGGGCGCGGCCTACGGCACGGCCTTTGTGATGATGGCCCTCATCCTGATCTGCAATCTGCTGGCGAGCATTTACGCCGGAAGGAGCCATAAACGATGAATTCTGCCATGACGCTGCGGGACGTGTCCGCCTTTTATGACGGAAAGCCCGCCATTGCGCATATTTCCGCCGATATTCCAAGAAATGAGATCACGGCGGTCATCGGACCCTCGGGCTGCGGCAAGTCGACGCTGCTGCGGTGTATGAACGGCCTTCTCGCGCAGGAGCCGGGAACGGAGGTGCGCGGCGAGATCGCGCTCGACGGCACGGATATCTCCCGCCTGCCGAGCGAGGAGCTGCGCCGCCGCGTGGAGCTCGTCTTCCAGACGCCGACGCCGTTTCCGTTTTCCATCCTCAAAAACCTGACCTTTGCCCCGCAGTACTACGGTCAGCGGGACAAGAAGGCGCTCGAGGCGCTGGCGGTCGAAAAATTACAGCTCTGCGGCCTTTACGACGAGGTGAAGGACGAGCTGCGCAGGAATGCGCAAAAGCTTTCCGGCGGACAGCAGCAGCGCCTCTGCATCGCGCGGGCGCTGACGGTGGAGCCCGATATCCTGCTGCTTGACGAGCCGTGCTCGGCGCTCGACGTGCGCGCGACGCAGACGGTCGAGGAGCTGCTGCTGCGATTGAAGGAGCGCTACACGGTCGTCATCGTGACGCACAACCTCGCGCAGGCGAGGCGCATCGCCGACAGGACGATGTTCCTCTACAACGGACAGCTCATCGAGCAGGGGGAGCACCTGCTCACTCACCCGCAGGAAAAGGAAACGCGCGCATTCCTCGAAGGCGCGTTCGGTTAAAAGGAGGAGACCCATGCTGCATATCGAGATCCCAGGCCGCGCGCCGATGGACATTGCAAACGTCGTGTTCGACTACAACGGCACCATCGCCGTCGACGGCAAGGTGCTGCCCGAGCTCAGAGAGCGGATCGAAGCGCTCCTGAAGCTCGTGCCGGTATATGTCCTCACGGCGGACACCTACGGCACCGTGCGCGCGCAGTGCGAGCCGCTGGGAATGATCGTGCACACCTTTCCGCGCGAGGGCGCGGCGCAGTGCAAGGAGGAGATCGTGAAGTCTCTCCCCGGCGCGAGCGCGTGCTTTGGCAACGGCTTCAACGATATCGAAATGTTCGACGCGGCGGCGCTGTCCGTCGCGATCCTGGAGGGGGAGGGCCTGTGCGCCTCGCTCCTGCCGCACGCGGACGTGTTGGTGCGCAGTGCGGCAGAGGGGCTGGACCTTCTTTTGAAGGAGGGGCGCCTGAAGGCGACGCTGCGGAGCTGATAGAGGCATCAAACGATAAAAAGAGGGTCGAAACGCTCGTTTCGGCCCTCTTTTTCTGCCTGTGAACGAATGGTAAAATATTGTTTACAATTTGCATATTGACTTTCATGCCGAAACAAGTATAATGATGACGTTCTAAAATTAGAAGATTATCATTTGGTGACAAGATGACGCGCCTCCTGCTGCCGATGATAACGGAAAGGGAACGGTATGATGCGGGACGAACCGATGCACGGGATAACGATTTTCAGCCATGCCAACAAAATGACGCAGGCCTACCATGTGATGCTCGCGCCGCTGTGCAGGGAAGCGGGGATGCCGCCGCTGGCAATGGATATCCTGCTGTTTCTGGCCAACAATCCGGAGCATAATACGGCGAAGGATATCTGCCGTCTGCGCGGGCACAAATCGGGTATCGTCTCCGTGCACGTGGAAAGACTGGTCAATGACGGCCTTCTCGAGCGGCAGGAGATGCCGGGCGACCGGCGGCAGACAAAGCTTGTCTGCACCGAAAAAGCGCAGGCGCTGATCGAGCGCGGGCGGCAGGTGCAGCGGCAGTTCGGCAGACGTCTGCTCGAGGGCATCCCGGAGGAGGATCTGGCGACGATGCGCCGCTGCCTTGAAAGAATGGATGGCAATCTGAACGGCATCTGCAAGGAAAAGCGCTGAGAAGCGCCCCGGAACAATCAGGAGAGAAACGATGATCAAACTACTCAAAAATATGCGCCGCAAGGAGGCGCTCATGGTGCTGCTGTGCGCCGTGCTTGTGGTGGCGCAGGTCTACTTTGACCTGCGGCTGCCGGATTACATGACAGATCTGACGACGCTCATCAAAACGTCGGGCGAGACAGCGGATATTCTGTCCGTCGGTGTACAGATGCTTGGCTGCGCGCTGGCGAGCGCTGTGCTGGCGGTCGCGTGCGGGTATCTCGCGGCTAAGGCGGCGTCTGGCTTCAGCTTTACGGTGCGCGAAAAGCTCTTCCGTCACGTGATGGACATCGGCAGCGAGGAAATGCAGGATTTTTCCGTCGCCAGCCTGATCACGAGAACGACGAACGATATTACCCAGATCCAGATGATCGTGGCAATGGGAATGCAGATGATGATCAAATCACCGATCATGGCGGTGTGGGCCATCATCAAGATCCTCGGCAAGAGCTGGGAGCTCTCCGCTGTGACGGCGGCGTTCGTGCTCGTCATCTGCGTGACAATCTTCACGGTGATGAGCATCTGCATCCCGCGCTTCCGCATCGTGCAGAAGCTGACCGACCAGATCAACCGCGTGGCGCGCGAGAATCTGACGGGCATCAACGTGGTGCACGCCTTCAACGCCGAGCAGTACCAGAACGACAAGTTCAACAAGCCGAGCCTTGAGATGATGAATGTGCAGGTGAAGAACCAGAAGCTCTTCGCCCTCGTCCAGCCAACGATGATGCTCGGCATGAACGGCCTGTCGCTCATGATCTACTGGCTGGGCGCGGCGCTTGTCAACAAGATCGCGTTGACGGACGCGGCCGCGCGCCTCACGATGTTCAGCGACGTGCTGGTGTTCAGCACGTATGCGACGTATGTGGTCATGTCGTTCATGATGCTCGTGATGATCTTCATGCTGCTGCCGCAGGCACAGGTCTCGGCCGAGCGTATCAACGAGGTGCTCGAGCGCAAGGCCCATATCCGCGAGGGCGGCGTGAGCGAGAGCCGTGAGCAGGGAACGGTGGAATTCAAAAATGTTTCGTTCCGCTATCCGCACGCTTCGGAGGATGAGCTGTCGAACATCAGCTTCCGCGTCGAAAAGGGCGAGACGCTCGCCGTCATCGGCGCGACGGGCAGCGGCAAGACGACGCTTGTGAGCCTCATCCCGCGCTTTTACGACGCAACGGAGGGTTCGGTGCTCGTCGACGGCGTGAACGTGAAGGATTACACGTTCGGCGCGCTCTATGATAAGCTCGGCTATGTGACGCAGAAGGCGGTGCTCTTTGCCGGCAGCATCCGCGATAATGTCTTTTTCGGCGAAAGTGAAGCGCCGACGGACGAAGAGGGTCTTGCACAGGCCATTGAGCTTTCGCAGGCAAAGGAATTTGTCGACAAGCTGCCCGACGGCACGCAGCATCATGTGGCGCAGATGGGCCGCAATATGTCCGGCGGACAGAAGCAGCGCCTTTCCATCGCCCGCGCGCTGGCGCGCAAGCCGGAGATCCTGGTGTTCGACGATTCGTTCTCCGCGCTCGACTATCGCACGGACGCAAAGCTGCGCGAGGGCCTTTCCAGGCAGCTGCATGACACGACGAAAATCATCGTCGCGCAGCGCATCAGCACCATCCGCCACGCGGATAAGATCATCGTGCTCGACCGCGGCGAGGCGGTGGGCATCGGCACGCACGACGAGCTGATGCGGAATTGTGACGTTTACCGCGAGATCGCGACCTCCCAGCTCAGCGCTGCGGAGCTCGCGTAAAGGAGGCGAGGAAAGATGAAAAAGAAAAACAGCGATCCCGTCGGCGCGCTCAAGCGCACGGGCGCTTATATGCGCTCGAGCATGGGGATCATCGTTCTTGCGCTGGTGCTCGCGGCGCTGAGCGCCGTTATGACCATCATCGGCCCCGACAAGATCGGCGATATCGCAACGCTCATGTCCGACGGCCTGTTCACCGGCATCGACCTTGCCGCCATCGCGAAGATCGGCATTGTGCTTGCGGTGATCTACGGCCTGAGCGCGCTCTTTGGCTTCATCCAGCACTATATCATGGCGGTCGTGACGCTGAAAATGTCCTACCGCATGAGAGGAGAGCTCTCGGAAAAGATCAACCGCGTGCCGCAGAAGTATTTCAACACCACCTCACAGGGCGATATCCTGAGCCGCATCACGAACGATGTGTCCACGCTCCAGCAGGGACTGACGAACAGCCTGCCGACCATCATCAGCGCTGCGACGCAGTTTGTCGGGTGCCTCATCATGATGTTCGTGACCGAGTGGCGCATGGCGCTTGTCGCGCTGTGCATCACGCTCCTTGGCATGGTGCTGATCGTCGGCATCATGTCCAAGTCGCAGCGCTATTTCTCCGCGCGGCAGAAGAGCCTCGGCGAACTCAACGGCTACGTTGAGGAGATGTACTCCGGCCACGAGGTCGTGCGCATCAGCCGCGCCGTTGACAAGGTGCTGGACCATTTCGACGGCCTGAACGCCGCGGTCTACGACGCGAACTGGCGCTCGCAGTTCCTCTCCGGCGTGATGCAGCCGCTCATGAACGTGATCGGCAATCTCTCCTATGTTGCCGTGTGCGTGTTCGGCTCGGTGCTGGCCATCAACGGCACCATCGAGTTCGGCGTTATCGTGTCATTCATCCTGTATGTGCGCCTCTTTACCACGCCGCTGACGCAGATCGCGCAGGGCATGACCAATTTGCAGACGGCCTCCGCCTCCGCGCATCGTATTTTCGACTTCCTCGAGAGCGAGGAGCTGAGCGACGAGAGCGACAAGACGGAAGCGCTCGAGACCGTGCGCGGCGCGGTGATGTTCGACCACGTGCGCTTCAGCTATCCCGATTCGCCCGACAAGATCATCATCAAGGACTTCTCTGCCGAGGTCCGTCCGGGGCAGAAGGTCGCCATCGTCGGCCCCACAGGTGCGGGCAAGACTACGATGGTCAATCTCCTCATGCGCTTTTTCGAGGTGAACAGCGGCCGCATCATGATCGACGGCGTGCCGACGACCGACCTGCGCCGCCCGGATGTCCACCGGCTCTTCGGCATGGTCTTGCAGGATACCTGGCTCTTTGAGGGCACGATCCGCGAGAATCTTGTCTACAACATGGAGGGCATCACGGATGAGCAGCTTGAGGCAGTGTGCAAGGCCTGTGGACTTGACAAATTTGTTCACTCGCTGCCGCAGGGCTTCGACACCGTGCTCAGCGAGAGCACGACCATTTCGGCAGGACAGAAGCAGCTTCTGACCATTGCCCGCGCGATGCTGCAGAACGCGCCGATGCTCATTCTGGACGAGGCCACGTCCTCGGTCGATACGCGCACCGAGCTTCTGATCCAGCGCGCGATGGACGAGCTGACGAAGGGGCGGACGAGCTTTGTCATCGCCCACCGCCTGTCGACGATCAAAAATGCCGACCTCATCTTGGTGATGCGCGACGGCGACGTCATCGAAAGCGGCACGCACGAGCAGCTGATGGAGCAGGGCGGCTTCTATGCCGAGCTCTATAACAGCCAGTTCGCACAGGCATCGTAAAAAACAGAAAAAGCGCTGTGACCGGCCCTTGGTCACAGCGCTTTCAAATTTTTGAGAAAGAAGTTAAAGGAAAGTTTATTGCCGCGGGAGAAAACGATGGTATAATAAAAAGCATCAAGGGGCTGCGGCCCACCGTGAAGGGAAGCGGAAGACGCTATGAATTGGTTTCAGGAATTGCTGTCGAACGGATTTTTGCTCGTGGCACTCTCGTCCTGGTTTTGGGCGCAGCTCATCAAGACGATCCTTCATGCCATTGTGACAAAGAGAGTCGACTTTACGCGTCTTGTCGGCGACGGCGGGATGCCGAGCGGCCATTCGGCCACGGTCTCGTCGCTCGCGACGGCAGCGGCGCTTGTCTATGGGCTTGGCTCGTTCGAGTTTGCCATTGCGCTCGTTTTTGCCATCGTTGTGTGCAAGGACGCGATGGGCGTCCGGCTCGAGACCGGCAAGCAGGCGGCCATCATCAACGATATCGTCGAGGCGTTCAATGTGCTCACGTCGGAGGAAAAGCTGCCGGACGCGAAGCTCAAGGAATTCGTCGGCCACACGCCGCTTCAGGTCATCGCGGGCATTTTGCTCGGCATTGTAAACGCGGCGTTGCTGTATACTTGTGTTTTTTGAGGTGAGAGGCTGACACTTTTTATCAACTGCTGCACCCGTGAAGATTCGCGGACGGAAAGACTGGCCCGCGCGCTGCTCAAAACGCTGGGAGAATACGAGGAGCTGCGCCTTTATGATGAGCCGCTGCATCCGCTGGGACGTGAGGACATCGCAAGACGCGACGCGCTGCTGGCGGAAAAGCGGTATGACGACGAAATGTTCCGCTATGCGCGGCAGTTTGCCGCGGCGGATAAGATCGTCATCGCCGCGCCGCTGTGGGACCTGTCGTTCCCCGCGCCGCTCAAGGTATATCTGGAAAATATCTATGTCACGGGCATCGTGACGAAATACAGCGACGCGGGGCAGCCCGTCGGCTTGTGCCGCGCGAGCGAGCTTTCCTACGTCACGACCTCGGGCGGGCCGTTCGACGGGCGATTTGGCTATGAATATTGGAAGACCATCGCGCAGGACTGCTTCGGCATCCCGAGGGTGAAGCTCCTGATGGCCGAAAACCTCGATATCGAGGGCGCGGACGCGAAGAAGCTCGTCAGCGACGCCATCAGCGCCTACGGCCTTGCATAAGCGAAAAGAAAAATGCTCCGTACCCCCCGGTACGGAGCATTTTTACTGGGAAGATCAGCGGTTGTCGGTTTGCTCTCCCTCGGGCAGCAGATTTGTCATGCTCTTGAGGCTGATGCCGAGCGTGGACATATTGTGCAGCAGGGCCGATGTCGTCGGCGGCAGGATGCCGAGCACGCCGAGCACGATGAGCGAGAAGTTGAAGCTCACGATAAAGCGGTAGTTGCGGTGGATGCGGTCAATCAGCGCTTCGCTGAGCCTGCGCAGCGTGACAAGAGCAAAGAGGTCCTCGGACGCGACGGTGATATCGGCAATCTCGCGCGCGATGGCCGCACCGGTCGAAATGGCGATGCCCGCGTCGGCCTCGGACAGGGCGGGAGAATCGTTCACGCCGTCGCCGATCATGATGACGGTGCGGCCCGCGGCCTTTTCGCTGCGGATGAAGGCGGCCTTATCCTCGGGCAGGACCTCGGCATGGACCTCGTCCACGCCGACCTCGGCGGCGACGGATTCGGCGGTGCGGCGGTTGTCGCCGGTCATCATCACGATCTTGTCGATGCCGAGCGCGTGGAGCGCCTGCACAGCGGCCTTCGCCTCCCTGCGCAGCGGGTCGTGGACGCAGATGACGGCGGCGAGCTCGCCGGCGATGCAGAGGTAGAGGTGGGAATACTCGGCGGGCAGGGTGTCGAACTTTGCCTGCTCGCCGGCGGGAATGCGGCAGCCCTCGTCCTCGAAGACAAAGTGCGCGCTGCCGATGAGGACCTTTTTCTCATCCACCATGCTCGAAATGCCGTGGGCGACGATGTACTGCACCTCGGAATGATACTCCTCGTGCGTCAGGCCGCGGGCCTTGGCTTCCTCGACCACGGCGTTGGCCATGGAGTGCGGATAGTGTTCCTCCAGGCACGCGGCAAGGCGCAGCATCTCACTCTCTTCGTTGCCGCCAAAGGTGACGATCTTCGCGACGGTGGGGGTCGCATAGGTGAGCGTGCCGGTCTTGTCGAAGACGACGGTGTTCGCCTGCGCGACGGCCTCGAGAAAGCGTCCGCCCTTGACGGAGATATGATGGCTGCTGCTCTCGCGCATGGCCGAGAGCACCGCGATGGGCATGGAGAGCTTGAGCGCGCAGGAAAAGTCGACCATGAGAACGGAGAGCATCTTGGTGACGTTGCGCGTGATGAGATAGGTGAGGATGGTGCCGCCGAGCGTGTAGGGCACAAGCCGGTCGGCAAGGCGGGAGGCCTTGTCCTCGGCAGTGGATTTGAGCTTTTCGGACTCTTCGATCATCCTGACGATGCGGTCGTAGCGGCCGCCGCCGAGCTCCTTTTCCACGCAGATGACGCACTCGCCCTCTTCGGCGACGGTGCCTGCGTAAACAAGGCTGCCCGCGCACTTGGGAACGGGCATGGACTCGCCCGTCATCGACGCCTGATTGACCATCGCCTCGCCCGAGACGACCTTGCCGTCGAGCGGGATGAGGTTGCCGGTGCGCACGACGATGCGGTCGCCCGCCTTGACGTCGCTGATGGGGACGAGGACCTCGGTCTCGCCGGTCTTGAGCCAGACGTGGTCGACATTGAGCGACATTGCGCCGGCGAGATCGGCAACGGACTTCTTGTGCGTCCAGTCCTCAAGAATTTCGCCGAGGCGGAGCATGAACATCACGGAGCTTGCCGTCGGAAAGTCGCCGCGCACCATCGAGACGGTGACGGCGGTGGCGTCGAGCACGGCGACGGAGAGCTTGCCGTGCAGCAGCGCGGTGAGACCCTCGCGGATATACTTGACGGAATGGTAGACGGCGAGCGCCGTGGTGACCGGGAGCGGGAAGAAGAGCTTGGAGATCACGCGGCGGATGACCGTCCAGGAGAGCTTGTCCTCAAACTCGCGGTTCAGCGCCCGGGAGGTGTGGTCCGGCACGAGGTCCATGGCCTCTGCCTTGTCAAACGAGAATGCCGCGAGTGCCCGGATGAGCGCGGCGCGGTCCGCGCGGTAGGCGATCACGGCGTCCTGTGTGCGGTCGTAGACCGCGACCTCGGAAACGCCGTCAACATTGCGCAGATAGTATTCCAAAACATCCGCCTGGCGCAGCGTCATGCGGCGGCAGGCGAGATGCACGCGCATCCGGCCTGCGGATTCATGCAAAATTTTGCACTTCATTGGGTATCGACTCCTTTAAGAATAAACGAGAGCCGCGTTTCGCGGCTCTCCGGTGCGTTATTCGTCCGCCTTTTCCTCTTCGGACGCATCCTCGATGACTCCGGCGTCCTCTTCCGCTGTGCGGCGCTCGTTGATGTCCTTGGCGTCGGCGTAGACGTCTTCGGCGTCTTCACGGACAGTGGTCACGGCCTGCATCACGCAGTCCTTGGCGCGCAGCACCGCGGCGGTGGTGTGAGAGT
>ERZ1032461.528-NODE-528-length-10359-cov-15.726126_pt1 | contig 10359 bp, 10 predicted proteins | sample MGYA00517098_ERZ1032461 | MGnify/ENA primary metagenome ERZ1032461 (study PRJEB33719, sample SAMN04261332) | wastewater metagenome | biome: periurban shantytown; feature: human; material: feces | host: Homo sapiens | place: Peru: Lima | collected 2013-01-26 ...
AACGTGAGTTGAAAATCCCGCTGCTTCAGAAACGGCCCTTAGATTCAAGATAGCCAGATTATCAACAAGGGTCTTCCTGTAGTGATTCACCGGATTGATCAGAGTGAAATCAACCTTCAACTTGAGTTCCTTTCTTTCGGGCGAATAGGAATCGCCTCCGTCACATTAAACGGAGGCGATTGTGTTCTCAGACCTTAGCAGCGGCGCTGTATAACCTGATCAACATCAATGCCGAAGTCCAGAAGTTCTTCAACAGTGATCTCGATGTCGGAAGCCGATTTATTGCTGGTCTGCTCGATTTCCTCCTTCTCCATTTTCGTCACCTCCTTTTCATGTACGAGTTAACAAAAAGACTAGTGGCTTTCCGGAAACAGCCAGGCTCAATGCTAAACGATGATTTTAGATTCAACGTCGGGATCAGTTGTTTTTATGAATATGATGCCAACGCACGAACAAAAGCAGTTAGCCTTTTCAGCACTGTTGCGGCTTATGCAATCACATGAGTCCTAGGCCCTTTCGACACCACCTGTATTGCGAATCAGCACCGCCGTCTTCCCGACCGAATATTGCCGTCAGGCACCGCTATTAAATGCATCTCCAGGCACCCCGTTGCGCTCGCGCCGCCATGCGGTCGACTGAACGAGGAGGTTTCACATAGACGCGATCTGGGCCGACATGGGAGAGACCATCATGCGGCAGTGCTGCAGATGGAGCGCTAGCAATAAAAGGGCACAAGGACCCGCGTCTGCCCAGATGCCCACACATGATGACGTCGTCACCGAGGAGATCGAGGTCCCCGCCTGGCGGTTGCACGGCGCCAGGCCGCAGTACGACGCGAGCCTGTTGTGGCTTGACTCGTCATGTTTAATCTGTTTCGTTAACTGAAATATGAAAATCTGGTTAATCGAAAAAGCAAAATTTGGTTAAATGAAAACAGTAAATTTAGTTAAACGCGCTGGTAAACAATGGTGAAAAATATGCCAAAAAAGTACTACACTAGAATTATCGAAACTGAGCTCGACCAGATGCTAGGGATATTCGGTGCCGTTCTCATCGAAGGACCGAAATGGTGTGGAAAGACAACCACAGCCGGGACCCGTGCGGCGTCCAGGCTCCTTCTCATGGATCCGTCGCGCAACTTCGAGAATCGTCTGCGTGCCGAGACGGACCCGGCGCTTGCCGTTTCCGGTGAGGTGCCGCGGCTGATCGACGAATGGCAGGAGGTCCCGAAACTTTGGGACGCGGCACGGTTTGAGTGCGACAACCGCGGCGGCGAGCCTGGCCAGTTCATATTTACGGGGTCGGCGACGCCGCGAGACAATGAACGGCCGATGCACAGTGGCGCTGGAAGGTTCGCTAAATTGCGCATGGACACCATGACGCTTTTCGAACTTGGGAAATCTAGCGGTGCGGTTAAGCTATCGAGCATTATTTCTGGCGAAAAGTTCAATGGCGCTTTCGGATCGTTGGATTCTGCCTCGATTGCCGAGTGCGTTGTTCGCGGCGGATGGCCCGCGGCGGTCGGGCGCGATGTGCTGGCTGCATCGGCGATGGCAAAACGTTATATCGGCATAGTTGCCGAAGAAGATTTGTCTCGTGTTGATGGCTCTCGACGTGATCCTGAAAAGGTCAAAGCTGTTATCGAATCGCTTGCGCGTAATGAATCCACTCTGGCGACACTCAAGACGCTTGTGGCCGACCTTGGTGGAGAGGTGTCGAGACAAACGGCGGCATCGTATATATCTCTTCTCGCACGGGTCAGCTTCGTTCGCGATATTCCCGCGTGGAATCCAGCAATGAGATCTCCTGTGCACCTAAGAGAAGCAAAGAAGCATCATCTTGCTGACCCGTCGCTAGCGGCCGCTGCACTCGGGGCGACTCCGGAGACCTTGCTGTTAGATTTCAAGACGCTTGGACTACTTTTTGAATCGTTGGCGCTTCATGATTTGTGGGTTTATGCGCGAGCAAACGGAATGAGCCTCTATCACTATCACGATTCTCGTGATCTAGAAGTCGATGCAGTCATTGCGGCTCCTGGTGGGACATGGATCCCGGTTGAAGTTAAACTCAGCTCTGCTCAAATCGAAGAGGCGTCTGACAATCTTGTTGCTGTCGAGGAACGTATGGTTGCCGCTGGAAACAACCCGCCGGTTTCGAAAGTTGCAATCATTGGATTTGGTTCACAAGCCTATGTTACCGACCGCGGCGTCCAAGTTGTTCCGTTGGATGTGCTCGCGCCGTAATGCTGTGGGCGAAGTGAAATTAACGCCGCAGTTCTTAGACCTGGTTTCTGAGATCTAAAACGCGAAACTTAAAATCTCATCGCCTTGGTTTTCATTTGATTCGAATCGCGCCCGCGCAAAAGTCAAAACGACTCGCGCGGGCGTTTCGTTTTTTCGCCTCGTTTTTCATTTCGGATTTCGAATCGATTCAAAACAAAACGGTAGTTTTGAAAATCGATAGCGACCGGAGGGAGCGATCATAGGCGGCTTGTCCGCCGCATGAAAATCGAATCGTTAATTCGGACTGCAAAGCGAATCGCGTCACCTTTCGACAATCCAACAACGCTTCGAGTCTCACTAAAGACTCTTCGCGTCATTGAAATGTCGAAAGCTGCCTCAACTTTTTCGCTGGCGTTACGAGAAACGATTCGGCAAATCCGAATGTTTGCGTCGCAAGCGCCGCAAACCCGCTGCGCGATATTGCAAATACTCGGCATCCCTCGCATTCGCATTACCGCTCCGCTCTCGCTGCAGCGAATTTCTAACACTCAGCATCCTTCGCGTTAAAAATTCGCTTCCGCTCACGGTCTTCACGCAGTTACAACGCCGCGAGGCCTCTCGCTTGGAATGAGGCCTCTCATTCCACGTCTACACTGCGTTTCGCCCAATCACCGTTCCGGAGATTGCAAGATGACTGTGGGTGTCGTTTTTATGGGCCCATTCGGACCCCAAAAACACCACGCCACAGACCTTGCTTATCGCCTGCTACGGCGATAAGGTTGTTACGAAGTTGAAACTTCGTGATGAAGAATCGCGGAGACGATTCTTCATTTTTGGAACGACGCCAGCTGTTCCAAAAAAAGGAAAGCGAATCGCATAGCAAGTTTTGATCGGAGGCCTCTCCGATCGTTGATTCGTTTTCCGGAGGAACATGAGCAGGCTCCGCCCACACACCGTCAAGGCATCGCTTTCCGATGAAGAGAAGGAAGCCGTCGCTGCAATCGCAAAGCGACATGAGATGAGCGAGGCGGAACTCATACGCTTCGTCTTATGCAATGCCGACGATCTCGATATCGATTTTGGTCTTGCGGAAATCGCTGACCAGAAATTCCGAACCAATGACATTCACATCCGGGTCTCGCCGGAAGAAAAAAAGAAGATCGAAAGCAATGCTGAGTCCCTCGATATGACTGTCAGTTCGTATGCTCGTCGCGTGCTGCTCAAAGGGAAGGTCGAGAAAATCGATGTCGATCGGGCGTCGATCGACAAGATCTACCACGAGTTGCTGAAGGAAGGAACGAACCTCAATCAGCTGATGTACTTCGTGAATGCCCAAGGGCTTCCCGCGTACAACGAGAAAGCTGTTTTCCGAACGCTTGAAAAGGTTTATCAAGTTGGGCGTAAGCTAGATCGTTTTATTGACGAGCTTGAAAAGCGCTATTTCGTCGGTGGTGATCAAAATGACCGTCATTAAGCAGAAGAGCGTTTCGAGTGAACGGTATGCGAAGAACGTCCGTGAATACATCAACGGAAAAGATGCGCTTGCGCGTGGTGGTTGGAATCTTCCATATAACAAATATTGGTACGCAAAAATGGCGCGGACGCGAAGAGTCTTCCATCACGACAAGCCCTCGCGAGCCGGTGCGAAGAACGTAATCATCCTTCACCAAATTCTCGCGTTCCTTCCAGAAGAATGCTCGTGCAACGGAGGCAAGATGACTCCAGATGCGTGTATGGCCTACGCGGAGCAATGGCTTGCGAAGCACTATCCGCATCAACAAGTGATTCTCGCGCTGCACGAAGAAAGCGATAAGGCGGGAAAACGCTATGCAGTGCACATGGCGATTAACCGCACGGATCTTTTGACGGGCAAGCGTTGCGAGACGGGTGGGCGACGCGGAAAGTACGAACGCGCTGCGTGGGTCCGTGAAATGGACAAGGCCTGGAATCTCACTCAACTTGAAAAAGGTAAGAGAAATTCAAAGATTCGAGATCGTCAGCCGCGCGATATTGAAAAGGAGATTGTCGATCGGGGAGAGTACAGTTATAAAAACAATCTGCGCGAGCTGATCCATATTGCAATCGACGACTACCACCCGAAGAATATGGAGCAGTTCAAAAAATTACTTGCCTCGTGGGGCGTAGACATTTTCATCAAGAACAATCGAGTCTATGCGACAGATCTCGATATCAAAGAGGCCGGCAATCCGAAGTGCACTTTCAACCTGACCCGTCTTGACGGGCGGTTTGCGGTCAAGCAACTTGAGGCGGCCTTTAAAAATAACGTGCTGGAAGCCGAGCGAGCCCTTCCTTATGAGAGGCGTTGCGAGATTTACATTCAACGGCTTAAGAAAGCGTATTCGGCGTGGGCCGAGCAGGCAAAGGCGAGCAAGGGCGTCGCCTACAATCTCTTCCCTAAGTTCATCGCACCGAAGTGCGATGAAGATCTGCTCGATGATCCGGCGGTTCGTGATGAGCTTCTTGCCCGGCGCGGTTACGCAAGGGAGATTCGCAACCGTTACGCCGGCGGCGTTGTCGATGCCGGCGACGACCGCGTTCGCGCCGCCGGCCAGGCGCACAGCGGTAGCGCCGTGTCGCGACAGATGGACGATCGCGTCGTCGATCGCGGCGATTACGCTCGCGGCAACACGCCTCGCTAGCCTCGAACTGCCTGTCGGGGCGGAGTAAAGCGCTCATGCCCCGGTAGAGCGGTGAGGCATGAGTTACTGAGGTATACTATAGTTTCCGCAGGTAGAGGCATAAAAAAATGGCAACCCGCCCGCCGAAAAGACGGGCGGGCGTGATACCATCAAGATTGTGCTCGGGTGCTACCAACACCTCCGCACGGTGTAGAGGCGAGCTACCAACTCGCGTTTCTACTTGCCAGTTGTGCTAAAAACGCAAACAGCACTCCTGGCACATCCAATGATAGCAGGGACCCGCAGGTCACGCTATGGATGACAGTTAGAAAACGCAAATGGGAGCCGGCTCGCACGGCTCCCATTTTTTATGGGAGCGGACATATGCCGTTCCCGGTCGGCACGGGTTTAAGACCCGTTCAAAAAGGTAGCCAAGGGCTCGAATAATCGGAGACTGAGCTGTACAGGTTCATTGTCCCGTCTCTACGGAGACTTCGACGGGGGTAGTGCCCTCCATGTGACCCCTGCGCCGCCTCGGCCCTTCTGGGCGGAGACGGCGTGCCGGATTCAGAGCGATTGTCCTGCTGGAAAACTGCAGGAAAGTAGGCGAACAGCCGAAGATCAGGAGTTGGTTGGATAGCCGTGTGGCAACACACGTGTCGCGGTGATAAGCCGCAACGTCAAGCAAAGAGGATCGCGATGAGCATGCAGCCGTGACGGATTCTGAGCCCAACCCCGGGTTCCGCCATGTACGGGGGTGCCGGTGAGGACGGCCGGCGCGTTAAAACGAACGGTCCGGATGCATGGGCGTAGCCATGCGGAGTCCCGCGAGATCGTCGAGCAAAAGGCCAAGGGGCGGGTGAGGCTTTCCCAGCTGCAATGCTGGTTTCGAAGATTTAGGGAGGGTCCACGATTGTGCCCGGACTCTGTGGATGCTCCACCGCCTAACAATTCAACCACCAAGCTAATTAGACCTCGCGACCAGTTATTACAATCAGCAAGTCATCAGCGCGAGGCGTGCCAGCCGTCAGCCCTCAGCGCCGGCGTCGCTTCGCTCCCCGGGCGATTGCCTGCACGTGGCTGTAAACCTACAATTCGACTATGTGAAGATGTAAAAAGAGATATATAAATCAGCGAGCTCCGCGAGCGGACCATAGGTGCCGTCAGGCACCGCATCAAAAGCGATTCGCATTCATTTCGGAATGCATGTCGCGGTTCTTTCTAGGAATACGCACGAGAAAGGGCCGAACTGAAGTGTCTGGCCGGACGCCAATTGTCCGGGAACTGCTTCGGATTCGACCCTCTTCTACTTTACTTCCATGGCCATGTGAAGGCTAGTACTCCTTAACCGGATGCTTCTTACCGAAACCACCGTCGATACCGAAGTGACAGAGCATGTCGATAGCGCGAAGATGCTCGGCGATGGCAGTTGCAATCTGGGTATCAATCTCGCTGTCATGGTCGTTAAGGCCGCGGACCGCGCTGTCTGCATCCATAAAGGCCCTGATCGCTTGATTGAACTGAACCTTGAAAGCATCGACCTTCTCAACTGCTGCAGCTCGCTGGGCCATTTCATGTTCGAGTCGTTGAACGATTTCCCGTGCGTCGCTCATGGCTATTCCTTTCCTCGCGGGATGTTCAACCTACTGTATCGCACTGTGCGGACACGGTTTTCTCCGCACGGCGGCAAGCTCGACGAAGCGGCAGGTAAACGGCTTACTGTAATCGTAAATACAGACCCGAAAAGGAATGCCTGGATACCAGTTAGGGGCATCTGCTTTCAGGCGCCTTAAAACGCATCTGGTGAGGTCGATTTTTCGGCCTTGAACTGTGCGGCGGCACTTTGAGGTGCTTTGGGCGCGCCCTTAAGCTGTGCTTGCACCTACCAGCACGTGAAACATTTTGACGGTAATTCGTGAAACAGATTGCGGAACTATCGCTCCAACGGGCACTGCCACCGCTCAACGCGAGCGATCGGCTTGGCACCGCAAACAGCTACTCGTCCTTCATGGCCATATACATGGCGTCGGCCATTGAGTAGCGGGTATCGTCATCTTCCATCAGTGCTTCGTTGAATGCCTCGATGTCCACCATGTCCTCGACTTTCTCAAGAGCGGCCCTTCTCACGAACTCGGAAAAGGACATGTTTGAGATGTTCGCATGGGCCTGAATCAAAGCCATTTCGCTCTCATCGAACTCGACCGCAATCTCGCATATCCCCATGGCCTCTCCAATCAATGCCGGCGACTGGACTGTGCTGGCACACATCTTATTGTTTAAGTTAAACGTCTCAAAACGTATGCCTCTGGGCACTCGAAAATCGAACCCTCGATGCCGTGAACGTCGAGTGCCAAAACCCAGTGTCAAAACCTCCGCGTCAATTCCCATGGGAAAATCAAATACGAGGCAGGAGGCTGAAATGACACGTTACGGATATGCTCGCGTGAGCACGAAAGACCAGAGGTTGGACCGCCAGATCGAGGCTCTGGTGAACGCTGGCGTGGCCTATGGCCATATCTACAAGGACAAGGTCACGGGTGCCCAGGACGGCGACCGGACGCAGCAGAAGCGCCTGTTCAAGAAGATGCGGGCGGGCGACGAGGTGGTGGTCGAATCCTGGGAGCGCTTGACCAGATCGACCAGGCAGCTGCTCAACTATGACCTTATGTTTCGAAACCTCGGCGTGAAGCTCACGTCCCTGAAACAGCCCGTGGATCTAGATACCGCATTCGGGCGCTTCGTGCTTGGCACCCATGCTTGCACCGCGGAACTTGAGCGAGATCTGATCAGGCAACGCCAGGCCGAGGGTATCGCCGTCAAACGGAGCCACGGCGGCAACGTGGGTGGCAGGCCTCGCACTGCCGGCGTCAAAGCCGATGCCGCAGTAAGGCTCTATCTTGGAGGAGAGACTCCTATTTCCGATATTTGCGCTGCGACTGGCGTCTCCAAATCAACGCTGTACCGCATCCTTCGTGAACGCGGATTGGTGGGCGTCAGGAAATAAGTCCGTCTGTCGTTTCGCGATTTGCCTAATAGGCCCGAGTGCGGCGGCGTTACTATATAAGGGTGCGGTATTTCTCTAACCGAAAACCTGCGTGAACGCATGACTTGAGACGCCTTTTTAGAACTCACCGATCGCAGGAAAAAGACAACTCAACAGCGGCCGTGCATTGTTTCCAGCCATATGGCATGGCGGAGCCATGCCCGTTGTTGATTGGAGTGCCGCATCATGGCCGAAAACCAAGTCCAGTCCGAAAAGAAAATGACCAGTCTGAATGTCTCATCGGAGACCCGTGACGCCATAAAGGACATCAGCACGAGCCTTGGTCTCTCGCAGGCCGATACCGTCGCCCGCTTGGTCGATGGCTACCACCCTAACGCCACTCCCGGCGTGAAGGCTGCGCTCGACGCATCGGCCGTCCTCGATGAGGCGGTCGAGCGGGTCAAGCGCATCATCGTGGGCGCTGCCGAAGCTGCCGCGATGGAGGCTCGTGCTGCCCGCGAGGACGCCGACGCTGCCAAGAAAAGTGCAATGGAACAGATTCAGAGCATCAAATCTAATTGCGTCGAGCAGGTCGCCGCCATCAAAGAGAAATTCGAGCTGGATACTGCGGGCTTGGAGATTGAGAACGATGAGCTCCACGCCGCCGTCGCCGATTACCTCTCGCAGCTCAAGAAGCTCGATTCCGAGAACAATCAGCTCTTGGCAGAATCAGCCGCAAAAGACGATCGAATTGAAAGCATGAGGGGCGCGGTCGACGCCGCGGCCAAGGCTCAGGCCGATCTCAACGTCTCCCTCCTCGCCCAGCGTGACCTGATGGCCGAGGTCGCCGCCCTCAAGGACCGCCTCGCCGCCTCCGAGCAGCGGGCGGCCGTGGCCGAGGCCAAGGTCGAGGTCATGACCCAGGCGAGGGGCGAGTAGATATGTCCGACAAGCTAAGGCCGTCTCGCCGTGAGTTGATAACGGCAGGGCTAGTCGTCTTTTTGGTCACGGCACTCGTCTGGACTGTCATTGATGGTGCCGGCGCAAATGCGCTCACCATCAGCGGTGTCATCACCCGTCAAAATGCCGCCTGGGCTTCGCTTACAGCAGTTTCAGTGGTCATGCTCATTGGGGCTTGGCTGTTTGGCTGATGGCATTCAAAAACAATTAAGTTTGGAGTAGTCGATGGAACATCTCTCTGTTAAAAAGGCAATCAACCTAGCTCGGAACTTTGGGGCTGCGGGTGTTCTGGTAGCCGCCCTAGTTATGACCTCTGGGTGCAGCCAGGCAGACGATCGTCAGACGGCAGTTCAGGTCGCCGATTCTGATAACGCGCAGGAAGACGGGGTTTACGGCAAGATGGAGTATTCAGTCACCGGCGTCGAGGTGCATGATTCCTCGGCTGGCGATGGCGGGAAGGTTGCCGTTGTTCGCTGGCACGCCATTAACAACCGATCGGCAGATTCATGCGCTGTTGGTAGCTACATCACGGCTTATCAAAATAAGCAGATGCTATCTCGCGGGTTTGCCGCCGATTTGCAGGAAGACCACTTCTCTTCGCAAGGGCTTGCGCCGGGAGGCGAATGCGACGGTGTGTCGATTTTTGATCTCAACGACATGTCTCCCATCGAAGTGAAAGTCGACGGGATGGGTGCCGGGTCGAACTCCCTCGACCAGACTTTTGAATTGGAATAGTCCATATGGCGCCTAATTTCTAGAAACCTTCTAGAGCGCTTCTAGAAGGTTTCTAGAAGCGGGCGCAGCATCTTCGACCGGCACGATGTCTCGGTAGATAAGGCGATGCCTGGCGTCACGCCACTCGTCGCCGTGGTAGTGGCCGAAGAACCAAGCGCGGTAGCCGAGTCGCCCATCGAGCTCGTCAAGGAATCGCTGAAGCCGGTCGTCCCGATACTCGCGCCCGAGCTCGTGGCACAGCCCCTCAGCAAGGGCAGCCGGCGCCTCGTGAGTCACAACGTAGTCGACCTTCCAGCCCACGCGGTCGAGCGAGGCGCGGCAGTGCCCCATCTCTTCCTCGCTCGGCATCTCCTCGGGCCACCAGCTCCTCCCCTCCCTGCGATACTGCCTGTCATGGCTCGCGGCGCCGCCCATGGCGAGGACCGTAAGCCCGTCGATGTCGAACACCTCGCCGCGCATCAGGTGCAACACGTGCGGTCGCGCCTCGTGGACGAGGCCGCCGTTCCAAACCCGCACCGGCAGTTCTGCCAGCATCCGGTGGTTCTCATGGTTGCCGTCTACGAAACACGTGGTCCACGGCTTCGATTCGAACCAGTCGAGCCAGTATTTCTCGGCGTTGGATCCATCCCAGACAAAGCCGAAGTCGCCGGCCACGATCACCGCGTCATCGCGCGTCAGGGTCCGGCCCAGCGGCCAAGACCTGAAGGCGAACCTGCTGGCCCCGTACTCGGCCCTGCCGTGCACGTCTCCTGTCACATAGACAGCCATCAGTACGCACCCCACGGCAGGAGTTTGTCCCCGAGCCTCACGATCCGGTCGT
>ERZ1032461.531-NODE-531-length-10321-cov-5.894409_pt1 | contig 10321 bp, 6 predicted proteins | sample MGYA00517098_ERZ1032461 | MGnify/ENA primary metagenome ERZ1032461 (study PRJEB33719, sample SAMN04261332) | wastewater metagenome | biome: periurban shantytown; feature: human; material: feces | host: Homo sapiens | place: Peru: Lima | collected 2013-01-26 ...
GGCCGCGCTCCCATTTCGGAACGCGGCCGCCTTATCTGCAACCTAAACGAACGGATTAGAAATACTGGTTCATTAAGCTAACGACGGAGCTTCCATACCCCTTGCGCTAGTCCAGCAACTGTATCGCGCTCTTGATATTTAAATAAAAGGACGAGCAGCGCCGATTACACTTCCTCGTGCGCCGATAGGATGAATTCCGACACCCTGATGAGGCCAGGAATCAATCATCATTCCGTTACCGAGCGCAATTGCAATATGTCCACGATAATAAATAACATCGCCGCGTTGGATTGAACTCGTACTCACAGGCATAAAGATGTTGCTGCGATACCAATTCATGGAATTGTAGGTTTGGTTCGGATCCCATCGATGGTTGTAGGGATTGTAGACTCCCATATCCATGCCAGTGGCATAAAGGCACTGCAGGACAAAGCCCGAGCAATCTACAGCGCCGCCAGGAGCAGTAGACCACGGCTCGATATATTGAGTACCAATGTATTCATAAGCACGTTGAATGAAAGCTTCTACGCAATCCTCACGTGTAGCTTCGACAGAAATGCGAGAAGGGGTCACATAGGTAAAGTATCCGGTGCAATAGCTGGGCAGCTGAACAGTCCAGGAGCTCACCTGAGGATACTGCGGAGGATTTTGCCAGCCAACCTTGTCGCACTGGCCATCGCTCCAGAACATTCGACGGACGCCATCAATAGTTCTGGCGCCAGTCGCCATAGCCCCGCTGCCGTCTAGCCAATACCACTTACCCGAGTCTTTAAGCCAGCCAACATGCATGCTGCCATTCGGATCGAGGTGATACCATGTTCCATCCAGGCATTTCCAGCCAGTCGCCATTTTTCCGTCGGCGTTCAGGTAGTACCAAGAACCGCCGGTAAATAGCCATCCGGTTTTCATCACGCCGGAATCGGCATCGAGCCAGTACCAATCGCCGTCAACCTGCAGCCAACCACGGTGGATGACGCCCGTTCCGGGCTCGGCATAGCACTTCTGGTTCGCGACATTGACCCAGCCAGACGCGATCTGCCAGCCATCGGCCCCGGCCGTCTTAAGGATGGTTCCGCCCTCGCGAATCACATCCTTGCAAAGGTATCCATCATCGTCGGCATACCTCTCTTCGCCGCCCTCAACGGCAACCCAGCTCGAAACCGCGAGCCTACCGCCCTGGTCTGCAAAACAATCGTTGCCGCCCACCTCAAATAGGCCTGTTTTCATAAGATGGTTAGATGCATCCAGGTAATACCAGCCCGCACCTTCCTTATACCAACCAGAAGCAAGTGAGCCGGATTGAGAGGCAAAATACCAGCCGCCCTCCGACAGCGCCCAACCGACAGCCATGGCCCCATCGGGTTTGAGATAATAAGCTGCGTCGCCGAGGTCCAGATAGCCGACGGACATCTTCCCATCGGAGGCCGGATCGAGGTAATACCAGGCGCCGTCTACGAGTTTCCAGCCAGTGCACGCAATGCCATCGGAGCAGTAATACCAGTCAGCTCCATCTTTGCACCATCCACTTGCGAGACCGTAGTCGCCAAGATAATAGATATTCCCGTCGATATCGCGACGCCCCTTGGACATGGCGAACGTCTGCGGGTCAAAATAATAGCGTGCCGCGCCAATCGACTGCCATGACGAAGCGAGCGCACCCGACGAATAAGCCCAGTACCAGCACCCGTCAACGAGAATCCAGCCCGTTTGCATTGCGCCAGAGGCATCTAAATAGTATCTCTCACTCCCGAGGTCAACAAAACCGACCTGCATAATATGGGTGTCAGGATCCAAGTAATACCATGTTCCATCTTGGTAAAGCCAACCAGCAGCAAGATCGCCTCCAGCATGGGCATAAAACCATTTTCCATCTGAGTTAAGCAGCCAGCAGTTCTGATATAGCGCACCGTAAGGTCTTGAGGCATTGCTTTCGTGCGCATAAAACGAGGTAGTTAATCCACCGGCATCGGTCACATTAAAATAGCCAGTCTGCATTGCACCGTCATTGGCGGGATCAAGCCAATACCAATAGCCCCCGGTTTGCAACCAGCCAGTTTGGTGTTTACCGTTTTTTCCGTAATACCAGACCCCAGACGTTTCATCCAGCTGCCATCCATCTTTTATGACAGTAGAAACCACAGGTTGATAACCATCAGAAACCGCAGAAGATAAATCCGCTTTCGACTCAATACTCCGAGTCTCGCCAAGGTCCAGCGCAGACGCGGTATTCGCATTTAAGGGCAAGCAACAAGCAATGGTTAATGATGCAGCGGCGCAAACAAGTGCGGCCTTCTTTTCGAATCGATACATAACCAACCCTCCCAAATAGGTAGTGTCGCGAATGTTGGTGTAGGGCTCGGTTTCTCGGGTAGCCGAAGACTGCCCGAGAAACCGAGAATCACCTAGAATGCCGTCATTCTAGCGCATGTCACGCCACCTTCCGACGCGATGCCCGCAATGAACGAAATGCAGTCTCTTGTTTCTTGGCAATCAGGGCAATCCCGAATTTTTACTCAAGAGAAACGCGGTTGTACCAACCCCACTTCGGCGAATAGGTCGTTGTGTAATAGCTGAGCCATTCATCGAGCGGCATCGTGCGAATGCGACCGATATTGTCCATGACGGTATTGTTGCCCACGTAAATGCAAATGTGGCCCCAAATCGACCCCGCGTACGTATGAGTATGAGATGGAACCGCGATGATCATGCCAACGCGAAGATCGCTCAGGTTATCGAGGTCGCAGTAGGCGTAGAACATGTCGTCGGCATCGTAGTCGTTATTGGGAAGCAATTGTCCTTGTCCAATACACTTAAACACCGAAGCGACCCATTCCGAGCAAAGCCCGGGTCCAGGAGTGGGAACCACGCTACAGGCGGCAACGAGCTGTCGCTGTAAATCGGTTGTCGCCAGCGGTTCCGCTTCGCGCATCGCCCCATCGCCGCCGAACTGATAGTAGTGGGAATCGATGGTATGCCACCCTGTCACCATTGCTCCCGACGATGCAAAGTAATACCACTTACCCGAGTCTTTAAGCCAGCCAACATGCATGCTGCCATTCGGATCGAGGTGATACCATGTTCCATCCAGGCATTTCCAGCCAGTCGCCATTTTTCCGTCGGCGTTCAGGTAGTACCAAGAACCGCCGGTAAATAGCCATCCGGTTTTCATCACGCCGGAATCGGCATCGAGCCAGTACCAATCGCCGTCAACCTGCAGCCAACCACGGTGGATGACGCCCGTTCCGGGCTCGGCATAGCACTTCTGGTTCGCGACATTGACCCAGCCAGACGCGATCTGCCAGCCATCGGCCCCGGCCGTCTTAAGGATGGTTCCGCCCTCGCGAATCACATCCTTGCAAAGGTATCCATCATCGTCGGCATACCTCTCTTCGCCGCCCTCAACGGCAACCCAGCTCGAAACCGCGAGCCTACCGCCCTGGTCTGCAAAACAATCGTTGCCGCCCACCTCAAATAGGCCTGTTTTCATAAGATGGTTAGATGCATCCAGGTAATACCAGCCCGCACCTTCCTTATACCAACCAGAAGCAAGTGAGCCGGATTGAGAGGCAAAATACCAGCCGCCCTCCGACAGCGCCCAACCGACAGCCATGGCCCCATCGGGTTTGAGATAATAAGCTGCGTCGCCGAGGTCCAGATAGCCGACGGACATCTTCCCATCGGAGGCCGGATCGAGGTAATACCAGGCGCCGTCTACGAGTTTCCAGCCAGTGCACGCAATGCCATCGGAGCAGTAATACCAGTCAGCTCCATCTTTGCACCATCCACTTGCGAGACCGTAGTCGCCAAGATAATAGATATTCCCGTCGATATCGCGACGCCCCTTGGACATGGCGAACGTCTGCGGGTCAAAATAATAGCGTGCCGCGCCAATCGACTGCCATGACGAAGCGAGCGCACCCGACGAATAAGCCCAGTACCAGCACCCGTCAACGAGAATCCAGCCCGTTTGCATTGCGCCAGACGAGTTCGTGAAATACCACATGCCGTTATCGTTCACCCACCCGGTACGCATGTTGCCAGTTTGAGAATCGAGGTAATACCACGAACCTCCGACAAACACCCAACCAGAGGCCACTACGCCATTCGAATAGGAATAACGCCACGTGCCATCGACGATATACCAGCCCGTATACATATAGCCCGCTGAATCGAAGCTGTATAGGGTGCCATCGACCTCGAGCGTACAATTCGTCGGATAGCCGCCATCGTCGTAGGCATACCACCATCCGGTAGCATTATGCCGCCACGATCCAGGAAGCGGGATTCGGCTGCCTGCGCTTCTCACGATATCGAACGTCATGCGCGCCTCAAAGCCGGCATAATTGCCCAAGCCCTCAATGAGCACAGAAGCCTCACCGGGAATGACGTTGTTTTCATACAAAACGGTGTAGTCAAGGCCCTCAGCAAGCACCCACTCCCCATCGTGAACCGTAACCTGCGGGGCAATTGCAGTACCGGTATATTCAGCCGAAGTGGTCTCCAATTCGCACAGCACTTGGTCAAAAGACGGCTGCGCCTCTTGCGACTCATTTTCTTCAGCCTGCGCCCCACTCACTTCTGTAACGGCAAGCGCCGCTTCATCGCCAGTCTGCTCTGCGCCGGCAAGCGATTCAACGTGAGCCACGGAAGAGTCTTGCGCCCATGCCGCACCCGGGAGCAACGCCAGCGACACCGTCACCGCAAGGGCCAGAGAGCACGTCGCCCTGCGCATTTTCTTCATGCTTCAATCCTTTCTTTATCGCATGAGGATTACCCAAGACGGGCCATCGCTCACAAATCCAGAGATGCTGTTGCCCCTACCTCCGAAAGAATGCCAGAAGCGATTCTCGTAAGGAGTGTCGCCCCAGAAAAACCCGATGTGGCAGTCTGTCGAATATGGATTATACGGGTAGAAGAACACCAAATCGCCCTTGTGAGCCTCGCCGCTCGCAAGCAATTGCGAAACGCTGTTGAACTGCAATACCGTGGCTCCACTGTCGATGGCGTATCCATACCAACGGTACGCATTGCAGAAGCTTCCGCGGCCCGGGCCTCCCGGCCATGGCGAATTCGATTGGCTGTTCGCGATCTTCGACAAATCACCGCCGGCCTTCGCATAGGCATGCGACACGAAGCCGCCGCAATTCATTCCGGTAAACCCATCGCTTCTCGGCTCACCGTTGGGATACGTGCAGTTCGCAGGGGTTAAGGATGTGTCATATCGCGTGCCAAGGTAGTAGGAATCGTTCTCATGGGAAATAAGCTGTTCGAGCAAACGCTGCCTGCTTACGCCCAAGACCGAGCCGGACGCATCGACCCACACGCCCGAAGCGTTAAACCACGAGCGGGTTCCATCGCAATCATACCAACCGGAAGACGCCATGCGTCCCGTTGTCTCATCGAGCCAGTACCATACAGAGCCGTAATACAACCAACCCGTTTGCATGGCGCCGCCCGAACCAAGGTAATACCAGGCACCGCCCCAGCTCAACCAACCCGTCTGCATTACGCCCAACGAGTTCATGAAATACCACGAGCCGTTATCGTTCACCCACCCGGTGCGCATGCTGCCAGTTTGGGAATCGAGGTAATACCACGAACCCGATATTGCGCGCCAGCCCGTTGCCATCGAGCCATCTGGGTCAAGGTAATACCAGGACGAGCCGTCCCAATACCAGCCCGTTTGCATTGCGTAATCGGAATCAAAATAGTAATACGAATCGCCTATACACGCCCATCCCATTTGCAGCGCGCCATCGGGATTCGCGTAAAACGTCCTGCCGTCGACAGAGAAAAATCCAGGAAGATCCTGCTCCCACGAATCGCCGCGTACGGTACTTTGCGCCCCGCTCTGCACCACGGGCGCACCCGAAGCATTTTTACCCGCAACGAAAATCACGGCACCGTTCGATTTGAGCAGCGCCAGCCCCTCGCCACAAGGCGCCCATCCAGACATTTGAACTGCGCCATTGCCCAGGGCGTAATAGCGGTCGCCATACGCCTCGAATTCCCCGGTCGCCATCGCGCGGGTTTCGAGGTCGAGCCAATACCACGATGAACCATCCCAATACCAGCCCGCATCCAGCGCACCCGACCCGGCGGCATGGTACCAGGCACCGTCGGATTGAGCCCAACCGGTTCACATGGCACCCGACGCGCCCGTTATGTAGAGGTTCGAGCCATCGTCCACCAGGCCCGTCGCCATAGCTTTCGTTGAGGGGTCGAGCCAGTACCAATTCGAGCCGTCAAGCAGCCAGCATCGCTCCATTGCGCCCGATGCGTTGAAGAAGCGCCAGCCGTCATCGCACGCAACCCAGCCGGTCCTCATGGCGCCATAGGGAATGGAGGCATCGTCGCCGGCGTTCAGAAGGTAACGTCCGCCCCCGCTCTCCATAAGGCCCTCATTATCGAACCAATACCAAAAGCCCCCTATGTACAGCCACCCTTTGACCGGAGCCGAGTTTTGGTAGTAGGACCATTGATTAGAAGCCGAGTCATATTCCCAGCCATTTTCCGAATGCGCCGCCCCGAACGACACCGAGGCGTTAGCAGGTGTCTCGGCCGCAGGTTCACCGCCCGCATTCGAAGAACTTTCACCCGATGCATACGCTGCTGGAACCAGCCCAAACATCAAAACCAATGCCATGGCACCCGCCAAAATGAGAGCAGAAGACGCCATCCCTAAACGCGAAGCGCGAATTGCATTCACCGACAAAACCTTTCACTTTTGCAGACGAATTGTAAGACAAATCGGCGGGGCCCTCCAGAAAACGAGGGACGAAATATCTCGCTTAGGAGATCCATTTTCCATCAGGCCCAATGCGATACCCGTCAAAATGCCCGTCACTTTCGATAAGGATCGCATCCATGTATTCGAACGGCAGAATATACACATCGGCATTGCCGTTCGTCTCGACAGGCTCCGCCAAAGCGACATTCGGCCAAAAAAGAGCGCTGACGCACAACAACCCGAAGAGCGTTATCACTCGCTTCGAAATCGAAATATCCATTGAGCCTTTTCCTTCAACAATGGCCTTCCGCATGCCTAAACGGCAGCTCCATCATTGTCGGCGCCCTCCGAAATATAAGACATGGTCAACTTTGCTAATTGTATGTCACAACTTTCGTACCATAGGGAATGTTGTCGTAAATCCATTTTGCATTCTGAATTTCCAGACGCACACATCCGGCCGACGACGGAACGCCCATGGTCGGATCCATGATTCGATTGCTGTTGACGTAATACGGTGAAGAATGGAACAGATAGTCGCCGTAGAACTGCGTGTAGTAATAGCAGGTGTAACCATGGCCAAACGAGTAGCCTTTGCCATACACCTCATACTCGCCGATGACCGTCGGCGTTCCAGCCCTTCCCGTCGAACATACATAGCGCCTGTTCAAATCCCAATTACCCTGCGAGCCATAGTAAATGCTCGTGATGCAACGGGAGGTGTCGACTAAAATGAGCCAGTTTGTTCGGCTCGAGTAGCTTTGGGCCTTCGCATTCATTGAGTCGGAAATCCAAACGCCATTCGACCTAAAGCAATACCAAGAGCCATTAATCCACTGCCAACCCGTAGCCATGGCGCCATTGCCATCAAACCAATACCATGCGCCACCCGAAGAGAACCAACCAGTTTCCATGCAGCCAGACGCGTTCGCGTAATACCACGTACCATTCACATAGATCCAACCGGTCTGCATGGCGCAACTGCTCTCGCTGAAGTAGTACCAAGAGCCACCATCGTAGAGCCAGCCAGTTTCCATGCGGCCAGAGGAGCTTGCGTAATACCACGCGCCCCCAACGCAAATCCAACCGATTTCCATGCGGCCAGAATCGTTCGCATAGTACCAGGAACCATCGACATCGATCCAGCCAGTCTGCAGGGCACCACTATCGCCGAAATAGTACCAGGAGCCATTGTCGTCCAACCAGCCTGCATGCGCGCACCCGTTTTCGTCGAAGTAATACCACGCACCGTCAAACTGCTTCCAGCCCGACGAAGGCGCATGGGTTTCGGGGTCGATATAGAACATACAACCGCCCAGCTCTACGAAACCGGAAGCGGGCTCAAGCACGCCATCGGCATTCGGAACATACAGCACGCCGCTGTCGAGCTTGCCGCAAAACGCGCCATCGACGCCCGCAAAAACCGTCGTTCCATCCTCGGCAGTCAGCCATTGGCGCACGGCTATTTCGCCAGAATCATTTGCGAAGTAGTTCAACCCATCGACCGAGAAATAGCCCGTAGCCAACTTGAAGCCGCATGCGGGGTCGAGATAGTAGAGGCTCCCGCTTGCAGAAAGCCAGCCGAAATGGAACGCGCCCGAAACGTCAGCGTAATACCAATCGCTACCATCGCGAACCCAACCCGTGGACATGGCGCCGGAAGCGTCAAAATAGTACGTTGAAGAGCCTATTTGCTTGAAGCCGGTCGCCATTTTTCCGTCATTGGAAGTGCCGAGCCAATACCATGCGCTGCCTATGTATTGCCAGCCATTAAGAACCGCACCCGAAGCGTCAGCGTAATACCAGGAGCCGCCATCGAGAATCCAGCCCGTGGACATGGCGCCGGAAGCGTCAAAATAGTAGCGCGCCGACGAAATGTTGCTCCATCCCGTTGCCATGGCGCCATGCGCCGAGGGATCGAGCCAGTACCATGTGCCGCCCAGCTTCAGCCAACCGATCTCAGGCTTGCCATCGCAACCGTAGTACCACGCGCCGTCATACGAGGCCCAACCGTCGACCAAGCCGTATTCACCGAGCAGATAGTCTTGGCCACCAAGCGTAACGCATCCCTGAGCCATAGCACAGCCATTGTCGGAATCGAACCAATACCATGCGCCGCCTATGTATTGCCAGCCATTAAGGACCGCGCCCGAAGCGCCAGCGTAATACCAGGAGCCGCCATCGAGAATCCAACCCGTGGACATGGCACCCTGGAAGTCACCGCCCTGCTCCAGATAATAGCGCGAACCCGAAAGTTCTATCCAGCCCGTGGCCATTTTGCAGCCCGACGAGGAATCGAACCAATACCAATGGCCATTGATGTATTCCCATCCCGAGACGAGCGCTCCATTGCGCACGAAATACCAGTCAGAGCCAACGGCATTCCACCCCTCGACATACAAGGGCTGTTCTCCCTGCTCACCAGAACCGCCCTGGGTTGCTTCGCCCGCCGCCGACTCGCCAGAAGGTTCGGGCTGCAACGCACCGACCGGCTCTTGCGAAAGCGCGGCAGCAGAAACGGCCGGAGGCGCCCCTTCCTCAAACAAATCGGCAGAAGTCGCAAAATCAACTGCTTTCTGCTCGAACGCATCGGAAACCTGGACGCCACATTCATCGGCATCAACAGCGAACGCCGCGCTTGGCGCAGCAACAGCAAACGCTGCCGCAGCAAAAAGCAAAATGACATGGAACTTCTTCATAATAAAGCTCGTTTCTGAATAGGCATTAGCTTAAACGATTATACCAAGAGAGGCACCAAGCCACCTTGGTGCCTCTTCTGTTCGCGGCCATGTTTGCAGTACCTTGAATATCAACTTCATACGAACACCCCCACGTTCATCCGTACATGTACGGTTGAACGTGGGAATCCGATTCCGATCAACACCGTGCTCCCCCAACAGTTTTTCGCATTATGTACTATGGGAAAGGCAGCATCTCGCAAAGATGTTGCTAGCCCTTTCTAGCAAACAGCTCATTCCAGTCGCACGCGGCAAGAATGGTGCCCACCAAGATTACCACGCAGCACAGGACGGAAGCCATAGTCGGCACGGCGCCCTGGAGAACGAAGGCAAAGACAACAGCCCACGCAGAGTAAGAAATGTTGAGCGCCATGGCGCGCGCCGCGCCAATCTTGGAAATGCCACGATAGTAGAACAGGTAGGACGCTGCGCCCGCAAGAGCAGAAAGCGCGACAACGCCCGTAGCCAGGCTCGGGATAGAGCTCGCGGTAAACGCCCATGCGCCGAACAAGGGAACCACCACCACTGCATACACAAGCGCAGACGAGGTCTCGCGAATCTGGAGCGCCGTCTCATCGTCCACGGCATCGTCCTTCATGCCCCAAGCACACAGCACGGCCTCGGAGCCCCAACCAACAACGGTTACCGCGGCGCCAATAAGGCCGAGCACCGGGTTTGCAAGCTCGGAATCGCCGGAAGAAATAAGGCCCATCCCAATGATTCCAGCAAGTGCGAAGGCAAGCGCCAGTAGCTGACCCTTCGACATGTGCTCTTTCAGCAGAATAAAAGCGAGAAAAGAACCGAAGGCAGGATAGAACGCCGAAATGATCGCCGTATAGGCGGGGCCAATATT
>ERZ1032461.532-NODE-532-length-10301-cov-4.897619_pt1 | contig 10301 bp, 9 predicted proteins | sample MGYA00517098_ERZ1032461 | MGnify/ENA primary metagenome ERZ1032461 (study PRJEB33719, sample SAMN04261332) | wastewater metagenome | biome: periurban shantytown; feature: human; material: feces | host: Homo sapiens | place: Peru: Lima | collected 2013-01-26 ...
CGCTGGCGGGCAGGGGAGGGCTGCTTGTCCTTCTCAAACATGGCTTTCGTCCTCCTTGTACGGACGATGGACACTCTTGTCCGGCGCAGGGCGGAAGCGGACTTCGCGCTCTGCCGGACGCGGGGTTTTCAGAAGGATGAACTGCTGGGAAGAATAACGCTGCATAAAATGACTTCCTTTCTATTGATGATGACTGCTGATTCCTGCGCCCGCAGGCGCGATTCCCCGTGCAACGAAAAAGTTAAGCCACAGATAACCCCAAAAGTTGCGGTGCCGAAGGTTTCCAAAGGGCGATCGCGGACTTCGTCCGTTTCCATTGCCCTTTGGTCGCCTCCGCAGAGGCGAAATCCCCTGCTTGCGGGAAAGAGTTGCTATGTCTGAAAGAAAGGCAGGTCGGTCGCGCCCATTTGGCGCGACACAGCACAGATGTTGGAAAGAGCAGCTTGGGGGCGCTTCTGAGGAAGCGCGAAGTTACTGGCAGGGACGCTTCGCTGCCTGCGCCTTTGTGGGCTGTCTCTTTGAATTGAGCACCCGAAAAACAGTTGGGGCGTTGCCCCAAACCCCACAAGGGACGCTGTCCCTTGACCCTGCAAGGGGAAATTTTCCCCTTGACCCCTTTCGCGCGATTGAGTTGGTTTCACTACCATAATTCTTCCGCGTGTTGCTTTTTTCCCTTCCCCCTTCCGAATTTTTCCCCCAAGGAGGTGTTTTCCCCCATGATTGCCATCCTCGACTACGGCATGGGCAATCTCCGCAGCGTCCAAAAGGCGCTCGAATTCCTTGCCGTCCCCTGCTTCATCACCGACACCCCCTCCGCCCTTTCTACCGCCGACCACATCATCCTCCCCGGCGTCGGCGCGTTTTCCGATGCCATGACCCGCATCCGTGCCCTCCATCTCGACCGCGCCATTCTCTCCGCCGCCGACGCAGGCGTACCTATCCTCGGCATTTGTCTGGGAATGCAGATGCTCTTCCAGCACAGCGAGGAAAATGGCTTCTACGATGGTCTGGGGCTGTTCCCCGGCACAATTACGAAATTCCGCGACGCGGGGCTGAAAATCCCCCATATGGGGTGGAATACGCTCGACACACGCCCGTGCGTCCTCTTTGACGGCGGACAGTCGCCGTTTGTCTATTTCGTCCACAGCTACTGCATGGCGGATGTGTCGTCGGAATGGACGACCGCCACCTGCACTTACGGGCAGACTTTCACCGCCGCCATACAGCGCGGAAACGTGATGGCAACGCAGTTTCACCCGGAAAAATCAGGTGAAGTCGGGCTGAATATGCTCCGGCGATTTGCGCAGTGGAAGGGGGACAAATCATGCTGACCAAGCGTATCATCCCCTGTCTGGACATCCGCGACGGTCGGGTGGTCAAGGGCGTGAACTTCGTGGATATCCGCGACGCGGGCGACCCGGTGGAAGCCGCGGTGCGCTACAATGAGGCAGGCGCGGATGAACTGGTACTGCTGGACATCAACGCATCCTACGAGAAGCGCGGAACGATGCTGGACGTGGTGTCGCGTGTGGCAGAGCAGGTGTTCATCCCATTCACGGTCGGCGGCGGCATCAGCGACATCGATCAGATTCGCGCGCTGCTGCGGCTGGGCGCGGACAAGGTGAGCATCAACTCGCCCGCCGTGCGCAACCCGGATTTCATCACCGAGAGTGCGCTGCGGTTCGGCAGTCAGTGCATCGTGCTGGCAATGGATGTAAAATCGCGCGCCGGCGGCGGCTGGGACGTGTACGTTCGCGGCGGGCGCGAGAACACAGGGCTGGACGCACTGGAATGGGCGGCAGAAGGCGTGAAACGCGGCGCGGGTGAAATTCTGCTGACGAGCATGGACTGCGACGGCGTGGGCAACGGTTTCGCACTGGATGTGACGCGCGCTATTGCGGATGAAGTCGGCGTACCGGTGATTGCCAGCGGCGGTGCGGGCAAAATGGAGCACTTCCGCGACGCGCTGACCGTCGGGCACGCTGATGCCGCCCTCGCCGCGACGCTGTTCCACTTCGGCATCCTGAAAATCAGCGACTTGAAGGAATATCTGGCGCGCGAGGGCGTGCCGGTCAGGAGGACATGAGTATGTATGAGAGCGAATTAGCGCTGCGCCTGACTCCTTACGTTGCAGGTGAGCAGCCGAAAAACCGCAAGTTTATCAAGCTCAACACGAACGAGAATCCCTATCCCCCGTCGCCGCGCGTGGCTGAGGTGCTGCGCTCGTTCGATGCCGCGTCCCTGCGCCTGTACCCGGACATGGATGCGACTGCCCTGCGCGAAGCCATCAGTGCAGTCGAGGGTGTCCCGGCGGACTGGGTGTTCTGCGGCAACGGCTCGGACGAAGTGCTGGCGTTTGCGTTTGCGGCGTTTTTCGCGGGCAAAACCGTCGCCATTCCGGCGGTGACGTACTCGTTTTATCCAGTTTATGCGAATTTGTACGGCGCAAAAGTCGCATCTGTGCCGATGAAGCCCGACTTTTCGGTGGATGTGGATGGTCTGCGCCTTGCCTGCCCCATCGCCTTAGCGAACCCGAACGCCCCGACAGGTATGGCGCTCCCGCTGGATGTACTGCGGGATTTGGCAGCATACACGCGCGACTGCGGCGAAGTGCTGCTGATTGACGAGGCATACGCGGCGTTCGCGGAGGAAGTTGCCGTACCGCTCCTGCGCGAATTTGACAACGTGATTATTACCCGCACGTTCAGCAAGAGCCACGCCTTGGCGGGAATGCGCGTCGGCTATGCGCTGGGGCATCCGCGCCTGATGGCTGCCATGAAGCGCATCCGCGACAGCTTCAACAGCTACCCGGTTGACCGCCTGGCACAAGCCGCCGCGCGCGAAGCCGAGCTGGACACGGCGTACACTGCGCGCATCGTCGCCACCATCAGCCGTGACCGCGATGTCTGCCGCCAAGCATTAGTGGAGGCCGGCATTCCCGTCCTCAAGAGCCGCACAAACTTCCTCTTCGTTAAGGCGGCGGAAAGTGACGCCACGCCGATTCAGCAGCTTCTGCGCGACGACGGTATCCTTGTCCGCCACTTTAGCACGCCGCTCCTGCGGTCGTATCTGCGCGTAACGATTGGCACGACGGAGGACATGCGGATCGTCACGGAGCGTCTCATCAGCAGAATAAAAGGTTGATGCAATCACCCTGCGCCGAAGGACTTTTCTCCGGCGCATTTTTTCATTTATAATGTACGTTTTTCCGAAAATCCGCTCGCTTAGACGTGCAAAGCCTTGCATTTCCTGCGAAAACGCGCTATACTGATTCCCGTCGGTATTCGCCGGCGAGAGGAGCTTTTCACATGATGAAAAAGAATTTGAAATACCTGCTGGCTTTGCTCTGCATCATCGTCCTGCTGCTCTGCACGGGATGTTCATCGGATAACGCTGCACCGCAGCCCATCAGCATTACGGTCTGGACATACTACAACGGTACATTGTTGGATAGTTTCAACGCGCTCGTCAAAACCTTCAACGAAACGGTCGGCAAGGAAAAAGGCATCATTGTTGAGGCGTACAGCCAAGGCAGCGTGACCGAGCTGGAAAACAGCGTCATGCAGTCCGCCGAGGGAAAAGTCGGCGCGGCAGCGATGCCGAACATCTTCTCCGCCTATGCCGACACCGCCTATGCGCTGGACAAACTGGGGCTGGTCGTTGATGTCAGCAGTTATCTGACAGCGGACGAACGTGCCGCATATATCGACAATTATCTCACCGAGGGCGACTTCGGGCAGACTGGGAGCATCAAAATCTTCCCGGTTGCCAAGTCTACCGAGCTGCTTTTCCTGAATGAAACGGACTGGCAGCCCTTTGCCGAGGCAACCGGCACGCAGGAAAGCGAGCTGCTCACCATCGAGGGTCTGCTTGCCGTCGCCGAGCGCTACTACAACTGGACAGACGCGCAGACCGACACGCCTGATGACGGCAAGGCGCTTTTCGGGCGCGACGCAATGGCGAATTATCTGCTCATCGGCGCGCAGGAGCTGGGCTGCACCATCTTCGAGGTGGATGGCAACGGGCGTCTTACGCTGAATTTCGATCGCGATATCATCCGCAAGCTCTGGGACAGCTACTACGTTCCGTTCATCAAGGGCTATTTCAGCGCCGCCGGGCGCTTCCGCAGCGACGATATCAAGACAGGCAACCTGCTGTGCTACGTCGGCTCATCCTCCAGCGGCACTTTCTTCCCCTCCCGTGTCATGACCAGCGACACCGAGAGCCATGCCATCACGCTGAAAGTGCTCCCCTGCCCGAAGTTTGCGGATGGCGAAGCGTTTGCTGTCCAGCAGGGCGCGGGCATGGTCGTCACGGCGGGTGACGAGGCGAAAGTGCGCGCGAGCGTGGAGTTCCTCAAGTGGTTCACCCTGCCGGAAAACAACATCAGCTTCTCCGTCGGTTCGGGCTACATGCCGGTGACAAAGGCGGCGAACAACATGGATGTCGTCAAGACTGCCGGGCTGACGCTCTCCCCCATCGTCGAGCAGGTGCTGACGGGCGCGGTCGCGACGGTGAACGAGAATCGCCTGTACACACCGCTGGCGTTTGAGGGCGGTCAGGCGGCGCGCAAAGTGCTGGAATACGCATTGAGCGACAAAGCCGCGGCAGACCGTGCCATCGTCGTCGAGCGAATCGCCGCGGGGATGAGCGCCGAGGAAGCTGAAGCGGAGTTCCTCACGGACGAATGCTTTGACAGCTGGTATCAGGAGACGCTGACGAAGCTGCAAGCCTACGAATAATCAAATCGCCCTGATTGCCGCTAAAAAGGAGGTGAAAGTGTCATGGTTCCCGCGCCGCAGAACCGCAAAATGCATTCTGTCTTTTTCACCATTTTCGTTTCGCTGCTGCTCGTGCTGGTGATTGAATTGACCCTGCTCATCGGCACAATGATCGTCGGGCAAGTGCCGTCGCAGCTGGATGACAATGCGGAGGAAATCCTGCGCGAACAGGTGGAAAATCGCAGCGGGTATTTGCAGAATTTTCTGATTTCTTCGCAGGAGCTGACCACGCTGTCCACCTACATCAACAGCCAGACCGAAGCACTTTTGGCGGACGGTACGATTTCGCTGGATACGCTGGATTCCGGCAGCGCCGCGTCCGAGCCGCTTCTGCGCGCCATTTCGTCGGAACTGGTGTTTCAGATGCGCGCGAAAAAGCTCAGCGGCATCTACGTTATTTTCTGCAGCCGCGATTTGGATGACTGCGTGGACGGGACGCGCTTCCCCGGTATGTATGTGCGCGACCTCGACCCGGATGGCCCATATTCCGACCGCAATGATGACCTTTCGCTGGAGTTTGCCCCGGCAACGCTTGTGCAATCCACGGGGCTTTACACCGCCAGTGCTTGGCAGCCTGCCTTTGAATATCAGCGCGAAGCATCAGACTTTCTCTATCTTCCCTATCAAACCGCGCGGAACGCCGACACGCTGCTTTCGACGGATGATTATGGTCACTGGACGCGCTTTCCATTCTACCTCCCTGATGACCCGCGCAGCGTGTTTTCCTACTCCCAGCCACTGATCCTTTCCGACGGCACGGTATATGGCGTGGTCGGCATCGGGCTTTTGTCGGACACCTACCTGTGCGGCAAACTGCCCCCCTCTGAATTGCAGAACAATGGCAGCGGCAGCTACCTGCTCTGCTCGACGACGGACGACCTGTCCGCGGATACGCTGACGCTGCAAATCGCCGTCTGCTCTTCGCCCGACGCGGCAATTCATGCGGGAAACACGCTGGTGCTGCAAAAGGATGCATCCGGTGAGGGCTTTCTGACAATTGACGGCACGCGCTACTTTGCCAGCGAACAGCCGCTGGCGCTGTACAGCCGAAATGCGCCGTTCTCCGGTGAGCACTGGCTGCTGATTGGGCTTGTGGCCGTCAAGCAGCTGTACAGCTTTTCCGGCAGCGTTCGGCAAATGCTGGTGATTATCATCGTATTGACACTGCTGGCAGGTGTTTTTGCTTCCTTCATCGTCAGTCGGCGTTTGGCACAACCGATTACGCGCCTGTCCAAGCAGATCAGCGCGTCACAGAATCAGCGGTATCAAGTGCCGACGCTCTCCCCGACGGGCATCTGTGAGCTTGACCAATTCTCCGCCGCCTTCACCCAGCGTTCACAGGAGATTTTGGACACGTCAGTCAAGTTCCAGCGCATTATGGAATTGGCGAGCATGGAAATCGGCGGCTTTGAGAAGCGTCCTGATGTGGATACCGTGTATGTGACGGACAATTTCTTCTCCCTCTTGGCGCTGCCGGACGTACCGCCGGATTCGCTGGACAAGGATTGGTTCGATGCCATCCTGAACGGCTGGAAGCAGACGCACGAGTACGTAACCCGCGCATACGGCGGCGAAGTGTACGCCCTGCCCGCTTCGGGCGGCACGGTGCGCTACATCCTCCTGCGTTCCGGCGAAGAACGCGGGACGCAGGTCGGTCTGGTGGAGGATGTAACTACCTCCATGCAGGAACGCCGCCGCATTGAGCACGAGCGCGACTACGACGTACTGACCGGGCTGTACAACCGCTTCTCGTTCATGCGGAAGGTCCAAGAGATGTTCGCGCACCCGGACAAGATGCGCCATGCTGCGCTGCTGATGACCGATTTGGACGACCTGAAGCGCATCAACGACACCTACGGACACGACTGTGGCGACCGCTACATCCGCCTGACCGGGCAATGCCTTGCAGAGAATATCCCGGCGAACGCGGTCTGTTCGCGGCTTTCGGGCGACGAATTTGTTGTCCTGCTGCACGGCTATGAATCCCGCGACGCGCTCCGGGCGGATTTGACGCACCTGCAGGAAGCCATGTCCACCTACACCGCCGTGCTGCCTTCCGGTGACACGATGCACATTGCCATTTCCGGCGGCGTAGCGTGGTATCCCGATGACAGCCGCGATTTCGCGACCCTCAAACGCTATGCCGATTTTGCGCTCTATCAGGTGAAGCGGCAGCGCAAGGGCGAAATCCGCGAATTTGACATTGGTGCATACAACCGCGAAGCCTACTGCGCGCAGTTGCGGCAGGAGTTCACCACACTGCTGGAGAACGACTGCGTGTTCTATCACTTCCAGCCGCTGTTCTCCGCGCGTGACGGGCATGTGGTGGCTTACGAGGCACTGATGCGCGTCAACATGCCGCTGCTGCGTTCCCCCGAAACCATCATGAAGCTGGCGCACGAGGAGAATCGGCTGTACGACATTGAGCACTTGACCCTCTTCAAGGGCACGCAGACGTTCGAGCGCCTTGTCTCGTGCGGCAAGCTCTCCCCCGACGCGAAGCTGTTCATCAACTCCATTGCAAACGTTTCGCTGACAGATGCTGATTTTGCGGATTTTCGCCGTCAGTTTGCCCCCATGCTGAAGAAAATGGTCATCGAGATTACCGAGGAAGAGGAAACGACGCCGGAGGTGCTTGCCATCAAGCGCCGTCAGCTGGGCGGAACCGCGGTCTTTGCGCTGGATGATTACGGCAGCGGGTACAGCAACAGCAACAACCTCCTTCTGCTCGCCCCGCACTACATCAAGGTGGATATTGCCATCATCCGCGGCATTGACTCCAACATCGACAAGCAGCAGGTCGTCACGGACGTTGTCACCTACGCCCATGCGCGCCAGATGCAGGTCGTCGCGGAGGGCATTGAAAACGAAGCCGAACTGCGCACTGTCCTGCGCTTAGGCGTTGACCTGCTGCAAGGTTACTTCCTCGCCCGCCCTGCCGCGATTCCCGACCCAATTGTCCCCGCGGCGCTCAAGGTACTCAAGGATGCGCATTTTGCATAATAAACTGAATCCAATCGACTACTCGGAGGTTCAAGCCATGATTGTATCCCCTTCCATCCTCGCTGCCGATGTTCTCAACCTCGAATCCGCCGCTGCCCGCATGATTGCCGCGGGCGCAGACTGGATTCATGTAGACGTCATGGACGGGCATTTCGTGCCGAACCTCAGCTTCAGCCCCAGCGTTGTGAGAGCGCTCCATGAGCGCTTCACCATCCCGCTGGATGTGCACCTCATGCTCGATCAGCCCGAAAAATACGTCGAAGCCTTCTGCCGGGCAGGCGCGTCCTCCATCACGATTCATGAGGAAATCGCCGCCGACCGCGCCGAAATCCTCCGCTTTATCCGCGCGCAGGGCGTCAAGACGGCGATATCCATCAAGCCCAACACGCCGGTGGACGCCATCGTCCCCCTGCTGCCCCTGTGCGACATGGTGCTGCTGATGTCGGTCGAACCCGGCTTCGGCGGGCAGAAATTCAACCCCATCGTGCTGGACAAACTCCGCCAGCTCCGCGCCATCGGCTACACCGGGCTGACCGAGGTGGATGGCGGCGTGTCGCTTAGCAATCTGCCCCTGCTGCACGAGTGCGGGCTGGACGCTGCGGTCATGGGCACGGCGCTGTTTAAGAGCGCAAATCCCGCCGAGGACATCGCGAAAATCCACCAGATGCGCTGAATGACGGCTGCAAAATGCGGATAAGCTATCCGCAGGAGGTGCATCCGCATGAAAAAAAGCAAAGCGAAGAAGCACGGCAAAAAGCCGCTGTTCGCGCCCATCAAAGTCAAGCGCCGCATGAGCCGGGAACGTCCGGTGTCCTGACGGCGGAGGAGGAACACATGATACCTGAAGTACCGCCGCTGCTGCATGAGCGGCTGGAAGCACAATACGGCGCGGAGCTTGCGCGGGAGATTGAAGCGGGCTATGTCCGCAAGCGCACGACGTTCCGCGTCAATCCGCTCAAAGGCGACCGGGACGCTGTTCTGCGCGAAATCGCGGATGCTGGCATTGCCACCGAGCCGATTGCGTGGTATGACGATGCGTTCCTGCTGCCGGACGGCAACGAAGAGCAGCTGCGTGCCCTGCCCTGCTACGACGCGGGCGCGATTTACCTGCAATCGCTTTCCTCGATGCTGCCTGCGCTGGTGCTTGCGCCGAAAGCAGGCGAAACCGTGCTGGACATGGCGGCTGCCCCCGGCGGCAAAACGACGCAGATGGCGGCGCTGTCCGGCGGCAAGGCGCTCATCACCGCCTGCGAGAAGAACGCGATTCGCGCCGACCGCCTGCAATTCAACCTAACGCGGCAGGGTGCGCGCGCCGTGAACATCATGCGGCAGGATGCGCGCCTGCTGGACAGCCTGTTCAAGTTCGACAAGATTCTGCTGGACGCACCCTGTTCCGGGAGCGGCACGCTGCTGCTTGAAGACGGCGAACCGCAGCGGCGGATGACGGCGGACTGGCTGGCAAAGACCGCAAAAACGCAGAAAGTGCTGCTGCAAAAGGCGCTGTCCCTGCTGCCGAAGAAGCACGAAATGGTCTACTCGACGTGCTCGGTGCTGCAAATGGAAAATGAGGACATCGTGCAGAGCGCAGTGAGCATGGGCATCTGTGAGGTTGTGCCGATTGAACACCCGTTCTTGACTGACGTGCCGCTGCTGCCGACGAAGGTGGATGGGGTCGTGTGCGTCAAACCGGATGAAAGGTTTGAGGGGTTCTTTGTGGCGAAACTCAGGAGGAAGTGAGCGGCGCGGGAGTGGTTGTTTCCAAAATGGAAATACCCACGGACAATTCCGCAAAAGGCGCTCCGCCCCTGCCGCAACTGTTTCCAAAATGGAAATAGTTCGAGCGGGATGATATCAGCTAATCGAATAGAAAATCACCCCAGCATGTGAACCGCTTTGGTCACACGCCGGGGTGAGTTTTGTATTCCTCTATTTCACTGATACCGGTTCTTCCACGCCAGCCTGACATCCGCCAGCAGTTCCCGATAGCGTTCGACCCGGTTCCCGTCGATTTCCCCCGCCTGCACCGCCTGCGTGACGGCACAGCCGGGTTCACGGTCATGCAGACAGGGCTGGAAACGGCACTGCCCGATGTACGGCTGGAATTCCGGGTACAGCTCCTGCAATTTCTCCGGCTCCATGCCCTTCTCTGTTTCCAGCAGGCTGAAGCCCGCCGTATCCAGCACACGGATGCCGTCATGAATCAGCAGCTGCGCATAGCGCGTTGTGTTCTTGCCGCGCTGGATTTTCTCGCTGATTTCGCCCGTCTCCAGCTGCAAGTCAAGCAGCGCATTCAGCAGCGTCGATTTGCCCACGCCGCTCTGCCCCGCCAGACAGCAGCAGTCCTCCCCGCGCATCAGCGCCCGAACGCTATCCAACCCTTCCTTGTTCCGCGCGCTGACACCCAGCACCGGGCAGTCCGCCCCGCGATACTCCTCCTGCATTTGGGAGAGCAGCTTTCCGCCGTCAAGGTCGCATTTGCCGACGATGAGCGCCGTTTTCATACCCTGCTTCTTCGCG
>ERZ1032461.536-NODE-536-length-10279-cov-6.606123_pt1 | contig 10279 bp, 7 predicted proteins | sample MGYA00517098_ERZ1032461 | MGnify/ENA primary metagenome ERZ1032461 (study PRJEB33719, sample SAMN04261332) | wastewater metagenome | biome: periurban shantytown; feature: human; material: feces | host: Homo sapiens | place: Peru: Lima | collected 2013-01-26 ...
AGAATGAAAAATTCGCGGCGCATCTTGGCGCATTCTTATCTGGAAATAGTATAAATTATGAAAGAACCCACTGTGGAGGTTTGAAACTCCCAGTGGGCTTTCTTTATGCGGCTGTCAGTGGAAATGCATACCTCGTGGATAAACACGCGGGCATAGTATGCCAATGCGCACAACTCAATCGCGCAAAAGGGTCAAGGGAGGAACTCCCTTGTGGGGTCAAGGGGCAAAGCCACTTGCGGAGTCCAGAGGCAGAGCCTCTGGCGTTCCCCATCAGAAAATCAAGTCCATGCTCCGCAGTTTTTCGCGAAGCCAGCTTTCGGATAGGCCGGATTTCTGCGACATTTCGCGAATTGTTAAGCCCGATAGGTACGCGTCAGACAGTACCTCCGGGTCGCTCAGGTTGTCCCAGTCGATGTCCGGGATGACCGGCGCGGGCGGGGGCGTGTAGACGGGCTTGGGCGGCATCGGCTTGGGGGCGGTGCGCACCGGGTTGCGGAACGCGGCGGACTGCGCACGCTCCGCCAGCAGCTTCACATTCGCCTTCATCTTCCGCTCCTGCGCCACATACGGGCGAATCACCCCCAGAAACGCTTCGCCGTAGCGCGCGGTCTTGATTTCGCCCATGCCGCTGACGCTCCGCATTCCTTCGAGCGTTTCCGGCTTGCGCCGCACCATGGACGTTAGGGTTGCGTCGCTGCAAATGATGAACGGCGCAACGTGATAGAGCTTCGAGAGCGCCATCCGCACCTGCCGCAGCTGCTCGAACAAATCGCCGCCTGCCGGGGCTTCGATTTTCCCGATGCTGCCGACCTTCTCCGCCGTCGCCTGCTGCCCCAGATGCGCGCCGTCCGCTCCTCGCCGCCGCTGCCGGGCGATTCCCTCCGCCTCGCCGTAGCGCGCGCCGCAGCAGGCGCTGCAATGCCCGCAGTCCTGCGCCGCGTTCTCCCCGAAGTACCGCAGGATAAACGCCCGCAGGCAGCCGGGCTTCGTGCAGTAATCCACCATTCGGTTCAGGCGGTTCATGTCCTGATAGCGCACTGCCGACTGCTCCGCTGCCGTCATGTTCTCGTTTGGCTCTGTGTGCTCAATCATCCACTTCGCGGTGAAAATGTCCGACCCATTGTACAGCAGGATGCACTCCGCCGCCTCGCCGTCGCGTCCGGCGCGCCCGGCTTCCTGATAGTACGCCTCCATCGACCGGGGCATCTGATAATGCACGACGAAGCGAACGTTGGATTTGTCGATGCCCATGCCGAACGCGTTCGTCGCGACCATCACCGGGCAGGTGTCGTACTGAAATTTTTCCTGATTTTCCTTGCGCTCCTCGTCGCTCAACCCCGCGTGATAGCGCGTCGCGTCGATGCCCGCGCGAATCAGCTTGTCGCAGACCTGTTCGACCGCTTTGCGCGTCGCACAGTAAACGATGCCGCTTTCGCCGCGTTTCCGGCGGAGAATATCCATGAGGGCAGCATCACGGTTCTTTGGGCGGATGACCTCGAAGTAGAGGTTCGGACGGTCGAAGCCGGTCGTGACCGTCTCCGGGTTTTGCAGGCGCAATAGGCGGATGATATCTTGCCGGACGCGCTCGGTTGCGGTCGCGGTGAATGCGCCCATAACCGGGCGGGTGGGCAGCGAATCGACGAAATCCGCGATACGCAGATACACCGGGCGGAAATCCTGCCCCCACTGGGAGACGCAGTGCGCCTCATCCACGGCAAGCAGAGAAATCGGCATGGATTGCGCCATCGCCTGAAACGAGGGTGTTTCGAGGCGCTCTGGGGCGACGTAGATGATTTTGTACGCGCCCTGCCGCGCCCGCTGCATGGCGAGATCCATCTGACGCGGGGTGAGCGAACTGTTGAGGTACGCCGCCGGAACGCCCGCGCTCTTGAGTGCCGCCACCTGATCTGCCATCAGCGAAATCAGCGGCGAAATAACAATCGCGACCCCCGGCATCATCAGCGCCGGCACTTGATAGCACATGGATTTTCCTGCGCCCGTTGGCATGACGCCCAGTGCGTCCCGGTGGTGCGTCAGCGCATTCACCATGACCTCCTGCCCCGGTCGGAACGCCTCATGCCCAAAGTACTTCCGCAGGGTTTCCTGTGCTTGCATCCGTTTTTTTCCTTTCTTATGGGAGGACGTGGGGAGGCGCCAGAGGCTCTGCCTCTGGACTCCGGCAGGGCTCTGCCCTGCACCCGCGAAGGGTCTTCGACCCTCTCGACACCCTTTTCGCGATTGAGTTGGTGACACTCTCATACTGGTTCCGCGTGTTTATTGGGGGGACGCAAGGGGCGCTGCCCCTTGACTCCGCCAAAGGGTCTTCGACCCTCTGGACTCCCTTTCGCGCGATTCAGTTGAGCGCATTTGCATACAATGCCCGCGTGTTTATTGGGGAAACGCAAGGGAGTTCCTCCCTTGACCCTTTCGCGCGATTCAGTTGGTGACAACTGCATACAATGCCCGCGTGTTTATTGAGGGAACGCAAGGGAGTTCCTCCCTTGACCCTTTCGCGTGATTCAGTTGGTGACGACTGCATACAGTGTCCGCGTGTTTATTGAGGGAACCCGCTGCTTAGAGGTACTTCACCTTCACCGTCGGCGGAAGCATCTCCGGCACGTCCTGCCCCTTCGCCAGTACCAGCACTTCAATGCGGTACAGGCGCATCAACTCCGGCAGCGTCAGTTTCTCCGTCTCCAATTCCAACACGCGGTCAACGCACCGCAGCGCCAGCAGCGAACTTTTCCGCACATCCTGCGCACATCCGGTCAGCGCGACCGTCAGGTGTCCGCCCTCGTCCTTCGCGCGGGTCAGGAACGCAATCGCCTCGTGCGACAAGTCCGCAAATTCCCCGATGACCATCACGCGGCGCATGATGCCGCCGGAAATGTGGCGCATGAGGGCGCTCTCGAAGCGCACCGCCAGTTCGCTCTGACGCACTTCGCTCGTCTTGTCGCGCGTCATGAGCGCCAGCGCCATGTCCTTCGCGCTGATTTCGCCCTTCACGACTGCGTTCACCGCCTTGGCAATCGGCATTTCCACCTGATAGCGCTCCATCAGCTGCATCGCGGCGGGCAGCGCGTTGATGCCCTCCACCGTGCCGACCTGCCGAACGGCTTCCTGCGGCGGAACACCCTGTCCGATGAGGATGCCGCAGCGGTTGTTGCGGCTGTGCATGGATGTTGCGGTCACGATGAGGTCGCCGATGCCCGCCAGTCCGCCGAACGTGTACTCCGCGCAACCCATTTTCAGCCCCAGACGGCTGATTTCTGCAATGCCGCGCGTGATGAGGGCGGCGCGGGCGTTGTCGCCGTTGCCCAGCCCGCTGGAAATGCCGACGGCAAGCGCCTCGATGTTCTTCATCGCGCCGCACAGCTCTACGCCGAGCACGTCCGTGTTCGTATAGGTGCGCATACAGGTGTTCATGAACACGTCCTGCACCGTTTCCGCCACCTGCATGTCCGTGCAGGCGGATACGATGGAAGTCGGCATATCAAGCGCGACTTCCTCCGCGTGGGTCGGGCCGGACAGCGCGACGAGTTTCACATGGTCATGCTGCCCGTCCTTGCTCAATTCGTCGCGGATGACCTCGGTCATGGTCATGAGTGTGTCCGGCTCAATGCCCTTGGCAACATCCACGATAATCTGTCCGTCCGGGATGAACGGGCGCGCGCTTTCCGCCGTCTGCCGAATGGCGATAGACGGCACGGCGAAAAGCAGAATATCCTTGCCGCTTGCCACTGTCTGCAAATCGCAGGTGAAATGCACCGTTTCGGGGATGACCAGCCCCGGCAGCGCGGGATGCGTGCGCGTAGCAGACAGATTTTCGATTTCCTTCGGGAATTTTGACCACACGGTCACGTCGTGCCCGTTGCGGTGCAGCAGCCGTGCCAGCGCAATGCCCCATGTGCCGGAGCCAAGAATGCCAATTGTCGTCTGGTTATTCATGCGATGTTTCTCCTTCTGCTGGATGATGGACGTTCAGCTCGCGCATCAGCATCTCGTAAAACTCCCTCTGATCGCGCCGCAGCCGAATGAAATGCCCTTCGGGATTCAGGAAGCAGTGTTCGGACGAGCCGGTGAACACACGCGTTCCGTCCTGCTTCGTCATGTCGTAGCCAATCGTCAGCACGACGCCGTTGAACGCCTCCACGCGCACATCCACCGTGATGCGGTCGTCGAACGTCGTCGTCGCCAGATACTTGCAGTTCACCGCCGTCACGGGCGAAATCACCCCGCGCCGCTCCAGCTCCGCATACGGGAAGCCAAGCTGCTCCAGATACGCCACGCGCGCTTCCTCCATGAAGCGGATATAATTCGAGTGGTGCGTCACGCCCATGCGGTCGGTTTCATAATACTGCACCCGATGTGTTAATGCTTGCATTGCTTACCAATTCAGGCGGCATCCGTCCGCGGAGCAGCCCGTTTCCTCCTGATTTTCTTCCACCGGAATCACGCCGCGCAGTACGTCCGTCATTTCCGGCAGCGTGTACGCCCGCAAGCGGATGCGCTGCCCGTTGACGAAGAGAATCGGCACGCCGCGCGGATGATAGGTGTCCAGCGTGTTTTGGATGGCGGTCTTCACGTCATCCGCGTAGGTGCGGTTTTCCAGCGCCTGACGCATTTCGTCCGCATTCAGTCCGATGTCCGCCGCCAGCACGCACAGCACGTCAATTTGCCCGATGTCGCGCCCCTCGACCCAATACGCGCGGTAAACCCGGTCGCTCCACGCTTCGTGCTTGCCCGATTTTTCCGCCAGCACCGCCCCTTCAAACGCCAGATACGTCATTGGGCGCGGGCGGATTTCCGGCGGAAGCTGCATGTTCAGCCCGACCGTCTCCGCGGGTTCTTTCAGCCGCGCGAAATACGCCCGATGCTCCTCGTCGCAGATGTCGGTCGCCTCGCCGCCTTCGGGGGTCAGCGCATACGGATGCTCGATGATTTCCGCCTCTTGGTGCAGCGTTTTCAGCGCCGCGCGGAGGTTTTCTTTCGTGACAAGGCAGAACGGGCACACATAGTCCGTCAGAAAATCAATGGTCAGCATGGGGGTCTTCTCCTTTCGGGGGATCATCAGCCGTCGTCGTCGCGCCAGCACTCGTTTTTCGCGCTGCCGTCGCGGTACGTCGGTTCATAGGGCGACATGTCCTCGTCGTCCTCATCGGGGGACACGCGGTCGCTGTCGTCAGGAATTTTGCGGATGCGCTCCATCTTCGCCGCCTCCTTGCGTTCTGCTTTCTATCATACCACTTTCGCGGGAGGACTGCAAGGGGAAAGAAAAAGCGCCTTGCCCCCGGCGGGTGCGCGGAGCAAGGCGGCGAAAGGAATTTGATTGCGGGTTAGTTGTTCAGCCAGTCGTTGGCGTCGGGGTAGGTGTAGGGGATGTTGTTGGCTTTTGCGTACTCGGCAGCGTAGGAGTTGCGGGGGACGGTGAGGGTCAGGGAGCCGCAGCCGGCGAACGCGTAGTCGCCAATGGAGGTAACGGAATCGGGGATGGAGACGGAGGTCAGGGAGCCGCAGAAGGAGAACGCATAGTCGCCAATGGAGGTAACGGAATCGGGGATGTTGACGGAGGTCAGAGAAGAGCAGGAGTAGAACGCCTCGTCGCCAATGGAGGTAACGGAATCGGGGATGGAGACGGAGGTCAGGGAGTCGCAGTAGGAGAATGCGCTGTCGCCAATGGAGGTAACGGAATCGGGGATGGAGACGGAGGTCAGGGAACTGCACCAAAAGAACGCGCTGTCGCCAATGGAGGTAATGGAATCGGGGATGGAGACGGAGGTCAGGGAGTCGCAGTAGAAGAACGCGCTGTCGCCAATGGAGGTAATTCCCTGCGGAATGGTATAAGTTGAAGAACTGATGCTGGCAGGATAGGAAATCAAGGCTTTATCGGCTTTTCGGAACAAAACGCCATCAATGGTAGCAAAATACGGATGCTCAGGAGAAACAGAAATTGTTTTCAGTTCGAAACAGGCTGCAAAAGGATTCGTACCAATTTGTTCAACGGAATCGGGGATGGAGACGGAGGTCAGGGAAGAGCACAAGTAGAACGCGCAGTCGCCAATGGAGGTAACCGCCTTTCCATCAAGCTCAGCAGGAATGGCAAGGAGGTCTGCGCTCCCTTTGTACCCTGCAATCTCCACTGTTCCATCATCCAGCAGCGCATACTGGTAGTCACCGGACGTGAACGTCTTCCGTTCCTCGTCCGCCACCGCACCCGTCCAGCAGGCACACATCATCACAACAACCATCAGCAGAGCTACGAACCATTTCTTTTCCATTAGAACAACCTCCTTTATGCCATTATCATACACAACAAGCCTTCATTTGTCAATGCGATTCCATAAAAATCCCCCAGCATATCCACGATACGAAAATATTTGTTCGTGTTCGCCTTGCATGTGCCGGACAAAATGTGCTATACTGTGTTCCTAAGCCAAGGAGGATTGCAACGATGAACGACCAAATCATCATTCGCGGCGCAAGAGAGCATAACCTGCGCAATGTCAGCTTGACCGTCCCGCGCGACAAGCTCGTTGTGTTTACGGGGCTGTCCGGGTCGGGCAAAAGCTCGCTGGCGTTCGATACCATTTATGCCGAGGGACAGCGGCGCTATGTGGAAAGCCTGTCCAGCTATGCGCGGCAGTTTCTGGGGCAGATGGAGAAGCCCGATGTTGACCAGATTGACGGCCTGTCCCCCGCTATCTCCATTGACCAGAAAACCACCAGCCGCAATCCGCGCTCGACCGTCGGCACGGTGACGGAAATCCACGATTATCTGCGCCTGCTTTATGCGCGCGTGGGGCATCCGCACTGCCCGAAGTGCGGCAAGGAAATCCGCCAGCAGACCGTTGACCAGATGGTGGATGCAATCGTCGCCTATCCAGAAGGCACGAAGCTGATGGTGCTGTCGCCCGTCATCCGCGGCAAAAAGGGCGAACATGTCAAAGTGTTCGAGGAGGCGCGCAAGAGCGGTTTCGCGCGCGTGCGCGTGGACGGCGAGCTGTATCGGCTGGAGGAAGTGCCGGCGCTGGACAAAAAGAAGAAGCACTCGATTGAAATCGTCGTTGACCGCCTGATTGTCCGCCCCGGCAAGGAGTTCCAGAGCCGCCTGGCGGATTCCATCGAGACGGCGACGAAGCGCTCCGGCGGCTTGGTCATCATGGACATGATGGACAAGGGCGAACTGCTCTTCTCCATGAATTACGCCTGCCCGGACTGCGGCATCTCCATCGAGGAGCTCAGCCCGCGCATGTTCTCCTTCAACAGCCCCTATGGCGCGTGTCCGGCGTGCAGCGGGCTGGGCTACCGCATGGTCGTAAGCACGGACATTCTGTTCCCGGATAAGTCGCTGTCCCTGCGGCAGGGCGGGCTGAACGCCATGGGCTTCGGCTCGGCGGATGGCGACGGCGTGACGGCGCAGTACTTCCAAGCCTTATGTGACAAGTACGGCTTCACGATGGATACGCCGATTCAGGAGATTCCTGAAGCGGGCATCCACGCCCTGCTCTACGGCACGGGCAGCGAGAAGCTGACCATGACCTATGACACGCCCAGCGGCAGGGGAACGTATTCCACGACGTTCGAGGGCGTGATTCCGTCCTTGGAGCGCCGCTATGAGGAAACAGGCAGTGAAGCCATGAAAGCCGCCTATGAAGAATACATGGCGGAAGAACCCTGCCCCGTCTGCCACGGCAAGCGCCTGAAGCCGGAAGCGCTGGCGGTCACGGTCGGCGGCAAGAATTTGTATGAGGTGTCCAGCCTGTCCATCACGGACGCGCGGGCGTTCTTTCAGTCGCTGGAACTGACGGAGAAGGAAAGCATGATTGCCGCGCAGATTTTGAAGGAAATCAACGCGCGCATGGGCTTTCTGGAGGACGTCGGGCTGGGCTACCTGACATTGGCGCGCGCGGCAGGGTCGCTGTCCGGCGGCGAGGCGCAGCGAATCCGGCTGGCGACGCAGATTGGCTCAGCGCTCATGGGCGTGCTGTATATTCTGGATGAGCCGTCGATTGGCCTGCATCAGCGCGACAACATGAAGCTCATTAACACCTTGAAAAAAATGCGCGACTTGGGCAACACGCTGATTGTCGTCGAGCATGACGAGGACACGATGTACGCGGCGGACTGGATTGTGGACGTCGGGCCGGGCGCGGGTATCCACGGCGGCAACATCGTCGCAGAAGGCACGGTGGAGGATATCAAGCGCAATCCGAACAGCATCACCGGGCAGTACCTGTCGGGCAAGAAACGCATCGAGATTCCTGATGCCCGCCGTCAGCCGAAGGGATTCCTGACCATTCGCGGCGCGAAGGAGCATAATCTCAAGAACATTGACGTGAAAGTGCCGCTGGGCTGCCTCTGCTGCGTGACGGGCGTGTCGGGGTCGGGCAAATCCAGCTTGGTGAACGAAATCCTCTACAAGCACTTGGCGAAGGTGCTGAACCGCGCGAAAACCCGTCCCGGCGCGTTTGGCAGCATGGAGGGCGTGGAGCAGCTGGACAAAATCATCTGCATTGACCAAAGCCCCATCGGGCGCACGCCACGGTCGAATCCGGCGACGTACACCGGGCTGTTTGACCAGATTCGCAAGATCTTTGCCGCCTCCCCCGAAGCGAAGGCGCGCGGCTACAAGGAAAACCGCTTCTCCTTCAACGTCAAGGGCGGGCGGTGCGAAAATTGCTGCGGCGACGGGATGCTGAAAATCGAAATGCACTTCCTGCCGGATATTTTCGTGCCGTGCGACGTGTGCAAGGGCAAACGCTACAACCGCGAGACGCTGGAAGTGACCTACAAGGGTAAGAATATCTCCGACGTGCTGGACATGAACATCGAGGAAGCCATCACCTTCTTCGAGAACCACGAGAGCATCCGCCGCAAGCTCGAAACGCTCTACGACGTCGGCTTGGGCTATATGAAGTTAGGGCAGGCATCGACGACCCTTTCCGGCGGCGAAGCGCAGCGCGTGAAGCTGGCGACGGAACTCAGCCGCCGCGCGACGGGCAAGACGCTCTATGTCTTGGACGAGCCGACGACCGGGCTGCACATGGCAGACGTGGACAAGCTCATCGGTGTCTTGCAGCGCCTGACCGAAACGGGCAACAGCGTGCTGGTGATCGAACACAATCTGGATGTCATCAAGGTGGCGGACTACCTGATTGACCTCGGCCCGGAAGGCGGCGACAAAGGCGGCGAAATCGTCTGCGAAGGCACGCCGGAGGAAGTCGCCGCGTGCGAAAAGTCGTACACGGGGCAGTTCCTCAAGAAGATGCTGGGGAAACGCTGATTTCTGCCGCGCAATGCGGATGCCGTCAGCGCGAATCCGATTCCGAAGCGAATCACCATTTGAAAAATTGACGAGGCGGGTGTGCCTGCCATCAGCGGAGCGCACCCGCTTTCTGCTGCGCGAAAATGCAACATTCCCGGAAATATGTTGAAATTCATCGAAAAACGCGATATAATGGAACAAGTTAATCTGCCGGAAAGGGGTGAGCGGCTTGAAGAAACATGGAATCCGCGGCCTGCTGATGCTGATGCTGACGCTGATTTGGGCGCTTATTGGCGCGGCATGGGCGGAGGAAATGCTGCCCGCCTCCATCCGCGAGGCGCAGTCCGCTGAAGAGGCAAACGCGCTGCTCATCCAGTCTGATACCGGCGAACGCTTGAATGTTGTGAGCGGGCAAGTCCGCCTGATTGTCCAGACGCGGCGCGACGACATGTTCTGCGCTGATTACTGGCGTTCGGGCGAGGAAAAAGGCGAATTTGACCTGACTGCGAAGGAAAACCGTTACGGCGCGCCTTATGCCTACTACATCGGCACCATGTGCACGCGTGCGGTGTACTCGATGGCGCTGTCCTACCTTGGCGTGGATATGACCCCGGTGGATATGAGCGTCCTTGTCCAGCGGCGCACGCTGAATGAGCCGTACGACGAAATCACGGCGCTGGTGGATGGTTTGGCGCGGCGTGGATTGACCGAAGCGACATTTGATGAAATGATGGCGCAGTATCTCAACGATGAGCGATATTCGCCGCTATATATATATATGAAGCGGACGAACGGTGTGGGCCATGCGCTGCTGATTGTGGGGTATAATGCGGAGCGGAAGCGGTTTGTGGCGGTTGATCCGTCGCCGCGCGGATTTCAGGGGGATACGGTGCGGACGTATGAATTGTCGTTTGCGCAGAATCGCCAGCGGGTGATGCGCTGCCCGTATGCGAAGGACTTGGAAGGCGCAAAGGTCTTGCAGGTGTATCAGTGGTATTGGATAGGAGAAGAAAC
>ERZ1032461.541-NODE-541-length-10208-cov-4.758101_pt1 | contig 10208 bp, 7 predicted proteins | sample MGYA00517098_ERZ1032461 | MGnify/ENA primary metagenome ERZ1032461 (study PRJEB33719, sample SAMN04261332) | wastewater metagenome | biome: periurban shantytown; feature: human; material: feces | host: Homo sapiens | place: Peru: Lima | collected 2013-01-26 ...
TGGAACCACGCTGCACCTTGCGGTGCTTTACGCGCTTAGGTACGAGCATTTACTTGTCACCCCTCTCGCGGCGATCGTTACGACGGGAACGGTTCGGACGGGACGAACCCTCGAGCGCGGGCTGGGGAGCCTTCTGGCCCGGCAGCACCTCGCCGTGGTACACCCACACCTGCACGCCGATGGAACCCATGGTGGTGGCGGCGGTGGCGAAGCCGTAGTCGATCTTCGCACGGAGGGTGTGCAGCGGCACGCGACCCTCGCGATACCACTCGCGGCGGCTCATCTCGGCGCCGCCCAGACGACCGAAGCACTGGATGCGGATGCCCTTGGCGCCGGACTTCATGGCGGACTGCACGGCCTTGCGCATGGCGCGGCGGAAGGCCACGCGGCCCTCGAGCTGCTCGGCCACGGACTGGGCGATGAGCTCGGCGTCAAGCTCCGGGCGCTTCACCTCGACCACGTCGATGGAGACCGGGCCGTCGGCGACCTTCTCGAGCTTCTTGCGCAGAGCGTCGATCTCGGCGCCCTTCTTGCCGATGACCACGCCGGGGCGCGCCGTGGTGATGGTCACCTTGATCTTGTCGCCGGCGCGCTCGATGTCCACGCGAGACACGGAGGCACGGGCGAGCTGCTTGTCGAGAAACTTGCGGATGGCGATATCGTTCTCGAGCGTCTTGGCGTAATCCTTACCGGCGTACCAGCGGCTGCGCCAATCCTCGGTGATACCGAGGCGGAATCCGGTAGGGCTGACTTTCTGACCCATGGACCTTATGCCTCCTCTCGGGGTGCGACGACAATGGTGATGTGGCACGTGCGCTTGTTGATGCGCGACGCGGAGCCCTTGGCGCGGGGACGGATGCGCTTCAGGGTCGGGCCTTCGTCGACGTAGGCGGCCTTGACCACCAGGTTGTCGCCGCGAAGGTGATTGTTGTGCTCGGCGTTGGCCACGGCGGAGTTCAGCGTCTTCACGACGGTCTCCGCGGCGGCGCGCTCGCAGAACGCCAGGATCTCGCGGGCCTGGGGCACGGACTTGCCGCGAACCAGGTCGACCACGATGCGGGCCTTGCGGGGAGCGATGCGGACGTAACGCGATACTGCTTTAGTTTCCATGTAACTTCTCACCTATGCCCTATCGCTTCTTCTTGTCGGCCGCATGACCCTTGAAGGTACGGGTCGGCGAGAACTCGCCCAGCTTGTGGCCAACCATGGACTCGGTAACGTAGACCGGCACGTGCTTGCGGCCATCGTACACGGCGATGGTGTGACCCACCATTTCCGGGAAGATGGTGCTCGCGCGAGACCACGTCTTGATGACTTCCTTTTCGCCGGCCGCGTTCATTGCCTCGATGCGGGCAAGAAGGCGCGGTTCTACGAAAGGACCCTTTTTCAAACTTCTGCTCACTATGACTCCTTAAGATTCCGCTACTTCTTGCGACGACGGATGATGAGACGGCTCGAGGCCTTCTTCTTGTTGCGGGTGCGATGGCCCTTGGTCGGCACGCCCCAGGGGGTGACCGGGTGACGACCAGCGGACTTGTTCTTGCCCTCGCCGCCGCCGTGCGGATGGTCGACCGGGTTCATAACCGTGCCGCGGACGGTGGGACGAACGCCCATCCAGCGCTTGCGGCCGGCCTTGCCGATCTTGATGTTGGAGTGCTCAGCGTTGCCCACCTCGCCGATGGTGGCGCGGCAGGTGATGAGCACGCGGCGCATCTCGGAAGAGGGCATGCGCAGGATGGCGTAGTTACCCTCCTTGCCCATGAGCTGAATGGAGGTGCCGGCGGAACGGGCGATAGCGGCGCCCTTGCCCGGCTGCAGCTCCACGTTGTGGATCAGCGTACCGACGGGGATGTTCGCCAAAGGCAGAGCGTTGCCCGGCTTGATGTCGGCTTCCGGACCGGAGACCACGATGTCGCCAACCTTGAGGCCCTTCGGGTGAATGATGTAGCGCTTCTCGCCATCAACGTAATGCAAAAGAGCGATACGGGCCGAGCGGTTGGGATCGTACTCGATGGTGGCAACCTTGGCGGGCACGCCGTCCTTGTTGCGCTTGAAGTCGATGATGCGGTAGCGCTGCTTGTTGCCGCCGCCCTGGTGACGGGTGGTGATGCGGCCATAGCAGTTGCGACCGGCCTTCTTCGGCTTCGGGGCCAGAAGAGACTTCTCCGGCTTGGACGTGGTGATCTCCGAGAAGTCGGAGACCGTCTGGAAACGTCGGCCGGGGCTCGTCGGCTTGTACTGTTTGATTCCCACAGTAACAACCTTTCTTGACTTCGGGCTTCCGCGCTCGCCGGCCGGTAACGGCAACCAGCGGGACACGTTCGCCCCTTTCCTTTGGAGTTTCCGCTCGCGCGCCTCTCCGCACACCGGAACCTCCCCTACGGTAGTGGCCAGGCGATTGCCGACCGGCGCAGATGGAGGCTCTACGCTGCGACGCCGTCTTGCCACGCGCCCGGGTGTATCCATCGCTGGGCACACAGACGCAAAGAAGCATTATAGGGGTGGGGGGCAACCGCCTCAAGAACTTTTTCGACAAGCGGCCAACCGTCACATTTCCCGCACACTTAGGCTCGTCACGGGAATAGGCGACTTAACGACCTTTGCGGATGCCGCCTTTGCGACCGTTGGCCTTGGGCGGCTTGCCGGCGCGCTGAGCCGAAGCAGGGCCGGGACGGCTGGAAGGTGCGCCCTTGGCAGGTCCGCCCTTCGCAAACCTCCCCTTCCCCTTGCGCGGGGCACCGCCGTCCTCCACTTCCCTCTTCTTGGGGCGCTTGGGACGGATGAGACACTGCTCGTCCCAGCCGATGAGGTCGGTTCGCCCAGCCTTCACGAGCGCCTCGCGCACCAGATCGTAGTTGGCGGGGTTGCGGTACTGGATGAGCGCCCGTTGCAGGGCCTTCTCGTGCGGGGTCTTCGGAACGTAGATGGGTTCCATGGTTAGGGGATCGAGCCCGGTGTAGTACATGCACGTGGAAATCGTCGAGGGCGTGGGGTAGAAATCCTGCACCTGCTCGGGGTTGAAGCCCATGTCGCGCACGTACTCGGCCAGCTCGATGGCCTCGGCCAACGTGCTGCCCGGATGCGACGACATGAGATAGGGCACGACGAACTGCTTCTTGCCCGTCTCGCGATTGATTTCCTCGAAAGTGTCGCAGAACGCGTCATAGACGGCCCGAGGCGGCTTGCCCATGGCAGCAAGCACGGTGTCGGACACATGCTCGGGGGCCACGCGCAGCTGGCCGGATACGTGGTGCTCGACCAGCTCGCGCAGAAACGTGCGATCGGGATCGGGATCGGCCATGACGTAGTCGAAGCGAATGCCGGAGCGCACGAACACCTTCTTCACGCCGGGCAGCTTCCGCAGCTTGCGCAGAAGACCCGTGTAGTCGCGATGATCGGCCTTCATCGCCGGGCAGGGCTTCGTGCCCAAGCAGCGGCGGTCTGTGCAGGCGCCTCGCGTGCGCTGCTTGGCGCAAGCCGGCCCGCGGAAGTTGGCCGTGGGACCTCCCACATCGTGGATGTAGCCCTTGAACTCGGGATCGGCTGTCATGACGCGGGCCTCGTCGAGCAGCGACTCGTGGGAGCGGCCCGTGACGATGCGCCCCTGGTGGAAAGTGAGCGCACAGAAGGCGCACTCGCCGAAGCAGCCGCGACAGGAGGTGAGCGAGAACTTCACCTCGGAAAGCGCCGGCACGCCGCCGGCCTCGTCGTAGGAAGGATGCCACGTGCGCGCATAGGGCAGGCGATAGACGGCGTCCATCTCATTTTGGGTCAGCGGCGCAGCCGGCGGGTTCTGCACGACATACACGCCATGGGGATAGGTCTCCACCAAGCGACTGCCACACACCGGGTCGCTCGCGCGGTACTGGGTGGCGAAGCTCTCCGCGAAGGCGCGCTTGTCGCCCGAAACCTCTTCCCAGCCGGGCAGCATCTCGTAGTCAACCACGTGTTCCAGCGAACGGGTGCGAAACACCGTGCCATCGATGAAGGTGAGGTCGCTCACGGAAAGGCCCGCGGCGAGGGCGTCGGCAATCTCGACGATAGAGCGCTCCCCCATGCCGTAGGAGATGAGGTCGGCCCCGGAATCGAGCAAGATGGAGCGCTTGAGGGAATCGGACCAGTAGTCGTAATGGGCGAGCCGGCGCAGACTCGCCTCGATGCCGCCCAAAATGATGGGCGTTTCCTTGAAGGTGCGGCGAATGAGGTTCGAATAGACCACGGCCGCGTGGTTGGGGCGCGCGCCGCCCTTGCCGCCCGGCGTGTAGGCGTCGTCGTGGCGGCGCTTCTTGTTCACCGTGTAGTGGTTCACCATGGAGTCCATGTTGCCCGCCGACACGAGGAATCCCAGCCGCGGCTCGCCGAACACCGCGATGCTTTCCGGGTCGTTCCAATCGGGCTGGGCGATGAAGCCCACCTTGTAGCCGTGGGATTCCAGCACCCGCGTGATGATGGCGCTCCCGAAGGAGGGATGATCCACGTAGGCGTCGCCGGAGACGTAGACGAAGTCGAGCTGCCCCCAGCCGCGCGCATCGGCCTCGGCCCGCGTGGTAGGCAGGAACGCCGAAGCCGGCAAGGAGGGACGCGCGTTTTTCGGGACGCCCTTTTCCGGGCGCTTGGGGCTGCGATGAGATTGGGGCGCGGGCTTCTTAGACACAGAGAGTACTTCCTTCATAGAAACGGGCGGGGAAGCCCCCGCCCTGGCGTGTGGTTATGGCGCAAGGCCGATATCGGCCCGTAAGCTAGTTCTCGTCGGCCGCCTTCGCCTCGTCGGCGGGCGCCGTGGGCGCGTCAGCGGGTGCCGCGGGCGCGTCGGCTACGGTGATCTTCGCCTGGGAGGCCACGAAGCGGGCGGCCTTCAGGCGCTCGGCCGTCTCGCGCAGAGCGAAGCCGCGACCCGAGTCCTCCAGCTGCTGGCGCATCATCTTGGGATTGCCCTGGGGATTCATGCCCAGGCAGGCGTCCTCAAGATCCTTGTCGGTCAGCGTCATGTGCTCGTGGCGGTACACCGCGTCCAGGCAGAAGCCCTGCACCAGCACCTCGCGAGTCTGCATCATGAGCATCATGCCGAACTGCTGCTCGCCGCCGTTTTGGGCCACGAACTGCTCCCAGGTCATGCCGGCCTGCTGAAGCTCCATGCGCAGGTTCTGCATGAGCTGGTCGCGCGTGGCCTCGTAGATCTCATCGGCGATGCGGCCCTCGAAGCGGCGCGTGAGCTGGCCCACGGCCATCTGCTGCACGTAGCCCTCGTAGGCCTCGCGCTGCTGGGCCTCGAAAACGCGGCGCATATCGGCCACCAGGGCCTCCTTGCTCGCGAACATGGGCATGTTCGCCTTCACCCAGGCATCGTCGATGACCGGCACGACCTCCTGCTGAATCTCCTTCACGGTCACCGTGCAGGAGATGGGCTTGTTCACCACTTCCCCGTTCTCGGTGGGCAAGGGGGCCTCGAAGGTGAACTCCTTGGTCTGGCCCGGCTCCATGCCGATGAGCGCCTCATCGAATCCCTCGGGCATGTAGCCCCGGCCCATGAGGTAGGTGCGGTCATCGCAGGTGAGCGCCTTGATCTCCTCGCCGTCGTCGAAGCACTTCATGGCAATGGAGCAGGCGTCCCCCGCCGCAAGCGGCTTGGCGTCGGCCACCACGTAGGTGACGGAGTTCTTGGCAATCTCCTCCAACTGCTGGTTGATGGGAGTCTCGTCGAAGGCGAAGGGGGGCACCGTGATCTCCACCGGCTCGTAGGAGGTGAGCTCGTAGGTGGGCTTCACCGTGACGTTCAGGGTGAACGTGAACTTCTTGCCGCGCTCGAACTTCACCGTGGGCGTGGCCTTCGGCGGAAACGCCGGCACGAGGTTGCGGCGGTCGAGCGCCCGGGGCACGAGCACCTCGATGGCGTTGGGCTCGACGATCTTGTCCAAATCAGCGATGCCCAGCTGTTCTTTCGCCAGCTCCTCGATGGATTTGCCCGGTGCGGGACGGACGCCCATCTGCATGGCGAAGGCCTCGGCGGCCTCCTTGAGCGCGTTGTTGACCTCGATGGCCGTCGCCTCGCAATCGAGCTTGATGACGCCGTCGGCGAGCTTTTTCTCGGTTACCTTCATAAATTCGATGCTCCTCCTTCGCGAAGAGGGCCGCCTTATGCGGCCCGTAAGGTTTGCCCGCTATAGTAGCATAGGGCGCACCGCACAGCTCGAACACGCCGCGAAGCCCACAATTCCAGAAGGGCCGACGCCGGTGCGGCCGTCACTCGTTGGACTTCAGGCTCTCCACCATGTCGATGCGGGCGAGCTTGGGGCGCATGACGAGCATGACGACGGCGGTGAACACCATGGTGAGAACGAAGGCGATGACGAAGCTGTCCCAGTGAATGGTGCGCCCGAACATGACCTGATCCACTTCAGCCGTCACCACGACGAAGCCTTCCAGCACCACGCCGAGGCCCAGGCCCACAAGCGCGCCCAGCATAGCCAGAAGCACGATCTCGCGGAAGATGTAGGCGTTCACCTCGCGGGGCGTGAAGCCGAGCACCTTCAACGTGGCGATTTCCCGGGCCCGCTCGGTGATGTTGATGTTCGTCAGGTTGTACAGCACGATGAACGCGAGCGCGGCCGCCGCCACCACAAGCACCACCACGACCATGTTCACCGAGCGCAGCATCTGCTTGTAGGAGTCGATGACCTCGTCGTTGAAGGCTACGGTGTCCACCGCCCCCGTAGCGCGCAGGGCCTCGGAGAGCGCAGAACGCTCCCCCTCGTCGGTGGTGGCCCGGGCGTACACCGTGAGGTTGTCCGGCTCCTCCCCGAAGGTGCGCGCGTAGGTCTCCGGCGTCATGAAGGCAAAATCGCCGATATAGTTCTCGATGATGCCCGTCACGGGCACGGAATAGGTCGTCGCCGTGGCATTGCCCAAATCGTCCTGCTCGGCGAACACGATGGCGTCGCCCACCGAAAGCCCTAGCTTGGTCGCCAGCTTCTCGGTGACGATGGCGCCGGCGTCGGTCAGCCCCACCTCATCGTGGCCCTCGCGAGTGCGGAAGCGCCACAGCTCCTTGAACGCCTCGGGGTCGGACGGTGCCACGATGGCGGTCATGGCCTCAGTGCCGTCAGCACCCTGAGCGATCATGGAGGTCTCGGTGGCGCGGACGGCCACGGGCAGCTTCTCGGCGTCGCCCAGAAGGGCGGCGGCAGCCTCGCTCTCGTCGTCTGCGGCGTCGTCCTTCTCGGAGATGACGACGTTGTAGTCCACCAGCTCGCCGTACTGCACATCGATGATGTCGTTGATGGAATTCTGCAGCCCCAGGCCCGTCAGCAGAAGCGCCGTGCAGCCGGCGATGCCCACGCACGTCATGACGAGACGGCGCTTGTAGCGGAAGATGTTGCGGAACGTCACCTTCCACGAGAACGAGAGACGGCGCCACAGGGGCCCGACGCGCTCCAGCAGAATGCGCTTGCCGGCCTTGGGCGCCGGCGGCTGCATGAGGGCGGCCGGGGTCTCGCGCAGGGTGGCCGCGGCGGCAGCCCAAGTGGCCAAGAGCGTGATGCCGATGCCGAGTCCGGCCGCGGCGAGCGCGATGGGCCAGTCGATGGGCATGGCGGCGCGGGGCACGTAGTAGACGATGGAGTAGGCCTCCATGATGACCCAGGGCAGTACCTGGGAGAGCACCGCGATGCCGAGAACGCTGCCGAGCCCTGCGGCCAGAGCGGCGTAGATGAGGTACTTCGACGTGATGCGCGCCCGCGAGTAGCCGAGCGCCTTGAAGGTGCCGATGAGCATGCGCTCCTCCTCCACCATGCGGGTCATGGTGGTAAGAGCCACAAGCGCCGCCACGAGGAAGAAGATGAAGGGGAAGAACGACGCGATGGCGTCGATGCGATCGGCATCGGAGGCGAAGCTCACCACGCCGAAGTTCTTCGTGCGATCCATGACGAGCCAATCCGGCGGCTCGATGTCGTCGATCTCCTTCTGAGCGTCGGCGAGCTCCTGCTCCGCTTTGTCCAACTCCTCGTTGGCCTCGGCCGCGGCGGCGTCGTAGTCGGCCACGCCCTGCTCGTACTCGGCCCGGCCCGCCTCCAGGTCGGCTTTGGCCTGTTCGTATTCCGCCTTGCCCTCTTCCAGCTGCTTCTTGCCTTCCTCGACGCTCGTCTTGGCCTGATCGAGCTGGGTCTGAGCCGCGGCGATCTGCGCGTCGGCGGAGGCGCGCTCTTGCGCGAGCTGCGCCTTCGCCTCCTCCAAGGCCGTCGCCGCAGCGGCGATGTCGGCGATCTTCTGCTCCAGGTCGGCGCGGGTCGCCTCAAGCTCCGCGCGCTGCTCGGCGGGAAGGTTCGGCATCTGCAAGGCGGCCTCGGCCTGGGCCAGGGCGTCCTGCAGCGTCGGCAATGCCGCATTGGCCTCGGCGAGGTTTGCCTCATTGGCGGCGATCTGCTGCTCGGCCTCGGCGAACTGCGCCTCGGCGTCGGCCTTGCGCTTGGAAAGCGATTCCGTGCCCTGGGTGTACTCCTTCTCGCCGTCCTTGATCTTCTTCTCGCTCGCGGCAAGAGTGGAGGCGGCCGCGTCCAGCTTGCGCTGGCCCTCGTCCAGCTCTTCCTTGGCCGCATCCAACTCGGCACGGGCATCGGCGAGCTCGGTCTTCGCGCGGGCCTCCTCTTTTTCGTATTCCGCTCGCGCCTCGTCCAAATCGGCCTGGGCCTCGGCCTTCAGGCCATCCACCCGGGCCTGCTCCCGAGCCGGCGCGATGCCCTCGATGGCGGCCACAACGCCGGCCACGCGATCGTCGTAGGCGTCGCTGTCGGCGGGAAGCTCTGCCGCCCCTTCCACGGAGACGTAGGCCTCCACGTAGGGCATGTCCGCATCGAAGGCCTCCGGCAGCACGTACATGAACTGCTCGATGGTGCCCGAGCCAATGGTGGAGGTGCCCATGGACGTCGAGCTGACGTAGAGCGGCGAGTGCACGCGCCCCACCACGGTGAACTCGGTTTCCGCCAGCGTGTCCTGCACATTGCCCACCGACGGATCAACCGTCACCGTGTCCCCCAGCGAGGAGGGGCCGCTCATAACGCGGTCGTTGAAGATGACGCACTCGTTGGCCGAGGTGGGCCAACGGCCTTCCACCAGATCGAGCCGGTTGAGATAATTCGCGTCATCGGAGGAGATGGCGCCCGCGTCCGTCTTCACCACCGTCGCCGCCGAGGGCGACAGCGAGTGCACGCGCATCACGTACTGCTCGTCGTTCAGGGTGGCCAGCACGTCGGCCGAATAGGCCGCCTCCACGCCCGAGACGCCGGGCACATCGCGCAGGGCCTCGATGTCCTCATCCGTGAGACCCAAGGTAGAGACGACGCGGATGTCCATGAGATCGGTGCCGTCGTAGTAGGCGTCGGCCGCCAGCTTCATATCCGGCGCCGTCATGCGCAGCCCGGCGTAGAAGCCGCAGCCCAGTGCCACGATGGCGGCAATGGCGACAAAGCGCCCGAGCGAGTGGCGGATGGAGCGGACAATATCTTTGTTGAACGCCTTCACGCTACCACTCCAGCACGTCGGCGGACAGGGGCGTCTCGTTCAGTTCCACCGCGGCCACGGAGCCCTCGCGCACGTGGATGACCCTATCGGCGATGGCGGTGAACGCGCTGTTGTGGGTGACGACGACGACCGTGCGCCCCGTATCGCGGCAGGTGTCCTGCAAAAGTTTCAGGATGGCCTTGCCCGTCTCGTAGTCCAAAGCGCCGGTGGGTTCGTCGCACAAAAGGAGCTTGGGGTTCTTCGCCAGGGCGCGGGCGATGGCCACGCGCTGCTGCTCGCCGCCGGACAGCTGTCCGGGGAAGTTGCGTACCCGGTCGGCCAGCCCCACCGCCGCCAGCACCTCATCGGCATCCAGCGGATCGCGGCAGATCTGGCTCGCCAGCTCCACGTTCTCGCGGGCCGTCAGATTCTGCACCAAGTTGTAGAACTGGAAGACGAAGCCGATGTCGTGGCGGCGGTACTGGGTGAGCTGCTTGCGGTTGAACGAGCTCACACGCGCGCCATCCAGCATGATGGTGCCAGAGGTGGCCGAATCCATGCCGCCGAGCATGTTCAGAAGCGTCGTCTTGCCAGCCCCGGAAGGCCCCACGATGACCACGAATTCGCCCTGCTCAATAGTGAAGCTCATGTCGCGCACGGCGGCCACTTCCACTTCGCCCATCTGGTAGATCTTGCTCACGTCGGCAAATTCCACG
>ERZ1032461.542-NODE-542-length-10198-cov-8.671103_pt1 | contig 10198 bp, 9 predicted proteins | sample MGYA00517098_ERZ1032461 | MGnify/ENA primary metagenome ERZ1032461 (study PRJEB33719, sample SAMN04261332) | wastewater metagenome | biome: periurban shantytown; feature: human; material: feces | host: Homo sapiens | place: Peru: Lima | collected 2013-01-26 ...
GAGGAAAGTTCACGCGTAAGGGAACGTTGTGATACAGGAGAGGGAGGAGAGAAAGCTTTGTTTTCTCAGAGTGCCTCGAAGTGATAGCGTGGCTTGCCAAGGCTTTTTTTGCCGTATTCGATCGCCTCGGTGGGGCAATAGCAGATGCAGGCCATACAGTGCGTGCAGTTTTTGCTCCAGACAGGTTTGCCATTTTCGAGCGTGATGTTGTTTGTCGGACAGCGCTGGATGCATTGACCGCAGCCGATACAGGCATCGCTGACGGTAAAGGAAGATGCCTTGACAAAGAGCGGGTAGAATAGCGGATTCACCGCGGCGCTTGCCAGACGGTCATAGAGACTGCTGCGCGGCGGTGGAAAGGACTGTGCGGCTGCAATGCAGGCAATGGCGCGGCGAATGTCCGGCTCGGCCTTGGCGACGATGGCACGCGCTTCCGCTGCCTGAGGGACAGAGAACATTGCGATGTAGTTTTCGGGCATGAGGATCTGCGCTGTACCCATATAGGAAAGGCCTTTTGCTTGACAGAGCTTGCGGTTAAATTTGGCGGCGTTGCCGGTCTCACTGCCGCAGTCCATAATGAACCAGACCCGCTTTGCTGCGGGGAAGCTGGTCTTCAGCAGCCAATCCTGTACGATACGCGGGATGCGCCAGGCGTAGGTCGGCGTGACGAGAATGAGCGCTTCGCCAGTCGCGACGGGCGAGGTATCGCCTGACTTGAGGCGATCATTGATGCTGAAAAGCTCATCATTCAGTGCCTCGGCGATGCGCGAGGCAATATATTGGCTGTTGCCGGTGCCTGTGAAATAAAGAACCATAGTGCTGCCTCCTTCTATCAGATGATGATACCGTCGCAGTGATCGATTTCGTGCTGGATGATCTCAGCGGTCCAGCCGGTGAAGGTCTTGAGCCGGGTTTGAAAGGCTTCGTTCTGCCACCGGACCTTAATGGTTTGATAACGCCTTGCCTTTCGTGTGCCGGTGAGAGACAGACAGCCCTCCTCGGCCTCGTAGGGGCCGGCGTGTTTGACAATGACCGGGTTGAACATGAGCGTGTACATGCCCTCGTTGTCAAAGGCGATGATGCGCTTGTTGACGCCGATCATATTCGCCGCCATACCGACGCAGCCGTCTTTGTGGGCCATCAGTGTATCCAGCAGATCCTGCGCGATGCCAAGATCGGCAGGCAGGGCCGTTTCGCCCCTTTGGGCGAGGAAGTTCTCATCTTTGCAAATGTCGCGGATCATGGACAGGTCCTCCTGTTCTCAGGCTGCGGGGCAAAAAAACGACTCTGCGCGTCGGCAAAATGGCGGTTGAAGCATTCTGCCACCTGGAGGCTCAGCACGGCATCGGGGCCCATCATGTCGAAGGCGTGCATATCAGTGTGGTAAACGTCGAGCTCCGCCGGAACGCCTGCTGCGCGGAGCAGCCCAAAGTAGCGGACGGCTTCGGCGTAAAACGGCTCGCCGTCGCCGACAAAGGCGTAGGCAGGCGGCAGACCGGAGAAGTCTGCGAGCCGCGCGGGGGCGGCATAGGGGGAGAGGTGTGCGCGGTCTGCACGGCGCAGATACAGCCGCCACGCAAGATGGTTGCGCCGTGTGTTCCAGACGCGGCCGTGGTTGCTGCGGGAGGTTTCCGTGTCGCGGTCATCGAGCATGGGGTAGAGCGGCATCTGAAAGGCGACATTCACTGCGCCTTCGTCCCGCGCGCGGATGCAGACGGCGGCGCAGAGCCCGCCGCCGGCACTCTCTCCGCCGACCATGAGCTGATCGCTCCGCACGCCAAGCGCCGCAGCGTTTGCCTTCAGGTAGAGGAGCGATGCGTAGCAGTCGTCGATTGCGGCAGGGTAGGGGGCCTGCAGTGCCAGCCGGTACCCAGGCGAGAGCACGACCGCGCCATACTTTTTCACGAGGTCGACTGCGCGGGACATATGGATCATTTCCTTTATTCCCACAATGTATCCGCCGCCGTGCAGCCACAGAACGCCCGTGGCGTTGACCGGTGCGCACTTTGGCGAAAGCAGGAGCGCGGGAATGCTGCCGTGCGGCGTCGGGATGCGGAGCTTTTGGACGCGGATGGCGGGGTCAGGCTTCATCGGGCGCATCGGAAGCCTCCATCGCCGCAGCTTTTTCCTTATAGCTGCTGCCCCAGGCGACCATGGAATCGAGAATGGGCTTGAGGCTGTAGCCGATGTCGGTCAGCGTGTACTCCACGCGCGGGGGGACCTCGGCGTAGACCGTGCGAGTGAGGAGCCCGTTGGCCTCCATGTCGCGCAGTTGGGCGGTCAGCACCTTCTGGGTCACATGGCCGATGGACTTTTTGAGCTCGCCGAAGCGTTTTGTTCCGTCCATCAGGTCGCGCAGGATGAGCACCTTCCATTTATCGCCGATGAGCATCAGGGTTGTTTCTACCGGGCAAGCAGGTAATTGCATCGTATGACCTCCAATAGTATCCTTTTGGCGACTATAGCTTTATAGAGTGATTTCAGTCAAATACTATAGTACGGGCGATTTTCACTCTTTGGGCTTTATTTTACACCGTCGGTATATCAATTTCAAGGGGGCCGCGGAACGGTGAGCGGCGAGCGCTCCCCTCTCTGCGAAAGGCTTATCCCAGCGCTACGTCGAGCACCATCATCAGGCTGAAGCCGACGGCGAAGAACACCGTGCCGATGTTGGAGTGCGCGCCCTGTGACATTTCGGGGATGAGCTCTTCAACAACGACATAGAGCATCGCGCCGGCGGCAAAGCTCAGAAGATAGGGCAGCGCAGGGACAACGAGCGACGCGGCGAGGATGGTCAGCGCTGCGCCGACAGGCTCGACAACGCCCGACAGCGCGCCGCCCCGGAAAGCCTTGCTCTTGCTCATGCCCTCGGCCCGCAGCGGCAGGGAGATGATCGCGCCCTCGGGAAAGTTCTGGATGGCGATGCCGAGCGAGAGCGCCAGCGCGCCCGCCGACGTGATCTGTGTGCTGCCGGAAAGACAGCCCGCGTACACCACGCCGACGGCCATGCCCTCGGGAATGTTGTGGAGCGTGACGGCGAGGACCATCATCGTCGTGCGCTGAAGCCGGCTCCTGGGGCCCTCGGCCTGACCGCTCCCGGCGTGCAGGTGCGGAATGACGTGGTCGAGCAGCAGCAAAAAGAGGATGCCGACCCAGAAGCCGAGGAATGCGGGCAGGAACGAGAGAGCTCCCATGTCCGCCGATTGTTCGATGGCCGGGATGAGCAGGCTCCACACCGAGGCTGCGACCATCACGCCTGCGGCGAAGCCTGTCAGCGAGCGCTGCAGGGCGTCACGGAGTGTTTTTTTCATAAAGAACACGCACGCTGCGCCGAGCGCCGTGCCGAGAAACGGGATCAGAATACCGTAAAATGCTTCCATATGACATACCTTTTCTATCAAAGTTAAAGATATCTTACCACATTCCGATGTGCTCGGCAATATGGGGGGGCAAAGAGAGGCAGAGGTAATTTTCCGGCCTTGTCTTTTGCCGTGAGCATCGGTATAATAGAGAAAATTCGGCATAGAATACGGGCGGAATGCCTTTACGGAAAAGGAGAGCGGGATATGGAGCGTATTTTGCCTATCATTGGGGATGCGGACGTCTATGCGACGAACAATCCCTTTATGGCTCATAACCATATCGAGATCACGCGTATCGACCGGGAAGAGGACGGCGACTACTGCGCAGAGGTGCGCGTGGTGCTGCGGCCGGAGTCGATGAATCTGCATGGCGCGGTGCACGGCGGACTTCTCTACGGACTTGCCGACTGCGTGGCGGGCATCGCTGCGCGCTGCGACGGGAATGACTATGTGACGCAGAGCGCGCACGTGAATTTTCTGCGAAACACGAAGCAGGGAGTCGTCTACGCGCTCGCGCGCGTCGTGCGGCGCGGGCGGCATATGGTCGTCCTGCACGTTGCCATCCGTGATGCGGAGGACCGGCTCCTCGCCGACTGCGCGGTGGATATGATGCGAATGGAAACGTAAAAAGGAAAGAGCCCTTTCGGGAGACCGAAAGGGCTCTTTTTTTGAAAAGATCAACTGCGGCGGATATACTGCGCGATGACGGCGGCGACACGGTCAAAGTCGAGCGGCTTGGAGAGGTGGCCGTTCATACCCGCCTCCCGGCTTGCGGCAATATCATCGGAGAACGCATTGGCGGAGACGGCGAGAATGGGGACGGTCCTGGCATCTGCGCGGTCGAGCACGCGGATGGCGCGGGCGGCGTCAAGCCCGTCAAGCACGGGCATCATGATGTCCATGAGGATGATATCGAAGCTGCCCGGAATGGAAGCGGCAAAGCGGTCGACAGCCTGCTGCCCGTTTTCGGCGGCGGTGACAAGCGCACCGCTCTCTTCGAGCATATAGGTCGCGATCTCGCGGTTGAGCGCGTTGTCCTCGGCCATGAGGATGCGGACGCCGTCGAGCCGCGCGCCCGGCTCCGGCTCGGGGGCGGGCGCATGGTACGATGTGTCGACCGTCAGCGGCAGCGTAACGGTGAAGGTCGTTCCCTCTCCTTCACGGCTGACGAAGGAAATTTTGCCGCCGAGCAGCTCGACGGTCTTTTTTACGATGGCGAGGCCGAGGCCGCTGCCGGAATAGGTCGTGCGCGCGGTCTTATGCTCCTGCGCGAAGGTATCGAACGCGCGGGACTGAAATTCCGGGCTCATGCCGATGCCGGTATCGGCACAGGTGAAGACGAAGGTCGCCGTATCGTTTTCGCAGGCGGTCTCGCGGCAGGAAATGTGCACCGAGCCGCCGGGACGGTTGTATTTGACGGCGTTGCTCATGATATTTTGCAGCACGCGCTGAATGTTCAGAGGGCTGCCGAGCAGGTGCCAGTGCTCGCCCGCGGGCGGATCGGAGGTGAAGACGATGCCGCAGTCCGCCGCCTGCGCAGAAACAACCGTCTCCGCGCCCTGCAGCACGTCGCGCAGGTCAAAGGGCTTGTGCTCGGTCTCGACCTCGCCGGCTTCGAGCTTGCTCATGTCGAGCACGTTGTTGACGAGCTCGAGCAGGAAATCCGAGGTCGAAAGAATTTTGGAAAGGCAGTTCTGCACCCGCGCGGGATCGGTGATATTCTCTTCGGCGATCTTCGTCATGCCGCGGATGCCGTTGAGGGGCGTGCGGATATCGTGACTCATGCGGCGCAGAAAATCGGTCTTTGCGGCGTTGGCCATCGAGGACTGCTCGGCGGTCTCGCGCAGACGCTGCTGGTAGTCGATCTCCTTTTGCTTCTGCGCGGTGACGTTGCGCGAAAGCAGCATGACAGCCGTGACCTCACCGGTCTGACTGCGGCGCTGCGGGATGAGCAGTACCTGAAACCACTGGCCGTTCATCGACTCGAAGGTATCGCCGAGAAAGCGCTGGTCGCGCAGACGCTCCGGCGCGGTCGCGGCGCTGCAGAAATCACGGAAGGCGTCGCGCTCCCTGGGGACGATGATGTGGGTCGTGATGGCCTCGAGCATCTCGTCCGCTTTTTCGATGCCGTCCGTCACGGAATGGGCGTAAGCAGTCTGCGTGATGGACTCGTAGGTGTTGGACTGCGGATAGATGATAAGATCGGTCGTGTAAATATTTGCGATGGCGGCAGTGAGGTGATATTCCTTCTCGAACTGGGCGATCCGCTCACGGCGGCGGCCCTGCCAAAGAAGCATGACGGCCATGCAGAAAGCGAGATACAGCCCCGCGGAGATGGCGAGCCGATGCGCGATAGCCGGAACCATCGTGCGCGCGGGGTAGAAGACGTAGAGATAATAGTCGCGGTAGATGTCGTGTACGCCGTACCAGACCGTGCCATCGAGCTTGAGCGAAAGCAGCGCCCGATCATCGGGCAGGCGGTCGCTTGTGACGACGTTTGTGATGGGGCAGTCCTTGACCGCAAGACCTTCCAGCGCGGGATCGCTGCTGCTGATGACGGTCACACCGTCCGTCACGACAGTGATCGCATCTCCGCGCTGAAGGTCGATATCAAGCATACCGGAGAGCGAGAGAGAATACTTGTCGCCGAGAAAGGGCGTGATATCCGCATAGCAGACGATCACGCCGGGGCTGTCCTGCCGCGCGGCGATGGCATAGTCGTAGGAGCGTCCGTCCGCGCTTACCTGATCGGCATAGACCTTTTGCGGGTGGGCGAGGATGTCCTGCGCCTGTCCGTCTGCAAGGATAAGGGAGAGGAGCACGCTGCGGTCTGCACCGTCCGCATCCGCTGCCGCGGCGACGGAGAGGTCTTCGCGGAGAACGGCGATACCGGTGAGGTACTGATCGCTGAGGTAGCGCGCAAGAACGTCTTCGCGCGTGGTATCTGCGCTTGGGACATAAAGGCCGAAGACGAGGGCTTTGTTGATGAGGGACTGCAGGTCCTTCGTCGTGCTGCTGAGATGGTAATCGTCGTACTTCTGGCAGGTGCTCTTGACGAGCGCGAGCGTGTCTGCCGCATCCTGACGGATATTTGCGCGCCCGCGATAGAAGGCGATGAGCAGCGTCAGCAGCAGGAAGGCGACGCCGCAGACCGTCAGCAGCAGCCATATGGGTAGGCGCCGCTTCCTGCGGTCATTCTGCACTGCGGCTGTCGGCATTTGTTGTTCCTCCGTATACGTTCTTCTCCACGTTCAGACCGTGGGCACTGATGATGGCGGCGGTTGTGCCGTCGGCAGTTATGTCCGCGAGCGCAGTGTCGCCATTTTTGCGAAAGGCGACGCCCTGTGCCTGGCTGCGGAAGCTCATGTTCAGCAAGCGGTATTCGCCGGGATAGTCGTCAAGATATTGCTTCAGCGCGCCCTCCATGCCGGCGGCGGCATCGACATAGCCGCCGCGCAGCACGGCGAAGACCTGCCCGAGCTCGGGGTAGACCGTGAGCCGGGCGAGAGCGGAGAACTCGTTATCCAATCCGTCGGTCAGGATGCGCTCGGAGGTGGAGCCCGACTGCACGGCGACACGCTGACCCGCAAGGTCCTCGATCGAGCGGATCCCGCTGTCCGCACGCACGACGATCGCGCGCTGGGTGTAGAGGTAGGGACCGGTCCAGAGAAATTCGTCCTCACGGCCATCCATCGTCAGGCAGCTCCACAGACAGTCGACCTCGCCCGCGGCAAGACGGGCAAAGCGCTCATCGAGCGCGATCTCGCGAAAAATGGGCTCATAGCCGATGCGACGGCAGGCCTCGGCCGCGATCTCCACGTCGATGCCTGCGTAGCTGCCGCTCACATCGCGGTAAAAATACGGCGCGTAGGGGGAGCCGCCGATGATAAGCTGCGGCATGGGATCATCCTCCTGCGGCGAAGAGGCGCAGGAGGTGAGCATGAGCACTGCGCAGAGGAAAAGAAGAGAGAGAAGACGTTTCATAAAAGCTGCTCTTTCATAAAAAGTACGCCGGTGTCGGAGAAAAGATGATTTACGAATAAATTTGCAAAAACTATAACATAAGAGGAAGGATCCGTCAATTTCTGAATGGGAGCTTAGCGCGGATTTAGCGCGGCGGCGCACAGTGAAGCGGAGGACGGAGAGGAGAAGATGGCTGCGAAAAACCAAGCAGGCAATCGGTGTTTTTACCAGAAAAGGAGAACGACTTTTGCCGATTCGGACAATGGAAAAGCGTATGCCAAAGTGATAAGATACAAATTAAGGAGCAAAAGCGCGAAAAAAATGTGAAATGCAACCAAAGCGCGATATCTGCCCGGAAAAGCGCTGCTTGGGCAGAACGGACAAGCCGTTGTGCGATATCACTAAAACAGCAAAAAGTGCCGTCAGCTTTTTTTCTATTCTTGACAATAGAATAAAACGCTTTATCGTGATATCATATCAGCACAATAAATCGAATGTGTGTGGATAGGGGATGATGGGTAAAAAACGAGAGAACGGCCTGCGCGCAAGGCGGACGCTGCCTTGCGGAACAACATTTATCATTCATCATTTCAGGAGGGATCACATGAAAAGAGGTATGCTCAGAAAGCTTCTCTGCACCTGCGTGGTGACGGCCGCGGCCTTTGCTGCGACGACCATCAGTGCATCCGCTTGCACGACGATCTACGTCGGCGGCGATCTGAACGAGGAGGGGACTCCCTTCGTCGCCCGCACGGAGGACTACGGCTCCGATTACAACAAGCTCTGGTTCATCAGCGAGAGCGGCAATTGGAAACAGGGCGCCCACTATGTCGGCTGCCCGGCATACGGCCCGTTCGAGTGGGACTTCACCCACGACAGCTATCGCTTCACCTACTTCACCAACGATATCTACTATGACGGCACCTGTCCCGAGTGCGGCAAAAAGGCCGACCACTACTCCTACACTGAGTTCGGCACGAACGAAAAGGGCGTGTCCGTCTCCGCGACCGAGACGCTCCACGGCAACGCCAAGGTGACGGAGGTCGACCCGTACCGCGACGCTGACTGGGCGAAGGAAAACGGCAATGCCCGCATCGGCATCGAAGAGACCGATATCCCGACCATCATCCTTGCCGAGGCCTCTTCCGCGCGTGAGGGCGTGGAGCTGCTGCTCGACATCTATGAGAATTACGGCTGCGTGTACGCCTCCGGCGTGTTCATCTGCGACAAGGACGAGGTCTGGTACATCGAGAATTGCAGCGGCACACAGTATGTCGCCATCAAGCTCAACGACAACATGATCTTCCTTGAGCCCAACATGGCCGTCATCGGCCGCGTCGATCTGGACGATGAGAACGTCATCGCCTCCAAGGACCTGATCGCTGTGGCGAAGAAGGCAGGTACCTTCGTCGGCGACGAGGAAAAGAACATCATCGACTTCCGCGCGTCCTACGCCCGCATCAGCGAGAAGATGGACCAGCGCATGATCGACGGCCTGAACTACCTGAACGCGGCTTACAAATATGACAGTGACGCGCTCGTGGCTGACAACACGAAGTTCACCATCTCCAACCTTGACGCAAACGACAAGCTCGTTGCGCTCTACACCAACATCAAGGCCGACCGCAAGCTCGACAAGGACGATATCTTCGGCTACTACAAGCTCTCCTCCATCGGCAAGGCCAGCAACCAGGAGATCGAGATCTTCCAGCTCTTCAAGAATCGCCCGGTCGAGACCGCGACCGTGGGCTGGGTCGGCGTCGGCAATATGTCCTATAACGTATTCGTTCCCTACTATCCCATGCTGATCGACGATATGTACAAGGGCTATCAGGTCAGCACCGCGTCCGCGGAGTTCACGACCGAGAAGCCTGACACCTTCTGTACCTACGGCACGAGCTGGGCGCAGGACGCCGAGGGCAACTGGCAGCGCGTTTCCGGTTTCAAGACCTATCCTGCCAACTGGAAGGATTCCTATTACTTCACGTTTGAGGGACTCGGCGGCTACATCGCCAATGTCGACAAGATCACCGGCAAGCCCCTGAAGGACGAGGCCAAGGCCTACGTCGCTGACAAGCTCGCCGCGCTCCAGCAGGAGCTCTACAAGGACTTCGTCACGACCGATCAGCTCGCCAAGGCGTCCGATGCCCGCGCCCTTGCCACCGAGAATGGCAAGGCCATGGCTGAGAAGGCCCACAAGCTGGGCGTTGAGCTCGTTGAGTACATCACGAAGACCGACGCGCTCCAGGGCGGCGCCTTTACCGACGTCAAGGCCGGCGACTACTATCTGTCCGCAGTGGATTGGGCGCTCGACAAGGCCGTGACCTCCGGCACGAGCAATACGACCTTCAGCCCCAACGCAGCCTGCACCCGCGCACAGGCCGTCACGTTCCTGTGGCGTGCCGCCGGCAGCCCCGAGCCGACCGCGACCACGACGGCCTTCACCGACGTGAAGGAGGGCAGCTATTACTACAAGGCTGTCCTGTGGGCCGTGGAGAATAGCATCACCTCCGGTGCGACCGAGACCACCTTCGCGCCCGACGCGACCTGCACGCGCAGCCAGATCGTGACGTTCCTGTACCGCATGGAAAAGTCCCCCGAGGCGACGGCCGAGAACCCGTTCACCGATGTGAAGGCGGGTGCGTTCTATGAGAATGCCGTTCTCTGGGCGGTGAAGGAAAACATCACCACCGGTGCGACGGCCACGACCTTTGACCCCGCGGGCGACTGCACGCGCGGCCAGATCGTCACCTTCCTCTATCGCTGCCTGAACAAGTAAGCGAAGCGGAAAATAGCCGTACAGACGATAATGAACGTACCCGTGGCCAAGCCCCGGGGTAGTTATCTGCATCACTCTGCGAAGTAATATAAAC
>ERZ1032461.545-NODE-545-length-10126-cov-7.600437_pt1 | contig 10126 bp, 3 predicted proteins | sample MGYA00517098_ERZ1032461 | MGnify/ENA primary metagenome ERZ1032461 (study PRJEB33719, sample SAMN04261332) | wastewater metagenome | biome: periurban shantytown; feature: human; material: feces | host: Homo sapiens | place: Peru: Lima | collected 2013-01-26 ...
GCTATCGCGTATTGAGTGGGCGGGGAGTGCCGTATCGGTGCTCCCCGCCTTTTTGCCGATGATGGTGCTCTGCCCCCTGCACCAGGGGCCTGACTTTTAAGACATCATTAAGGTTTGCGCTGTGGAGCAAACCGCAGGTCAATGCTATTCTTTTACCTTATCGTACGGTGTTGTATTCTGCTTGGATTCTCTACCTGCGAACAACAGATAAACGCGACCAAGCGGAAAGGATGGCACGCCCGCAAGCAGGGCAAACGTAAGCGATGAATGGCATGGACCGACATAGCGAGCTCCAGCAGCATAAGACGGCGGCCGAGTACCGCCAGGCTGCCGACGAGCACGTGCGGACTCTCAAGGATTTTTGGAAGGATTTCCTAGTGAGCGGTCTATTTGTGCTGGCTGCCATCGTTGCCATCTTTGCATGCCTGGCCTGGTTTGCCGCGAACAATCGAGTGAGTGCCACGGGGAGTACGATTGGGGCGAAGGGCCCGCGGTACATCATTACGACTGATACGACGGGAAACAAAGGCGTCTACGACGATGGCACGGGTGCAACCTTTAATATCGCCGACTCGATGGACGTCAGCGGGACTAGCAACTTTAACAACGAGACCGCAGGCTACCTGGCCCCCGGCGCCAGCGGCTCGATTACGTTTTACGTTCAGTGGCTGGATGGCTCGCCCGAGAACGTCGACATCGACATCACGCGTAGCATCATTGCGACTACGGCTGACCTGAATGCGAGTGCCGAGGACTTTAAGAACTTGCTGACCGGCCACATCCTGTTTTTTAAGAACAAGGATGATGACGGCTATTATTCCAATTGGGTTAGAAGCACCTATACCGTGACGGCCGACGAGTTTAATGCTGCTCAGGACAAAAAGGTGCCGTGTACGCTGTTTTGGGTATGGCCGGAGCAGTTTCGCAGCTACGTGGTCCCTGGATACCTCAACTACATCAGAGGCCTCTTTAAAACGGCGGAAAGCGACGACTACGTCAACTTGCGCGATGATATCAATGCCAATAAAACTCGCTACTTTAAATCCGGTAGCTCTGTCCCTGACGTGTCCAAAGTCCCTGACGTGTCCCAAGGCATGTCAGGGACCGACCTCCAGACCTGCTCGCTTGCCTATAACGAAGCTGACGAGTGCCTGGGCAATTCGGTCGACAAGTATCAGATACGCCTGACGGCATTGGCCAAGAGCGAGAAAAGCAAGAAGAACGAGACGAACGACACCGAGGGGGCGAAGTGATGGAATCGATAAGGGATTGGGCGAGCGAACATCGCCGCCAGCTCATGGTCATATTCGTTGTGCTGGCGGTCGTTGTGCTGCTTATTGGCTTGGGCCTGTCGTGGTTCGTGCACAATAAGAGCTTATCGACTGTCGGCATGCTGCAAACGCCCTCGGACATTAAGTTGATGGGACCCAACGCGACCGAGATGACACAAATCGATTTGTCGTATGACCCCGAGACGGACGTAAAGTCGGAGAACGGCAAAAAAGTCGTTCGCCTCACGCGCCCCTTTTGCGTAAAAACCGACCAGAAGGACACGTCCTACAATCTTCTGCTCGCGCGGACGACGAACATTTCGGGGCTCGAGATTCATCTGTACGAGGCAACGGACGTGACAAACGGATCGACGGAGGACGCCACGGCAGACGTTAAGGGCGCCACGGGGGTCAATAGCCATTATGCCTGGAATAAGAGCGGGAACGATTTGATCCCAGATGGTCGCTACATCAACAAGCTTCCTAAATCTATGCTTGCAGATCCAGATCATGATTCTCAGACATTTGAAAAGGCGCTCGGTGAGGATAAGCTGCAGCGCAACGCTTCCCCCGTGTATTGGAAGGCAAACGGGCCGTTTTCATCTGGAACCAACGGCATCGATAACTACATCATTGAGCTGAGCTGGCCCGAGGACCAAAGCGAGACTGATATCATCTATTTGATTGCCAATTCGGGTGGCGTCACCTCATCAACCAAATCGAGTGAGGGGGCCACGCGATGAAGCGAAACGACAGTCAGAGCCGCAAAACCGCCGTGCTCTCCATGTTGGCGATTGCCCTTTCGGCGGTAGCGCTGGTCACGGGCGTGTACCTTACGGCGACCGCATTTACCGCTAACAGCTTTTTAAAGGCGGTCGCGGCGAGCAACCAAGCCGAAAACTTGTTTGCGTCCAACATCCTTGCCGGGCACACGACAGAGCCTACCGCCGACAAGCTCGACTCGTCGCGTAAGTCGCTTACGTTCAGCGACACAGGAGAATGGGCGAGCTTTACCGTCGAGGTTTACAACTTCCAGCAGAGTAACCGGTCTGTCTACAACACCAAAGATGTGACATATAGCTTTAGTATTGAGGCATCCGGTGTCGATTCGTGGAAGGTCGGGAATGTTTCTGTTGACGGAACAACTTATGGGGCTGAATCTCGAACGCTAAACGGCACGGGCCCCCAATCTCACTCATACACGATTTCATTCCCCAAGAGCGACGTGGGAAAAGCCAACTTTGTGATTAAAGCCGTAGCCCAGCAGCCGACGGGTACTAACTTGTGGGGCCTGGCACGCAAAGTCGTCACGGGCAAGGAAAGCACGGTTAAAACCAACGACGTCAGCGGCTATGTCCAGACGTCGTCGGGCACTGCAGCTGGTGAGAACGCGAGCGTCGAAGACCTGGATGCCTATAACTATGTGATCACTGTTACGGGGCAGGACTCCGACGTGACGCTTACGTGGAATAACAGCAACGTCGAGCTTGAGCCATATTTCGGTGAAAACAACAACAACGTTGAGCCCGGGGATAATTCAGTGACGTTCCACATGGAGCCAGGGTCCAAGGTCGTGACGTTCTACCGAAAGGGCGCTGCGGTTCCAAAGACCGTGGGCGATCTTGGAATTAGCGTTAAGTAGCTTTGATCCCCTTTGCATGGGTTTGATATAGAACGAGGTATGAGATGAGAAGGATAGGTAAGCGCTTAATCGTCACATGCGTTTCCCTCTCAATGATATTGCAGTCGCTTGCCCCCGCGACCAACGCGCTGGCGGCAACGATCAATGCTGCCGCCGAAGCTGGTGCCTATAGCACTACGGATGATGCTGCAATGGAAGCCGACGGCGATACCTCGGGCGAGACGGGTGCGGCAAAGGATGACGCTGCGACCACCGCCCCCGATGCGGGCGAAAATGCGGGCGAGGACACTTCGTGTGCCGATCAAGTGACGGGCGGTGCGGAAGGGTCCCAGGAGGACGCCGCGGCTGCTGAGGGTGCCGCTGCCGACGAGAGCGAAGCCGAAGCGCAGACCCAGGGTGAGTACGACTACAACACGCTAGATAAACTTACGGGCGAGGATGGGCTTAAGGGCACCGTTGAAAAAAATGATACCGAGATAACAGCACTGAGCACGAGCGATCCTGCGTGGGATCTCAAGGTGCTGTCGAAGGCCGCTCCCGTGCTCTACAAGAACGCAAATATCGTTGCGTCTTACACAGGCACTGCTATTGACCTGTCTGCCGGTTTTAACGGCTTGGGTGGCTCTAATGAGAATGACGCGTTTGCTGGAACGATTACGGCGAGCGGTGGTACCGCAGTGCGAATCAAAGTCAAGCGACCGCTGTTTAACGGACTTAAGGTTAAGGGTGAGCGAAAGTACCTGATTGAATGGGCAGCTGAAGGCTCGCAGGACGCCGTGCTTGCGAATCACGCGTATGGGTCCGAGGGTGCTATCTCCGATGTGACGGTATATGGCGTGAGCAGCAGCACCGAGAAACTCACTGCTCCGATTATCGCGACGCTTCAGGGCAACCTTACCGCCAAGGTTGCGCTCGACAAGGGCACGATAACGTCAGTGAGCATCGCCTCTTCGACCAACAGCATTGGCATTGTGGCGGGAACTGTCGAAAGTGGCACGCTGACTATCGGCGGGCTTGATATGTCTGACAAGACCACGGTAACGGTTGATGCCTCGGGCAACGCTAGCCCGGACCAGATAAACGGCAACGCCGGCATGCTGGTTGGTCGCGTTGCGGATGGCGCTGGCTTGACAATCGATGCAGCGATTAAGGCGCCGTCGGGGGATATTAAAAGCACGGCAGGCAAAGACAACGCGTCCGCAGGCGCTGTTGTCGGCAAGCTTGGAACCGGTGACGGGGGAAACGCGACCCCGCTCGTAGTTAATAAATCGATAGACGTGAGTGCCCTTACGGTGACCGGAGCAATAGCCGGTGGTTTTGTTGGTCGTGCGGGCAACGTTTCGCTTACGTTTGGCGAAAGCGGCTCGATTACGCCGGCAAAGAAGATGGAGGCTACGGTAGCAAGTGGTGGCTTGCTTGGCCGCGCGACCCTAGCTGCAGATCTTGAGATCACGCCGACAAAGCTGATAATGCCGAATGGCGGGATTGAGGTTTCGGGAATAAATGCCGGAGGCTTATTTGGCGTTCTCATCTCTAATGACGGAAGCCTTGTGGTTCGTGGTGCATCAATAGAATCTCCTCTTAAGTTGAAGGTGACGGCGAAAAATGTGGCGTCCGTCTCAAACTCAAAGGGCGTGGGCGGCGTTATTGGTATGCTGGACCAGGCGAAAAAGGTCGCTAAAGTCGATTTGAGAAATATAGACGTTGACCTGACAAGTGACGGAAGCTCATACGTCGGTGGTATGGTCGGCAACTGTTGGGGGTCATCTACCTTAAAGATCAGCTCGTCTGTCGTAAATAGCGATGGCGTATCGGTGACGGCGGCTGTTTCAAACTGTACGTCTTTTGGCGGCGTGGCCGGCATAACGCGTGCAAACCCAAACAATTCCGTTACGGTTCTTGTTAGGAATCTGACGGTGGCGACGGCAGGGGACAAGCCTATCACTAGCGGCGGCGGTGTCGTGGGCAGCGCAAATTGTAAAACCCTTATCCGGCTGAGCGGCAGGACCGATTTGAGCAAGGCCTGCTACGATGAATCGGGTAGCTTGGGCCAAATTACCAGCTTGAATACATCGAAGGACTTTGGAGGGCCACTGGTCTTCGCGACTGGTGGAGGCAACGATGCGGACTGGATGCTCATTCGTGGTAAGAATAAAACGGGCAAACATCCGGAGCTCGATGACATTGGCGGCTATGGCGAGGTTATTCGCCTGGACGGAGAGAAACTCAAGAGTGATTTCTTGACCGTTAACGAGTCGACGGGAACGTTGACGATCAAGGGCTCTGACAAAAGCGCGACGACCATTTCGAGCGTTGAGGACTTTGCGCGTCTGGCAATTACCTGGGAGACAAACGGTTTCTTCAAGGGTGTCTCTGATGACAACTGGTCAAGCATGGAGATAACTCTTGACAGCGATATTGATCTCACGGGAACAGGTATTTACGGCCTCACGTGTGAGGGCGCCTACGACGATAAAACTACTACCAATTCCATCAACGGCAACAACCATAAGCTGACGCTCTCTATCGGAGAAGCATACGGAACATGGGACGGCACAAATAAAGTTCGCAAAGATGATGCGGGCAACGGCCGCATTTATCGTCATAAGCAGCTTGGTCTTTTCGCTGCCGGTAATGGCAGCGCCAAGAATTTGACCATCGACGGCACTATCAATGTGGATACAAAAGTCGGTGATATAGCGGTGGGCGCTTTTGCCGCCACTTGCACGTCTGGTCGCGATCTTTCGTTCGATAACGTTGTCTGCAAGACGACGATGAATATCACAGCGAACAACAAGATGTTCGTCGGTGGATTCATTGGAAAGACGTCAACGAACAATCGGTTGACGTTTACCGGCGCCGGCTCGTTCGCGGGCAATATCAACATGTCGAATGTTGCCAAAACCGAGACTTATATTGGTGGCGTCATCGGTTATATCGATGGCGGCAGCAAGCCGACAATCGCCGTGGACGATATGAAGCTCTCGGGCTCCATTACGGCTCAAACAAACAACGCCAGGCTGTGCGCCGGTGGCCTGATTGGTTTTATCGACCAGGCAAAGAACGATGACGGCAAAACGAAGACGGTCACGATTTCCGGGCTCGATCTGGGTGGCCTCAAGCTCAATTTTTCGGCAGCGGGTGACGCGTCGGCCGCGGGTGGATATCTGGGCTCGACATGGGCGCAAACAAACGTGACGATCAAGAGCGCGGACTCGGCATACGCGATAAGGGCGTCTGAGGAAGCATCGCTCAAAACGGGCTCCGCAAGATATGTTGGCGGCTTGGTTTATCACGCCGGTGGCGTCTGGACGGTTGGTTCCAAGGCCATCAACTTCAACAAAGTCGGCATCGAATCCAAGGTGACTGAACTTGGCCTGCTGGTTTGTCGTGGCGGCAGGGGCAAAGAGGCCGGAATCTCCAATGAGGAGATGGGCGGCATATATCTCAACGTCACGAAGTGCTGGGATGACGCTGTTAGCTTTAACGGGATCAACCTGACGGGCACCGAGCCTACGACCATGGACGAATGGGTAGCGGATACTCGCGGCTATAGCGACGATAATGCCGGCGATATTTTTGCCAGCGGCAAGAACGGCGTGGTCTCGCTGACGACCGCGAGCGGCGCTGTCGTGATGAACGACGGCGGCACGCGCAATACGTACGCGAACCAGACCGATTGGGGCAAGAAGCACCAGGAGAATGGCAACACCCGCTATTACTACAATTTAAATCAGGTGGCAGGCGACGTAGCCAAGCAGTCCAACAACACGGTAGACACCCCGGAGGAGCTGCTGCTCTGGAGCGTACGCCACTACGCCGATAGCTCGTTGCAGGCTGAGTTCAAAAAGGGCGATGCCGCGGCGGAAACGATAACGGGTGCGCTCAACATGAAGGGCTACAGCTACTATCCCGTTGATATCGCAAACTGCTCGGTCAGCATTAGCGATGCGACCATTACGTTTTGGAACAAGCAGATCGAGACGCTTGAGTCCGGCGCTACGAAGAATAAGCTCACGAGCGAGTCGGGTCAGCATCAGGCGATGCACTGTGGCCTAATTCGAAATTATTCGAGCTCGGGCAACCAGGGTGGACAGACGCTCTCGGTAAAGAAGCTGGCCCTTTCTGGCACGGTGGGGCCGATGGACACCAACGGTGGCTCGGGCGCACTGATCTGTGGAACCACAAGGGGAGAAGCTGCTGCAACGACGACGGTGTCGCTGGAGGGAATAACGCTCGACGGCCTTGCGGTGACCAATTTTGCAACCAATAACGATAAGAGTTTGCCGCTACTGGTCAACGCCGGCGGCAGTCACCTGAGCCTGTCCGTCAACGATCTGTCGTGCAAGGGCTACACGGGCGGAGAGAAGAACGCCGTCGCGTCGAGCCTCATGGGCAACATGGGCGGCGAGGACAAGACGGGTATCAACCTGAGCTTCTCGAATATCTCGATTCCTTCTTATACAGGTGAGCGCATCTTTTCGTCGGCTTTGCTCATGATGAGCTTTGGCTATAAGACGGACGGATCGGGCTCGGCGTCGTACAACTTTACCGCCGAGGATACTAAGGTCACGTACGGTCAAGAGATCGACGGCACAAAGGAATACGGAAATAACGACGGCGACACGCAGTATTGGTATTTCGATGCCGAGCATATTGATGACAATCTGGTAAAGGATGGCAAGCGCACCACGGCAAGCAAGGACAAGAACGCGCCGAAATTTGGTAACCAGGGAAATCTCTATCTAAAGTATGTCGCGAACGGGCACGACGATAGTAATCCGTGGCGTCATGAGGTCGCGGTCAACCATAGCGCCGCTAAGCTCATCAAGGGCTGCGGCACCTATACCGATCCCTATGTGATTTCGTCGGCGAAAAACCTCCGCGATGCTGCAAATATCATCCAGGGTGCCAACGCCAGCGGATCCGAGGTGAACATCACCATCGACCAAAATGCTGCCTGCTCCGACGAGAGCGGACACGGCAAGTTTGTCAGTAACGGCAGCACTTGGGTGTACGGCGATAGGTCATATACAACCGAGACGGTAAGCCGCTATCTCAGAAGCGCCTATTACGTTATCGATAAAGACATTACTGTTAGCACTAAGGACTTTAGCGGGCTGGGCCAAACGCCCGAGCGCGCGTTCCGCGGCGTGATTGTCGGCAAGAATTCTGCGACGCTAACTATTAAGAATGACAAGGACAGCAAACAGCAATTCAAGGGTTTAATTCCCTATAGCTACGGCAGCGTTGTCAAGGATCTTAAGATTCGCTATGTGGGCGATGCACTTCCGATTGTATATACCGCGCCGAAGGACCAGACTCCGCAGACGTTCTTTGGTGGTGTAATGGGCTGCGTGCTTGGTGGCGACAACATTGTTGATGGCGTGACGGTATCGGCAGCCGATGAGTTCTCTGTTGCCATCGCAAACAAGAACACTACTGATGAAAACAAAAACACGCCCATCGGCGGTTACGTTGGCGTCGTTGCAGGCGGTGGTGTGATCTTCCGCAACACGAGTGAGGATTCCTGGCATAAGGCGGGGGAGTCGCTGTACGACAACGCCTTCTTGGGCCGCATGCTCAACGGCTACGCTTTCTCTGAAGGGTGCAAGGTCGTAAACGGCGAGCGCAACTACAGGATTAACGAGATTAACAGGCCGAGTGGCGATAAGCCTATTTCGACCAACAGCCTAGTTGGCGCAAACGACCAAAAAGACACTCCGTATGGCGTCTCGGTTTCGTCTAATGAAGGACTTTTGGTCCTGTCGGGCATCATCAACAGCGGTGCCGCAGCTGGCTACGGAACCAGGGCATACGATGGGACATCGGATGTCCAAGAAGGCCTAAAGTTGGGTAACGCACTGTATGGTAAGGTGCGAAACGCCAAGTATGACCATGTTGGCGAGAGGCTGGACGTGACCAGCCCCGAGTGGCTCGCCGCTAAACGGGATGACCAATCGGCACCGAGCGCTGACAACACGGCTTATCTGGTGACAACATATGCCAACGCCAACACGGGCAATATCTGCGCTGAAAAGACGGCATATGTCGAGTTCAACCTCAATGGAGCCAGCTTTGATATGACCAATTACAGCACGGGTTATCTGGGGCTCTCCGCGCGTTATGTGAGTAGCGCAGGCATCGACAGAAGCGGTAAGAGTCAACCGACGCGCGTGATTCCTTCCGTTGCGGCGGTTAAGGGTTCCGACGATGTCTCGAAGAGCGCTACGCTCAAGGTCAAGCTCGATGTTAAGGAATACAAAACCGACGATTATCATCTCCTGGGCGTAGGCGGACTCTTTGGCATCGCCAATTTCCGCACCCCCGGAAAGACGGCGGACGGTCAATCCTTTAATCCCGATACATACTCGATCATCAGCAATTTGACGATTGGGGAGTCGAACATCTCCCTCTCGTACGTTGACGCGGCCGGCACGAGCACCGTTCCTGACCTTAGTATCGTTGGCGTCGGAGGCGTTGCGGGCGTGCTTGCTCCCAGCGATTCAAAATACATGGGAGGTCAGGTCACTAACTTCACTACCAGTGGACTCACGATCAATAGTCCGTCTTCCGCGGGATCTCTATTCGGTTATGCCGGTGCCGCGAATCTCAGCACCGATGGCCAGTACCTTGCGAAGGCAGGGGATGAGCTGAAGAACATGACAATGCGTCTCGTCAACTGCGGTTTCTCAAACCTGAATATCACGGCCGATCGCGATGCCGGCGGCTTCTTCGGTTACCTGGTGACCAAGGGCGGCAGCAACAATAGTGGTGTATGGAATATCCAAGAAACAACGTATGGTGGCAATTCGAGCATTGTTTCGACTAAAAACTTCCTAAACGGGTCAAATGCCGTCGGAGTCGGTGGGTTTGTCGGTCATGTCAAAAACGGCTTTAACGTAAATTTAAATTCATGGGGCGGCAGTAGTTCTACGGTTGTCAAAGGGTTGACGTTGGATAACGACCGTAATGCATACGATGCGGCTGGAACGGGCGGCTTGATTGGAATATATGAAGCAGTCGATGGGTGCACTTGTGTCGTTAGCGGTGTTCAGGTTATCTCGGCTGAAGGCGCGAAAACAGTTATAAAGGGATGCAAGTTTGTTGGCGGAATTATAGGACTTGTTAGCAAGGGAAGGTCGCATGTAATCACGGTTGACAATGTCAGCATTGATGCCGTCGAGATGCCAAAAAGCAATACATCGATTCC
>ERZ1032461.551-NODE-551-length-10030-cov-7.422055_pt1 | contig 10030 bp, 25 predicted proteins | sample MGYA00517098_ERZ1032461 | MGnify/ENA primary metagenome ERZ1032461 (study PRJEB33719, sample SAMN04261332) | wastewater metagenome | biome: periurban shantytown; feature: human; material: feces | host: Homo sapiens | place: Peru: Lima | collected 2013-01-26 ...
GCGGTGGTGGGATCTTCCCCTGACAAGTAGGAGGGGATATCTCTGGGAATGCAGGTCCCTTCATCAACACCTCATACTAGCATTTTAGCACATTTCGACACGATAAAAAGTAACCTCTCCCGCAGAGGCTATTTTACCGCCGGTGAATATCCAATGAACACATGGATAGTATCACATTTCGGCGTCACAGATTTTCTGAAGCTCTGTGATACACTCTCCGCTCGCCCTTTTGAGGTAGCCAGTGGCGTAGTACTTTCTCCCGCTTAGTTCCTCCCACGGCACGTGGTAAAGGTAGTGCTCTTGCACAGCCATTTTCCCGGGACTTTCTGGGATTCGTTCAAGGATTCTATACGCCACTTCCCGATGCTTCATGATACGCTCGAGCTGCTTTCCAATGGTTGCATCCAGTCCCGCGACCTGTTCTTCAATGTTCACTACCACTTCTGACAAGTCAGACTGTCGCCCTCCGCACACTTTCTCCGTCTCAATTTGTATCGCTTTCACCCCAGCAATATCTTCTATTACCATATCGCGTTGCTGGCGAAGCGAGTCTAGGCAAGAAATTTCGTTATACACCTGGTGCAACAATTCCCGCACATTCATACTTCGCCCCCATACAGATGATCGAGTACGCGGTCGGCCTTCACCTTGTCTACCATCCAGCGATTCCCAATCTTGCGGCACAGCTTATGCGAAGTCGCAAAGAAGAGGGCCGTGCTCGGGCCAAATGAAGTATATGCGCAGAACTCTTTCATAGTAAGCAGCCTTTTGTCTTTGATATCGATTTTAACCTTCATCCTTATCTCCTCCATTTTCTTCCTGGTCCATATCTTCAAACAGGCTTGTCTGCCCTCTATACTTCGCCACGTATTTCCTCGCCTCCTCTCGAATGTCAAGGGCTGCCTTGTCCGGCGCGCCCTTTTCTCCAAACTGGAAATGCAGCTTGATGTCTGTATCGTAATCCGTCCCGATAATGCTATGGTGTCCCCATACATCATAGCTAAACGGTGTCTCCTCATCGTCACTGTATTCGTAATGGATCTTCGCAAATTCCATTTTGTGATCCTGCGTGAATCCGCTAAGGTTGGCATCCTCCACGCCAAGCTGGGTCGCGAGCGCCATTTTGATATCCAGGGCCAGATTGTCCCATGCATCGTTGAATTCGGGTGCCGGTTCATCTTTCGACTGGATAGTCTTGAGATCTTTCCCATCCAGATACGCAACCATTTTTGTTTTTCCAGTTCTCACTGTACTAATAACCACTCCGGAATCCTCCATTCATCCATAACGGGTGTCAGTCTGATGTAAACCCCCGCAATCAATCCACTTTCATCGGTATAAACTTTTCGGCAGTGAACATCTACCACCTGTGAATCATCGTCATAAGCCACGCCATTCAGCCCGTCTAAGACGGCCTTCTGTATGTTGTCTATGTCTGGTTTGCCGGGCGAAACATTCCCGCAAACGGCATCCGTCTTCTTTCCAATCGTCCAAGACTTCGGGACGGGGAAGGCCGCAATGATCTCCACCACTACGCGCCCTACTACTTTCACCCCACCGAACTTGTAAAACCGGCTCGCGATAAACCTCTCGTAGTCCCGTGTCTTGCTGGGTGTGTAGGCCGTCCCGCTCTTTCGGGAAAAGCGAGGCCGCCCTTTCCCTTGCGGCTTTCCTGGAACCATGAAACAAAATCCGTTCATTTCCATTTCCTCCAGAAAAGCACTACCCAGATAGTGATGACGAACGCCGCCATCGTAATTATGCTCCCTACACCAAGCCCGATGCAGAAGTAAATGCCATTGTTCATTGGCTGCCTCCTTTGTTTCTGGTAACGGACTTGTAACGATTGCCCGTCCGCTCATCCAGAATTTCAATATCTGAAATCAGCTTGTATCCTGCCCGCTTGACCAGCAGCCTCACAATGCCCATTACCCGGATAGGCATCATGGCGCGGGCTTCCTCTCTTGCTCGTCTCTCCTCCTTTCTCCACTTCCCCCATACTTCATTGAATACGGGATCTCCCTGGCAATATGCCGAACGCTTCATTCCATCTTTTGCCATGCTCTTCCCTCCCTATCCACTCGTGCCACCACGCGCTGCAAGTCCTCGTTTAAAGCTTTGACCCTCAGATCCATACAGAACAGGTCAAACCTCATCTTCTCGATTTCATACTGCACATACACCAGCAGCCCCACCACTACAAGCATAGCCAGATAAATAACCACTTCTGAAAATTCGCTCATCCTACCTCCTAAAACGGGATATCCTCATCTTTCCCATCGCCCGATCCCTGCGGCGCAGCCTGCCCAAACTGTCCCCAGTCGGGGCTATTCCCATGGGGTGCTGCTCCCTGCTGCGGGTATCCATTCCCCTGCGGCTGGTACGGGCTCACCTGGCTAAGCTGTCCTTGCTGGCACGGCTGTCCATAATTATTGCCCTGCGGTGGCTGGCTGTAGCTATTCTGCGGTGGCTGGTTGTAGCTATTCTGCTGCCCATTTCCCCATCCCCACTGCTGGCCGCCCTGCTGTGCCTGCTGATTCTGCGCGTGCGTAGGAAGCGGCAGAGCGATGATGCTCGCAATGATTTCCGTCACCCATCTTTTCTGCCCCTGCTGGTCATCATACGACCGGGTTGACTGCCGTCCATGGACAAGCACGCGCTTCCCCTTCTGGAGATACTGCGATACGGCGCTTGCCAGATCTCCCCATGCCACTACGTTCACGTAGTCAGTAAGCTGCTTCTTTTCCCCCTGCGGTGTCACATAGTCTCGATTCGTCGCGATGGAAAAAGAGGCCACCGCTTTCCCAGTCTTCGTATTTCTAATCACTGGATCTTTTGTCAGGTTTCCAATAAATTCGCAATCATTCATTTTCTTCTCCTCCTATTCCTGCCCAAGGCCTGCATGCTCGACAACATCCTCCATACGGACAAACAGCACTCCAGTCCTCAAGGTAACACGGCCCAATTCTTCCGGATCGGCCAGCAGACCGTACAGGGCGTCGAGGATGCAGCCCAGATTCTCTTCTTCGTATTCATGCTCTGCCGCTGTCAGCTTGACGGGCTTCACACGGTCCGAGTCAGACAAGTCCGCAAACAGGAAATACTTCCCGTTCAGGTCTTTGTCAATGTAAATTTCCTTTGGATCTCTTACAATGGATCCATCCTCAGTCTGAATGACGATCATTTCATTATTCCTCCTATCAATCCGCGGCCTTCCGCAGACTGTCTCCATACGTCCCCAGAATCTTGCTCGTACTCCGGAGCCGGTCGTACACCCTTTGGACGTACCGCTCTTTAATTTCATTCGGCAGCATGTTTGTCGTGATGATCACGGGCTTCATGTTGTTGTACCGATTCGTAATAATGGCATCCACTTTGTTCAGCACCCAGTCCCTGGGATATTCCGCGCCGAAATCATCCAGTATCAAGATAGTGACATTCTTGATGCGCTCTTCGAACTTCCGAAGCTCGGAATTGTCTCGGTTGCGGCTCATGGAAATCATTGTGTCGAGCAACTCCGGCATCGAGATGAAATACACTCCAAGCCCCTGCCGCAAAGCCTCACAGGCAATGCACACCGCAAGCGTCGTTTTCATTCGGCCAACCTCTCCAAAGAAGAGGAGGCCTTTCCCGGCTGCTGCATTCGCCTTGATATGCGAGGCATATTGATACGCCTCCATTGCCATGGGCCGCACATCCTCCGGGCATCCACCCTTGGAAAGCGCCTCGAAGCTGCATCCGTAGTACCGTTTAGGGATCCCCGCCTTCTGCATCGCTTCCAGCAGATTGCCCTGCTGCTGTGGCTCGGTCGCCCCTGATAACTGGGCACTCATGGCAACAAAATCCGAAATTACTTTCTGCGCTGCTGCGTCCACCTTACCAGCCCCCTTTCTCCACGGCCTGCTTCATCTGCTCTCGCCGGTCGTTCTGGGCGGGTGGCTGCCGCTCCCCTTTCAACGAGAAGAATCCTTTCCAGTCGTTGAAAGTAGACTGATCCACCACCTCGACCATCGCCTCTTCATTGGCTCCGCAAAGTTTCTGAAGCTTGGAAATACCAAGCCGCAACGCCTTCTCAGAAACAGGGGCTTTAAGGGCTTCCTTTCGCATGACGGCCCATGCCTTGAGAGACGCCTTGAGGGCATCCCCAAAAGGCAAGCCGTCAATGGCATCCACCACAGAAAACCGTCTCTTTCGACTCTTTTTCTCTATGTCTTTATCTATACTCTTATCTCTAGTATCTAATCTCTTATCTCTATTCTCTGTCGTTACTTTGAGCGTTACATTTTCGTTACATTGTAACAGTGGTTGACTCTCTTGCATCCGTTTCAATGCACGGTGTTTCCTAACTCTTTGGGCTACTGCCGATTCGCTTCCCACCATGTCCCTAACGCCGGGAATGATAAACGCCCCGTTATGAATCTCTTCTACGAGCCCGATTTGCTTGAATACCTGCATCGCTACAACGACCGAATCTGGAGTGCTATGCACAATCTCGGCTAACTTCTGCATATCGTATGAAAGTCGTACGTCCGGCCCGATTCGCCGTTCTACGATGCCGTCATTGTTGGCAAACCGCAGGCACAAGCGAAGGTAAATGTAGATGTATTCAGCCCCGTTCGGCATGTCATGAATAAAATCCATCTGCTCGCTATCGAAGAAATCTTCCTTGAGCTTGATCCAAAAATACCTTTTCTCCATGTCCTCACCCCCTTTCGTGCGCGTAAATCTTCGCCAGCTGCTTGCTGTGCTTTTGGGCGAACCCCTTCACCTCCGGCAACTGCATCATGGCCAGGAAATCCTGCTGCCAATAGTGCTTGTCTAACCCATGGGCGCAAAGTTGGTGATGCTCATGGCACAGGGCGATAAGATTCTCCAGCCGGTCCTCCCCACCCTCGGATCTAAAAATGATGTGGTGATGTTCCACGGCAGGATTGCCGCAGATAACGCACCCCTCATCTCTTTCATCCACCAGCATGCAAAGCTTTCTGTAGGCCTTGTCACTCAATCGAAACGGTTTATGCCTTCTCACTTCTCCCATTCGCTCATCATCCTCGCTTTCTCGCCGGGTGTCAGTGCATCTATACCAAGGTTCTCGGCTTCGGAAATCAGCTCGTCAATCAGACGCCCCATCTGCCGTGTGTCATAAGTCGACGAGCCCTGGAACAGGCGGAAGTCCGTATAGGGCTCATACCCACTATTCAAAGGGATGGCGAGCCACCCTTCCCCATTGCGCTCCCACCGTTCTTTCAGCTCTCCTGCTCTTCCTCTGGGGACGCGGGCGGGGATCCACATCGTATCGTCCGCCGCCCTCTGAATGGCGGTGCGGTAGACGTCCACACTCCGCATCCCATTTCCGATTTTTGCAGCCACCTTCCCACAAAGCACCCAGTAATAAGCATTCGCGGACAGGCTGCGCTGCTTTCGCTTCGCCTTGATCGTGATTTCCATGGGCTTCTTGATGTCCGGCATGTCTGCCAGGCATCGCTTATCAACCGTGATGAGGAGATAGGCGTCCCGCGTGTCCTTAAACCGATAATCGAACCCTTTTATGATGGCTTTCATTTCGCATTCCGCCGAAAATAACTGACACAGCTATCAAAATTGCTAGACAGGTTTTCAAGCCTGTCTGGCGGTATCTCTGCGAATGACGTGTGGTAAGCATACAAGGCAAACTCTTCCGGATCGATCCCCATTTTTGAAAGCCGCCCACGGAGATTAGTGCCCAATCTGGCTAAGTCGGTGGAGGGTGTAGCCCTGCCTGCCTTTGGTGGCACGGGTGGTGCTGCCTGCTGCGTTTCCGCGTTTCCAATCTGGAAACGAATCTGCCCGTTCTTGTCGACAATCACAAGCCGTGTAAACTTGTGCTTCTTCCGGTCGTATTCCACATCTGCCACCGTGAACAGCACAGACGACTTCACCTTGCCATTCATCACTTCGTACGGTTCAAGCTGGATGAAAACGGTCGGTGCGTCATATAACTCGCGCCCAATGCCCCAGTTAAAACCAGCCCTTTTAAACGAATCAGAAGCCTCGCCTTTTCGAGAATCGCGATTAGACGGTACGCCCACATCCTGCTTGGCCACCCATTCCTTCTTGTCGTCGTCCCAGATAGAAATGGTGCAAAACATAGCGCCGTTAATGACTTCGTGGCTGCGCCGCCAGTTCATCGGGCCGAATACTTCATCAAGGATCCGCATGTCAGTACGGGCGGACTTGTACAAGAGCAGCATGGCGGACGTTCCGTTTTGGTTATTAAATACACTTTGCACCCGGGCTTCGATATCGGACGCCTTCAAAAGTGGGATCTCTTTCATCCTTCACACTCCCTTTCTAATCTACAGAAAACTTCTTCCGAGGCTTCTCCTCGATGGTGATTGTGGGATAGGCTGCTCTATGAGAAAGGTCGCTCTCCAGCCACTGGAGGTATCCCCTTACATCCTTTTCGTAGGCTTTTGCCGCCGTAAAGTGGATGGTGATATCCAGATAAGTATCCGGCAGATCTGCGTCAGAAGGCGGCTCTTCTCTCGCCGCAGAAACGCGTGTGGCGCTCTCTGTGGCGTTTGCTGGCTCCTCATGGATGATTTCACCTTCGTTCAGCTCGGACGCCTCCTGTGGCTCATCAGGGGCATTGGCTGGGATTTCTACAGGCTTAGAGCGAGCTGCATGCTCCACTGCGCAACGGGCTCTCCCCGCTGCATCCGCCTTCGCCTTGATCTCCTCCATGGTGACGTCTTCCAGTGGACTCGCACCGATACACCCGTATTCCTCAATGTCCGGGAAAACCTCTTCCCACGCAAGCGGGGTCTCCAGCTTGTACTTCTGATTCGCCAGCTCAACGCTTGCCTTGGAGTACTCGATTTTTGTTGCTCGGAGCTGCTCTGCCGCCTCGATTGCTTTTTGCTGTGCAACCTGCCCACGGATCATTTCATCAATGGCATTGCAGGTGTCGCTCCATTTGGCCGTCTTATTGAACCAACGCGCGTCCATGTCGAGCTGCCAATGCTCCATATCAAGCCCCATGGCGGACGCCTTCGCCTGATATTCACGGGTAATACTTTCCGTGAGTTTCTGCTTGCGCTCTTCTTCGTACTTCGAGAGCTGCATCGCGATGGGTTCTTCCACATCCTTTACCACGGCGATCAATTCATCACACTGGGCGGCGAATTGATCCGCAGGCACTTTCAGCCGGCGCTTCCCATCAGCCTTGAACTTTGTAATTGCCGTGCGGAAACGCACTACCTCGCGACGTACTTTCTCCATGTCCGGCAGATTTTCAGCAGTCACCACCAGTCCAACGTACTTTTCCGTGACTGCTTCGAGGTACGCTTTGACTTCTTCCTGATTCCAGTCAAAATTCAGCTCATCCTTCGTGATAACCGGCCTCACGGGAATGATTTCAGGCAACGTTCCCATCATGATCCCCCTTCTTTTCAAAACTCATTTTCTGCTGATACGCAACATTCTTGACCTGTCTTAATACATCTTTAGCCTCGTAAGTCATGGTATTCCACGGCAAGCTCATCAGCCTTTCGGCGGCTGCTTTCATGTTTTTTACCATCAGCTTTTCTGCTCGGGTAGCCCCACCCATGAAGCCATAGTGCTGCATCGTCATTGTCAGCATGAAATCCCACTTGTACGACGGAAGCAACGCAAACACGCACACAGAGTCTTTCGCGTGATTCAATGCCAGCCGAAGAAAATACGTCATGTGATACCGCCATGCGTCCACATTTTCGACAGGGTGTCTCAGGAGATTTCGCTGGAAATCGCGGTAAGAGTTGTAGCACACCTTTCCGCAGAACTGTGTATTGGGACGAGACGCGATAAACTCTTTGCCGCACATCTTGCAGGTACAGATAAAAATATCATCCCTCATCATCATCATCTCCTACCCAGTCATCCCACGCATCATCTGCGTGGTCCATCTCATACTCCTCGCGCTCTGCTCTGCGCTGGGCTGCCTCTTCATCGAAATACCCGATACCGAGCACCATGGGGTTTTCACCATTCCAATCCATCAGCGCACACCTCCAATGGCTTTCGCCAGCATGTCAGCGACGACGCTATCCCTCCCCTTGCTTGCCACATATACGGCATACAGGGAAGTAATCATGTGCTTGCGCTCTTCGCTGCTGCTGCAAGACTCAATAAAGGATTTGAGCATATCTGCTCCGAGCTGGTTCTGGTCATCATCCAAGATGGCACTGGTCAAGATTTCCCATACAATCAGGACGGCAGCACGCGAGCCTTTCACGCTCGAATACAGGCGCCCCTTTCCATCCACAACAACTGTGAGCATGTCTGAAATGATCTGCAATTTTTCCATGTTTTTCTCCTCCCAAACTCATGCCTTTGAATGGCCAATAATAAAATCCGCTGCTCCTTCTACATTCAAAAGATAGAAATGCCTGATGTGCGTTCCGCTTTCAAAGTTGTGCACCTTCACCCATGCCGCATCGTGATCATCATTGTCTTCAGAGCAGTATTCGATCCACACACGGCTGTGACCTTTGAACATACTCACTGAAAGCAGCACGGGGTAATCTCCCAAGAACCCCGCTACGTCGGCAATACCTGCGCATGCCTCAGTTTTTTTTGCAATGTTCTTGCAGAATTTCTCAAAATCTGCATTCAAGAACCTTTTCATTTTCTTAACCTCCAAGAATCAAACCAATACCGATCATCGAGTACACGCCAATGAGGACGATCGGCGTGTACAGGATGACTTTCAGCCATCCTGCGCCATTCCCATGCCTTCTTGGGGCGCCTTTTCTGATCGGCTGCTCTGCGTCTCGATCTCTCATCATGCGATGAACACTATCGACTTCTACATATTTCCGCCGCATTTCGCCTTCACCTCTCTTTGGAACTCTCGCGCGGCGTCTCCTCTTCCCGGAACCGTCTGGCAGCTTCGGCCCGGCTGTTTATGATGGAGATCATTTCATTAGTTGCCTTCTGACTTTGCGCTTTACTCATCGCCATGATCGGCTTCCTCCTTCTTATTTTTTGCTAACCATTCCTGAAACGCCTGAATGTTTTTCGGGTCCTGATAAAACCGAGCGCATTCCCGGGCCACTCTTGAGATGTACGGGCCTTCCGGATGTTCGCTGTCCAACATGTTTATCACCTCTTCTACCTAAGCGCCGAGAAGATCTGCCGCAGAATGTCCCAAAGCGCTATGGGCGGGGCGTCCATAGAGATGTTGGCCCATCTCTCACCCCATACAAATGTCGCCTTGACCATGCAGTCGCTGTTACCACGATCGAAGATTTCGAGTGAAATGAGCGGCACGCCGGCTTTCTGCAGCGCCTGACAGAGCAGGGCGACCGCATCTGCGCGTGCTTTCTTCTCTTTGGCGATTCTCTCGCTCCATTCTTCGTCTGTCATGGTTCCTCCTCCATCCTCTTTTCGATTTCCTGCAGGGCCCATGCGGCGCGCTTGGCGAGGCCTTTCATGAACCAGGTGTCTCTGGGATTACGGTACTCGTGGTCTTTTTCTTTAGCGTCGTCAACGTATTCATAGACACACGCCATGTCTTCCACCCCGAAGTAGCAATGGTCCTCGAGCGCGTGGCGAATGTGCCCCGCGATGTCGATGATCGCGACCTCCTGCCCGCTAATCTCCGAAGCTTCTTCTCCGTCCGCCTCGTCGAATTTCTTGCGAAGCTCGTTCAGCTTCGCGTCCATGACACGCAGCACCCCGGCTGTATCTTTCAATTTCATTGTTGGCTCTCCTTTCTGTCTATTATATTAGACTCCTAAAACAAAGAAATTTAGTTTACTAAGTCATCAGCTTTGCACTCCAAGACCTCTGCCAACTTCATCAGCGTTGCTACAGTAATATTCACGGTCTTTCCCGTCTCTATATAATTAAGTGTTTGCCTGGAGATTCCAGCTTTTTTAGACAGTTCCTCTTGCGTCATTCCTTTTCGCATACGTAGCGCCTTTACTTTTTCGTTCATCACTATATCGCCTCCTTTTCTGTTTGCTGTGTCTATTATATTAGACAATCGTTGATTTGTCAAATATAT
>ERZ1032461.555-NODE-555-length-9982-cov-4.599476_pt1 | contig 9982 bp, 6 predicted proteins | sample MGYA00517098_ERZ1032461 | MGnify/ENA primary metagenome ERZ1032461 (study PRJEB33719, sample SAMN04261332) | wastewater metagenome | biome: periurban shantytown; feature: human; material: feces | host: Homo sapiens | place: Peru: Lima | collected 2013-01-26 ...
CTGGCTGGACTAGGACATGTGTTCTATCGAGACACACTTTTTGTCCTATAAGCCTTTTTTGTAACCTGCGCACCTATGGCAACCATACCCACCGGATAATGAGCCACGAGGTGCCGCCCGGACAAAGAAGCCTAGAGTGCCGTCCATCCACGTGACCCTACGGCCAACTGCCCCCTGGCCCTCGGAAAGACTTATCTCCGGCCGGCTTGTCACAAGAGTTTGATCAAGCGCGTCATGGTGCCCTGAGCATCGGTACGGCGCCGTATCTCAACGCTATCCACCAGCAGGCGCATGAGCTTGATGCCGCGCCCGCGTTCCTCGCTCTCCTCGGGCTCTTCATCGGGCGAAATCTCAAACCCACACCCGCAATCGCAAACTTCGATCACCACGCGATCGCGATAGGCCCGCGCGTTGAGCACGCACCCCACCCCGCATGCATGGTCGTAGGCGTTGCCGAGGGCCTCGCTCGCAGCAAGTGCCAGATCGTAGCGCGCGTCCTGTGCCATAGGCAGGCTCTCAAGCAGCTCGACAACGCGATGACGATAGAAGCCGAGGTGCTCGATGCCCTCGGTAACAGAGATGCTCTTGCTCCAGCTCGGCAACTCGGTAGGTGAGAGCGCCGGGATGGGCGGCCGGTCGGCAGCGGTGACATGAAGCACGTCGATGAGGCGGGCAATCTGCAAAAAGCGCGCAACTGCCGGCGATGCGTTAACGAGCGAGAGCAAGCCGTCGCTTCGCATAAGGCGGCGAGCGCGGGTGAGCAGGAAGGCAAGGCCGGTGGAATCGATAAAACTCACGTGCTCGCAATTGACGATGATGCGCCGCGCACCGCCATCAATCAGGGCATCGACGTCGGCGCGCAACGAAGGCGTCGTCGAGATGTCGATATCGCCCGGCGGGGCGAGAACCGCTATGTCGTTCCACTCACGCATATGCACATGCTTCCCGCGTCGAAGCACTTCTAATCAGTGCGCCCCGCAGACGAGCCGCTCCCTCCGGCAACTGGATATGCGGCCTCATCGCGCGCCGCCTTCCGTTGTCGCATGCTGATAACCGGAGCGCTCGGGGCCCTGGAACTCAAGCGCCACGAGCGCGATGTCGTCTTCGAGCGATGAATCGGTAAAGGAATCGAGCTCGTCGAGGACGCGCTGGCACAGTCCGTCCGCGCCAAAGCGCGCGTTCGCAAGGATGATGTCGCGCAGGCGCCGCTCGCCGAAGAACTCGCCCGAGGCGCTCCGTGCCTCGATGGCGCCATCGGTATACATGAACAGCACATCGCCGCGGGCGAAGGCAAACGACCCGCTCTTGAATGCCATATCCTCGAATGCGCCGACCACGCCCGATTGCTCGCTCAGAAGCTCCACCTCACTCGGAGACGCCTCTCCCCCGGAGAGCGTCTCTCCATCTTCTGTTGGCGCAGCCCCCGCATCGCCGCCCACATGGGCGAGCATCGTGGGTGGGTGCCCCGCCGAGCAATACGTTGCCCTCCCGCGCCGTAAATCGAGCTTGGCCACGAACATGGTCGCAAACGTCTCGACTCGCGAGAAATTCATGAGCATCGCATTGAGCGAGCGGACCATGCGAACAGGGCTCAGCCCTTCCCATGCATAGGCGGAGAGCGCTGTCTTGACGAGCGCCGACATGGAGGCGGCCTCGATGCCCTTACCGGATACATCGCCCAGAATCATGACCGCCCGGTCGTCGGGAAGGCGAATAAGTGTGTAGAAATCTCCGCCCACAAGCGCCTGCTGCGTGGCGGATGAGTACAGGGAGTCGCTCACGATGCCCGGAACAGCCCCGAGGGAGCTCCTCATGCCTGCCTGCAGCGTCTGGGCGATCCTCCGGTCCTCCTTGCTCTGCGTGGCGTCGCGCAGCCGGAGCTCGAACTCATGCGCCAAGCGCACGAGATAATCGAATTCCATATCGTCGATGGGCTCCTGGGAGTCGTCGCGCAACAGCAGGAAGGTGCTAGGAGCGAACCCGGACGAACGCGGCGCAAGGGCAGAACCAGCCCCCTCCGCCGTCTGCGAACCCTCGTCCATGCTTTCCGAGGCACCCGTATCGCCCGCTTCCGCCGCGCGAGACGCTTCCGCTGCAGCGCGATCGGCATGCTCCCCCAAAGGATCAGCGCCCGCATCGACGCCGCCGAACGCCAAGTCTCCGCGCATCTCGAAGAACACGCCTTGGTCGGGCAGACCCTGCGAGCTCAGCCATGTCCCCATGCGAGACATGCGCTCGATACGCGTGATGCGCACGTATTCCAATTCGGTCCCGTCCGACCTAAACTCCCCCGCTGCATGCGCAAAGTAATCCCGCGGTTCCTGGTTCATGCGGGCGGCGGGCGCGGTCGTGGAGAAGAAGAGCTGGTCGATGTCACCGGGGAGCGCGACGCGGCTCCCGCCCTCGAAGTCGATCTCAAGCTGTCCCGTACGGGGATTGCTCACCACAGGGCACACGTGGCACGAGAGCACCCGACGCACCTCGGTGATCGTCTCGGCCCAGATGAGCCCGATGTCGCCCTCGGCACCATATACGACATCGCGCACATGGTTGAGCGAGCGGCTGAGCTCGGCGGTGCGCTGGGAGCGCATGCTCGTTGCCAAGCTTATGAGCTCGATTGACAGATAATCACAAACGACCTCGATAACGTTCACGTCATACGCACGCGATGCCGTGGGGCGTTTCCAGCCCAGCTCAATCACACCGAGAATCTGCGTACCGAAGAAAACCGGCACCGCGATGAGCGTCTTGAAGGGCGGCATATAGTGCGCACGGAGGTTTCTGCCGCACCGCGCATCCAGGTCGTAGAGCGAACCGGCGTTGGTGCCCGAGCCCTCGCCAGAGCGGATGATGGTGAGGCGGCAGCTCGAGCCCTTGCGCGTCACATAGGTGGGCACGCCCGCACCAAAGGGAATGAACTCCGGTACATAATCGAGCTCGAGGCTTCGCGAAATGCCCCGCAGCTTGAATCCTCCACCCTCTGCGAAGTAGATGGTCGAGCCATCGGCGTCGAGCGCATCCACGAGCTTGTTGAGCACCGTGTCTAGAAGCGATGGGAGATTCTCTGCACCCACGGTGGACATGATGACCGAGAGCGTCCCGGAAAGGCGCTTGTTCGTCGCCTGAAGCTCCGAGAGCACGCGGCGCATCTGGCGATCATGCGCATAGCGCTCTTCGAGACTGCGAAGCGTGAGAAGCACATGCCCTTTACCAGCAGTGCGCTTGAGCAGACGTTTGCGCAGGCGCTCGGGCGGTGTCACCTGCATCGCGCGCACGAGCACTGGAATGAACGAACCGTCCGCAAGCTTGAGCATGAGCGGGCAGTCCTTGCCATCGAGGGAAAACGGCAGCTTGTGATCGGCGGCGCGCTCGAACGATGAGCTGAAGAGGAGGTCTTTGACATCGGTTTCTATAAGCTGGCTGGCCTCTTCCCCCGTTAAAGCAACCAGACGGGAGTTGACCTGGTAGATGGTACCGTCGGTACTGCATGCGATGATGGCGTCGCTCGTAAGCTCGGCAAGCCGTGGGAGATCGGAAAGCTCATCTCGTCCCGTTGCATCCATCGCGCGTCCTCTCGTTCGTAGCGTCTTGACCTACTATACCCCGTTATCGAGTCTCCCCCGCCTTAGGGTTCTCGAGCTGAACCCGGGTGCACGCTTCGTTCATGGACGGACTGCGGGCGGGCATCCCGCTTTCGGGCGACATTAGGACACAAATCTCGTTGTCGGGCGACAATTCTCCGCTAGGAGGCGCAAACATGGCGATATGTCGCCCGAGAATGGTCCCTGCGTCCGGATCACGCCCGAGAACGACTCCAAGGTCGAAAGACGCCCGAAGATGGCGCAGCACCTGTGTCCGGATTGCGCCCTAGCACACACTGCGTGCATATCGCAGCACTCGCGCGGGGTGCACATCCGATGTCATAGACGCTTGAGACATGAAAAAGGGCCTCCGTGGAGGCCCTGAACACTCGATGGTGTCGGAGGCGGGACTTGAACCCGCATGATCGAAAAGTGATCACTAGCACCTCAAGCTAGCGCGTCTGCCAATTCCGCCACTCCGACAAGCAGCGAAGTAGATAATACCCCAGCCCCTCCGTAGAACGCAAGAAGAATTTTGAGAAATTTTTCTCGCGCGGGCGCGCCGCGTCCGCCGTCACGCAGAAGCAGCAGTTCGAAGTGCTATTCCGCGAGTTCAGCCGAAGCGAGATCGAGGCGCCCCTGGGTATCGATGGCCAGATGGGTCACGCGCTCCGAAGCCGCATACGACCGGGCATGGTACATGAGCGGCACCACCGGGCATTCGGATCCAATGATGCTGTCCGCCCCCTGCAAGAGCGAAACCCGCGTACCCTCATCGAGCTCAGCTCGAGCCTGCGCCAGCTGCTGGTCAACATGGGCGTTCTGGTAACGGGCATAATTCGTCGAACCAATGCAACCCGAGAAGAAGAGCGGGAAGAGCACGCAATCCAAGGCTGGCGCATCGGCCGTCCAGTCAACGCGAACGAGGTCGAAATCCCCATCCTCGATGCGCTGCTGAAGCGTCTCGGCATCGAGCGCCTCGGGACGGCACGTGATACCGAGGTCCGCCAAGTCGTCAGAGATCTTCTGCATGACCTCCGCATGCCCGCCATCGGTGTTATACGAGAGGCGCACCTCAATGCCACGATCGTCGTCATCATTGAGCGGATAGGAGCTTTCAAGCAGCTCCGCGGCGCTCGAGGGATCGAACGCAGCGTACGCCCACGACTCCTCGCGATAACCGAAGACCGTCGGTGGAACAGCGCCGTGCGCCGGCACCCGCGTCTCGCGGTAAAGCGTGTCGCACAGGTAATCGCGATCGATTGCCAGGGAGATGGCGCGCCGCACCACAGGGTCATCAAGCGGTGCCGCCGAACAGTTGCAAGCGAGCATGCTTGTCGTAAGCCCGGTTACACAGACAAAGCGTCCATCATCACCGAGCGTGCGGCCATCCTCTGAGCGCCCAAGACTCGATGCGGCGTCGCTCGCATCGCCTATAGGGCACGAGCTCACATCGATATCGCCCGTTTGGAACGAGCGGAACGACGATTCCGTATCCGGCTCGACATCAAAGAGCACGCGGTCGAGCGATGCAACCTCGCCATTATAGTCGTCATAGCGGGATAGCGAGAGCGTGCCCGAGCCGCTCTTCCACGTGTCTGCCATCATAAACGGACCGTTGCCGATGGGCCGCTGGGAGAAGGACGGTAGGTCGTCGTCAGCGGAAGGCGGAACGGGGCCAAGCACCGGATGCGCTAGCAGATAAGGCAGATCGGCATAGGGCGTGCTCAAGCGTATGCTAAGCGTTGCGCTATCCGGGCACGTGACGCCGGCGAACTCCGTCGCCGACCCAATGTGGAGAGCATCATAGCCATCAATGAGCGAAAGGAGGTAGGCATAGGGCGTGGTGCCAGCAAGCTGGCTTGGGGCGCTCGACGGACTCACGATTCGCTCCCATGCGCGCTTGAAATCCTCAGAGGTTACCCGCGAGCCATCGTGAAACGTGGCATCCCGCAGATAGAACGTGAACGTCTGGGCATCATCCGACACCTCATAGCGGTCCGCGGCAAGGCAAGAAAGCTCTCCGGTGGAAAAATCATACGAGGTGAGGCAGTCGAACAACTGCCACACGACGGTAAGAGAGCTCGTATCGGTCGCAAGAGCGGGGTCGATGCTTGCAGGTCGCGAGAACCCTATGGTCAGAGGCTGTTCGGCAACCGCCGCACTCCCCTGCTCGGCCTGACCTCCCGAAGTGCACGCGGAAAGAGCAGCGAGCGCACCCGCAGCCAGCGATCCGCCTAGAAAACGCCTGCGGCTTAGCGCTCCATGAGCCATTCGATCCATGCCAAACGCCCTTCATATCGCAATCATCTACCGCGACCAGCTTATCAAAATGGCCGCAACAACGTGAGCCGCCGCACAGAGCACCACCCACTCGACAAGAATGCCGCGTGCGCCATGCATACCAAGCCTGCTACCGCCGATCAAAGGAATCTAGACCCGCAGCGGAAACATCAAGGGCGGCCCCTTTGCTCGCGAGCGCTTCCGCAGGAACTCGGCTCTGCCGAGTTCCGAGGACTAGCGAGGGAGCAAAGGGGCCGCCCGTTAGGTGTGTCAACCTATCCTACAGGTCGATGTGGGTTTCCTTGATCGGGAACTTCTCCGCGAAGTGGCATGCGCACATATGACCAGGCGCGACCTCACGGAACTTAGGCTCCTCCTTGCCGCAGATCGGTGGCGCGAGCGGGCAGCGGGTGTGGAAACGGCAGCCGCTCGGAGGGTCGATCGGCGAGGGGGGATCGCCCGCAAGGATGATGCGGGAACGCGTCTTCTGCACGTCGGGATCGGGCACCGGAACTGCAGAGAGCAGCGACTGCGTGTACGGATGATGCGGCTCGGTGTAGAGGGTCTTCCAGTCGGAAACCTCGACCATCTTGCCCAGGTACATCACCGCAACGCGGTCGGAGATGTGCTGAACGACCGAAAGGTCATGCGCAATGAACAGGTACGCGGTACCGAAGCGGTCCTGCAGGTCCTTGAGCAAGTTCAGAACCTGCGCCTGGATGGAGACGTCGAGCGCGGAAACGGGCTCGTCGCAGATGATGAGCTTCGGCTTGAGCGCGAACGCGCGCGCGATGCCGATACGCTGGCGCTGACCGCCGGAAAACTCATGCGGGTAACGGTTGATGTGCTCGGGGTTGAGGCCCACGACGTCGAGGAGCTCGCGCACGGTCTGCATGCGCTCCTCTTTGGTGCCCACGTTGTGGATCGTCATGGGCTCCGAGACGATCTCGCCGATGGTCATGCGCGGGTTCAGGCTCGCATATGGATCCTGGAAGATGAACTGCATGTCGCGGCGCATCTCCTTGAGCTCCTTATGGCTCATCTTCGAGACGTCTTTGCCCTGGAAATACACCTTGCCCGAGGTGGGGTTGGTCAACCTCATGATGGAGCGGCCCGTCGTGGACTTACCGCAGCCGGATTCACCCACGAGGCCGAAGGTCTCGCCCGCATGGATCTCGAACGAAACATCGTTTACTGCGGAAACAACGCGCTTAGAGAACCTACCGGCGAGCATGCCCGCCTCCGCAGGGAACTCCTTGCTTAGATGCTCGACCTTAAGCAGCGGCTCCTTGGTGGTATCGGCCATTAAGCCTCGCCTCCCTTCGAGAATGCTTCGATGGTATCGGGCGTTCCGGTCGCGATCTTACCGCGCGAGCGCGAGGTGTCGGGAGCGAATTTGAGGAACGCGGGGTCGTCGGCAAAGTGGCATGCGGAGTAATGACCGGTCTCGGTCGTGATGTACTCGGGCGCCTGCTCATGGCAAACATCCACCGCATACGGGCAACGCGGGGCAAAGGGGCAGCCCTTGGGAAGGTTCACGAGCGACGGCGGGTTGCCGTGAATGGGCGTAAGCGGCTTCTTCTCGTCGACCGCCTGCTCCGGAATGGAGCGGATAAGGCCCCAGGTATAGGGGTGGCGGCTCTCGTAGAAGATCTCGTCGGCGGTGCCGAACTCAACCGGGCGGCCGGCATACATGACCATGATCTTATCGGCCATATCGGCCACGACACCTAGGTCGTGCGTGATCATGATGATGGCGTTGCCGTTCTTCTCCTGCATCTCCTGCATGAGCTCGATGATCTGCGCCTGGATGGTCACGTCGAGCGCCGTGGTGGGCTCGTCCGCGATGAGGATATCCGGGTCGCAGGCGAGCGCCATGGCGATCATCACACGCTGGCGCATGCCGCCCGAGAACTGGTGAGGATACTCGTTCACGCGCTTCTCAGGGTTCGGAATGCCCACGAGGCGAAGCAGCTCGATGGCGCGCTCCTGTGCCTGCTGCTTGGTGTAGCCACGGTGCAGGCGCAGGCCCTCGCCCAGCTGGCGTCCAATCTTGTAGACCGGGTTCAGCGAGGTCATGGGATCCTGGAAGATCATCGCGATATCGTTGCCGCGAATGTGCTGCATCTCCTCTTCGGACTTCTCGAGGAGCGACTCTCCTCGATAGAGGATGTCGCCGTCTTCGATCTTGCCCGGAGGCATATCGATGAGACCCATGATGGTCATGTGCGTCACCGACTTGCCGGAACCGGACTCACCCACCACGCCGAGCGTCTCGCCGCGATCGAGCGTGTAAGACACACCGTCGACAGCATGCACGATGCCGTCCTGCGTGTGGAAGTACATCTTAAGATTGTCGACCTCGAGCAGATGGCGCCCTTCGGGCACGGGCTTCGTCTTAAGGTCGACGTAGCCGTTGTTGTTCTTCTTCGCCATTATGCATCCTTCATCTTGACGTCAAGTGCGTCGCGCAGGCCGTCGCCGAGCAGGGTGAACGCAAGCACCGTAGAAAGGATTGCGAGACCCGGCATGATCATGAGCCAAGGGGCCGTCATAAGATACGCCTGGCCGTCCTGGATCATGATGCCCCACGACGGGTTGGGCGGCTGCACGCCCATACCAAGGAACGAAATCGAAGCCTCGGTAAGAATCGCCGAACCGATATTCATCGTGGCATAGACCACGATGGAAGCGACCGAATTAGGGAAGATGTGACGCGCGATGATGCGGGCGTCAGAAGCTCCCATGGAACGGGCGGCGTCAACGTAGTCGTTCTCCTTAACGGAGAGGATCGCGGAACGGAACACGCGCGCGATCGACGGCCAGCCGAGAATACCGATGGCGATGAACACGTTCGTGATGCTCTGGCCGAGCGCTGCAATCAGGCACAGCACGAAAAGCACGTACGGGAACGCAAGGAAGATGTCGGCGGCACGCATGATGATGGTGTCCCAGATGCCGCCGTAGTATGCGGCAATGGCACCCATGATGAGGCCGATGACCGTAGAGATGGCGGTTGCAAGCAAGCCGATGGTAAGCGAGATGCGTGCACCATAAATCACGCGGACCAGAATGTCGCGCCCGGTGACGTCGGTGCCGAAGGGGTGCTCAAGCGACGGAGGCAGCAGCGAGCTCGTCGCCATAGCGGTGGTATCGGCCGCAGTGGGCGAGCCAAGAAGCTGAGGGGCCCAGAGATCGGCCGTGATAGCAACAAGCGCCACGAACACGATCCATGCGGCCGCGATGATCGCGAGCTTGTTCTTACGAAGGCGCTTCCAGGCATCTCCCCACAGGGTACGAGAAGCCTCGCCCGAAACGTTGTGCGGCGCGGAGGCATTGACCTTCGCCGCCGCATCAACGTGCTGCGTAGGATTCGGGTACAACATAAACGTGTTCCCTCCTAGTCTTCGCTCTTGCTGTTGCCAAGCCTGATGCGAGGATCAAGGAAGGCGTAGCTGATATCGACAAGCAGATTGATGACCATGACCACCACGATGATAATCGTGACGCCGCCCATCACGAGCGGCCAGTCACGAGACGAGATGGCACGGTAGATCTCCGAACCAACGCCGGGCCAGTTGAACACCGTCTCGGTAAGAATCGCGCCGGCCATCATGGCGCCGAAGTCGATGCCGATATAGGTAACAACCGGAATGAGCGCGTTCTTGAGCGCATGGTGCAGAATGACCGCCCTGCCGGACAGGCCCTTGGCCTTCGCGGTGCGAATGTAATCCTGGTTCATGACGTCAAGAAGCTGCGAACGCATGATGCGTGCCGTGTAGGCGGTCGAGACCGCAGCCAGCGTAAAGGCCGGCAAGATGTAGTGGACCCAATCCATATATTGAGAATTGGGACCGCCCGCGCCCGAGATGGGCAGCGAGATGGCGCCTCCGGTGAGATCCTTGAGCCAGATGCCGAATATCAACTGTAAGATCATGCCGAGCCAGAATGCCGGGACGGCAACAAGGACCGACGTGATGAGCGTTACCAGAATGTCCCAGAAGGAGTAGCGCTTGATGGCGGAGACCAAGCCGGCACCGATGCCCATAACCGCCTCGAGGCAGATGGCGCACACAGCAAGCTTGATGGTGTACGGGTACTTCTCGGCGAAGATGTCC
>ERZ1032461.562-NODE-562-length-9947-cov-10.743025_pt1 | contig 9947 bp, 7 predicted proteins | sample MGYA00517098_ERZ1032461 | MGnify/ENA primary metagenome ERZ1032461 (study PRJEB33719, sample SAMN04261332) | wastewater metagenome | biome: periurban shantytown; feature: human; material: feces | host: Homo sapiens | place: Peru: Lima | collected 2013-01-26 ...
ATGATGAAGGCACGATTTACCGTACTAAAGATTTCAGAGAGCAGCCAGCAGCTACTTGGCACCGGAATTATAGGAGCCTAGCCATTGCTATTGATTGTTGTAAAGACGCAACATTAAATGCAGATGGAAGCGCTGATTTCGGAGACTATCCGCCGACAGATGCGCAGATCGAATGCTTGGCACAGGTCATTGCTGTGATTTCTGATACCTTGCATTTACCGATTCGGAAGTCTCTTTTCATGACACATGCTGAAGCCGCGGAATTGGATGATTACGGCCCCAGCACGACTTGTGAGCGCTGGGATCTGTGGATCCTGCCTGGCAGCACAGAATGGGGAAGTGGCGGCGACTACATTCGCGGGAAAGCGTTATTTTATCAAGATCAGTGGAAAGAATGAAAGGTGGTAGTCATGCATGAAATTTACGAATTTTACAAAAAATACAAAGTGTATTGTATTTTCGGCGGTATTATTATTCTGTCTCTCTGTTGGTTCTGCCTCGCAGGCCGAGGAGATGTATCAGATATCGGAAAGCGAGCTGATAACGTTAGAGACGAACTTAGACGAGCTGACGAAGAGCAACGCGACCAAGCAGGATCTCTTGACAGAGCAGCAGAAGCAGTTAGAAACAGCGCAGACAGAGCTGGCAGAATCGAAGAAAACGAACGCCGAGACGCGGAAATTATTAGCGAGTGCAAATCAATCCTTGAAAGAATTAGAGGACGAGGCGAAGAAGGACATTGAGACGAAAACTCGACAGCGTAATTTGTGGATCGGAATTTCCGGCTGTCTGCTGTATGCACTTTCCAAAAAGTAAGGTGGTAGTATGATCGATCTTTATCAAGGAGACTGCTTAGACGAGATGGACAAGGTTCCGGATCATACCGTCGATATGATCTTTACCGACCTACCCTACGGCACCACGAAGAACGCATGGGATGTGCCGCTACCACTTGATAAGCTGTGGGAGCAATACCGGCGCGTACTGAAGTCCGGCGGCGCGGTCCTGCTCTTTGCGCAGATGCCCTTCGGTGCCGATCTGATTAACAGTAACCGGAAATGGTATCGTTATGAATGGATCTGGCACAAGACTAGGCCGGTCGGCTTCTTAAATGCTGGGAGGATGCCACTTCGTACCCACGAAAATATCCTCGTCTTTTACGAGCACCTGCCGACGTATCATCCACAGAATACGCCGGGCAAACCGTACACTGCCAAGCGAAGCGCGCGGGCTACTCGCAATTACGGACACTTTGATCGCGTGTTGACTGTAAACGACGGCGATCGATGCCCTCGCGACGTTTTGACATTTTCAAACGGCAACAATGCGAGCAAGATCCACCCGACGGAGAAGCCGGTTGACCTCCTTGCATACATGATCCGAACCTACACGGATGATGGCGATACCGTTTTGGATTCGTGTATGGGCAGCGGTTCATGCGGCGTCGTATGCCAGCACCTCGGGCGGAGCTTTATCGGCATTGAGAAGGATCCGGGATATTTCGAAGCGGCGCGGAAGCGGATTGCGGATGCTGTGAAGCAATAAAAAAAGAATAGAAATGCGAGTAAATAAGTTATTAAGGCTTTCGCTGCTTGTAGCTGGCTAGTCTGCTACATGGCCAGCCAGTGATATGATATAATGCTAAAAAGCATTATTTTACAGGAGCGATAAATCTATGAAAAAGATGTACTATTCAATAACATATGGTTGCCAAATGAATGAATCGGACACGGAGCGCATCAATGGACAGCTGGAGGAGCTGGGATATACGCCGGCAGAGACGATGGAAGAGGCAGATATCATCATCATGAATACCTGCAGCATCCGTCAGAATGCGGAGGAGAAGGTCTACGGCAAGATCGGGGAGATCAAGAAGCTGAAGGATAAAAATCCGCATCTGCTTCTGGGGATCGCCGGCTGCATGGCACAGGAGAATAAGGGCAAGCTCATCGAGCGTATGCCGATCATTGATTTCGTCATCGGGCCGTACCATATCCATGACCTGAAGGAGATCGTTTCGAAGGAGGATGCGCGCGGCGGCCATGTGGTGAAGACGGAGAGAAATCCGCACAGTGTGAGTGACTACAGCGAGCTTCGTGCGGTGCGTAAGTCCCATGTCTTTGCATGGATCCCGATCATGCAGGGGTGCAACAAGTTCTGCACGTACTGCATCGTGCCGTATGTACGCGGCCGTGAGCTGTCCCGCAGCGTGGAGGATATCTCGCGAGAGATAGAGGGGCTCGCGAAGGAAGGCTATAAGGAGGTGACGCTCCTTGGGCAGAATGTGAATTCGTATGGTCTTGATTTCAGAAACGGGACGGACTTCGGGACGCTGATCCGCGCGATCGACAAGGTGGATGGCATCGAGCGCGTGCGCTATATGACGTCGCATCCGAGAGATATGACTTTCGATATGGTGGATGCGATGGCGGATTCGCCGAAGGTGGCGCGTCATATGCATCTGCCTGTGCAGCATGGCTCGAATGAAATGCTGAAGAAGATGAATCGCGGATATACGATCGAGCATTTCAAGGAGCTTGTTTCCTACGTCCGTGAAAAGATGCCGGACATCGTGCTGACGACCGATCTCATCACCGGGTTCCCAGGAGAAACGGAAGAGATGCATCAGGAGACGCTCGCGCTTTTGAAAGAGGTGCGTTTCGATTCGGCGTATACATTCATTTATTCGCCGAGAAATGGCACGCCGGCAGCGCGCATGACGGATCAGATCGATGAGGAGACGAAGCACCGCCGCCTGCAGGAGCTGATGGATGTGGAGAATGAGGTGAGCCTTTCTCTGAATCAGGCGATGGAGGGCAAGACCTATCCCATCATCGTCGAAGGCCCGTCGAAGCAGGAGAATGTCTGGTATGGACGTACATCGGGCAATAAGATGATCCTTTTCCCGTATCAGGAAGGCGTCAAGGTCGGTGATACGCTCGAAGCGAAAGTCGAGGTCGGCCAGACGTGGGTGCTGAAGGGGAAATTGGTGTAGTTTCGAGTTTTCTTTGAACGCCTATCTACATAGTGAGGAGTTAGGAGTGAGAAGTGAGGAGTGGCGGAAGGGGCGCACAGTTCATATAGCGCCCCAATCCCCCTTTTTTATTATTGTGCGCGTTGCGTAGTATAAAACTTGGCGGCGCTTTATTATTGTTTTGCGCCGCACCTTCACTCCTCACTCCTCACTCCTCACTCCTCATTCCTAACTTGGAGATATATGCCTTTTGCCTAAATTAGAATGACCAGAAAGAAGGAACAAGACCATGGCCAAAACGCCCTTGATGGCACAGTATAAGGAAGTCAAAGAGAAATACCGGGACTGTCTGCTTTTTTACCGTCTGGGCGATTTCTATGAGCTTTTCTATGACGATGCGCTGACGGCATCGCATGAGCTGGAGCTGACGCTGACGGGGAAGTCGGCAGGGCAGGATGGCCGCGTACCGATGTGCGGGGTGCCTTTCCATGCGGCAGAGCTCTATATTTATCGGCTGATCCAGAAGGGGTACAAGGTGGCGATCTGCGAGCAGCTGGAAGACCCGAAGAAGGCGAAGGGGTTGGTCAAGCGGGATGTCATCCGTGTCATCACGCCGGGGACGATCCTTTTTGAAAATTCCATCGCAGATAAGTCGAACAATTATCTCATTTACCTCTTAGAGGCGGACAAGGAGATCGCCGCTGTGCTCGCCGATGTCTCGACGGGCGAGTGCTGGTGGGGGACTTGGGACAAGAAGAAGGAGCAGGATGCCTTCTTCGACCTTCTGTCGGTATATAGTCCCGCAGAAGCGGTGTGTCTCGTGTCGGATGATTTCTATGAGAAGCTCTCCCGCTTCGCCGCGGCGCGCCTCGGGGCCTGTCTCCTGACGCGAAGGGATGATGAGGACGAGAGCGCGATCCCACCGGCGGCAGCATCGATAGAGAATCGCCATGTGCAGAAGGCCTTCGCCCTTCTTTCCGGATACCTCAAGGAGGTCATGCGCTCGGAGGCGGCGGATTTCCATGATCCGCGGCCGATCCGTGAGGATCATACGCTGACGCTCACCGAGGAGTGCCTTAGAAATCTGGAGATCACGCGGAATATGCGTGACGGCGGGCGGCGCGGCACGCTCTTAGAGCTTCTCGACTATACGCATACAGCGATGGGGGCGCGCCTCTTGAAGCGTTCTCTGGAGCGGCCGCTGACGGATGTGAATCGCATCATACTGCGCCAGTCGGCGATCGAGGAGCTGACACAGCACATGACGGAGCTTTCGCGTCTGGAAGAGATGCTTTCCGGCGTCTTTGACTTCGAGCGTATTCTTTCCCGTATCGAGGCGAATTCGACTTCGCCCAAAGACCTGCTCTCTCTCAAAGCGACGCTTCGCGCGGTGCCGCAGGTGAAGCAGCTCCTCTCCGGCGCAGGTTCGGTGCTTTTGAAGAAGCTGAACAGCCAGCTCTCGCCGCATGGCCCTGTCTTTGACCTTCTGGACCGCGCGATGAATGAGAACGGGACGGGCAACATCAAGGACGGCAAGTACATCCGCGAAGGCTTTTCCGCCGAGCTGGATGAAGTGCGCTCGCTGTCGGAGAACAGCCAGAAGTACATCCAAGAGCTGGAAGAGAAGGAAAAGGAAAAGACGGGCATCAAGCTCAAGATCGGTTTCAATAATGTCTTCGGATACTATTTTGAGATCTCCAATGCGAATAAGCTCCCTGTCCCTGCGTACTATGTGAGAAAACAGACGCTCGTGAATGCGGAGCGCTATATCACGCCGGAATTGAAAGAATTCGAGACGAAAGCGCTCTCTGCCAAAGAAAAGACAGAGCAGCTCGAGCTCAAGATCTATCAGGCGGTGAAGGCGGAGATCCGCCCGGAGATCCCTGATATGCAGAAGACGGCGCGTGCGCTCGCAGCGGTGGACTGCCTTGCCAGCCTTGCGCGGGCAGCGATCAAGGACCGCTACATCCGTCCGTCGATCATTAGCCCGAAGGATGGGTATATTTCCATCAAAGACGGCCGTCATCCGATGGTCGAGCATGCCTTGAAGAGAGACATGTTCGTCCCGAATGATACGGAGCTGAATCATCGGAATCAGGAGATCCTGGTCATCACGGGGCCGAATATGGCCGGTAAGTCGACCTACATGCGTCAGGTCGCCGTCCTCACCATCATGGCGCAGGTGGGTTCTTTCATTCCCGCAAGGAGTGCGGTCTTCGCGCCGGTCGATCGCATTTTCACGCGCGTCGGCGCGACGGATGACATTACTACGGGGCAGAGTACCTTCATGGTGGAAATGCAGGAGGTATCCTACATCCTTAGGCATGCGACGAAGAACAGTCTTATCATTCTGGACGAGATCGGACGCGGCACGAGTACCTATGATGGCATGAGCATCGCGAAGGCGGTCGTGGAGTATATCGATCAGAAGATCCACGGCTATACGCTCTTTGCGACGCACTACCATGAGCTTTCCGATATGGCAGAGACGAGCCCGCGGATCAAAAATTACACGGTATCCGTCAAGGAACGGGGAAAGGATATCACCTTCCTGCGCCGTATCGTGCCGGGCTCGGCGGATCGGAGCTATGGGATCCACGTCGCACGCCTCGCGGGGCTTCCCGAGTCGCTTCTTGCCAGAGCTGATGAGATCCTTCTGGGGCTTGAGAAGGAGGATGGGAAGAGCCGTCCTGCTCCGGAGAAGCCGCAGGCAGCCGCCGGCGCGATGGACCTTTTCAGTTCGCCCATCATTGACGAGCTGGCTAGGCTGGATGTCATGAGCAAGACACCGATCGAAGCGATGGAGATCTTATTCCGGCTGAGCCGCGAAGCGAAGGAGGGACGCTGATGGCATTGATCCATGTACTCGATGAAGTGACGGCGAATCAGATCGCCGCCGGTGAAGTGGTGGAGCGTCCGGTGAACGCCGTCAAGGAAATGGTAGAAAATGCCGTGGATGCCGGCGCGAGCGATATAGAGGTGGAGATCGCGGACGGCGGACTCACCTACATCCGTGTCACGGACAATGGCAGCGGCATGTCGGCAGAAGATGCGAAGCTCTCCATCGTGCGTCATGCGACGAGCAAGATCTCAACGGTGGATAACATCTATCACATCGCCTCGCTGGGCTTTCGCGGGGAGGCGCTGGCGAGCATTTCTGCCGTCTCCCGCACGGCCATCACGACCCGGCGTCAAGAAGACGTGGAGGGCACGATCGTCGAAGTCGAGGGCGGGACAGTCAGCGAAGTGAAGCCGACCGGCGCGCCGGGCGGCACAACGATCGAGGTGCGCGATCTCTTCTATAATGTGCCGGCCCGGAAGAAATTCCTGAAATCCGAACGGACCGAGGCCAGCCGCATCAATACGATGTTGGGGAAACTCGCGCTCGCGAATCCGGATATTTCCTTCCGCCTCATCAATAACGGACGCACCGTCATCGAGACACCGGGGAACGGCCGGCTCCTTGATGTCGTGTCCGCGCTCTACGGCACGAAGACGGCTGGCGAAATGCTCGAAGTCTCGGGTGAAAACGAAAGAGGCGTCCTTTCGGGGCTCATTTCCAAGCCTTCGCTTTTGAAGAGCAGCCGCCAATACCAGACGATCATCATCAACCGCCGCGTCGTCGAGAGCGGCGCGGTGTCGAAAGCCGTCGACAATGCCTATCACTCGCTGCTCCCTAAGAATGGATACCCGATCCTTGTCCTCGCCTTCACTGTCGCTCCCGAGTCGATCGATGTGAATGTGCATCCGCAGAAGCGGGAGATCAAATTCTCTGATGAGCAGAGCATCTTCCGACTCGTCTATCACAGCGTCCTTCAGTCGCTGACGACCAAGGATACGCCGGATGAGATCGCACGCGAAATGATCAAAGACCCGGGGCATCAGGTGGCAAAGGAGAGCGACTTTGACCTGACGTCTGTCAAGGTCGAAGAAACGCGCTCCGTGGGGCCTGACATCGGACTCACGGAAAAAGAAAAGGATCCCGCGCGCTGGGGAGAGCCGGGCGCAGCCTATGCAGCAGAAGAACGGCGTCCGATGCCCGCCTGGCATCCGCAGGGAAAGCCGGCAGGAGAAAGGCGGGAGATCCCCTTCGAGCCCTCGATCTCCAAAGAGAAACTTTTCTCGAAGGAGTCCGTCTTCCCGGGTGTAACGCACGAAGAAAAAGAAGCGCTCACGCCCGAGGTGCTTTTCGATGCGCCAAAGGCCGAAGAGCCGATCATCCCTTTGGGGCAGGTCGCCAAGTGCTTCATCCTCTGCCAGCGGGGGATGGATCTCTTCATCATCGACCAGCACGCGGCGCATGAGCGCGTCCGCTATGACCGCCTTGCGGCGCGTGCGGAGGGCATCCCCGTACAGGACATTCTGGTGCCCTACCTCCTTCATGCCGACCCCGAGGATCTCACGCTCTTGGAAGAGCATGAGGCAGATCTGGCGTGTCTTGGCATCACCTTCGAGCAGGCAGGCCCGGATGTCATCCGCATCACGGGAAGTCCGGAGGATCTCTCGGAAGCGGACATGGATCGTGTGATGAAGGACATCACGCGCGCTTTCCATGAGAAGGACATGCCTTCACCGGAGACGATGCGTCATCGCATGATGGCGTATGCCGCCTGCCGCGGTGCGATCAAGCGCGGAGACCCCTTGAACATCCGGCAGATGAAAGAGCTCATCGTCGACCTCTTCCACACGAGCCGCCCCTTCGTCTGCCCGCATGGCCGCCCGACCATCGTGAAATTCACCCCCGAAGAGCTGGGAAGGCTCTTCAAACGCCCATGAGGACGGGTGTCACGACCATCCGCCATGCGGACTCCTCCATCATCAAAGAGGCGCAAAAGCGTTCGGAAGCGCTGGGATTTCCCTACGTCCCGCGCGGTGATACGCTGGAAGAGATGACGGCGGAGACCGGGCTTTCCGGATTCCTCATTTACGGAAAGCAGCTCCCTCTTTACTGGTCTGACGGCGAGGAGTACCGCTTCCATATGGGGACGGCGGTGCTAAGGACCACGCAGCTTCGAAAAGGAAATCATGACCGCCTATGCGCTCTTCTTCCGGCAGACGGCCCCTGTGATGTGCTCGACTGCACCTTCGGGCAGGCAGGGGACTCGAGTACGATGTCATGGTTTTTGACGGGCAGAGGGCGTGTGACCGCGCTGGAAAAAAGCCCAATCCTCTATGAGGTGGGGCGCGCCGGCATCGCAGGCTACGAGGATAAAGACGAGAGCCTCACCGATGCCGTCCGGCGGATCCACCTGATCCATGCCGACTATAGAGAGTATCTGGCAGGCTGCAGGGATGACGCCTACGATGTCATCTATTTTGACCCCATGTTCCGCCATCCGGTGAAGCGCAGAGAAAATGATATGGAAGGCTTCCGGGCGGCAGCGGCGTATGACAGCCTGACGGCGGAGATCTTACGAGAAGCTCTCCGCGTCTGCCGGAGGAAGGTCATCGTGAAGGAGAGGCCCTTCGCGGGCATTTTCAGAGATCCCATCTTCACCGATGTCCGGATGAAGCGCGGTCAGTCGACCGCATATGGGGTGATAGAGAAGCGGTGACTGGTAGCTAGGGATTAGTGGCTAGGGATTAGGAGCCTCGAGTGACTAGTGACTGGTGACTAAATACTAACTTCGGGCATCGCCACTATCTGTACCTTGCGGCGCTTCTATATTTTTATGCGCCGCACCAGCACTCCTCACTCCTAACTAGAGAGCAAAGCTTTCATCCACAAACAAGGGGCGATACGCCCCATGGGCTAAACCCGAACCCCGAAGTTTGAAAGCAGAGATGAGGGATTAGACTAAAAGACTAGGAGACATTAGACATCAGAAGTCAGACATCTGACATTTGATATCTGACTTCTAAAGTCTCCAAGTCTAAAGTCTCCAAGTCTTGGGCATTGCCCCATACATATTCGCGGCGAAGCCGCCACCACCATCCCTAATCCCTAGTCACCAGTCCCTAGTCCCTAGTTACTATTTCACCACGAAAGGAGCTCCACCATGCCTAAAGAAAAACTCATCACCATCCTTGGCCCGACGGCTTCAGGAAAGACGGCGCTCGGCGTGTACCTCGCAAAGGCGCTGGGTTCGGTCGTGATCTCCGGAGATGCCTTTCAGGTGTACCGCCGCATGGATATCGGGACAGCGAAGGTGACGAAAGAAGAAGTAGAGGGCGTGCCCCATTTCCTCGTGGACTGCCTAGAGCCGACAGAAAGCTACTCGGCCGCGGATTTTCAGGAAAAAGCGAAGGCTATCATCCATGAAGAAAATGAGAAGGGCCGCATCCCGATCGTCGTCGGCGGGACAGGGCTCTACATCCAGTCGCTCTTGGAAGGCTACGAATTTCTTCCCAAGGTCGGGGGAAGGAGCCGCTGGGAGCATCTCCTTGCCGAAGAGGGGAAGGAAGCGCTCATCGAAGAGCTTCAAAAGCGGGGCGCAGACGTGCCGATCGACCCGCAACGCATGGTGAGAAAGCTCGAGCTTCTCTCTTCCGGAAACGAGGATAGAGAGGCGGGCAAAGCCCACACGCTCATCTATGCCGGCCCGGTTTTGGGAATTGCTATGGACAGGGCGATATTATATGATAAAATAAATAAGCGGGTCCACCAGATGATGGAAGCAGGACTCTTAGAGGAAGTCAGGTCACTTTTGGAAACGGGCGTTCCGGAAGCTTGCCAGGCCATGAAGGGCATCGGCTATCGCGAGATGATCCCTGTGGTTCGCGGTGAGCGCACGCTGGAAGAAGCTGAGGAGCTGATCCAGAAGAATACCCGTCACTTCGCCAAAAGACAGCTGACCTGGTACAGACGAATGCCATATATTCACTGGGTGGAAAAAACACCATCAGACGGAGACATATGGTACAGGGAAATCTTAGCCTATGTCATTTCACAAGTTAGAGGAGAATCACAAGATGGAAGGTAAAATGAATCTGCAGGACACATTTTTGAATGAAGCAAGAAAGGAAAACGTGC
>ERZ1032461.564-NODE-564-length-9922-cov-3.966758_pt1 | contig 9922 bp, 6 predicted proteins | sample MGYA00517098_ERZ1032461 | MGnify/ENA primary metagenome ERZ1032461 (study PRJEB33719, sample SAMN04261332) | wastewater metagenome | biome: periurban shantytown; feature: human; material: feces | host: Homo sapiens | place: Peru: Lima | collected 2013-01-26 ...
ACAGCTGCCCGGTTTCCGGGGAGTAGATGCCATCCTGCACCGTGAAGGTCACGCCGCCGATGGTCAGGCTGTCTCCCGAAGTACCAGCCTTGCCCGTCAGCAGCCCCAAGCGGTCATCCGCTTCGTTCTCGATGGGATGCCCCGCGTTCCAGACCAGTTCCGTGTGCGTGACGACCGCTGCATACGCCGTCGTCAGCACCAGCACAAGCGCCGCCGCCAGCACCATCGCGCGCCGTGGGAACGCCACATGCCGGCTCTCCTCGCCCTTGGGAAGCGACGCCGCAACCCGCTGCCGGAAGCTATCCGGCGTGTCGCCATAGGCGCGCTGCCATTTTTCCTGCTTCGTTTTATTCATCTTCCACCAGCTCCTTCAACTCGTCGGACTGCCGCAGCTTCTCTCTGCCGCGGTGCAGTCGGCTCTTGACTGCGCTCTCCCGTATGCGCAGCGTGCGGGCAATGGTGCGAATGTCCATGCCCTCCATGTAGTGCAGGACAATCGGCAGGCGCAGTGTGTCCGGCAGCGCGGTCAGGGCACGGCACAGCATCTCGTCCGCATTCTGTGCTTCCCATTGCGCCGGCTGATTTTCCCCGACTTCCGCCATCGGGATGATTCGGCGGCTTCGGCGCATGATGGCATAGCACTCATTGATGAGGATGCGCGTCAGCCACGTCTCCATGTACTGCTCCTGCCGCAGCAGGAAGCGCCCGCGCCACGCCTTTTCCAGCGCGGACTGCACGGCATCTTCGCGGTCAGCCTCGCAGCACAGCAGCGTGCAGGAAACGCGGTAGAGCCTGTCCTGCATCGCCAGCACGCGCTGGGTGAATTCCGTCTGTGTCACTGCGCTCTCCCTCCTTTCCGCCTGTTAGATGGGGAAGAATGCAAAAAGTTGCGGGGGAAGATGAATTTTTTTCTTGCTGATGGGCAGCGCCCCGTGGGTTCCCCAAAAACAAAACAGGGCGGAGGATTGCTCCTTCCGCCTGTCCGCGTTTAGTGCGGGAAGTCAAGATGGAAAATGTGAATTATGCCTCAAAAAACGGCAGCACTGCCGCCGATGCCGCTTCTTCATCCGCGCCATCGCAGACGAGGAACATCTCATTCTGCTCGTCCGCATCCAGCGACAGCAGCCCCAGCATCGACTTGGCATTGACAACCTTCTGATGGCGGCGGATCATCACGCGCGCGTCAAAGCGGCTGGCGGTTTGCACCACCTGCGCGGCAAGGGTACGGTTCAGCGGCTGATGATTCGGAAAGGTAATCGGCTTGACAATCATGAATATAGCCTCCTTGATTCGGCTTTTGCTTCGCCTTTAGTGTATCACAACATGGCGAATAATGCAAGAATCGCACATAAAAAGTACATTCCCGGTATTTGTCCGGCTTCTGTTCGGCGGCTTCCTTGCGGTCGGCTTCCTCAGCCTGCTGAATCAGCAGCATCAGGCGGCGCATCCGGTGGTTGACGGCGGATTTGGACAGCGGCGGATCAAGCTGCGCACCAAGTTCGGTCAGCGACAAATCGACATTCTCCAGCCGAAGCCGCGCGATTTCCTGCAAGGCGGGCGGAAGCTCCCGCAAGCCGTGCGCAATCGTGTACCAGCGAATCGCGCTGACCTGCTGCTGCGCGGCGTTAAGCATCTTCTCCGAATTATGCTCGTCGCAATTGATGGCGCGGTTTGCCGCCCCGCGCGCCTGCTTGCGGATGCGCACATCCTCCAGCGCAAACACGCTGCCCGACGCGCCCATCAGCGCCAGACAGTCCGAAATCTGCTGCGCACCCTTCAAGTACAGCACGGTCTGCCCCTTGCGCTGGAACGTGTGCACAGGCAGCTCCGCCTTCTCCAGCACACGCGTCAGCTCACGCACAAGCCCCGGTTCACTCGCGGTAATCTCAAAGTGATAGTCCTTGTCGGGCGATGTCATTGTCCCCGCGCCAAGGAATGCCGCCCGCAGGTACGCCCTGCGGCAGCACTGGCGCGTCAGGTGATGGCGCACAATCGTCCGCCGATACGACACCACGCCGTTTTCGTCCTTATCAATCAGGTGGAGTGCCAGCATCAGCCGCTGTGAGTCTTCATCGCCGATGGTCAGCACGCAGGTGCGCCGTCCGCCCAATCGCGCGTGCTGGACGTAGTGCAGGCGCGGCGTAATCGCCATGCGCGCGGTCAGCAGGCGGAAAATCCGCCGCGCCAGCGCCGTGCTCTCCACGCGGTACTGCACCTGCACGCGCCCGCCGCCGTGGAACGTCAGTGACCCGCTGGTGCGGTAGAGCGCCGCCAGTTCGCTGAGCATACAGCAGTTCTTCCCCAGTTCCAGTCGGCAGAGTTCATCCTTGACCGTGGCAGAAAACGACATTTACTGCACCTCCGGCCTTTCCTTCCAATGGGCCTGCTCCAGCTCCAAGTCGCGATGGGTAACGCTGATGGCATAGCCCTGCTCACGCAAAAACGCCGCAAGCGCCTCGCAGATGGCAACGCTGCGGTGTGCGCCGCCCGTGCAGCCAATGGCAATCGACAAGCGGTGCTTGCCCTCCTCCTGATAGTGTGGAATCAGGAACGTCAGCAGGCTTTGCATTTTCGTCATGAACTCCTGCGTCACGGGGTGATTCAGCACGAAGTCGCGCACATCCGCATCCAGCCCGGTATGCCGCCCCAGCCCCGGAATGTAGAACGGGTTCGGCAGGAAGCGCACATCAAACACAAGATCCGCCTGCATGGGCAGCCCGCGCTTATAGCCGAAGGAATTCATCTCAATGTGCATGGCGTCAGGCTGACTGTCGCCGCTTAAAATCATTTCGAGCTTCTGGCGCAATTGCCGCGGCTTCAGGACAGAGGTGTCAATGATGTAATTCGCCGTTTCACGCAGGGGCTGCATGATAGCGCGTTCCTTGCCAATCGCCTGAATCAGCGACACGTTCTCCCCCGCCAGCGGATGGTCACGGCGCGTCTCCTTATAGCGGCTGACGAGCACGTCATCCGACGCTTCAAGGTAGAGCGTTTCGATTTGATAGCCGAGCTGCCGGCTCTCGGCAATCAGGTCGCTGACCGATTTTGCATCGAAGAATTCGCCGCTGCGCACGTCCACCGCCATCGCAACGAGGGGGCGGTGGAGCGCCGATTTCTCGATGGCTTCCATCATGCGGAACATCATATTCGGCGGCAGATTATCCACGCAGAATGCGCCCATATCTTCCAAATAGCGGTTGACGGACGTTTTGCCCGCGCCGCTCAAGCCTGTTACCACGAGAAAACGCATGATGAAACTCCTCCTTTGTTGCGATCGGCGCGGAATGCGCGCATAGCTGCTGTGCTTTCAGCAGGATAGCGATGATTTTCCTGATTTTTCCGTTGCAGGAGACATCCTTGTTCCCCTTACACCTGCTCCACAGGTGCATCTTCGCCAAGAATCTTGATTTCAGGCTCCAGCTTGACGCCCTTTTGCCGGTAGACGACGCGCTGGACGTGCGCCATCAAGGCAAGGAAATCTTCGGCAGTGCCGCCGCGGTTGATAAGGAAACCGGCGTGCTTTTCGCTCACCTGTGCGCCGCCGATGCGCGCGCCCTTCAGGCCGCACTCATCAATCAGCTGCGCAGCGAATGCGCCTTCCGGGCGCTTGAACGTGCTGCCCGCGCTGAAAAAGGTCAGCGGCTGCTTTTCGGCGCGGCGGCGGTTGAAGTCCACCATTTCCGCAAGCAGTTCTTCGTGCTGACCCGGCGGCAGCTGGACGGTGACGTGCGTAATAATCTTGTTTTCCTTCATCAGGCGCGAAAAACGGTAGCCGAAATGCAGGTCAGGGCGGCTGTAACGGAACGGTTCGCCCGCCATGTTGTAGCCCTCAACCAGCGTCACCACTTGACTCATTTCGCCGCCGTACGCGCCCGCGTTCATGTACACGCCGCCGCCAATCGTCCCCGGAATGCCGCTGGCGAAGGTCAATCCGCCAAGGTTGCAGTCCGCCGCCGCCATCGACAGGCTCGACATCATCGTGCCCGCCTGTGCGCGAATGCGGTCGCCGTTCACTTCCACACCGCGCAAATTGCGGCAAATGCGAATCACCAGTCCGCGGATACCGCCGCTGCGCACGAGCAGATTGCTGCCATTGCCGATGACCGTAACAGGCACGTCCAGTTCCCTCGCGGTCTCAATCAGCAGCGGAATTTGCGCTGGGTCGTCCGGATTTGCCATCAAATCCGCCGGGCCGCCCAAATGCAGCGTCGTATAGCGCGCCATATCCGCGCTTTCTTCCAACTGGAGGGTGGGCGCGGCGTTTTTCAGCCGGAGCGTCAATTCACGCAGAGTGCTTTCACGCATGTGCATTCCTCCCCTTTCCTATTTTACACGATATTTTCTTTCTTCACAAGATGGAACGTCACTTTCTCCTGTGATTTCTATGCGATTTCGCCGGTGAATATGCTCATCCGCAAAAAAGGCTGCGTCCACGTTCCTGTGGAACACAGCCGGAAAATCTTAGACTTCCATCGCCTCAAAGCGCCGACACCATGTGTATTTGCTGATAGCGCTCGACAGCGCGTTCGGGCAGTAGTAATTCAGCAAATCGCGGATGTAGGGCGGCATCACCTGATTATACTTGACCTCCAGAATGATGTCGTTGTTGTCAAACGGCGGCACGGTCGCCACGGCTGGGTTGAACAGATCGATGCTGTTCATGCCGGAGCGAAGCTGCTTATCAAACGTGATGCGCACCTCTTCCGCCGGATGCAGATACGCCTCGCGCACATAGTCAACAATGACGACCGGGCGCAGGAGATTGCACGTCATTTCACGGTAGAGGTCGGACAGCAGGCCGTAGCGTGTCTGTTCCAGCCCAGTCGGATCGCAGGCGATAATTTGCTCCGCCAAATCGCGCGGAATGCCCAGACTGCGCTTGGAAATCAGGCTGCCGACTTTCGTCTTGCACTCCAGCTTGATGTTCGTATCGCGCATGTTATAGATGCGGATGCGATACTTGTCGCGGTTCTGGTCGCCGTCCATCTTGTCGAAGTAGGCGTCATTGAAGATGGTATCGAAGTACAGCGAACGAATATGGTATTCGTTGTTGACATCACCGTTCGGGTCGCGCCATAGCACACGGTCAAGCTGGCGCGACAGTACCTGATACTGCATCTCGTTGATGAAAAATTTCAGCTCATGCCGAAGAGGGATATTGCGAGCCATGGCTTTCGCCCCCTTCTGATGGTTAAGTCCCTGCTTCCGTCTGGCACGCCACGAGCGTCGCGTCATGCACGCCCTCGATGCCCAGCATCAGCGCCACCAAATCCTGCTTGTTGTCCAGCCGAACCTCCCACGTCATTTCCGCACCGGAGCGGGTCATCGTCTTGGAGCGCAGGCGGCGGTTCTTCACGCTGCGGCGCATCATCTGGTCAACGTCGTATTCCGCCTCTTCATCATAGTGAACAACGAGCAGGTAGGAGTTCGGCGTCGTGAAATGCACGAAAGTGAGCAGGAAGATAATCGCGGCAATCGCCGCCGCGACGACGAGCGCAATCGCATAGAGCTTTGCGCCGAGGAGGATGCCCATCGTCAGCGCCCAGAACATGTAGGCGGTGTCCATCGGGTCTTTGACCGCCGTGCGGAAGCGGACAATCGACAGCGCGCCCACCATGCCCATCGACAGCGCGACGTTGGACGAAATGCACATGACGACCGGGGTCGTAATGAGCGTCAGCATCGCCAGCGTCATGGCGAACGACGGGCTGTACAGCACACCGCGGAAGCACCGCTTGTACACAAACGCAATCAGCAGACCGACGAGCAGCCCCAGCACCAGACCCAGCACAATTTCAAACGGCGCAATCGCGCTGAACTGATCCGACAATGCACTCCTAAGCTGCTCCATAATGCCATTGGACGTAGATGTCACGTTGAGGGTTCCCATCCGTTTTTTCCTCCTATCAATACCGTTTTTTCATTATATCATGTTTTTAAGGGAGACGCAAGGGGGAGACTTCGTCTCGTCTCATCGCCCCTTGACCCCACCAGAGGCGCTGCCTCTGGACTCCGCAAGGGACTTCGTCCCTTGACCCTTTCGCGCGATTCAGTTGGTGACGCTTTCATGCAGTATGCGCGTGTTTATCCGGGAATGGATTAGCACAACTATGGATAACCCCAAAAGTTGCGGTGCCGAAGGGGTGGAGGGGGGGCGATCGGGAAGCCCCCTCCTCGCGCCCTCAGGCGCGAAACCCCTGCGGATTAGAGCACCGCGTCATCCGGATAATCCGGCTGCGGGCCGAACAGCTCCTCCATCTCCGTCTTTGTCAGCTTGAACTCATCCTTGATGAAATCCCACAGGCGATGCGGGCGCACCTTCAAGGTGTTGTACAGTCGATTCACGCGGCTCTCCCAGTAGGTATACGCGCCGTCAATCGTCGTCGGCACTTCGCTGGTCACCGCCTTGTCGTTCAGCTCGCCCCAGCGTTCCCAGTGGTTTTTCATCTCCGGCTGAATTTCCGCCACCACGCCGTCCAGCACCTGCGTCATGTACTCCGTCGTGAAGGTCTTGTACACATCCGCCAGCTTTTCGAGGAACTTGCGCTTGTAGTCGGGATGTTCCAGCAATTTCAGGAAAATCGTGTTGTCGATTTTCTGTTCGCCCATGCCCTTGACCTTTAGGTAGCTCCACGGGCTGTTGAACTTGGAGCTGTACAGCCCGTAGTCCGCATCATACCAAATCCATTTCCACTTGCTGCCTTCCTGATGCAGACGGTAGTAGCGGATGTTGCCGATGTCGGAGTTGCCCACGAACATTTCCAGCGCCATGTATTCAAACAAGTTGTCCACATCCACGTTGTCAAGGATGTACTGCAAATCATCCGGATTTGTCGCTGGGCTGCCCGCCTTGATTTTCTTCAGCATCGCGCGGTATGCCTTGTTCGAGCCGAAGTTGACCGAGCCGTTTGCTTCGAGGATGTCCATTTCATCCGCCTGATCAAGCGGAAGCCCCTCAAACTGGGCGATGAAGAAGCGGTCAACACGTTCGCGCAGGTTCATATGACCCCAGTACTGCCCATTGAGGAAAACCGTTACGGGCTTCCACGCCTGATGAATCACCTGCGTTCCATACGCGTCAAGCAGGCGCGACTGGAAACCGTCCAGCAGGCGCGTGGACATGGCGTCGTTGCCGGAATTGCGCAGGACGAGCGACTTATACTCCGTGTAGGGGCGGTCATCAAAGAGTGCGGCGGCGAACGTCTTGCTACCGTAGAGCGACTTGGCGCGCAGCTTCATGGATTTCTGCGGCATATCCAGCGAGTAGTTGCCAATGAGACCGATGGCGACGCCTTGGCTGATCAGCTGCGTGCCGTCTACGTCGTAATACTCCATGTAGCCTTCGCGCGGCGTTTTGCCGTACTTCCGATAGATGGTGTTCTTGAATGGAATGCCGCCGGACTTGTCGATGTTCGGGCCTGCCGCAAGCATACCGTTCTCTTCATTCCAGAGTTCATCCGGGTCAACGGTGATGCAGACAATCGGCGTTGTGTAGTACGTTTCCATCAGATACGTCCCGGTCGTCACGGTACTCGCCTTATACAGCGGGTTCGCCGGGAACGCGCGGGCGCGGAGCGTCGTGGTGTGGGTAAAGGTAATATCCTGCCCCGTGTACAGGTAGCCCTTGTCCTGCGTGGGGGTAGAACCGTCGGTGGTATAATAAACAGTTGTGTTCGCGGGAATCGTGAAGCCCGCCGTGACCGTTCCGTAGTGCTTGCCGGGCTGGAGGGTCAGTTCCGGCGCATCGGCATAGCCCAGGAACGTGTCATTGCCGTTCTGCGCGCCCGCAGTTGCCATGTCGTAATAAAAAAAGCCCTCGCGCCCGATGCTCCGGCCGTAGGACACATTTGTTGGAATCTCCGGCAGCACCACTTTGTCCAGTATTTTTCCCGTCGGATCCGCCAGCACCAACACCTCGCCGCCGCTCTTTCTCAGCTTGAAGGAGGTGTGCAGTTCGCCAGCGTTGCTCAGGGCCGTATCGCCGTCGCACCAGATGACCTTGTACTCACCCGGATTGATGGTTGTTCCCTGTGGAAACTGCCATTTTCGTGCGCGTCCAATATTGTCGGACAGGCCGTAGCCGGACAAATCGACCGCCTGATTGGAGGAGTTGTAGATTTCCACCCAGTCGGTGTATCCGCCGGAGGGCGCCTTGACCGCCGTATCATTGGACGCCATAACTTCGGTCACATACACGCCTGTTGGGTTGAGGGAGCGGAGGATGGAATCCATCCTGCTCGCTCCCTCCTGCGTATTCGGCAGACCGGGCGTCGGGTTCTGCGTGATGATGAACACGCCGTTTTCGTTGCGCGCATAGGACGCATCCTTCGGCACGTTATCCAGCGTCACGCGGTCAACGAGCCGTCCGCGGCTGTCCGACAGCACCACATTATCATGCTCCGCGCTGAGGCGGAAGTTCGCGTGCGGCACGGCATTCGGGTCGGTGTTGGGCGTTTCATCGCCGTTGCAGTAGACCAGATAGTACCCGTGCGGCTGAATCGTCGCGCCTTCCGGGAAGCGCCACTGAAGCGGCTTGCTCTCGTTGTCGCTCAGCGCGTAATTATCCAGCGAAATGACCTGATCGGTCGTGTTGTACAATTCCACCCAGTCGCAGACGTTGCCGCTTGCATCGGTGTAGCCGGTCAGCGGATCCGGGCAGACCTCGTTGATGATGACCGCGCCGTCGGTTACCAGCGTCGCCGCGCGGTATTCCTGATGTCCGCTCGTCGTGTTCTCGTAGCCGGGGCTGTACTCGTTTGTTGTGCCCCAGCTGCCATCCGGCAGGCGCGCATAGCTCTCGTCCACCCCCAGAATCGGGGTTTTCACCGAGTCGATGAGGTAAGCGTTCGGGTCATAGATGTACAGTTCCTCGCCATTGGAGGAAATGGAGAACTTTGCGTGCATCGGCTTTCCCGCAATCGCCTGATTTTTCTTGTCGCACAGCACAATCACGCGTTCGCCCGCCGCCAGCTCCATATCCGGGAACAGGAACTTAATCGACGTGCCCTTGTTGGAAAGACCGACGTCCTTGAGGTTGATGGCGTGGTCGGAGCTGTTCCAGATTTCCAGCCAGTCGGGGTAATTGCCGTTTTCGTCCGGCATCGCGGTTCTATTCGCCGCCATAACCTCGCTGAAAACCAATCCCTCATAATCACTCAGCGCACCGCCTGTGGAATGCACCAGATTATCCTGCGACCCCGCGGAATAATACGCCTTCTGCACCGGCTTTTTCGGGCTGACGATGACCACAATTGCCACCAGCGCAATCAGCACGGCGCAGACGAGGACATTCAGCACACGGCGTTTCTTCTTACGATATTTCACAGCGGGCGGCATCTGCTTCGGCTCTGCGCGACGCTGCCGTTTTTCGGGCTGATAAGACTGCATGGTAATCCTTTCTGCGGTCAGGAGGATATTCATCCCCGCCGCGGCGCAGGACGGTCCGGCGGATTTTCGCCATCCGTTTCCCTTTCGACAAATAGAACGATGCAGCACCGTCCTATCCTGCATTGTATCACAAAAACCTATTCCCGCGCAAGCATTATGACCCTTTTGCGCGGATTTTTCATCTTTTGGTCACAATTCGGGTGATTTTTGCATCCGTCAGCGTGGGGGGCTGACCCATAACAAGGCAATGATGGCAGGATTCACGCCCGCAAGCGTGGTTTTTCCCTGCCACGATAGAAGCCAAGCATGGGCGTGTGCACCGCGAAGGGGTGTCGGGGGCGACCGCAGACTTCGCCTGTTTTCATTGCCCCCGACTCGCCTCCGCAGAGGCGAAATCCCGGCGTTTCGGGAAAAGCCATTTATAATGGGAAAGAACAGCTACTCGGTCGCGCCCATTTGGCGCGACACAGCACAGATGTTGGAAAGAGCAGCTTGGGGGCGCGTCTGCGGACGCGCAAAGTTACTGGCAGGGACG
>ERZ1032461.566-NODE-566-length-9887-cov-4.677583_pt1 | contig 9887 bp, 7 predicted proteins | sample MGYA00517098_ERZ1032461 | MGnify/ENA primary metagenome ERZ1032461 (study PRJEB33719, sample SAMN04261332) | wastewater metagenome | biome: periurban shantytown; feature: human; material: feces | host: Homo sapiens | place: Peru: Lima | collected 2013-01-26 ...
GGTGTTCGAAACGTCGTTCCCCCAGTCGATCCCTGCGGTAAGTGCCATGTACGGCATTCCACGCGCCTATTACGAGAAATACCGCGTGCGCAAGTACGGCTTCCACGGAACCAGCCACAAGTATGTGGCCAAGGTGGGCGCCGAACTGGCCGGACTGGATTTCCACAACTCGCGGATCATCACCTGCCACATCGGCAACGGCGGTTCGGTGACGGCGATTCTCAACGGCAAGTCCTACGACACCTCGATGGGCTTCTCGCCGCTCGACGGCCTGGTGATGGGCACGCGCTGCGGCCAGGTGGACGCCAGCGCCATCACGTTCATCGGCGAAAAGGAGGGTATGAGCTATGCCGAGCTGAACACGATGATGAACAAGAAGTCGGGCGTGCAGGGCCTCACGGACATTTCGAGCGACATGCGCGACATCGACCGCGCCTACGACGAGGGCAATCCCCGCGCAATCCTGGCGCGCGATATGTACTACGGACGCATCAAGAAGTTCATCGGCGAATACGCCGCCGAAATGGGCGGTGTCGACATGATCATCTTCACGGGCGGCGTGGGCGAGAATTCGTGCGAAATGCGCGAAGCGGTCTGCACCGGACTGGAGTTCATGGGCGTGAAATTCGACCCTGCGGCCAACAAGGGCGCGCGCGGCGTGAACAAGATCCTCTCGGCGGCGGATTCGAAAATCAAGGTAGCCACCATCGCCACCAACGAGGAGCTGGTGATCGCCACGGACACCTACAATCTGGTAAAATAACGTCCGCATTCCGGTCGCATGCGATAAGCCCCCTCCCCGAGGGAGGGTTTTGGGGTGGGGTCGGGCTTGCAAACGACGCCGGCGGCGGCAACGACCGCCGACAGCCGACAGCATAGAGGCAAAACAATAAAGCATATATCAATTTTAAACGTAACAACACCATGATTCAGCATCTTACCGAAATCGTCGAGGAGGCGAGGAAACGGGGTAAAAAACGTCTTGCCGTAGCTTACGGACAGGATTCGCATACGCTGGAAGCGGTCTACGAAGCCTATAAGGAGGGTCTCGTGGAGCCTACGCTCTTCGGCGACAAGGAGGTTATCAAACAGGTCTGCCAGGAGAACGGCATCGACATCAACGCCTTCAACATCGTCAACGAACCCAACGATGTGAAATGCGTCCAGCAGGCCGTCGCATCGGTCGTTTCGGGCAACGCCGACGTTCTGATGAAAGGTCTGGTCTCGACCGACAAATACATGCGCGGCATCCTCAACAAGGAGGCCGGACTGTTCCCCCCGAAAGGCGTCCTGAGCCACGTTTCGATCGTCGAAATGCCCTGCTACCACAAACTGCTGATCATCTCGGACGTGGCGGTCATTCCGCTCCCCGACTTCAAGCAGAAGATGGTGCAGATCGGCTACCTGGCCCGCACGGCCAACCTGCTGGGCATAGCAACGCCGAAAATCGCCTGCATCGCCCCCTCGGAGCAGCTGCTCCCCAACGTGATCTCCTCGACCGAAGGCGCGCTGCTGGCCAAGATGGCCGACCGCGGCCAGCTGGGCAACGTCGTCGTCGACGGTCCGCTGTCGCTGGACGTGGCGCTCTACAAGGAGGTCGCCGAGCACAAAAAGGTCAAGGGTTCGTCGGTGGCCGGCGATCCGGACTGCCTGCTGTTCCCCAACCTCGAATCGGCCAACGTCTTCTTCAAGTCGGTCTCGCACCTCTGCGGCGGCGAACTGGCGGCGATGGTCATGGGTACGAAGGTTCCGTGCGTGCTCACCTCGCGCGGCGACACGAGCAAGACCAAGCTCTTCTCAATAGCGCTGGCCTGCCTGGCGGTAAAAAAATAAAATTCCGGTCATCCGGACCTAACCCAATCTTAAATCAGCCCGACGAAAGAAACAACGCCTCCCGGTTGAAAGTCACCCTTCGACAATCAGTCGTTGCGAATCCGTCGGACTCACGTTAAAAACGAACCGAGAACTTATGGGCTACAAAATTTTAGCAATAAATCCCGGCTCAACGTCTACAAAGGTCGCCCTCTACGACGAGGAGCGGCCTTTGTTGGAATTGAACCTCCGTCACTCCACCGAGGAAATCTCCCGCTTCGCCGGCGTGAACGACCAGCTGGACTGGCGCCGCGGACTGATCCTTTCGGCGCTCCGCGAAGAGGCGTTCGACATCAGAAACCTCTCGGCGGTGATCGGCCGCGGCGGACTGATACGCCCCATTCCCGCAGGAGTCTACGAAGTCAATTCGCGCATGCGCTACGATCTGCGGAACGCGCAGATGAAACACGCCTGCAACCTCGGGGGACTGCTGGCCGCACAGATCGCCCACATGGCGGGTGTCAAGGCCTACATCGCCGACCCGCCGGTGGTCGACGAGATGGACGACGCGGCACGCATCTCGGGCATGCCGATGTGCCCGCGCAAACCGGTCTTCCACGCCCTGAACCAGAAGGCCACGGCGCGTCTCCACTGCGAACGGATGGGCTGGGTGTACGAAGAGTCGAATCTGATCGTGGCCCACATGGGCGGCGGCATTTCGGTCGCCGCACACAAGCAGGGACGTATCGTCGATGTCAACAACGCGCTCGACGGCGACGGTCCTTTCGCCCCGGACCGCGCAGGGAGCATCCCCTCGAGCGAACTGATCAAGGTCTGCTTCTCGGGACAATATACGAAAGAGGAGCTGCTGAAATTCATTTCGAGCAAAGGCGGGCTGGTGGCCTACCTGGGAACCAACTCCGTGATTCAGGTCATGGAACGCATCGCACAGGGCGACCAGCGGGCCAAAAAGGTTCTCGACGCCATGTGCTACAACATCGTGAAACAGATCGGAGCCATGGCCGCGGCCCTCTCGGGCAGCGTTCAGGCCATTGTCCTCACGGGCGGCATCGCCTACAACGAGCCTGTCGTGGAGTACATCCGCGAACGCTGCTCGTTCATCGCTCCGATCGCGGTCTATCCGGGCGAGAACGAACTCGAAGCGCTGGTCACCAATGCGCTGGTGGTGCTCCGGGGCGTCATCACCCCCAAAGTCTACAAATAACCCGCATTCTTCCGGGAAACGAACGGGCCGCATCCTTCCGGGGTGCGGCCCGTTCGTTCAGATGCGGGAGCAACGGGAGCGGCAAAAATAACGAAACACCCCTGCGTCACTCGAAAGCGATGCTCTTCCAAGTAAGCGGATCTCCGTAGTAGTTCGTGGCCCATTGGTCGGCGGACGCAGCTTTCGGGGCCGCCGTGCCGGTGCTGTAATGCTTGTCGGCATTCAGCGTAAGATCGCATACTTTGGCGAAGTTCGGGCTGAAAGGAGTTGCTCTACTGTCCATTTCCAGGGTAATATTCCCTGCTGCTGTCAGCCGCAGCTCGGTCAGAGCATCGCAGTGCTGAAATGCGCTGTATCCGAGTCGGGTCGTTTCGGGCAGCGAAAGGGAGGTCAGGCCGGAAGCCATGAAAGCTGCGTTATAAATCCGAACCGCCTCGGGCAGTTGCACGCTCTCCAGCGAAGGGCAGCCCGACAAGGCCTGCACTCCGACCTCCTCCACGCCGTCGCAGGAGACGAAGCTCAACGCCTGGCAGGCGAAAAATGCCAAACAGCCGAGCGCTTTCACTCCTGCGGGCAGTCTCACTTCGCGCAGGGCGGGATAGGCATAATGGAACGCTCCGTTATCATATTTTTGTCCGTCGAACGCCCTTGCCGGCAGACCGCGGACATCGTCCGGGGGAAAGTTGAAATCGTCGTCCACCCGTCCGTTCACATTCACTTCCGGCCAGTCGGTCACGCCGGTCAGGTCGATCTTTTCCACGCCGGAGTCGTAGAAAGGGTTGCCGACCGGAGGGGTGCTGGAAAAGGAGACCCAAGCGGGAATCCCGATCTTGGCAAACTCGCCCGTCAGTTTGAATTCGGTGATGCCCGCGTCGAGTGCGGCTCCGATCGCGGTCTTTACCTCATCGGCGGTCATCCGGGTCATATCGACCGTGCCGGATACCGGTGACGCCTTGTTCCCGCCGCCGTCCGAGCACCCCGCCAGCGCCAGCACCGCGGCCGACACGGCCAATGCGGCCAATGCGGCCAATGCGGCCAATGCGGCCGTAAAAAATCCTTTCATCATCATATTGCATTCGTTTTAATCCGATGATAAAAGTAGCGCAAAACGGCTGCGGAGGAGTCCGGGAACTTAAAAAACAACGCCGGGTTTCTGGACTCGGCGTTGTTTTCATTCTTGCGAAGGGGCGATCGGGTCTCCGCCGGCATAGCGGCGGCGGTATTCGCCGGGCGACATGCCCGTCACTTCGGAGAACTGCGCGAAAAAAGTACTGCGCCCGTGGATGCCGACCATCTCGCCCACCTCGAGGGCCGAAGCCCCGGGATGCTCCAGCAACAGCCGCTGCGATTCGGCAATGCGCAGGGCGCGTATCCACGATTTGAAGTTAAGCCCCAACTCGGAGTTGACATACCGCGACAGGTAACTGCGGTTGCACCCGACCTCGCGGGCCAGCGACTCCAGCGAAAGCCCCGGGCGGACATACCCTTTCGCGGCGATCCATTCGTCGAGCGCCGTACGGATATTCTCCCCGGCGGCCAAAGGCTCCGGCACATCGTCGGCGATCACGGGAGCGATCCGCCCGAACTCCGCGGGATAGTTGATATACTTCATTCCGAAGAAGGTGTAGAACACCATGTAGACCCCCGTAAAAGCAAACAGGTAAGGCATCCCTAACCCCGACACCAGCCATGCCGCGGCCGTCAGTCCGATCAAGGCCGTCATCAGAAACGACACGGCCACCCATCGCAGACGGCGCATCTCTCCGTCCGAAAAAAAGTTGTCCAGCTTGCGGCGACAGACCCGGTATTCGCGTACGAAAGTCCGCGCAAAGAGGGCTATCTGCACACAATAAGCGGCTGCCGTCAGCCGGAAAAGCACTGGAAAGGCCTGCGGAAAGAACAACATGCAGCCGAACAGCGACGCCGTTCCGGCAGCCACGGCAAGCAGATGACGGCGAACTCCCCGCGCAAGCGGAAAACGGGAGTTGACCAACGTCACCAGCGCCCCGGAGAACATCGTGGCCTGCACCGCAGCGACGGCCAGCACCAGAATCCGCGTGAAATCCAGCTCATACTCCTCCCGCAAGAAGAGCAGCCACAGCACATCGGTGAAAGCGAGCGAAAAGTAGGCCCAGCCGACAAAACGGCGCGAAAGGCGGTAATTGCGCAGGCGTTCATCGCCCGGCATACGCAGCCAAAAAAGAGATCCGCCGACCACCGCGAGAATGATCGCCGAACAAAGCAACACTCCGGCATAGAGTGAATCGGGTTGTCGGAACATGTCAGAGGCCCTTGGGTTTCAAACCTTATTTTTTCAGCCGCCTGCGCACGATGGCCGTCACCTCCCGGAAGGCTTCCAGCCGGAACAGCGCCGACAGCGCGAGGTAGCTGACCACGCCCGTCGCCAGTTCGGCCAGCAGCCGCACGAGATCGTTGCCGGGAATCGCCGCGGCCGTGAGCCGCACGAGGAGGTACATCGTCCCCGACACCAGCGCCACGGGCAGCAGCGTACGGACGAAACGCCGGAACGTCAGGGAGGTGAAGCGCGTCGTCGCCAGGAAATTGACCGCCATTTCGCAGAATGCGATGGCCACCAGCCCCCAGACCACGGCCATCACGCTGTGCGGAATCGTCACGGCGAAAATCGCCGTCATAATGATCTTCTTCACCACTTCGAGACGCACGATCAACGGACCCTTACACCTTGCTTTCAACACATTGTAAGCCGTCAAAGCGATCGGCGAGAACAGTCCTGCCAGACATACCGCCTCGAAATAGGGAACCGTCGGCATCCACTCCTCGCCCAGCAGCACGGCGAACATGTCGCGGGCCACGGCCGACATGCCCAGCATGATCGGAAACATCACGTAAGAGACGACCATCACCACCTGCCGGTAACCCTCGGCGAACCTCGGGGCGTCGTCGCGGATCTTCGCCAAGGCCGGGAACGTGACGTTTTGCACGGCCTGAATGCCCGTCGCGGCGGGCATGTCCTTGAGTTTCACCGCCTGGTCGAACGATCCGAGCACCGCGGGCGAATAGAGTTTTCCGAGAAAAAACTGGGGTATCTTGTTATAGAAATTCGAAATCAGGTCCGTCACCATCAGACTGCACCCGAACGGCGCCATCTCGCGCAGGGGCTTCAGCCCGCACTTGCCGCAGGGGCGCCAGTCGCTCAACCACCACAGCAGCGCGGTCCGCATCCCGACCGCGATCACACGCTCCGCCACGAGGCTCCAGATGCCCCACCCGGCCATCGCCAGCGCAATGGCCGTAAGCCCGCCCGCCAGCGACGAAAGGAAGGTCACCTTCGAGAGCAGCGCGAAACGGAACTGCCGGATGAAAATCGTATTCTGAACGGCGCACAGGGCGTTGAGCGGCAGCAGCAGGAAGAAAACCGGGGCGATCCGCGCGATTTCGGGCATGCCGTACCAGCGCGCCGCAAGGGGCGCCAGGGCCACCAGCACCCCGTAGAGCACCGCCGAAACGGCGATGTTGAAGAGGAAAACCGACTTGTAATCGCTCTGCGAAGGCCCTTTGTGGCGGACCAGACTCTGCGAGAACCCGCTGTCGACGATCACCAGCAGCACCGTCACGACGGCCGACGGAATGGACATGAAGCCCAGTATGTCGCGCGTCAGCAGGCGCAGGATGATCAGCCGCACGGCCATTGCGAGGAGCATCGAGCCGATCTTCTCGGCCATGCTCCACGCCACGCCCTGCGCGACTTTCTCTTTGAGTTCGCCGCCCAACAGCCTAACAGTTGTGCTGCGCGACGATCTCCTCGTTACGCTTGCGGATATTCTGCACGTTGGCGATCTCGACGTACGACGCACCGCCGTCGGGACCGAAACTGCCGCCCACGATGGCCATCAGGTCCCCGTCGTCGAGTTTGCGGTACTGGTCGAGGAACTCCAGCGCATCGACCAGGAAATGGTATCTGTCGGAGAGTTCCTGATTCCGGAGAATCGGCACGACGCCGTACGACAGGGCCAGAATCCGCTGCGCATGCAGCTGGTAGCAGACGGCCATCACGGTCTTGCGGCCGCGGAACGCCGCCAGATAACGGCCCGTGCGGCCCGTCTTGGTGTCGAGCACCACGTATTTGATCGGCAGGTTGGTCGAGGCGCGCACGGCCGAACGGGCCAGCTGCGCGGTGATCTCGTGGTTCACCGAAACCATGTCCATGTCGATCATCGGCTTGAAATGCGTCTCGTCGCGCTCGATCTCGCGGGCGATGCGGGCCATCGTCTCCACCGACTGCACGGGAAAATCGCCCATGGCGGTCTCGTCGCTCAACATCACGGCGTCCACACGCTCGTAAATGGCGCTGGCCACGTCGCTCACCTCGGCGCGCGTCGGACGCGGGGACTTGACCATCGAATAGAGCATCTGCGTGGCGATGATCACGGGACGCTTGGCGCAGATACACTTCTCGACGATACGCCGCTGCGTGTTGGGAATCACCTCGGCGGGAAGCTCCACGCCCAGGTCGCCGCGGGCGACCATGATGCCGTACGAAGCCTCGATGATCTCGTCGATGTTGTCCAGTCCCTCCTGGTTCTCGATCTTCGAGATGATCTTGATGTTGCTGCCGTGGGCGTCGAGAATATCCTGCACGGCCCGGATGTCGCGCGCCGAGCGCACGAACGAATGCGCGATGAAATCGACGTCGTTCTTCACGGCCCATTCGATGAAGCGGCGGTCCTTTTCGGTCACCGACGGCAGGTCGATCGACACGCCCGGCACGTTGACGCTCTTGCGCGAACGCATGGCGCCTCCCACGACGAACTCGCAGTCCAGCTCCGTATCGTTCTTGCCCACGACGCGGATTTCCAGCTCGCCGTCGGCGATCAGCATCCGCGCCCCGACGGGAATGTCGCTCACGATCGACGGCACGTTCATGTAGACCACCTTGCGGGTCGTGAAGTCCGAGCCGTCCGAACCGCGCACGGCCACCCGGTCCCCCGGGCGGAAATTGATGCTGTTGCCGTATTCGTCGGCGATCGTCGTGACGCGGATTTCGGGTCCTTTGGTATCTATCATAATCGGAATGGCCGGGTTCACCCGGTGCACCGTCTCGACGATATGCGTGGCCCCGTCCTCGGAGACGTGCGCCGAATTGACGCGCACCACGTCCATACCCGCGTCGAAAAGCTGTTTTACGAACTCTTCGGTGCAGCGGAAATCCGACATCGTAGCGACAATCTTGGTTTTTTTCATGCGATACATAGAGCTATGTTTTTACGTTTATATTATCCTTCGATACGCTCTCGGGCGGTGTTGCCGCCGCCGTTGGCGTCGTTCACAAGTCTGTCCACCCCGAATCCCTCCCCGGAGAGGACTTGAAGGCAGCGTTGCCGGGCTTCCGCCCCGACGCAACTATTTTTCCGCGCCTGTCAGCAGCGCGTACACGCCCAGCCGATAGGAGTTCAGGCCGAACCCCATGATCGACCCCGCGGCCACGGGAGCCAGCAGCGAGGTGTGGCGGAACTCCTCGCGGGCGAGGATCGAGGAGATGTGCACCTCGACGACGGGAACCGACACGGCCGACACGGCGTCGCGCAGCGCCACCGAAGTATGCGTATACCCGCCGGCATTGAGCACCACGCCGTCGTAAACGCCGTCGGCCTGCTGCACGGCGTCGATCAGTTCGCCTTCGATGTTCGACTGGAAGTAGCCGAACTCCACCGAGGGATAGTTCGCTTTCAGCGCTTCGAAATACGACTCGAAAGTCTGCGATCCGTAAACCCCGGTGTCGCGCCGCCCCTGAAGATTGAGGTTCGGTCCGTTGAGAATCAATATCTTCATAGTTTCATTCATTAACCTAACGCCCCAAGCGGGCGATTCCCGGACAAAGATAATCAAATTCACCGAAAAAATCGGTAACTTTGCGCCATAACACAACTCTTCCATGACCGAATTCGGATTCATCGACAGCATAAAAACCCTTTTCGCCCCGCTTCCCGACAACGGATTCGAGGGCATCGGCGACGACTGCTCCGTGTTGTCTGTCGGCGGCGGCGAATCGCTGGTCTTCACCGCGGACCTGCTGACCGAAGGGGTCCATTTTCTCCGCACGGCGACCTCGCCCCGCGAGTTGGGACGCAAATCCCTCGCCGTAAACTTGAGCGACGTGGCCGCAATGGGCGCCCGCCCCGTGGCGACGCTGCTCTCGATCGCCCTTCCGGCCGATGCCGCCGATGCGTGGGCCGCAGAGTTCATGCTCGGCTACCGGGAACTGTCCGAGGAGTTCGGCGTGACGCTCGCCGGGGGCGACACGACCCGCTCGCTGTCGGGCCTGACGATCAACGTCACGGCCATCGGCCGCGCAGCCGACGCGCACCTCAAGCGACGCAGCGACGCACGCCCCGGGGACGTGATCTTCACCGCCGGGGAACTCGGAACCTCGGGAGCAGGCTTGCAGGACATCCTCGCGGGACGCTGCGACACCCCCGCGGCCGCCGTGCACCGCAACCCGCAGCCGCAGGTCGCCGAAGGCATCTGGCTCGGCAGCCGTCCCGAGGTGCGCGCCATGATGGACCTTTCGGACGGTCTGGCCTCCGACCTGAAGCATATCCTCGACCGCTCGGGCGTCGGCGCCGAAGTCGCCGTCGAGCAGATCCCCGCAGCCCCGGGCGCCGACGTCCGCATGGCCGCCTGCTCAGGCGAGGACTACAAACTCCTGCTCACCGCCGCGCCGGAGGCCGCCGAACGCCTCGCCGCTGATTTCCGCATCCGCTTCGGCACGCCGCTCCACCCCGTCGGCCGCATCACTTCCGGACCGGGTCTCGTGTGGCTCCGCAACGGAAAACCCGAGCCGCTGGACTGGCACGGCTTCGAGCACTAT
>ERZ1032461.575-NODE-575-length-9788-cov-7.474571_pt1 | contig 9788 bp, 22 predicted proteins | sample MGYA00517098_ERZ1032461 | MGnify/ENA primary metagenome ERZ1032461 (study PRJEB33719, sample SAMN04261332) | wastewater metagenome | biome: periurban shantytown; feature: human; material: feces | host: Homo sapiens | place: Peru: Lima | collected 2013-01-26 ...
CATCGCGCCTTTTTTTTACTAAGAAAAATACGGAAAACCGTATTTAGGAAACAGGGAGGATCAACCATGAAACTCACAAAAGAAATGAAAAACTGGTCGAAGGAATGGTTGTGCAACCTGTCCCACCCGACCGAGCGCGCCAAGGCGATCCCTCCCGTCCTCTACAACTGGGAACATGGTATGTACTTCGGCGTCATCGAAGCTCGCCGTCTGCTGGAACAAGCAGAAACCACGGAGGCGTGGGAAGCGGAGATCATGAAAGCCATTGCTCGCGAAAAGAACCTCCTCATGGAAGAGGTGAGGGATGACCAAAAGGTCATCATCAACAAGGCATGGATCATGGGGCTGAAGGCAGCCCTGAACTATGCGGAGTGCGTCGAGCTCTCCGGCGGGATGCGGATCAAGGAGAGACGATTATGACGAGCGAAGAGTGGGGAAAACATGTTGTCGTAGAGAAGAAAGCCCGCGCAGAGGCGATCGCCCTGCACGGAAAACCGTATTTAAGAAACGGGAAGGAATCACCATGAAAGTGTTGAAAAATCAAGGTCAGGTACTGCAGATCATAAACAGAAAGCTGAACGAGCTTCGCAAGAAATTCGACGAGGCGGACGGAGAAGAAGCCTCGGAGATTAGCGGGCAGGAGGTCGCGATCATCGACATCGCGGGACACATTCGCCACGCGCTCGAGGACCATGGCTACTTCGGGGTGGAAGACATGGCGTGTGTCTATGAATACGTTGACGACGCTAAAGAAAAAGACCACGAGTACCGTAATCCCAGAGACACCTGGTTCATGAAAGGCCTCGCCAAGCGCGCCGCATGGGCCCTGCAGGAAATCGAAAAGAGGATGGAGGAGGAACCATGACAGACGAAGAATGGAGCGAGAGAATCGCCAAAGAGAAGAAAGCCCGCGCAGATGCGGTCGCCCTTCTTTGCCGGGCGCTGCAGAAAGCCGGCGTGCCGCTCATTTCGTTCGAAATCTTCGATCGTGGTTCCAGCGACTGCATGGTCAAGGCGACATTTGTATGGGGTGAGCGCTGGGCGGACATCAGCATGGACGCACCGCACACGGCGCTTTGGGACATCCTGCGGCAGATCCCAGTGCTTAGGTAACCATTAGGAGGTGCCATCATGGGCAAAGAAAAAAGGTGGATCTCCGCGAAGGAATACGCGGAGACCCACGATCTCCCAGTCAGTACCATTCGCAGGTACTGCCGGGCAGGGGAAATCCCCTGCTTTAGGATTGGCCAGCGGTTCATGTTCAACCCCAAAGACATGGACGCCTTCCTTGAGTGGAAGGCACGCGAGGGACTGAAAGATAGACCGGGGACCTTCTTGGAAGCCGTGAAAAAGGCGAAGGAAGGGACAAGGATTTCTGTCTGGCTCGCCAGACAGACTGAGGAGAAGGCCATGGAGACGACCTAAAGGAGGAATGAAATGAGAGAAAAAGCAATGAGAGAAGTGATCCTCGCGCAATTGGGCGCGCTTCGCGCTGACGCGGGCGTCGAGCTGGTCGCGTGCAAAGACACCTGCGTCGGCGACTACCTGACGGGGAAGGCTGACGCCCTCGCCGTCGCCATGCAGATGATGCAGGCAAAGGCGCGGGTTTCCTCGTGGCGCATTTCTTGCGCCACGAGGAAACCCACAATATGAATCTGGCGGAAAGTGCCCGCTTGTGTGCGAAGGACATGATGGCGCGGATTTATGAAGGGAAGGCTGCCGGGTATATGGCAGCCTCGCGAGTGGTTACTGAGATCAAGGAGATGGATAAATCATGACCAGCGCAGAAGCAGTAGAAGTCGTCCATCAGATGATGGACGCCCGCGAACGTGAGATGGTGGCCGCGCAGACAGCCGAAAATACGCATCGCGGGAATGCGGAGCGTCGCGATTTCCTCATGGGAATCGTAAAAGACGTGGCAGCAGTTGCAGGTGTCGCCCTTGGCTGGGCATTTATCGCAGCCGGATGCGCCGTGGTGGCACAGTGAGCTGCTGCTCTCATCAAAGAGTACAGCAAAGAAACGGGGCTTACGCCCGATACAGTAGCGAAACATATCGTTCAAATGTTGGAGAAGAACCATGATTGACGAAGGAATCATTATTGAATTCATGAAGCACATTAAAAGGCAGCTTAGTGAAGAACAGGCTAGGGCGGACAATGCGGATCATGAAGGAAGGACCAAAGACTACTTCTGGCACGCAGGCTACATCAGTGCCCTGAAAGAGAACCTGAAAGAAATCGAAAGGACTACCGGTATCACCGGCGTTTATGGGAAGGAGGAAAGAGCATGCAGGACACATACACGAAAGCAGAGCTTGTAGAAAAGTTCAAGGCGATGAAAAGTCAGGAGATTGGTCGTGCGAACGATTACATGAAGAACGGATGTGATGCTGCTGCCGAGTGGCATATGAGCCGGACATCTTTGCTGGAGGAATTGATTGCTCTTACAGAGGTGGGTGCACTCTGATGATCTACTACTGTGCCCGCTGCGGAAAACCAATCCCGCGGGGAAAGAAATGATCTCCCCTCTAAGGGGGATTATGGCAAAAAAGGAGAACGAATGGAGTACTTGAACATGGTCATGGGTATCAGCACGTATCTTTTCACTGTGATGATTATCGCCGCTTTCCGGCGGGGCGAGAGAGAGGGCCGCTCCATGTTCAAGTATTTCGTTGATTTTCTTTTTTATTCTATAGCGCCGCTGGTGGCAGCGGCTTTCCTCTATGCGAGGTAGCAAGATGGATATAAACAGAAAAGATGGTTATACCTGCTGGGCGTGCGGGCGGCCGATACCGAAGGATCGCGCGATGTGGATCCGGCGTGGGGGCAGATATGTGCCCATTCACAGGGAGTGCGATTTCGAAGGATATCGCATCCAGAGGACAGATTTCATATTCGGTGTTGCGTTTACGATCGTTTTCCACAAGAAAGGAAGTGAGAGCCGTGAAGCACGTAGGAGAAAACGTGAATAACAGCATCTACGGGAAGACGAAGGTCGAAGTGCCGTTTCTCAAGGCAGAGCATGGCGAGCTGAAAGAAATCGGGCGCGTCATCATAAGCGAGAAGGCAGATCCTCGATGGATGGATCCGGATGGCTGCCTGATGCAGGATGAGAGCGGGACGTACTATCTGGGTTTTAGGAAGACCACGAAGGTGGTGCTGGAAAAGAGCAGGGAAGAGACGCCTTATTTATATACATATAAAAGGCAGAAAATTTTCTTCCGCATCGAGTGGGAGGATGAGGAGCCCGTGAATGCAACGTGCCCCATCTGTGGGAAGTCACCGCACCACACATGCGCCTGCCCGAGGTGCGGGCATATGGCAGTGTGTGATGCGCATTGCGAGCATTGCCATTTCTATAAGAAGCCCTACGGCTGCCAGTGCAGAGAGAGGCCGCCATAGGGCAAGGCTTTCATGAGCCGCGGGAGAGCTATCGTGCGGAGCGATCCTATAGGGAAGAGCAGGCGGCGCCGCACTTTGCGGGCCAGCTAAGAGTATCCAAGTTTGAACCATTTCCAAGGGAGTGCATCCATGTCGAGCGAGAGAAAGCTGCTGAAAAGACAACGGTCAAGAAAAAGAAGAATGGCCGCTCGCCGGAAGGGCAAGGGAGCTTACATTCGCACCGAGTGGAGTATCCCCAGCGGGAAAATTGTCATCGTTCAGAAATCCATCTCAGGGAGGTATGGGAAGAGAGATGGGAAGCGGATCCGCGAAAAGCCGTCTGAAGAAAAGGTGAGAAGGTGGCAGGACAAAAGGGCTGAGATGCAATGTCTGCTTCTGCTGGAGGAGAATTTCAAGCCCGGCGATTATTGGATGCGGTTTTCATATCCGCCGAGAACGTTTAGCAAGACGTCTTCGGAAATCAGAAGAGACGTCACCTGCTTCAAGAGGAAGCTGGCGCGGCTTTACCAAAAGGCCGGGAAAGAGTTCAAGTCGATCTATGTTCTTGGGCGGGGGAAGAGGGGGAGCATCCACTTTCACGCTGTCATCAACGGGGATATTGATAGCCGCCTCATCGAGAAGGCATGGCAGAAGACTGTGGGGACAGAGAAATGCCCCTGCCCTTCCTGCAACACCACGCATTTGAGCGATGAAGGGTACTGGCCGGATCTCGCCGCCTACATCGTGAAGAACGGGCTAGAAACCTTTCGCAGCGATGATCCCATTCTACACGCCAGGTATGGATGCACAAGAAATCTCAGAAAGCCAACAAAAAAGACCACGGTCGTGGTCGCGGGCGACTGGGTGGAGAAGCCACGAGCAAAGGCTGGCTACTGGGTGGACTATGAAAACATGAGAGCCGGCATCAGCGATATCGGATTCCCGTTTCAGAGTTATTGCCAAGTGCAAATCGGTATCGATCTCACAAAAGGGGATCGAAAGCACCTGAGGAAGGAAAGGAAGAAAGCAAATGAGAACGGAAGAAAGAGAAAAGGAGCTGCAAGAGCTGGACAGGAAGCTGAGGCAGCAAGTTCAAATCCTGCTGGAAAGCAAAGAGGGCAGGGATCTGTGGGCGGGAGAAATCCAGTTCCAAAGCATCCAGCTGAATAACAGCAGTGTTTCCATCAGTTATGTCGATGCGGATGGTGCGAAAACGTTCACGTGTGAAGAGCAGCCGAGAGAAGAATTTAGAACCGCTATGGCGGCGATGAGCTTTTACTATACCGACATGGCAGGAGACTATGGACTAGGGAAACCGGCACAGGCCATTTTCGCGGTGGACAAAGTAGTACCGAAGCGGGATAAGAAATCCGGGGCGCTGAAAGGGGTTCGGCTGAGCGGGAGGTTCCACATCAAGGATAGCGCTGCTACACAGCGGTTCAGCACGATCGAAGACATCACTCCGACCGATAACGTGCTCCGCATCATGAAGAAAATCTATGATGAAGCGGCGCTTTACATCAGCGGCGAGCGAAGAGAACAAAACCTTTTTAAAACGAGCCGGGATGGTGAGCAGGAGTCAAGCCATGAGCGGGCAAATGAAGAGTGATAGATTTTTTCGATTTTTGCATAAAACTATCATAGAACTCCGTAAAAGTAGAAAGTAGCATGCATAAAACTGCAATCAGGTAGATTTTAAGCGGGGAGGCAGTCATGAGTTTTCACGTTTTACCAGTGGATCATGTGGAAAGTGCTGCGAAAGAGCTGGAAATGATTTCGAAAGGGCTGGAAATGATTTCGAAGGAATTAGAGACATGGGAGGAATTACATGAATTCAGTACAGATCATAGGAAATCTGGGGAAAGACCCGGTGCTCCGCGCAACGAAAACAGGGAGAGCGGTTGCATCGCTTTCCGTGGCGGTGAATAGGACATTTACATCGCCGCAGGGAGAGCAGAGAGAAATCACCGACTGGGTGAATGTCACCGCGTGGGGGAGTCTGGCGGAGGCAGCGGGGAACCAGCTCAGGAAGGGGATGCGCGTCTTCGTCGAGGGGCGGTTCACCACAAGAAGCTATGACACGACGGATGGGCAGAAGCGGTGGGTTTCAGAGGTGACGGCCAACTTCATCGCGCTGCCTATCGGCATGCAGGGAAATGAAAGCCAACAAGGGGGCGGCCAGATGCAGGCGGGATGGGGGAATCCGGGAGCATCGGCAGCCGGAGGACGCACTGTCTATAGCGAGGGGCCTACGCAAAGAGGCTTCGGGCAGTTCGGCACGCCGCAAGCTGAAAAGCAGAAGATGGAAGAAACGAGCATGTTTCCGACAGATCGGCAGGAAGCCGTAGGACGAGCCGCGCATCCGTCCCAGTGCGAGGAGGACATTCCATTTTGAGAAGCTGCGTGAGAAGAAAGAGTGCTCGGCATCCGGCGGGAAAGAACCCAAAGGCTCCGGAACCCATCGGCTACTGCTCCTACTGCGGCACGGCACTTTATCAGCCATGGCAATTTCACTGGATGTACGACGAGGATGGGCAGCGCGTCAGGAAGTGCAAGTGGATGAGGCGGTGCTGCGAAAGACGCAGGCAGATCCCAGGGCAGGAAGAGTCCTACCGGCGCGCCGTGCTTCGGTACGGGAAGGATGGGAAAGAAAGATGGCTCGAGGGTTTCGCGGAGGAGCGAGAGAATAAAGACGAGTAAAGAGGTCAAGGGTGGCATCTGATGGGAATAGGGCTTTTATCCGGCGGCATGCGCATCGCAAGGCCGGAGATCCGGCGAGGTGCGGATGGCGAGGTGCGCAGCATTCTCTTTTCTGTGCCGGGAGAACCGGTAGGGAAGGGACGGCCTCGCTTCACGCGCACTGGTCATCCTTACACGCCAGGCAAGACGGAAAGCTATGAATCGCTGGTCAGGCTGGCGTATGGCGAGTGCGGGATGGTATTTCCCAAAGGAGTGCCGGTGCGCGTCAGGATCACTGCCTGCTTCAGCATCCCGAAGAGCGCATCAAAGAAAAAGCGAGCAATGATGATTGCAGGGGACATCGTGCCAACTAAGAAGCCGGATTTTGATAACATTCAGAAGATCATCTGCGACGCACTGAACGGCGTCGCCTACCATGATGACAGCCAGATCGTAAAGGCAGACATCGAGAAAGTATACAGCACTACGCCGCACGTGGAAGTCAACGTCGCGGCATGGACAAAGGAGGAAAACGATGGAAAAGAAACTTAATGGGTTAGCGGAGCTCAAGGCTCGCAGCCGCCAGCTGATGGACGAGAACCGCAGGCTGCGTCTTGCACTCAAGGTGAGTGAAGGAAGAGCGCAGCAGCTGGCGTGGAAGAATGCAGAGCTCCGGAACCAGCTGGAAAAAGAAAGGCGCACGAGGGAGCTGCTCTCGGATATCGCGAGGCTCGATACGGAGGCTATCGAAGCGATAACGACGTCGGCGAAGGAGATCATAGAGACCTTGGTACAGAAGAAGCTGGATGCTTTGCGAGCGTACGACGAAAAGGCGGCGGCAAAATGTCAGGCGCCGCATGAGCTCGCAGAAAGGGAAAGCGGTCGCAAATGTTAGAGAGGGAATGGAAACGGCTCGATAAAGCACCGGGGATAAAGCTGTACGCACCGAATGAAGCTGCAAGGCCGACGGTTTATAGCGAGTGGGAAATCGTATCGGTGATTTCCTGCGGCGCGACCATGACACGTACCATGAAGGCAGCGAATGGAAGCGGGGAAGAGAAAAGGGATACGCGGTTCTTTCATTTCGGTCAGCTGATGACGAAAACGATGTTCGACAAATATCGCAAGGAAAATTATGAAGTATGTCCGCATTGCGGGAAGGAACACGTGAAGGGGAAACTGCCCAGAATATCTCCGTACGACTCATGGGAATGTCTGGAAGCAGCCAAAAGCGCAGAATACAGGGTAAAATGGTTTCCGCAGGCTTATGGCAGGTGCATCGATTGCGGAGAAGTATTCAGAAAGGGCAACATTCGTACAAGGAGATGCCGGAAATGTGCCAAGTCATACGAGGAAGACCGACGGGCGGCGGCAGCGGCGAGAAGGCGCAAAGAAGGGAGACAAAGAAAATGAACAGAAAAGAATTGGCAAGAGTCATGGCAGCCAGACGCGGGAAGACCATCCAGGAAGCGGAGAAATGGGAGAGCGCTATGCTTGACGCGATGGCGGATGCCTTAAGGAAAGGCGAAGAGGTCAGGTTGGTCGGCTTCGGGGTGCTTTGCGCGGTGGATGTGCCGGCAAGAGAAGGGCGTGATCCGAGAACGCATGCGGCTATTCGGATCGAGGCACACAAGAAGATCAAATTTACGCCGAGCCAGCTGATTTTGTAAAAGGGAAAGTGGGGTACGACTATGAGCATCGCGGGAGCTATTGCCTTAGGATTCGGTATTGGTATCATCGTGGGCGGCTCCGCAGGGCTGATGATCGCCGCCTTGTGAGTGGCAGCCGCACGCGGAGATGAGAAAACAGAAAATGATTTCAGTAGGAGACGTGTGGAATTTCCTCAAAGAAGGGGAAGGGGAAAGAAGGTGGATGAAGGCACTGGAGTAGACTGCCGGCGGAGGCATTGTCAGTCATAATTGTCAGTCATAAAGGAGGAAATAGTGAGGGAAGACATGGAGAAACTGAAGGGATTTCTGAATTCGATTCGTAAACAGCAGGCTGATTATCTCTCTCTGCAGGAAGAGCTCCGACGGTTGGAGTTTGAGACTCATAACCTCCGAGGCGTCAAGATGGGCGAAAGGGTGCAGAGTGGCCATTGTGCAAATCTCGAAGAAGTCGTGGAGAGACTGGAGGTCTATTACGAGAAGGTAAACAAGGCTTACCTGGCGCTTGTTGAGCTGAGAACAAAGGGGGAGGAGCTCATAAGCAAGGAAGAAGATGGCGTCCGGCGGGCAGTTCTCAGAAGACGGTACATCCAGTGCGAGCGATGGGGAGATATTGCGGAAAAGATGCATTTCGCTGAGTCGAATATCTATAAAATCCATGGGGAAGCACTGGCAGATCTGGAGCCGTTTTTCCGGGAGTCCTATTTCAGATGAGCACGAAAATAGCAGGCTGTAGTTGACAGCCTGCTATTTAGAGTTTGTGGCATATTTAGATAAAACGTATTGACGAATAAACAAAAACGTGCTATAATATAGACAGTTCAAAAAGAAAGGAGGTTTAAGAATGTGAGTAATGATTGGCTAGATGTAATAGAAAAGGTCACCGCCATTATCCTCAATGTAATCGGAATCCTGGCAGGGATTAAAGCACTGAAGAAATAACGATGACCGGACGGAAGAGGGCAAAAGCCCTCGACCGTTCTCATTATATCACATTCAAGAAAAACTATGGAGCGATGGATGCTTATCATTCTGCTGGCATGCAATCTGGCGGCGCTGAAAACGGTGGATTTCCATAATCTGCATGCCATTGACTGCCTGCTGCTGATTACGATGGTCATTCTGGCGGTGGTGAATTTATATGGATGGTTGGTGAAGAAACATGAGGGGCGGTAAGAGAGAAGGCGCCGGCAGACCGGCGGGCAGTGTATCCGCAAAAGGAGTACGAAAACAGAGACAGCTCAGGGCCTTCGATGATGAATGGGAAATCATCAGAAAGTTTTCTCAGATTGTCAAAAGAGATCCGGAGCGGGCAAAGAGAATGATGAAAACCGAATAGATGAAAGAGTATAGTAAAATGGAGTAAATGGTATGGTAGAATGATAGTGTGAGATTGAAGCAGAAACGTGGATTCACAAGGCAGTGGCTGGCTCGCATGCGAGACCGCGCTATCCGTATGATTTCTCAAAATACCTCTTGACTGTTTACACGAGTTTACATCGAGTAATGATATAATAGTAAAAGGGAAATCGCACAGGGGAGAAATTTCCGATAAGTCGATCTGTGCTATCGTTTCCATGCTTGGCCTCCTCCAAATTTAAGGTATGCTGTAAAAGAGCGTCTCATAAGAGGCGCTCTTTTGCACGGCAGTCTGTAGTATAATGAAGTGGGATATCCGTTTCGAAATAGGAGGCCAACTATGAATAGCTGGGCAGAAAAGAAATGCTTGACGGCGCTGATGAAACTGAAGGGCGCAAAGGAAGGCGAATGGTTTTCGCTGAACGGGCAAGAGTATGTGGTCCGCGCTGGCGAGCTCTATACTCGAACACCCGAGCCTGCGCCTATGTGTATCGGGATGATGCTTGAAGATGATACCGCAATCAATCAATACACATTTACCCCGCAAAAGGGAGATTTCTATCACTATCTAGTCCTTAATAGGGAAGCGGAGCAGATAGAAGCCAGACATGCGATTTATCAGGGGAACAAAATGGACGAGCAGAATGCCCGAATGCATAATTGCTTCAAGACTATGCTTGATGCCGTAAAATATAAAGCGTT
>ERZ1032461.589-NODE-589-length-9693-cov-4.907242_pt1 | contig 9693 bp, 7 predicted proteins | sample MGYA00517098_ERZ1032461 | MGnify/ENA primary metagenome ERZ1032461 (study PRJEB33719, sample SAMN04261332) | wastewater metagenome | biome: periurban shantytown; feature: human; material: feces | host: Homo sapiens | place: Peru: Lima | collected 2013-01-26 ...
GTTGCTCCAGAGGCGACGGATGATGGTTGGGTCATGCCCAGCGAACCTGATCAGATTAGGTTCAAGAGCGAGCCCGTTTCCATCACGAAGGAGATCTGGGCCTCTGCTACCGATAACAGCAGGGGTCAATCAAGCCAGGTCGGTGTCGACTGGGCTCATGCGGGCGCCAGGGTTAAGTTCACCCTCTACGTCCAGGTTCCTGAGTACAGTGAGTTCGATGGACGCACGTTTACGGTGACCGATACCATGACCGACGGCCTTACGCTTGCCCAGAAGAGCATCAACGGCGAAATGTACGACGATTGGAAAGTTACGCTCGATCGCGCCGGGTGGAATTCCACCGGTCTGGGCTCTCAATACGGTCAATTCACCAAGGATGGCAACAAGCTGACCTGGACTTTCACAAAAGAGGGCATTGAGAAGGCGGCAGGCGAAAAGATTAAGATCGAATACTATGCCACTGTGGATGCCGACGCCTCCTATGCTGACACCATCTACAATGAGGCCCAGGTGACGTTCTCGAAGTATAACTGGGGCGATGATACCGAGACCCAGGATTCCAACAAGACGTATGTGACGGTCTATGGCGCTCAGTTTAAGAAGGTTACGGCCGACGACGCGCCGCTCGAAGGCGCGGTGTTCGACGTATACCGCGAGGGCATCGAGGACCCCATCTTCACTGGCGTGACGTCCGATGAGAACGGCCTTATCACGATCGACGGTCTTTCCAACGGTAACTATACTCTCGTCGAGACTTCGGCCCCTGCGGGGTATGCGCTTGCCGATCCCGTGGAATTCACCATCAACTCGGTCGATGAAAACAAAGACGGAATTTTCGAGGGGAAGATGTACGACTTCACCGGCACTGCGATTGTCGATGAGGTTGTGAATCCTGCCGAAGAGCTCCCCACCACTGGTGGTGCCGGCACCGTGGCGTTCACCGCTGCTGGTGTTGTGATCATGGCTGGCGCTGCGGCGTTCATCATCCGTTCTCGCAAGAACAATAACTAGGACGTACGTGCTTCCTAGACGATGCCGGATAAGCTGACCGGCTTGTACGACCCGGCTTCCATCTGGGAGCCGGGTCACTTTGCATGAAGGGGAGGTGCAGCTCGTGCCGCTGCAGCAAAAACTGCGCAATAGCACGGTTGGGGGAGTTACCGGCGCTCGCTCGCGGCGGCGCACTGGAAACGCGCGACGGGTTCCTTCCGGGTCCGTGCGTAGCTCCGCGGGTGCCGTAGTGCGGCCATCTTCCGGTGCCACACGTAGTTCCGCAGGTGCAGCCCGGCGCAACTTCATCGTTGCGGTCCTGGCGCTGCTGCTCGGGGCTTGCGTCTTCGCCTACCCCATGGTGAGCAATTACCTGCACCAGCTTGGCTCCAATGAGGCGGTCCAGGAACTCACGGCTGCTGTGGATTCGACCTCCGAAGACAGTCTCGAGGCAGCGCGCCAAGCGGCCGTTGCATATAACGAACGCCTACTCAACAGCCGCACGGTGGTTACAGACCCCTTCGACTCCTCGGCTCAGCGTGTTACCGACGAGGAATATGAGAGCGTTCTCAACCTTGCAAACGACGGCATCATGGCCACCATTACCATCCCGAAGATTCATCTCGAGCTGCCCATCTATCACGGCACCTCTGACGAGGTGTTGCAGAGGGGCGTGGGCCATCTGCAGGAGACCTCGGTTCCTATCGGCGGTGAATCAACGCACGCTGTCCTCTCGGGCCATACCGGCCTGCCCTCGATGAAGGTCTTCGACAACCTCGATCAGCTCGAGGTCGGAGATTACTTCATCATCACGGTTCTTGGCGAAGACCACGCCTACCGGGTGACTTCGACTGAGGTGGTGCTTCCAGACGAGACCGAGTCGCTCGTGATCCAGCAGGGGAAAGACTTGGTGACGCTCGTGACATGCACGCCGTATGGCGTGAACACGCATCGCCTGCTCGTTCATGCCGAGCGTTGCGACGTGCCTGATGAGTGGCTCAATAAGGGCGACAGCACCTTCCCTGAGGGCTATGTTGATCCGCCGGACAAGGCGTTGCTGCCGAGTGTTCTTCTTGGTTTGGTGCTGGCAGCTGTGGTGATTGGCGGATATGCTGCGGCTCGCAAGATTAGGGAGCGGCGTTTGGCAGCGGGGTCTCGTGGTGAGGCGGCCTCCAGAGGCAAGACGCACCGCAAGGGGAATGCGGGCGCATTGCGGACCGCCGGCTACGGCGCACATCGAGCCTATGGGCCAAGGAAACAGCAAGGGGTTCAAACCGGTGCCTGCGCGCCTCGTGTTACAGGTGGCATTCAGCCGCCAAAGCCGTATGGGCCCGTGCATCGGAGCAGTTCGGGGAAACCGCGCGCAGGCCGCGAGGGGAGGCACTTCCGTGAGTAGGTCGAGGGGCTTCTCAGAAGGGGCGAATGCCTACCATTGCGGGGCTTCCGGTTCGTCGGGGGACGGTGAAAAGCGTGCCCGGCGCTCACGCGCGCTACCGCTCGTATGCGGGCTGCTCTTGCTCGCGGTAGGGCTCATGGTGATGCTCTATCCGGTAATCTCTGACATCTCGGCTCGTGCCGATGCGAACGATGCCATCGCGACGATGCGCGAACGCGCCATTTTGGATTCTGCCTCCACCGTGGAGGGGGCAGATGGCAAGACGTATCGAGCGAAGGAGCATGATGCGGCCTACGAGCAACTGGTTGCGTACAACCAGGCTGTTCTGAACGGAACGGGGGATGCTGTGAACGATCCCTTTGCATTCGAGCCGGAACAGCTCGATTCGTTTGACCTTCCTGATGGCATTATGGGCAGAATTTCAATCCCCGCCATGGGCATCCAGATTCCCCTGTATTTAGGGGCTACGAGCGAACATCTGGCGCATGGTGCGGGAATCATAGCGGGAACGTCTCTCCCCTTGGGCGAGGAGACGTCCAATACCGTGATCGCTGCACATCGAGGGCAATGGTACGGGCTCAACATGTTCCGCGATATCGAGAAGCTGTCGCAGGGCGACCAGGTCATCATCGAGACACCTTGGGACACGCTGGTCTACCGCGTCACCTCATTCGAGATTATTGCGCCCGATGAGGTTGATGCGCTCGGCATCGAGGAGAGGCGCGATATGGTCACGCTCTTCACCTGCCATCCCTATGGACACAACTATCAACGCATCTTGGTGCATTGCGATCGCGACCTCAGCGCCGAGCCCCAGGAAGCTCCGAGCCCGGTATCGGGCGCCCTGCAAACGTTGCTTCCTGCATCGTGGAGTGAGGAGTCGCCGCTTCTCAATGTTGAGAACGTCCTGAGACTAGTGGGCGTCGTTCTGTTCGCAGCATGCGTCGCAATGCTTCTGTTTCGGGCGGCACGCGGCGTGGTGTGCGGACGGAGCCGTACCGAGGCAAGCGTTGCGGACGGGGGTGGACGGATCTTCACCGAAGCCGGCGCCGTGGATGGATGGAAAAACGCCGAGGGAGCGCCTGCGGGTGGCTGGAGAGACGCGGCAGGGCCTCCAGAGGGAACGGATGCGCGGGAGACTGGGGGCGATGGGCGGCACCATGCCGCCGGTCGCTGGAAACAGGCAGGCGGGCTTTCGCGCGACGCTCCCGATGGACGCCCGCGCAATCGTTCCGACGGCAGGCATTTCAAAAGGTAAGCGGCTGTGCCCGCGCTTACAGGCGGCGGGGCAGCATGAAAAAGGAGAGGTGTATGGAGCGCAACGGGGAGGCTTTGAGCCCGCTCGACGGCATTAGCGTGAGCATCAATAAGCGGCATGCCTTCGTGCATGAGCGCGTGCTTGAGTACATCGTGCGGGAGACCAACCAAGCAGGCGGCGTGATATTCAATAAAAAGGAGATGGCAAGCTGGTTAGGGTGCTGCCCGCGGTCGCTCGACCGTGCGGTGCACCGCCTGCGCGAACAGGGGCTTGTGGAGTCGCAGCCGCAGTTCATGCCGAATGGCGCCCAAGGTGGCAACAGGTATCGCGCGACGGAGGTTGGTAAGAAGCACGCGGAGACATGGAGGAGGCTCGCGGGCACCGTTTAGCCCGAGCGCTGCTTCATCCAAGCGGGGAACGCGGCGTTGCTCGGCCAGCTCTTTTGCCTGAGCGGCGCATGGGCAATCTTGTCTTGCTCGTCCCATTTCGCCCATCTCGACTCAGAGGGCGGGCGGCGTTGTCTGCCAACTCCATTTCGCATAAACGAAAACGGGCTCCGTCCTTTTGAACGGAGCCCGCATTGTACGTAGCGCTACGTTTGCTGCCCAGCCGTGGGGCTAGACGATTCTGATTTCGAGGCGCCTTACGCCTCAGCGCTCACGTCTGTGTCGCCGTCGCTGGCAAGGCTCGAGACGTCCACGCCGATCTCGTCGGCGGTCTGCTGGTTGTAAACCAGGTCGCACTCATCGGCGCCCATGGTTTCCACCGGCATGGTCGCCGGGTCTGCGCCCTCGGTGAGAATCTGCACGGCCATTTCGCCCGCGCGGTAACCGAGCTCTTCGTAGTTGATCGAAACGGATGCAAGGCCGCCGTTCTCGACCATGCCCACCTCGCCGCAAATGGTGGGGATACCCGCCTCGTTCGTGGTGGCTGATACCTGCGACATGGCGGCCGCCACGGTGTTGTCGGTGGGGGCGTACACGGCGTCAACCTGGCCGACCATGGTCTCCACGACGGTCTGGAGCTCGTTGGTGGAGGAGAACGAGTAGCGCTCGTGGCCTAGGCCCGCATCGTCCAGGGCCTCTTCTGCCATCTGGATCTGGATCTCGGAGTTGCTCTCGGCGGTGCAGTAGAGCAGGCCCACCTGCGCGGCGTCCGGCACGAGCTGGGTGAGCAGGGAGATCTGGTCGGCGACGGGCGTCATATCGGAGGAACCGGTGAGGTTGCCGCCCGGAGCGTCGTTCGACTCCACGAGCCCGGACTCTGCGAAGTCGGTGATGGCGGTGCCCACGATGGGGATCTCGGTCGTGGCGTTCAGGCAGGCCTGCGCGGCCGGGGTTGCGATGGCGAGGATGAGGTCCACGCCGTCGTTCACGAACGTGGACGCGATGGTGGTGCAGGCGGACTGCTCGTTGTTGGCGTTCTGCTGGTCCGCCTCGTAGGAGATGCCCGATTCGTCGAGGGCGCGGATGAAGCCCTCGTTCGCCGCGTCGAGGGCGGAGTGTTGCGTGAGCTGCAGGACGCCGATGCGGTAGGTGGTTCCGCTGCTTGCGGCAGATCCGGAGGCGGCGTTATCGCTGCAGCCGGCGATGCCGAGGCCGCCGAGCGCGGCGGCGGTGCCTGCGAGGCCCTTTGCGAAGGTGCGACGAGAAATTGCGGACTTCATGGTTCTTCTCCTTTACATCGAAGGCAGCAGGGTTCACTGCCAGGGTTGCGAGGCGCGTTAGACGATTTCGGGGGCATCGAGCACGGAGAGGTCGACGCCGCAGGCATCGGCCGAGGCCTGGTTGGCGATGAGCGTGCAGTCCTCGGCCTCCAGATACTCGATCGGCATGGTTGCCGGGTCTGCGCCCTCGGTGAGGATCTGCACGGCCATCTCGCCCGCGCGGTAACCGAGGTCGCGGTAGTTGATGCTGTACGAGGCGGTGCCGCCGTCTTCGACCATGGTGTCGCAGCCCACGATGGTGGGAATGCCCGCGGCGTCGGCGGTCGAGGCGACCTGCGCCATGGCGGCCGCCACGGTGTTGTCGGTGGGGGCGTACACGGCGTCAACCTGGCCGACCATGGTCTCCACGACGGTCTGGAGCTCGTTGGTGGAGGAGAACGAGTAGCGCTCGTGGCCTAGGCCCGCATCGTCCAGGGCCTCTTCTGCCATCTGGATCTGGATCTCGGAGTTGCTCTCGGCGGTGCAGTAGAGCAGGCCCACCTGCGCGGCGTCCGGCACGAGCTGGGTGAGCAGGGAGATCTGGTCGGCGACGGGCGTCATATCGGAGGAACCGGTGAGGTTGCCGCCCGGAGCGTCGTTCGACTCCACGAGCCCGGACTCTGCGAAGTCGGTGATGGCGGTGCCCACGATGGGGATCTCGGTCGTGGCGTTCAGGCAGGCCTGGGCTGCGGGCGTGCCGATGGCCAGGATGAGGTCGACACCGTCGTTCGCGAAGGTTGAGGCGATGGTGGTGCAGGTCGACTGCTCGTTGTTGGCGTTCTGCTGGTCCGCCTCGTAGGAGATGCCGGCATCGTCAAGAGCGGCGATGAATCCCTCGTTCGAAGCATCGAGCGCGGCATGCTGCGTGAGCTGCAGGACGCCGATCCTGTAGGTGCCCGAGCTGCTAGCGCTGCCGGCCGAGCCTCCGCCAGAGGTGTCGTTGGCGCAGGCGGCAAGTGAGAGCGAGCCAGCAGCGGCGAGCGAGGCGATGAGGCCGCGGCGCGAGACGGTAGTCCGTTCCATTGTTCCTCCAAAAATCAGCCGAAGGCAGTTCCCCCTGGCATCGGATGATAAAAATCCCCACGGTAGCGCGGGTTTTTTCATCATAGCGAGATGCGCTGGATGCAGGCACATGTGGAGGTCTTGTTATAGATTGTTAACGATTGGAATCGTGGACGGCGGGGGCTTCCGGTGCAGGCGCGATGGCCTGCGGTACCGGTGGCGTTACCTGCGGCGCAGGCGCGACGTACATGACATCATCTCCGTCGCGCATCGAGAGCGCCTGGAGGCGGTCGAGCCGGAAGGTGCGCCCGCTATCGACAATGCCTGCGGGATCGGTGCTGTTCGAGCGCGCCGCTCGGGCGAGGCGTCCCCGCACGAAGACGGCGCCGTTTGATTCAACAAGCGCTTCGGGGAAGAGGCAAAACCGATGGCTCGACGCCCCCGCTTCCCCATGCGCTGCGGCGAGCACAAACGTGACGGGCGCGCTAAGCTGTATGGCGCGCTCGATGATCTGCTGCGCCGTGGCAAGCTGAAAGCGCATGTTTACGCGAGCGGGAAGCGCTGCATTCCCGGAAGGCTGCTCCATGCTCTTCTCAAAGCGATGCCGAACCGTGGGCGCGACGAGAGGGAGCAGATTCTTCACAAGCCTCCGGCGTTCGATTGTGGTGAGCGCTGCGCTGTTCCATATGGTGCTGAGGGTGAGCTCAGCATCTTCGGTGGGGATGGGGTGCGAAAGCAGGGCATAGCCGCGATGGTTGTTGCCCGCGATGTTCAACCCAAAGGAGCGGAGCATCTGGATTGAGTAGCGTATCGAGCTGGTGGTGACGCGTGGCGGCCGAGTGCCGGGGTGGTTCTGTGCGTCGAGCATGGTTTTGATGCGCGGCGCGCTGAGCGCGTGCTCTTCGTCGGTGTGCTCTTCCAGAATCGCAAGGATGCGCAGCGTACGCGTATCGTACGCTCGCGTTCGGTCGAACTTGCCGTATGCGGGTGCCTCCTCATCGGGTAATGCGGGAAGCTCCCAATCATCTTGGTAATCGGCAGGTTCTCGGTCGACGTGGCGAAGGGCGGCGTCTGGGCTGGCGTTAAGCGCGGAGGTCTCTCGGCCGCCAACGTGCTCGGCGGGTTCCGAGTCGCCGCCGCGCTCAAAGGGCTCCGAAGCGACGCAGCGCGCGGCGTACAGTTTATCTCGCAGGGTCTCAATGGGGGTGTTAACGAAGATGTCGTGTTCTAGATGATGGCTTTGGTTCATGGGCACCTCGCAGCGGTGGGGGACCGTTGATTAATGCTGCGAGCATACGAGCGCGTACGAAAAAGCGACCGCCCGCGGTTCTGGACGGTCGCTTAGGCTCGGCGAACGGGCGCGCGAATTTTCAACATGGGCTGCCAGCCGAACGGAATCCTAATCACGCACCGTATCTACACGTTTGGCTGGCCAAAGCTCGGCGCGATGAGTTAGAACTCCGCGTTGCCCACCGTGCGCGGGTGCGGAATCACGTCGCGGATGTTGCCCACGCCGGTGAGGTACATCACGAGGCGCTCGAAGCCCAGACCGAAGCCCGCGTGCGGGCACGTTCCATAGCGGCGCAGGTCAAGGTAGTACTTGTACTGTTCCTTGTCCATGCCGAGTTCTTCGATGCGGCGCTCCAATACGTCCAGGCGCTCCTCGCGCTGGCTTCCACCGATGATCTCGCCAATACCGGGCACCAGGCAGTCCGCCGCCGCCACCGTTTTGCCGTCGTCGTTCAGGCGCATGTAGAACGCTTTGATCTCGGCCGGGTAATCGGTCACGAAGGTCGGGCGCTTGAAGTGCTGCTCGGTAAGGAAGCGCTCGTGCTCGGTCTGCAGGTCGATACCCCAGCTCACGGGATAGTCGAAGTGCTGCCCGGCGGCGACCGCCTGCTCCAGGATCTCAATCGCCTCGGTGTAGGTCACGCGGGCGAAGTCGGAGCTCGCCACGTGTTCGAGGCGCTCGATGAGACCCTTGTCGACGAACTTGTTCAGCATGTTGAGCTCGTCTGCACAGCGTACCTGCACGTCGCGGATCACGTACTTCAGCATGTCCTCGGCAAGGTTCATATCGTCCTCGAGGTCGGCGAAGGCGATCTCGGGCTCGATCATCCAGAACTCCGCTGCATGGCGCGTGGTGTTGGAGTTCTCTGCGCGGAACGTGGGGCCGAAGGTGTACACGTCGCCGAAGGCCATGGCGAAGTTCTCGGCGTTGAGCTGGCCGGAGACGGTGAGCGACGCGGGCTTGCCGAAGAAATCCTGGCTCCAGTCCACCTCACCGGCGGTGAGCTCGCCCATCGACGCGGCTGCCTGCTCCTCGGTCACGCGCGGCGCGGTCGCGGGATCGAAGGTCGTCACACGGAACATCTCGCCCGCGCCCTCGCAGTCCGAGGTCGTGATGATGGGCGTGTTCACGTACACGAACCCGCGCTCCTGGAAGAAGCGGTGGATGGCCGCTGCCGCGACGCTGCGCACGCGGAACACGGCGCGGAAGAGGTTCGTGCGCGGGCGCAGGTGCTGCTGCGTGCGCAGGAACTCGACGGTGGCACGCTTCTTCTGCAGCGGGTAATCCGGGGCAGAGGCGCCCACGACCTCGATGGTCTCGGCGGTGAGTTCGAAGGGCTGCGGCGCGTCGGGCGTGAGCTTGAGCTCGCCCGTGGCGGTGATGGCTGCCGAGACGTTTTGATGCGCGATGTCGTCGTAGTTGGCGAGCGTCTCGCGGTTCATGACGATCTGCAGGTCGCGGAAGCAGCTGCCGTCGTTCACGGTGACGAAGCCGAAGTTCTTCATGTCGCGGACGGATTTGATCCAACCCGCGACGGTGACGGTCTGGCCACCAAGCTCCTCGGCGTGCGTATAGAGCTGGACGATTTTGGTGCGGTCCACAATAGTCCTCGATTCTTGGGCGTGTTTCGTATACGGCCACATGATACCCGACAACACGTGCCCTGCGCCACGCCGCGCAGCGCGAGCGTTGCCGACGCCCCGCGCCGCGGGCGCTGTGCCAACGGCATGCTCCTTGTATCGTCGTCGCGTTATGCATCGCCGACATGCCGCGCGGAAATCGTCAACCCTGCGCCGCGCGAAGGCGCGCCCTCCGCCGTTCGGAAGGGCGCGTCGTGGCGTGTGGAGTCGCGTCAGCGGGCTTTCAGGCGCAAAGTTTTCCCTTAAGGGGAGCGTTTGGCACTCTCATGGCCCGGCGCAGATCAAAACTCTTGCCAAAGGATCGAATTTTGGGGCCTGGGCAAAGTAGCTAGCGAAGCTCCGATGCGTCTACCTGCGATAGTTCGAAAGCTTTCATCGGTTGTACTCGGGCCATGTCGTAAAATTCGATCC
>ERZ1032461.618-NODE-618-length-9472-cov-7.136986_pt1 | contig 9472 bp, 9 predicted proteins | sample MGYA00517098_ERZ1032461 | MGnify/ENA primary metagenome ERZ1032461 (study PRJEB33719, sample SAMN04261332) | wastewater metagenome | biome: periurban shantytown; feature: human; material: feces | host: Homo sapiens | place: Peru: Lima | collected 2013-01-26 ...
GGGGCCGCCGCCTCCCGGCAGGGTGCGGCGCGCAGGCCCGCCCAGGGCGGCAGAAACGGTGCGGCGGGGCATTCCTCCGCGCCGGGATATGGAACCTCCGCGCGCAGGCGCAGAAAGAAAAACACGGGTAAAACCGCCGCCAAGGTGCTTTTGTGCATCGTGCTGGTGCTGGGCCTTGCTTTCGGCGGGATATACTGGTATGTGGGCAGTATCTTCAACACCGGTGAGATGGGCAGCCTGGCGCCGCCGGAGAGCGGTGCGGACGCATTGGTGCCCGACGAGCTGTCCGGCACCATGAACATCCTTGTGCTGGGCATCGATTACAGCACCGAGGACGCCGTCAAGCGCGACCCCATCGGCCAGACGGATATGATCCTGTATGTACGGGTGAATGGTTCGGACCATACGATGACCATGCTGCAGATCCCCCGCGACACGCTGGTGGGCGAGATCGGCGGCTCGGCGGGCAAGATCAACGGCATTTTCGCCAATTCGGCCGATAAGGAAAACCGCGTCAATACATTGGCCCAGTACATCACAAAGGTGTTCGGCCTGCCCATTGATGATTATGTCACCATTGATATGGACTCCCTGCGGGAGATCGTGGACGTGTTCGGCGGCATCGAGGTGTATGTGCCCGTGACCATGGAATATGACGGCAGCCGGCTGGAACAGGGCTGGCGCGTTTTGATGGGCGCGGAGTGCGAATTTTTCCTGCGCCAGCGCAAGGACACCTCGGCCACGCCGCGCGGCGACATCGACCGCCTGGCCAACCAGCAGTATTTCTACTCGGCGCTGTTCCGCCGCGTTCGGACGGCCACGGTGGGCGATATCATCAAGCTGACGCCCGTGGTGCAGAAATACATCAACACCAGCCTCAATTTTATGGAGCTCGTTCAGCTGGGCATGAGCGTGCTGAGCATCCCCAGCGAAAATATCATCATCGGCCGCCTGCCCGTGGCCCGCGGCGAGCTGTACAACGGCCAGGACGTGATGGTGTGCGCCAAGGCGGAGACCGCTGAATTTCTGAACGAATATTTCCGCCCGGCGGACGACCCGCTGGCGGCACAGCAGATCGGCACGCCGGACTGGGGCACACGCAGCGAGGTTATCGGCGCGGAGGTGCGCCGCATGGGCGAGGTGGACGCCGTGGGCGGCAGCGATGCAAACGCGCCCGCAGACGCCCAGCAGGCCGCCCAGCAGGCAAACGCTGCATCCGTGCAGCAGCCCGCGGCATAATAGTGGAAGAAAGAACGTTTTTACCCTATTTGAAACAGGAGAGTGTTCATGGAATCAAAAGAACTGGCGATGCAGATCGCCAAGCTGCTCGACAGCAAGAAGGCTACCCGCGTCAAGGTGCTGAAGGTGCGCGACCTGACGGTGCTGGCGGATTATTTCGTCATCGCCAGCGGCACGTCCTCCACCCATGTGAAAAGCCTGGCCGAGGAGGTGGAGTTCCAGTTCAAGGAAAAGGGTGTCGCGCCCATCCGTACAGAGGGCTTCAACACCCAGAACTGGTTTATCCTGGATTATGCCAACGTCATCGTCCATGTGTTCAGCCCCGACGCGCGGGACTATTACGATCTGGACCATTTGTGGGCCGACGGGGAAGACCTGCCCATATCTTTCATCGAGGAATAAGGCGACGCGCCGCCCGGACTCTGCAAATCTTTTTTGGATGTGACATATAAAATGAAGTACGATTACAAAGCGATCGAGAAAAAGTGGCAGGACATTTGGGATGCGGAGAATACCTTTGCGGCCAAGCAGGATTTTTCGCTGCCCAAGTACTATGCGCTGGTGGAGTTCCCGTACCCCTCCGGCCAGGGCCTGCACGTGGGCCATCCGCGCAGCTACACCGCGCTGGACATCGTGGCGCGCAAGAAGCGCCTGTGCGGCTATAACGTGCTGTATCCCATGGGCTGGGACGCTTTCGGCCTGCCCACGGAAAACTACGCCATGAAAAACCACATCCACCCCGAGGTGGTGACGGCAAACAACGTGGCGCGCTTCAAAAGCCAGCTCAAGAGCCTGGGCCTTTCCTTCGACTGGACGCGGGAGATCAACACCACGGACCCCAGCTATTACAAATGGACCCAGTGGATCTTTCTGCAGCTGTATAAAAAGGGCCTTGCCTACAAAAAAGAGATGAGCGTCAACTGGTGCACCTCCTGCAAGGTGGTGCTGGCCAACGAGGAAGTTGTGGGCGGCGTGTGCGAACGCTGCGGCGGCGAGGTGGTGCACCGCGTCAAAAGCCAGTGGATGCTGAAGATCACCGCTTACGCGGACCGGCTCATCGATGATCTGGAGGACCTGGACTTCATCGACCGCGTGGTGACGCAGCAGAAGAACTGGATCGGCCGCAGCCACGGCGCGGAGGTAAAGTTCTCCACCACGGCGGGCGACGAGCTGCTCATCTACACCACCCGCCCGGACACGCTGTTTGGCGCGACTTATATGGTCATCTCGCCCGAGCATCCCTGCATTGAAAAATGGGCGGACAAGATCACCAACCTGGACGCCGTGCGGGAATACCAGGAGGCCGCTGCGAAGAAGAGCGACTTCGAGCGCACCGAGCTTGCAAAGGACAAAACAGGCGTAAGGTTGGAGGGCGTGCGCGCCGTGAACCCCGTGAACGGCAAAGAGATCCCCATCTTCATCTCCGACTATGTGCTCATCAGCTACGGCACGGGCGCCATCATGGCCGTGCCCGCCCACGACGAGCGCGACTATGATTTCGCGAAAAAATTCGATCTGCCCATCGTCGAGGTCGTCAAGGGCGGCGATGTGACGAAGGAGGCTTTCACCGATTGTGCCACGGGCGTGATGGTGAACAGCGGCTTTTTGGACGGCATGAGCGTGGACGAGGCGAAAAAGGCCATCACCGAATGGCTGGCCGAAAAGGGCCTGGGCACGCCCAAGACAAACTTCAAGCTGCGGGATTGGGTGTTCAGCCGCCAGCGCTATTGGGGCGAGCCGATCCCTATGGTGAATTGCGAAAAATGCGGCTGGGTGCCTCTGCCTGAGAGCGAGCTGCCGCTGGTGCTGCCGGAGATCAAGGATTTCGAGCCCACCGGCGACGGCGAAAGCCCGCTGGCACGCCATACCGAATGGGTGAACACCACCTGCCCGTGCTGCGGCGGCCCCGCCAAACGGGAGACGGACACCATGCCCCAATGGGCGGGCTCGTCCTGGTACTTCCTGCGCTATATGGACCCGCACAACAACGACGCGCTGGCCAGCCGGGAGGCGCTGGAATACTGGAGCCCGGTGGACTGGTACAACGGCGGCATGGAGCACACCACGCTGCATCTGCTGTACAGCCGGTTCTGGCACAAGTTCCTGTACGACATCGGCGTGGTGCCCACCAGGGAGCCGTACCAGAAGCGCACCAGCCACGGCATGATCCTGGGCGAAAACGGCGAGAAGATGTCCAAGAGCCGCGGCAACGTGGTGAACCCGGACGATATCGTGCGGGACTACGGCGCGGACACCATGCGCCTGTATGAGATGTTCATCGGCGATTTTGAAAAGAGCGCGCCGTGGAACACCGCGTCCATCAAGGGCTGCCGCCGCTTTTTGGAGCGCGTGTGGAGCTTGGCGGATATTCTTGTGGACGGCGACGGCTATTCGGCGGAATTGGAAGGCGCGATGCACCGCACCATCAAGAAGGTGACGGAGGATATCGAGGTGCTCAAAATGAACACCGCCATCGCCGCCATGATGAGCCTGCTCAACGAGATCTATGACAAAAAATCCATTACCCGCGGCGAGTTCAAAACGCTGCTGATCCTGCTGAACCCGTTTGCCCCGCACATCACCGAGGAGCTTTGGCAGCAGTGCGGCTACGAGGGGCAGCTTGCCCACGCGAAGTGGCCGGAATTCGACGAGGCGAAATGCGTGGAGGACACGGTGGAGATCGCCGTGCAGGTGAACGGCAAGCTGCGCGCCAAGCTGACGGTGGCCACGGGCGCGGCCAAAGAGGACGCCATTGCCGCCGCAAAGGCGGAGCCCAATGTTGCGAAAGCGCTGGAGGGCAAAACCATCTGCAAGGAGATCTACGTGCCGGGCAAACTTGTAAATATTGCTGTAAGGTAGGAAAGATGTTCACAATTATCTGTTGACAGACGAGCCGTCTGCATTGTATAATCAAGTATAGTCAGTTTCCCGCATAGAGGGGGGCCGGCGCCTACCTCAGGTTTAAGGGAGGGACAAAGATGTCGGAAATCAGAGTGAAAGACAATGAATCGCTGGACAGCGCGCTGCGTCGTTTCAAACGTTCCTGCGCACGCTCCGGTGTGCTTGCTGAAGTGCGTAAACGCGAGGCTTACGAAAAGCCTTCTGTCAGGCGCAAGAAGAAGTCCGAAGCTGCCCGCAAGCGCAAGTTCAAATAAGAATAGCGGACACGCGGCAAGTAAGCAAACAGGCGGGCCTTTACGGCCCGCTTTTTTTGCACCAAAAGAGGGCGGGGGAAAAGGCGGCCCGGCGGCTGCCGTGCCCGCCGGACATGCACGTCCGCACGGAGCACAACTGATAAAGTGAGGAACCGAAAATGCCCCTGTTTACACCGACGATCGTTTTTGAGCGCATCACCTGCATCACGCCGGAGTTTTTGGGCGCGCGGGGGCTCCGCGCGCTCATTCTGGACGTGGACAACACGCTCACGGCCCACGGCAGCCAGGAGCTGCCGCCGGACGTGGCCGCGTGGCTGGATACCATGCGCGCCGCAGGCGTGAAGCTCACCATCGCCTCCAACAATATGCCCGGCCGCGTGGCTCCCTTTGCAAAGCGCGTGGGGCTGGAGTATCAGGCGTTCTGCTGTAAGCCGTCGCCGTTTGGCCTGCGCCGGGCGCGCCGGGCCATGGGCGTATCCCGCCGCGAGGTGGCGCTGGTGGGCGACCAGATCTTTACAGACGCGCTGGGTGCGAACCTGTACGGCATCCCGGTGCTGCTGGTGCAGCCCATGCGGCAGGACACCAAAGCGACCATACGCCTGAAACGCGCGCTTGAAAAACCCGTGCTGGCGCGGTATTATAAAAAAGGCGGGCGTGTCCACGGAAAAGAGGAAGACCGCAAACCACCGGACGCATAGAAGCGTCCCGGCCGCCAATACTGGAATAAGAAGGTTGGACCGATATGAAACAACGTACCGATAAACTGCTTGCCGCCATGCCCGGGGGCTTTGAAGCGGCGCTTGTCTCCACGGATGTGAACCGCTTTTATTTTCTGGGCTTTGACTCCGGGGACGCGGGCACCGTGCTCATTTTGCCGGATAAAACCTACTTCATCATCGATTCCCGCTACATCGAGATCGCCGAAGCGACTGTGAAGGAAGCCGAGGTCATCTTAGAGGGAAAGGCACTGGAGCAGGTGCGGGACATCCTGGCCGCGCACGGCGTTAAGCATCTGTATCTGGAAAACAAGGCCACACTGGCTTATGCGGACCGTGTGCGCGCCGCGCTGCCGGGCGTGGAGGTGGACACCGGCGCCGTGCTCTCTGACGCCATCGACGCCATCCGGGCCGTCAAGTCCGAGGAAGAATTCGACGCCATCCGCCGCGCGCAGGTCATCACCGACGCCTGCTTCGAGCACATGCTGGGCTACATCAAGCCCGGCGTGCGGGAAATCGACGCCGCGCTGGAGATGGAAGTGTTTATGAAGAGCCACGGCGCGGGCAAGCTGGCGTTCGACACGATCTTTGTCTCGGGGGCAAAAACGAGCCTGCCGCACGGCGTGCCCGGCGACAAACGCATCGAGGCGGGGGACTTCGTCACCATGGACTTCGGCGCGAACGTGGACGGATACTGCACCGATATGACGCGCACGGTGGCGGTGGGCCATGTGTCCGACGAGCAGAAAAAGGTGTATGATACCGTTTTGAAGGCGCAGCTCGCCTGCTGCGGATTCGCCAAAGCGGGCTACAAAGGCTGCGAGGTGGACAAGGTTGCCCGGGATATCATCTACGGCGCGGGCTACGAGGGCTGCTTCGGCCACGGGCTGGGCCACGCCGTGGGCATCGAGATCCATGAAAACCCCCGTTACAGCCCCACCTGCAGCGACATCATACAGTCCGGCATGGTCATGACCATCGAGCCGGGCATCTACCTGCCGGGAAAATTCGGCGTGCGCATTGAGGACACCACCTTCGTGCGGCCGGACGGCTGCGAGATCGTGGGAAAAAGCCCGAAGGAGCTGATCGTGCTGTGACGCGTGGGTGGGCAGCTGCCCGCCCGGCGGGGAAAGAGCGGCCGTCTTGGGGGAAAATGGCTTAAAATGGCCGAAAACCCTTGCAAAACAGGCGCATATTGTGTAAAATCAGAATAGATAAAATGAACTGGTATGCCCGGCGGCCAAAGGCCGGGGCGGCCGGGATAATATTGGAGGATTCATTCTATGGTTTCTGCTGGCGATTTCCGCAATGGCATCACGTTTGAAGAGGACGGCAACGTCTTCCAGATCGTTGAATTTCAGCATGTAAAGCCGGGCAAGGGCGCGGCCTTCGTGCGCACCAAGATCCGCAACGTCATCTCGGGTTCTGTGGTGGAGCGCACCTACAACCCCACCGCCAAGTTCCCCACCGCGTATATCGAGCGCCGCGAAATGACGTATTCCTATCAGGACGGCGACCTGTACTACTTCATGGACAATGAAACGTTCGAGCAGATCCCCCTCAATGAGAGCGAGCTGGGCGACGCCTTCAAATTCGTGAAGGAGAACGAGGTCTGCAAGGTGCTGAGCTATAAGGGCAAGGTGTTCGGCGTCGAGGCTCCGAACTTTGTGGTCCTGGAGGTCACCAAGACGGACCCGGGCTTCAAGGGCAACACTGCCACCAACACGCTCAAGCCCGCCACGCTGGAGACCGGCGCGGAGATCCGTGTGCCCCTGTTCATCAACGAGGGCGATATGATCCGCATCGACACCCGCACCGGCGAGTATATGGAGCGCGCATAACTTTTGCAAAAACAGGCAAGGCTGCAAGGTACGGCCTTGCCTGTTTGATACTAAAAAATGGCCTCCGGGCCGGAACGCGGCGGATGCCGCCTGAAGACGCTTTTCATTGCATTGCGATGAAAGAATAAAAGCATAGGAGGGTATGACCCATGGAACTGAAAGAAAAAGTCGCCTACATCAAAGGGATGATGGAGGGCATGGAATTTGACACTGCCACCAAGGAGGGCAAGCTGCTTGCCGCTGTTGTGGATGTGCTGGAGGAGATGGCCAAGGAGGTCACCAACATCGACGAGGATGTGGATACGCTGTACGATGAGGTCGACGCCATGAGCGAGGACCTGGAGGACGTGGAAAACTTCCTGTTCGACGAGGACGGCGGGGACGAAGACGAGGACGACTACGACGAGGAGTACGAGGCGGGCCTGTATGAGATCACCTGCCCGCAGTGCGGCGAGGTTGTGTGCGTGGATGAGGATATGCTGGCCAATGACGATCTGGCCTGCCCCAACTGCGGCACGAAGTTTGAGGTCGACTTCAGCGAGGACGACGACGCCTGCGAAGGCTGTGAAGGCTGCTGCGGCGGCAAGGACGAAGAATAAACGTATCCCCGGTACAAAACGCCGGAAAAGCCCCTCTGCGCGCCGCGCAGAGGGGCTTTTCTGTTTTGTGGGCATGCAGGGGGAGGCGCAAAAGGGAGAAGGCGCGCCCGTGCTTTTTACGCCCGTTTTTTACAGGGCCGCGTGTGTGCGGCAGTACACGGCATAAAGGCCGTCCAGAATGAGTGTGGGCACATATTGCACGCTGTGCCGGCAGTGCGGCACAACAATGCCCGCCGCACCGCCGGTAGCCACCAGCGTTTTTGCGGGGCCGAGCTCGGCTTCGAAGCGCTCGACCATGCCGTCCAGCATGCTTGCCGCACCGAATACCACGCCGCTCTGCATGCTTTCCACGGTGTTTTTGCCGATGGCCCGCACGGGCGCGTTGGTGGCGATGCCCTTCAGCAGGCTCGTGCCGTTCACCAGCGCGTCCAGGCTGATGAAAACACCCGGCATGATGCTCACGCCCTGCACCGTGCCCTGCTCGTCCACGGCCGTGATCTTTGTGGCCGTGCCCATGTCGATGACGATAGCCGGCAGCGGATACAGCGCTTTTGCGGCGATGGCTCCGGCCAGCAGGTCGGCCCCCAGCTCCGAGGGTGTGTCGATGTTCACCCCTACGCCTGTGGGCAGCTCCTGCGTGAGCTTCAGCGGTTCCACGCCCGCAAACATGCGCAGCGCCCGCGCCACTGTGTCGGTGATCTGCGGCACCACGCTGGAAATGATGGCGCCTTCGATGTTTTCCCCCGCCACCTTGTAAAGGTTCAGGATGCCGGACAGCTCCAGCGCGTACTGGTCCGCCTCCAGGCTTTTGTCCGTGGAGATGCGGGTGCAGAATCCCAGCGCCCCGTTTTCGTATCCGCCCAAAACGATGTTGGTGTTGCCGATGTCTATTGTCAGTACCATACGTGCAGCCCTTTCTTCCGGTTTGTTGTTATAAATATATGATGCCCCGTCCGCGCGGGTTTTGTCAATAGAAAAATTCACGGCATGTCCGCCGCAAACGTCTGTGCTAAACATACGCTCCCCCTCATAGAATTTCAGTAGAAACCAGTTCAGCCGGCCCGGAACGCGTGCCGCGCGGAAGGGGTTGGGGCGGCACACCGCCCCGAAAATCGTAAGGAGGGAAACGTGCAATGTTTGTATGTACTTTACGCAAGGGCGGGCTGCGGAAACTGGCTGTGGTGGCCGTCTGCGGCGTGGTGCTGGCAGGCGCGGCCATTACCGTGGGCGTGGTGCGCAACAAGGGCGACGCAGTGGATGCGGCCGCGCAGGGCGGCGCGCTTTCGCAGCAGATCACCGGCGCGCAGGACGTGGCGACGTTCCTGCAGGGGTATGGCGTCGAAGTGGACCCCACTACCGCGGAGGTGAGCACCGTCACCGTGCCGCGCAAGTGGGACGATAACTTCAAGGCGTTCAATGAAGTGATCAAGGAAAGCGGGCTGGACCTCTCCCGCGTCAAAAATAAAAAGGTAGACAAATGGGTGGTGCTCATTCCGGCGCAGAGCACCGAAACACAGAAATCCTACGGCGTGGTGCTCGTGTACAAAAACGAGGCCAGGGGCGCGTATATCCTGCAAAAGCCCTCCGGCGAGGTGCTTCCGCTGAAAGCGGCGGCGCCCACGGGGGCAAGCCTTGCGCTGACAGACGAAGAAGTGGCGGCAAACGCGGGCTTTGGCGCCGCCTTTCCGGCGGATGATTCCGCAGCCGCCGCGGGCGCGGGCGTGAGCGGTGCAAACGCGGCTGCAGACGTCCAGGCAGGTGCGGATACGGCCGGGCCGACGGAGGACGCGGCCGCCGAAGCGCAGGCCCAGGCGGACGCCGACGCGCAGATCGAGCCAGGGGCGTTTCCCACGGAATAAGCGCAAAACGCAGTTGATTCTGTACAAAGCGGCATGCCCTTTTTCGGCATGCCGCTTTGTTTG
>ERZ1032461.623-NODE-623-length-9425-cov-9.658164_pt1 | contig 9425 bp, 6 predicted proteins | sample MGYA00517098_ERZ1032461 | MGnify/ENA primary metagenome ERZ1032461 (study PRJEB33719, sample SAMN04261332) | wastewater metagenome | biome: periurban shantytown; feature: human; material: feces | host: Homo sapiens | place: Peru: Lima | collected 2013-01-26 ...
CACTCCTATGAGAGCTGCAAGTCCCCCGCGGCAGATGGAACGCGAAAATGAGATGCTCGTTATTTCACATCGCCTTTTGCGTGTCAGAAAGCGGTTTTCCTTATGCGTGACGTCTCCGCTGATTTGCGCCTTTATGTTATAATCGAAGGTGGAAAAGTAACGAAAGGGAGAGACGAAATGGAGATCGCTCGTAAGTTTTACATCATGACGGCCAGCATAGGGACGGGGCACAGCCAAGCGGCGCGTGCCATCGCGGAAGCGATCCAGCGCACGCATCCAGCGGACTCGGTGCAGGTCCTTGACTTCGTATCGAGCAATCTTTTCTCCATCGATCACATCATCAAGGATGGCTATCTCAAAATGATCGACGTCTTTCCTGAGATGTATGACCATCTCTACAGTGATTCGCAGATGAGCCGCTTCGGGCAGTTCTCGCAGAAGATGCTGTCTCTTTCCTTTAAGCGCAGAATGAAGAATCTCATCATGGCCACGAAGCCGGATGCGATGATCTTCACGCATCCTTTCCCAGCAGGGGCAGCAGACCTTTTGAAGGCGGAGGGCTCGATCTCGATCCCGCTGCTCGGCGTGATCACGGATTTCGATATCCACCAGCTCTGGATCGACCGCTATCTTGACGGGTATTGTGTCGCGACGCCGGATCTGAAGGACCTGCTGGAGACGTATGATATCGATGGCAGCCGCATCCATGTGACAGGTATCCCGGTGCGCCGTGCTTTTTACGAGAAAGCGAAGGAGAGAGAGTCCTTTGAAAAGGGGACGGTACTCGTCATGGGCGGCGGTCTCGGGCTCGGTAATGTCGTGGATAATATCGCCCGTCTCGATGAAGTGGAAGAGATCTCGAAATTCATCGTCGTGACCGGGAAGAATATCGGTCTCTATGAAAAAGTGGCTGCTCTTGCCGAGAAGCTAAAGCATCCCGTAGAGCTTCACAGCTATACAAATAAAGTGGCGGAGATGATGGCAAGGAGCGAGATCCTTGTGACAAAGCCGGGCGCACTTACGTGTACAGAGGCGATGGTGATGCATCTGCCCATGGTGCTGGTCAATACGCTGCCCGGGCAGGAGCGTGCGAATGCCATGCATATGAAGAACCTTGGCTGCGCGGAATGGGTGAAGCGGGGAGAACTCGCAGACTCGGTACGCGCTATCCTTCGTGACCCGCTCGTTCGGAAGAAAATGGCAGATGCCTGCAGCGTCGCTCCGAGCGGCAGTGCGGATCAGGTGGCGAAGGTATTATACGATTTGGCAAGAAAGCAGTGACGGATGACCGGTAGCATTGATTGCTTTTCGCTGCTTCACTGCTCTCAATTCTGAAAGATGTGATACACATGGACTCTTTATTCGACATGTCCCCGGAGGCGGGGAAGCGGTATGCCCCCTTGGCGGATCGCATGCGCCCCAGACGGCTTGAAGACATCGTCGGACAGGATGCTGCCGTTGGACGGCAATCTTTTCTTTATCGCATGATAGAGCGGGATACGATCCCATCTCTCCTTCTTTTTGGCCCGCCGGGATGTGGGAAGACGACGATCGCATCGGTCATTGCGGAAATGACAAAGAGCTGCTTCATCAAGGTGAATGCGACCTCGAGCGGGATCAAAGAGATCCGGGATGTCGTTTCCAAAGCGAAAGAAGAGCTCTCGTACTACCAGCGTAGGACGATCGTTTTCATCGATGAAATCCACCGTTTCAATAAGGGACAGCAGGATGTGCTTCTGCCTTATGTGGAGGATGGGACGTTCATCCTCATCGGCGCGACGACGGAGAATCCCTATTTTGAGATCAACGGGCCGCTGCTCTCCCGCCTGCGGCTGATCCATCTGAAGCGGCTGACTGATGAAGCGATCGTCTCGGTGCTTCATCGTGCGCTCGATGATGAAAAGTATGGGCTGGCGATTCATCGCTATACGGCAAAACCGGAGGCGCTCTCTCTCATTGCCGCCTACGCCTCAGGAGATACGCGCGTCGCGCTGAATCTCTTGGAGCAGTCGACATCCATGCTGATGGACGGAGGCTCTCTGACAGAGAAGGAGATCGGCGAGGTGGCAGGTGTTCAGATCTCCAGCTATGATAAGCAGGGGGACTACCATTACAATATTGTTTCCGCTTTCATCAAGAGCATGCGAGGGAGCGATCCTGATGCAGCGCTGCACTATCTGGCGCGTATGATCGACGGAGGAGAGAAGACGTCCTTCATTTCAAGGCGCATCATGATCTGCGCAGCGGAAGATGTAGGCCTTGCAGATCCGCGAGCGCTGCAGGTGGCGGTATCAGCGGCGCAGGCGGCAGAAATGGTCGGTTTTCCTGAGTCGCAGATCATCCTTGCGGAAGCCGTACTCTATATTTGTCTGGCACCGAAGAGCAACAGTGCCTGCTCCGGCATTTTTGCCGCCGAAGGGGAGGAAAAGACAAGGAAGGACTGGTCCATCCCCGCGCACCTCATGGACTCGCACTACAGCGGAGCGAAGAAGATGGGGCTTGGCATCGGATATAAATATCCTCACGATTTCGGTGGATGGGTAGAGCAGCAGTATCTTCCCGATGAGCTCGTAGGACACCAGTACTACAAGCCCCGCCCGCTCGGGCAGGAAGGCGACATGGTGCGCGCCTGGTGGGCGAGAAGAAAGGGAAGTAAGTGACTGGTAGACTAGTGACTAGTGGCTAGGGATTAGAAATCTAAAGTGACTGGTGACTAAATACCCCCCGCTGAACCCATAGAACCCGCCCCCTCTTTCACATGCAAGCAAAGGGCAGCACGCCCCACGACCTAATAAAGGAGATATAACCATTTATCCATGAAAAAGAAGACAGCAAGCCGGAGACGGACGACGAGAGTGCAGAAGAGCGAGGAGAAGAGCTATGAGATCACAGGTGTGATCCTCTTCCTCTTCGGCCTTTTCATTCTCTTTAGTCTTTTTAGCGACAGTACCGGTTTTTTCGGAGATATTACGAATAAAGGCAGCCATTTCCTCTTCGGATTCGGCGCGCCTTTCTGCGCCCTTTTGATGATGTTTTTCGGTGGGCGCTATGCCGTGACATCGAAAGGAATTTCCTGGGACAGGCGCGTTGCGCTGGTCATCCTGCTGGTGCTGCTCCTCTTCATGGCGGTGCATCATTTTCTGGTTCCTTTTGGAAGAGAAATGGATATCCATTCGATCCTCACCTATGGCGGGATCGTCGGGGCGGGATTCTGCGTCTTTTTCCATGACGCGATGGGATACTGGGGGACGACGCTGGTGCTCCTCGGGGCCATCGTGATCGATGTGCTTATGCTGACGCACTGGTCGCTTTCGCGTGGCGCGCAGAAAGTGGGCTCGAAGGCGCAGGTGCTCGGAAAGAAAACAGGCGAGAAGATTGAAGCCGCAGCCACGCGGCTCAGGGAAAAGAAAGCGGCGCTGGATGCTGCGAGAAGTGCTGCTCGGCTGGAAGTACTTGATGATAAGCCGACGGAGTTCATTTACAAGAAGAATGAAGAAAATGCGGCAGAATCGCCGGATGAGGAACTGCCGACAGAAGATATGGCGGTCCCTGCGCAGATGCCGGATGCGGAAGAGCTACCGATTTCCGTAGAAGAGCCTATAGAAGAACCTGCCCCAGAAGCGGATAAAGAAGCACAGGAAGAGCCGTGGACGCCAGAGGAGCCGGTCAAGGACATGGAAGAGCCGCCGATATCGCCGCTGCCGGAAGCGGAGGATGAAGTGGCAGAAGAACCGCTGGAAGAACCAGCTGAAGAGCTGGCCGAGGAAGAGAAGCCGGAGGAGGACATTCATCCGATACCGCCAGCGCCCGTCTCAGCAGACCCGGCTCATCCCGCACCGGCTGCGGAAACGGGGCCGGTGTATCAGTTCCCTCCGCTCTCGCTTCTTCATGCGGGAACGAATGCGGGACAGGGAGAGGCAGATGCAGGACAGAAGGCGGCACTCATCGAGTCGACGCTTGCCAGCTTCGGCGTCCGGGCGAAGGTGGTTCACTACAGCGTGGGGCCGACGGTGACGCGTTTCGAGCTCAAGCCGGAAATGGGCGTCCGCGTGAGCAAGATCGAAGGACTTTCGAATGAGCTTGCCATGGCGCTTGAGGCGACACATATACGCATCGAAGCCCCGATCCCCGGAAAATCTGCGGTCGGCATCGAGATCCCGAATACGAAAGCGGCCTCTGTGCCGCTTCATGATGTGCTTGCCAGTGATGCCTTTCAGCATGGCAAGGGCCACATCCTTGTGGCCTTGGGAAAGGATATCACCGGGAAGACGGTCGTGACCGATCTGGCGAAAGCCCCGCATCTTCTGATCGCAGGCTCGACCGGCAGCGGCAAGAGCGTGTGCATCAATTCCATCATCACGAGCATCATTTATCATAGCCGCCCGGATGAAGTGAAGCTCATGCTCATCGACCCAAAGGTGGTCGAGCTGTCTGTCTATAATGGCATCCCGCATCTGCGCACGGAAGTCGTGACGGATATGAAGAAGGCGCAGGGCACATTGAATTGGGCTGTCCGTGAAATGGAGGCCCGTTACCAGCTCTTTGCCGGGGCGAAGGTGCGAAATATCGAAGGGTATAATAAGCTGTATCCTGACAAAAAGATGCCCTATATTTTACTGATCGTCGATGAATTTGCCGACCTCATGAACGTCGCGGCCAAAGAAGTCGAAGTCCTGATCCAGCGTCTGACGCAGAAGGCGCGTGCCGCGGGCATCCATCTGATCCTTGCGACACAGAGACCGTCAGCCGATGTCATCACCGGCGTGATCAAATCAAACATTCCGAGCCGTATCGCATTCATGGTCGAGTCGGGTCTCAATTCCCGCATCATTTTGGATGAAGGCGGGGCAGAATCGCTGCTCGGCAAGGGCGATATGCTCTTCAAGCAGGCGGGAGCACTCAGTACTGTCCGTATCCAGGGGGCATTCATCTCGGACGAAGAGGTCGAGGATGTGGTGAACTATGTCAGGGCGGAATGCATCCGTCAGGAAAGCCATGTCGTCTATGAGCCGATCGATCTTTCTATCCCGGAAAAAACAGAGAAAGAGGACGAAATGGTCGAAGAGCAGGATGATCTCATGCCGGAGGCTTCGGAATGGGTGCTCGATACGAAGCGTGCTTCTGTCTCCGCTCTCCAGCGCCGATTCCGCATCGGGTATACCCGGGCCGGCCGTCTCATGGATACCATGGAGCGCCTCGGTATCGTAGGCCCTGCGGAAGGGGCAAAGCCAAGAGACATTCTTGTCGATAAGGAGCAGCTTTCTGATATTCTTGCAGGCGGGAAGAAGGAAGAGTCTTCGGACTAGAGAATCGGTCTTCACCTGTGTGATGTTTTCTGAAAAGAGCGCCATACTTGTGACTGCGGATCGGGGACCAGCTGCACGTTTCCTCCGCTTCTCTGATAGAGCCTGTATCGAAATGAGGTGATCCATCTTGAAACGTCTATGCTCCGTCTTACTGTTTCTCCTGCTGGCAGGCGGTGCTTTTTTGGGGATTCTCCGCTATGCGAAGAATCTGGAAGCAGAGCGGCGCCAGGAACAGCATCCTGTGAGCAAAGTCGTCGTGCTGACGGATCTTTCACCGGATGTGCTTGATCCGGTGAAAGACGCTTTTTATAAAGAACAGGGGCTTGCTGTAGAGATCTCCTATGTATCTGGCGCAGATCTATTAAAGAAGACATCCGCTGAGGAAAAGGCAGCGGATGTGGTGATCACCAGTCAGGATATCCTGATGCGGATGAAAGAGAACGGAGAGCTCGCAGCCTATTCATCCTCGCGTACAGATACGGCGCTGAATCTTTTCAAGGATGAAGAGGCGTATTGGACAGGTCTTTGGGTGGATCCCATCGTGTTTGCGGTGAATCCGGATTTTCTTAAGAAGCAGAAGCCCCTTTCCTATACATGGGCAGAGGTCTTCACGAGGGAAGAGGCACAGCTTTCGATGACGGACTTCATCGCCGCCGAGATGTCGAAGGATCTCCTGATGTGTCTCATCGAGCACTTCGGGCCAGACTATGCGATGGAACTCTTGGGCAGGGCGCAGCAGCATCTCGTACAATATGGGAAGTATCTCTCTACGCCGTCCCGTATGGCGGCGATGGGGAAGTGCGACATCGGGATCTCCGGGCTGAATGAAGTCCTTCGCACGAAGCGGGAGAAAATGCCTGTCATGATCATTTATCCGGAGGATGGCGCTCCCTGGTACCTCTATGGGACAGGGCTTCTGGCAGAAAGTGCACATCCTGAGCGGGGTGAGCGCCTGATAGACTGGCTTCTTGACTCGGCGAAATATAAAAGCATCATGGAAAAGAACGGGAACTACTTCATCTATGTGAATGATGATGCGGCAGAGCCCGATGCGGCCGGCAATGAACTCGTTTTTTGGGAATTAGAAAAAAGATATCTGGATGAAGGCAGAAAGGATCTGCTGAATCTATGGGGAGAAAAAGTACGATTTGGAGGAACAAAGAAGTGACGAAGAAATTAGGATTTATCAGCCTGGGCTGCTCGAAGAACCTGGTCGATACGGAAATGATGGTGGGCATCATGGAGAAGGCCGGCTATGAACTGACCGAAGATCTGGCAGAAGCGCATGTCATCATTATCAATACCTGCACATTCATCGATCCGGCTAAGGAAGAGTCGATCCAGACGATTCTGGAAACGGCGGAATACAAGAAAACAGGGGTCTGTGAACGTCTTGTGGCTGCCGGCTGCCTCTCACAGCAGTACAAGGAAGCGCTTGCGAAGGAGATCCCGGAAGTCGATATTTTCATCGGTACAGACTCCTGGCAGGATATTCTGGATGCCGTGAATGAATCCTATGCCAATGGCGGAGAAAAGGTGTTTAAATTCGGCACCATTCCCTGCGCGAATGAAGAGCTCATCCCGCGTGCCTCGCTGACGCCGAAATATACCGCCTATGTGAAGATCGCTGAAGGCTGCAGCAATGGCTGCACCTTCTGCTATATTCCCTATGTGCGCGGGCCGATGAGAAGCCGCCCGATCTCTTCCATTGTCCATGAAGTGAGACGTCTGGCGGCTGAAGGGGTACGTGAATTCAATCTCATCGCGCAGGATCTTTCCTGCTACGGACGCGACCTCGGGACGAATCTCGCAAGTCTCCTTCGTGAGCTCGTCAAAATCGAGGGTGTGAAGTGGATCCGTCTTTTCTATCTCTATCCGACATACTTTGATGATGAGCTCTTGGACGTCATCCTGCACGAAGATAAGATCTGCAAGTACGTGGATATCCCGCTCCAGCATATCAGCAATGCCGTGCTCACTCGTATGCACCGCCGCGATTCCTCGGAGAGCATCTATGCTCTTCTTCGCAAGCTCCGCGCTGCCAGTCCGCGCATGACCATCCGCACGACGCTCATGGTCGGATTTCCGGGAGAGACAGAGGCTGATTTTCAGGAGCTCTGTGACTTCATTCGGGAAATCAAATTCGACGATATGGGGGCCTTTACATTCTCCCCGCAGGATGGTACGCCTGCGGCGCGCATGACAGATCAGATCGATGAAGAGGTGAAGGAAGACCGCTACCATCAGCTGATGGCGATCCAGGCCGGAATTTCGGAAGAAAACAATGAATGCCTCATTGATACCGACGCGGAAGTCCTCGTCGAGGAAATCATCGAGGATGGCGAGGGACATAGACAGGCCAAAGGCCGTACGTCCTATCAGGCGCCCGAAGTCGATGGGAATGTGTATATCGACAACCCGGGAGATCTCAAGCCGGGCGATTTCGTGAATGTCCATATCATCGACGGATATGCGTATGATCTGATCGCAGAAGTGAAGGAGTAAAAGATTCAAGGTTCAGGTGGATGGGTTCAAGGCTCTCGTGGCGTCTTCGCCGCTAATAGTTAGGCAGGGCGATGCCCGAAAGCAGCATGCAAGCCACCAGCCGCCGGTCACTTTTACCCCGATCCCTTTTCTTCCTACAGCCCATCAAGGAGAACATGCATGATCACTGAAATCATTACCACTGGCACCGAGCTCCTGCTAGGGGAGATCGATAACGAAAACAGCCGTTATCTGGCGGAGCTCATGAATGAACATGGATTCACTGTCGCCTTTATGACGACGGTGGGGGATAATCCGGAGCGGATGAGAGCGGCCTTTGCTACGGCACTCTCCCGAGCAGATCTTGTCATCACCTCGGGCGGCCTTGGCTCAACGCAGGGAGACATCACGAAAAAGATCGGAGCCGAGGTACTTGGACTTCCCTATGTCCTCTTTCCGGAAGAGGCAGTGCGTCTTGCCGCGTACTACAAAGAAAAGGGACGCCCCTATCTGTCTTCTTTATCGCGCCAGGCGTGGTTTGCTGAAGGCGCGGAGCTCCTCAGGAATGAAGCCGGCTCTGCCAGTGGCTGCCTCCTTTCGCATCATGGGAAATTTCTGGTACACCTTCCCGGACCTCCTTTCGAGATGAAGAGGATGGCAGAAAAACACATGCTCCCCTCGCTCAAAAAACGGTTGGGAGAGATGGGGACGATTCGCTCCATGATCCTGCCGATCCCCGGCAGGACGGAGGCGGAGATCGAAGAGACCATCATGGACCTCATCCTGGCGCAGGAAAATCCCACCATCGCCCTTCTTGCACGACCGGGGTATATCGCCCTTCGTGTGACGGCGAAAGCGGAAACGGCAGAGGCGGCCTATGCGCTGATGTCGCCGCTGGTGACAGAGCTCAGGAAGCGACTCCCCGTAGCTGACTATCACATCGAGCAGCATGTGCGGGAAGACCTCGTGGTTCTTCTGGAGAAGACGCATCTTTCTATAAGCGCTGCCGAGTCCTGCACTGGCGGCCTCATCGGAAAGCTGATGACGGATCTCCCGGGCAGTTCTGCTTATTTCAAAGGAAGCGCGGTCACATACTGGAATGAGGCCAAAGAAAATGTGCTGGGGGTCTCTTCGGAGACGCTTTCCCGCTATACGGCAGTCAGCGGAGAAACGGCAAAAGAGATGGCAGAGGGCAGCCGCCGCCTGTATGCATCAGACATTGCAGTCTCGACGACAGGCTACGCAGGTCCCGGAAGGGGGGAACGCGGCGAGCCTTCCGGCACCGTTTTCCTCGCTGTTTCCGGCGCATATGGTACAGAGGTATATGAAGAACATTTCCTGGGCTCCCGGAAGAGTGTCCGCTATGCTGCCGCAGAGAAAGCGATGTACTATGTGATGGAGTACATCAGGAAACGGATGGGGAAGTAAGCGGCAGGCGGCTTTCCCTGCGCAGCATTTTCCGTGCAGCAAAAAAGACACACTCTCTTTTTGATCAGCCCCTGTCAAGTTTATAAAGGAGAATATGGATGAAGCTGTTTTTATGTTCGCATTTTTCAAGTGTAGGAAGTTTGATAAAAGAAGAAATTGATAACAAAAAAGTTGCATTTATTCCAACAGCATCGCTGCGTGAAGGCT
>ERZ1032461.624-NODE-624-length-9419-cov-4.728214_pt1 | contig 9419 bp, 6 predicted proteins | sample MGYA00517098_ERZ1032461 | MGnify/ENA primary metagenome ERZ1032461 (study PRJEB33719, sample SAMN04261332) | wastewater metagenome | biome: periurban shantytown; feature: human; material: feces | host: Homo sapiens | place: Peru: Lima | collected 2013-01-26 ...
GACCATCCAGCGGTCGTAAGCATCGAGCGCGTCGGGGTCTTGGGCCAGCCCCTTCTGCGGGCCAAAGACACGCAGGGCACCTCGCGATCCCACCAGCGGATTCGTCACATCCGAAAGCGCGATAAGGCGCGCAGGCCCGAGCGCCTGCACCGCCGGCGCCAGATCGATAGAAGCGACCTTCTCAAGTCCCGCGAGGCCCGTTGGGATGTCCCGACCATCCACATCGAGCAGCCGAGCGCCGAGCGCCTGCAGAAATCCCGCACCGCCGTCGTTGGTCGCGCTCCCTCCAAGGCCGAGATAGATGGTTTGCGCGCCGCACGCAATCGCGTCGAGCACCAGCTCGCCCACGCCGTAGGTCGTGGCAGCAATCGCAGCTTGGGGAGTTCGGTCAGAGCTACCGAGGCCCGCGACGACCGCCATCTCGATGAACGCTTCATGGTAAGTGCCGACGGAGCGCTCGAGGCCGCGCCCGCCCTCCGCGTGCACTGTGGAGGATGCGTCGCTCTCTTCTGCCGAACGCACGGCTTCCGAATTTGCAGCGGAGCCATCAATCGCTGCTGAAGGCACGTCACCTGCAGCATCGAACAGCAAGTATTCAGCGGAAATAACGCGTCCGAACGCGTCAAGCGCCTGCGCTGCGCGCCTCGCCATTCCACCCGATGCCGCGAGCGCCTCCCCCGTCCCTTCTCCTCCGTCTCCGATAGGCATGGCGGTCACCCGCGCATTCGGGCACGCATGGAGAATGCCCTCAATCACCCATGCTTCTGCCTGAGCGCTCGTGGCGGAACCTTTGAAGGAGTCGATTGCCAGAAGCACGCGGGGAGAGGGGCCCAACAAAGCGGCAGCGTGCGCACCGTCCGTGGCACGGGAAGCGGAGCCTGGATGGGCAGCGGCACGCGCATCGTCCGCGGCAAGGCCGGTTGCGCCGTCCGCAGCAAGGCAGCCCACGTCGCCCGCAGCAGCGTGAGCACCTTCGGCACGCGGCGCCGTCGCATCCGCTGCATCTCGCCCACGGCACTGAGTCAACATAGAGCCGTTTCGAGAACGCAGGGCCTCGTCTCGTTTCGAGACGTGTGCGTCGTTCGCACGCCCCTCACCCCGAAGCTCGGCAAAAAAAGCTTTGAGCACACCTGCGCACTCGTTGGAAAGCACGCCCGCAGTCACCTCGAACGCATGGTTGAGCCGTCGGTCGGCATTCAACTGGTAAAGCGACCCAAGCGCGCCGGCCTTGGGGTCGGCCGCGCCGTAAACGCAGCGAGTCACGCGCGCGTTCACCATAAGACCCGCACACATTACGCAGGGCTCGAGGGTCACATACACCGTGCAGCCCGTGAGCCGCCAGCGTCCGAGCGCGCGGGCTGCCGCGACCATCGCCGAGAACTCAGCATGCGCAGAGGGGTCTTCGTCCAGCTCACGACGGTTGTGCGCCCGGGCGATGATCTCGCCTTCGTAGACCACAACAGCCCCGATGGGCACCTCGCCTTCCGCCGCTGCCGCATGCGCCTCGACCAGCGCCTCGCGCATGAAGCGCTCGTCGAGCCCGCCCAGAGACATGTCGATATTCCGCTCGTCGCCCACGGCCGTCCCTCTTTCTCACGCCGGTCGGTATTCGATGCTATCATTACCTACCACGGAGAGATGGCAGAGCGGTTGAATGCGGCGGTCTTGAAAACCGTTGGGCGCGTGAGCGTCTCGAGGGTTCGAATCCCTCTCTCTCCGCCATAGACGCTCGTAGCCCGTGCCGGTCACCCGGCTCGGGCTTTTTTCTACAGCGAGCGAGAGATTCGAACCCACACAGCGCCTCACCCAAAACGTGTACACGAGTGTCAAAATCTAGCCGAAAAACGGCGATTCGTGACGCTCGTGTACACGTTTTACGCATCAGGGGGGGTGCATTGATGTGGGCTCGAGGCATATAAGCCCGAAGCGCGGGCGAAGCGGTGCGCCGCACGCGCCCCATATACGCGAGCGAGTGCAGCGGCGCACACGCCACTCAAATGCACGCGAGCGAGCGCAGCGATGCTCGCCCAAAGCCGCTACGACCCTCTCCCGCCCCAGCAAGGCCGTAAACGCAGGAGGCCCCGCTTTCTCTTGTTCCGTAATCCGCAGCGCGCAGCGCGAGGACATCGGAACAAGAGAAAGCGGGGCCTCCGCCGGGATTAAACGACCTATGCGACCTTAACGATCCAGCCCTCGGGGCCCTCGATCTCGCCAGCCTGAATACCGGTGAGCGTCTCACGCAGCTTCTGCATGACCGGGCCCACGTGCTCCATGCCGCCCTCGCCAAAGACGATCTCTTCGTCGCCGTTCACGACCTTGCCCACCGGGCTGATGACGGCGGCCGTGCCGCACATGCCGCATTCGACGAACGCGCCCGCTTGGACCTCGGCAAACTCGACCGGGCGCTCCACCACGGTCATACCGAGCATATCGCGCGCGACCATAACGAGGCTGCGGCGCGTGATGGACGGCAGAATGGAGTCGGTGTGGCTCTGCGGCACCACGAGCGTGCCGTCCTGGTCAACGAAGAGGAAGTTGGCGCCGCCGGACTCCTCAACATAGGTGTGAGTCATGGGGTCGAGGAACATGTTGTCGGCGAAGCCCTCGGCATGTGCCTGGACGCTGGGATACAAGCTCATGGCATAGTTGAGGCCGGCCTTGATGGCGCCGGTGCCATGAGGCGCTGCGCGATCGTATTCGGGAACCTTCACGGCCACGGGCTTAACGCCACCGGAATAGTACGGGCCCACGGGCGTCACGAGGATGCGGAACTGGTACTCATCTGCCGGCGCAACGCCGATGACCTCGCCCGTTGCCACCATGAACGGACGAACGTAGAGCGTAGCGCCCGAGCCGAACGGCGGCACCCACGCCTCGTTGGCCTTGACGACCATCTTAACGGCCTCGATAAACTTGTCCTCCGGGAAGGGCGGCATCACGATGCGGCGGGCGGAGTCGGCCATGCGGGAGGCGTTGAGGTCCGGGCGGAAGCAGACGATGTCGCCGTCTTTGGTGGTATAGGCCTTGAGACCCTCGAAGACCTCCTGGCAGTAATGGAAGATGCCCGCGCACTCGGAGAGTGTGAGCGTGTGATCGGTGGTGAGGCCGCCCTCCTCCCAAGCGCCGTCCTTGTAGTTGCAGACGTAGCTGTAGTCCGTGGGCTGATAGGCGAAGCCGAGGCTACCCCAGTCGATATCCTTCTTCTCTGCTGCCATGGGTGCTCCCCTCGTATCGATACGTTGAACCGTGCGCAAACGCAGAGCGCAATCGCGTGCCCTTTATGGTACTCCGTTCACACGCGTCACCGAGAGGTTTCTTGCTTATGAGCGATTTGTTAACGGATGGCGCAGCAAGGGGCGCAGACCTGGGGAGGTGATTTGTTAACGGATGGCGCGGCAAGAGAGCATGCACCCTAGGAAACGCTCGGCTTTTGGAGAAACACTTCCCCTCGCATGAGGTCACCTCGTGAAGGGCGCGAGCTCTGTTTCTTAATCCTAGTAATTCGCTATACTTAACCGAAAACGCTCGGGCGCCCAGGCTTCGCGCCGCCCGCCCCGAGCCGCCGGCCGAACATGGGACAGGCTCTGCCGCAGTCGCCCCATCTCGCCCGCACGCCCGCCATCATGCCAAAAGGGGCAGCTATGAGCTTTATCGACACCATTCGCGAAGATATCGGCACCGTCAAGACGCACGACCCCGCCGCCCAAAGCGACTTCGTGATCTTCCTCTCCTACCCCGGCCTCCACGCCAAATGGATGCACACGCCCGAGCACTGGCTGTGGAACCACGGGGCGCGCGGCCCCGCGCGCGTGCTGAGTCAGGTCACGCGCTTTTTCACCGGCGTCGAGATTCACCCTGCAGCGCAGCTAGGGCGCCGATTCTTCATCGACCACGCCATGGGCGTCGTCATCGGCGAGACCACCGTGGTGGGCGATGACTGCGTGCTCTACCAGGGCGTCACGCTCGGCGGAACGGGCAAGGAGTGCGGCAAGCGCCACCCGACGCTTGGCAACAACGTCACGGTGGGCGCCGGTGCCAAGGTGCTCGGCAACATCCAGATCGGCGACAACGTCAAGGTGGGCGGTAATTCCGTTGTGGTAAAAGACGTGCCCGAGAACTGCACCGTCGTAGGCATTCCCGGGCGCGTGGTGCGGCGCAACGGCTGCCGCATCGTCGAGGAGACCTACAACCGGAACAAGCATCGCGAAAGCATGCCCGACCCGGTCGAGGAGCAGTCGCGCCTGAACCGCGAGGGCATTCGCAAAAACCATCAACGCATCGGCGACCTTGAAAAGCAGGTAGCCGACATGGAACGCCAGCTCGCCGAGCTTACCGAGCTTGTCAATCAGTTCGCTCAGCAACAGCAGAAGAGATAGAGACGGTCGGGCCGGTTCCCATCCGACATGAAAATGACCCGGCTGGGACGCAGTAAAAAGTTCGAGGCTCGAGTCGGAAGATTTTTCGCGGCCCGCCAAGTAAGCGCCTCGCTCACATTGGCGCAACCTGCGGTTTTGGTAACGCGTAAGCGGGATCTACCCGGCTTGTCCGCAAAAACCTTCCGACTCGAGCCTCGAACTTCTCCGCAACGTTCAAAAACGCCCAAAACAGCAGGGGCCGGCCCCAAGGCCAACCCCAAAACCCGCGAAAATCCCTACGAGGAGCTCTTGCTAGTTGCGCTCGGCGAGGTTGATGCCGTTCGCCCAACCCCAGCGCGGGGTCACCGTCGTGCCGTAGAAGCTGATCCAGTAGTCGAGGTCCTGCGTCTCGATGTTGCCCACGTTATGCATGACCCTGTTATCGCCGATGTAGATGCCTATGTGCCCGTAGATGCGCCCGGCCGAGGTATGGCTGTGCGTTGACACGGCAATGAGCATGCCTACCTGCAGATTCGCCTTACTCGAACTGGTGCACCAGGCGTTATACATATCGTTCGCGTTGCCTCGCACGCGGCTAAAGCCCGCGTTTTGCATCACCTGAGAGACCCACAGCGCGCAATAGCCGCTACCCGGAGACGGCGTGTAGTAGCACGAATTGACGACGCGCTTCTGCGCCCCGCTCGCCGCGCTGTAATCCTGACCGCTTCCGCGCTCGGGCAGAACCGGGGGATTGGGGTTCTGCGACGCCGCGGCCTCCTGGCGCCTGCGCTCCTCCTCGGCCTCGGCCTCCGCGGCGGCGAGAATCTCCGCATCGCGCTGAGCGATGAGGTCTTTGACCTCGCTATCGAGGTTGTTCAGAAGCTCCTGCGTCTCCTGCTGCTTGGCCTGCATCTGCGATAGCTGCTCGGCCTGCTGGGTCTTGAGCTCCTCGAGCTGGGCCTTCTGCTCCTCGAGCTGGGCCTTCTGCTCCTCGAGCTGCGACTGAATCTGCTCAATCTGCGCGATGACGGCGCGGTCCTGCTCGTTTACCTTCTCGAGGTAGTACGCGTTCGAGATAAGGTCGTCGAGCGTCGTGGCCGAGAGCAGCACCGAGAGCGCCTCGTTGCCGCCCGTTTTGTAGTTCGTCGCGACACGGTCGGAAAGCAGCGCCTGGTTCTCTTCCAGCTCTTCCTGCTTTTCCTCAATTTGCTGCTCGGTATCTACGATCTGCTGCTCGACATCCTCGATCTGGCTGAGCGTCTCATCTTGCTGCTTGCTGAGCTCCTGATACTGGGTCGAGATTTCATCGAGCTGCGCCTGGACCTCGTCGTACTTCGCCTGCGCATCGCTCAAGGCGTCGAGCGTCTCCTGCGTGGCCTGGGGCTTAGCGAACGCGCGCACCGGATTGGCGAAGAGTGTCGCCGCGCCCGCCATGGCGAGCATGGCCTTGAGAGCGGAGCGCCGCGAGACGGCTGCCGCTTCGCCGCGTGCCGCACGGCCTCCATCGCCTGATGCAGGGGTATTCGTCGCCTGACAATGGCCACTCTGCGCGGTGGTTGATGGATGAAGTTGCGCCCCGTCTGCACAAGACGAGGATGCGTGATCGTGGTGTGACATACGTGCTCCGATGTAAGTGTGTTTATATGTCGCCCTCCGCATAAGGATAGCGCATTCCGTCGCGCTCCGGGGCCCGAGTGGGATATTCATCGCTCCTCCCATGCGTCGCAACTCGCCCTTCATGCAACGGCTATACTTTTGGGAGCACATCGCGCACCAAAGCAGGGGCAGCGCGTTCAGGCAAACCCAACGTGAGGAGCTTTCATGGCACAGACACTTGCACCCCAGGATACCTGCGTTCTCGTTACCGGCGGAGCTGGGTTCATCGGCTCCCACACCGTGGTCGAGCTGCTTCAGCGCAACTACAAGGTGGTCGTGGTCGACAACTTCTACAACGCGAGCCCCGTTGCCCTCGACCGCGTGCGCGAGATCGTTGGGCCCCAGGCCGCCGAAAACCTCGTCTTCTATGAGGCAGACGTGAATGATCGCGATGCCCTCACCAAAATCTTCGACGCCGAGCAGCCCTCCCGTGTCATCCACTTTGCCGGCTACAAGGCCGTGGGTGAAAGCGTGCAGAAGCCCATCGAGTACTACCAGAACAACATCGGCAACACGCTCACCCTTGTTGATGTCATGCGCGAGCACGGCTGCAAGGACATCATCTTCTCAAGCTCGTCGACCGTCTACGGCGACCCGGACAACCCGCCCGTGACCGAGCAGGACCCCAAGAAGCCCGCCACCAACCCCTACGGCTGGACCAAGTGGATGATCGAGCAGATCCTCATGGACCTGCACACCGCCGATCCGGAGTGGAACGTCGTGCTGTTGCGCTACTTCAACCCCATCGGAGCGCACCCCTCGGGCCTCATCGGCGAGGATCCCAAGGGCATCCCCAACAACCTCGTGCCCTACGTGGCGCAGGTGGCCGTGGGCAAGCGCCCGTTCGTGCAGGTCTTCGGTGACGACTACCCCACGCCCGATGGCACCGGCGTGCGCGACTACATCCATGTGGTCGACCTCGCCTGCGGCCATGTCGCAGCGCTTGAATGGATGAACGGCCGCTCCGAGGTGGGCATCTTCAACCTGGGCACGGGCACCGGATCCTCCGTGCTGGACGTGATCCACGCCTTCGAGAAGGCCTGTGGCAAGGAGCTGCCGTACCAGATCTGCCCGCGCCGCGCCGGCGACATTGCAGCCAACTGGTGCGATGCCACCAAGGCTGAGCAGGAGATGGGCTGGAAGGCGCAGTACAACATCGACGACATGTGCCGCGACTCCTGGAACTGGCAGTCCAAGAACCCCGACGGCTTCGCCACCGCCCAATAAGTCATATGGGGACGGGGTTGTTTTGGCTCAATGAGTCAAAACAACCCCGTCCCATTTTGCACCACGAATGAAAGCTTGCACTATGGCCAACGCCTTCGCCGCATACCTCGCCGAGCACCACCATGATCTGGACGCGTATCTTGATTCGTTCTTTACGGAACAAACCCAGCATGCGGACCTTGAGCGCTACCTGTACGCACCGCTTGCCGCCTTTTCCGCAAACGGCGGCAAGCGGCACCGCCCTCTCATCTGCATGCTCGCGGCACGCGCCGTGGGCGGTGATCCCGCTCGCGCCCGAAGCGCCGCGGCAGCGATCGAGCACTTCCAGAGCGCGGCCCTCATTCACGACGACATCGCCGACAAAGGCCAGCTGCGGCGCGGCAAGCCTTGCATGTACCTCACCGAGGGCGTAGGCCGCGCCATTAACTGCGGCGACTATGACATCACGCTCTCCACCGACGCCGTGCTCCGCGACGAAGCGCTCGACGCCCCCCTCAAGCTCCGCGTACTCGGCGAGCTGACCGCCATGATGCAGCGAACCGTCGAAGGGCAGGCACTCGACCTGGGCTGGGTGCAAAACGAGCGCTTCGACCTCACGGTTCAGGATTACCTCACCATGGCAACGCTCAAGACCGCGCATTACAGCGGCGCCGTGCCGCTCGCGGTGGGAGCGATGGTGGGTGGAGGAAGCGAGCAGCAGGTAGAAGCTTTGCGAAGCTTTGGCTTGGCTACCGGCCTGGCTTTCCAGATCCAAGACGACCTTTTGAACCTTGTGGGGGATGCGGGCGACAAGGATTTCCGCAACGACATCACCGAGGGCAAGCGGACCCTTGTAGCCGTTCATGCCTTGGAGCACGCCGAATCCGAAACCCGGCGTGAGCTTGTTGAAATCTTGCGCAGCGGCACCCAAGACGCCGCCCTACTCGAACGCGCTGTGAAAATCTTCGACGAGACGGGCTCGATCGCCTTTGCCCACGACTATGCCCTCCGCCTGACCGAACGCGCCAAGGAGGAGCTCTCTGGCATCGAGCTCGAAAACGACTGCCGCGAGCTGCTCCTTTCCATGGCCGATTTCTTCGTCGAACGCCTCAGCTAGCGCGGGGGTCGCGTGGGGGGTCGATGACTCACTCGACCCCCGCGATGGAGGATGAATCGTGCACACCTGGTGCATGCGTTTCATTTCTGAGCAGACGGGCCGCTCGAGTTTCCGCGACCTGCACTTTGACGCTTCAACACCGGGTGTCTGCGTTTCATGCTTAGCGCAGGCGCCGGCTCACGAGAACGCCCACAAGCGCTAGCACCACTGCGAATGCCAGCGAGATGCCCGTAACCAGATAATTGCCCGAGCCAAAGGACGATGCCGCAACCGTCGACGTGACGATCGAGGGGATGCGACCCACCGTGGTTATGAGCAGGACCGGAAGGAACCGCGCTCGGGTAAGGCCGGCGAAGTACGTGAGGAAATCCTTGGGCGTGCCCGGAATCAGGAAAACGATGAACATAACGAGCTCGAGCCGGCGTTCGTCGCGCAGCCACGAGAAACGGTCGAGCATCGAGCGGTCGAAGAAGAGCCCCACGACGCGCCAACCCCAGCGATGAACGGCCCAGTATACCAAGGTTGTTGCGAGCGCACTCGCCACCAGGCAAAGCGCCGTGCCCTCCCAGAAACCGAAGGCATAGCCGCTCGCAAGCTCGATGGGCTCACCCGGGAGGAACGCGAGCACCACCTGAATCATATTGATACCGATCATCGCAAGGCGACTCAGCACGCCCCATTGGTCCACGAAGGCGCGTACTGCTCGGGCATCCATGAGCCACGCGACGGCACCGGGCACGTAGCGCCAGCAGGCAATGCCGAGCACCGCACCCACGACAACCAGCACCGCAATCGCGATGAGGCGCTTACGCCGAAGAGCCGCAGAGGCTCCCGCCTCAAGCTTCGCTGCCGCGCGAGCGGATCCGGGCGCCTGCGGGATGCCCGGCGCACGATTCTCCGCCTGCTCCATCATCGGTTCTCCTCGTTCGTATCCACGGCGAACGTAGCCGTCACACAGGCACCGCCGCCCTCAAGATTTCCCAGCTCAACTGCGCCACCGTGCAAGCGCGCGAGCGTGCGCGCGATATTGAGCCCCAGGCCGAAATGCTCGGCCGATTTGGCCTCGCTGTAGAAAGGATCGCACC
>ERZ1032461.628-NODE-628-length-9389-cov-6.901650_pt1 | contig 9389 bp, 5 predicted proteins | sample MGYA00517098_ERZ1032461 | MGnify/ENA primary metagenome ERZ1032461 (study PRJEB33719, sample SAMN04261332) | wastewater metagenome | biome: periurban shantytown; feature: human; material: feces | host: Homo sapiens | place: Peru: Lima | collected 2013-01-26 ...
AAGGCGTACAGACCATCGTCTATATGCCGCATTTCATTTCCGCCGTCGTTGTGGTGAGCCTCATCAATGCAATGCTGTCGCCCAGCAACGGCCTGTTCAACCAGATCATCCAAATGTTCGGCGGGGATCCCGTCCATTTCATGGCCGAGCCGAAATACTTTAAGACGGTGTATGTGCTTTCGGATATCTGGCAGACAGCGGGCTACGGCTCTATCGTCTATCTGGCCGCGCTCACCAGCATCGACCCCTCGCTGTATGAGGCGGCGACGGTGGACGGCGCGTCCAAATGGAAAAAGCTGCTGCACATCACCCTGCCCTGCATCCTGCCAACGATCATGACGATGCTCATCCTGCGTATGGGCAGCATCTTCACCGTGGGCTACGAGAAGATCATGCTGATGTACAACCCCGCCACGTATGAGACGGCGGACGTCATTTCCACCTATGTATACCGGCGCGCGTTCGAGGGCGGCGAATACAGCTTCTCGGCGGCGGTGGGCCTGTTCAACTCCGTCATCAACTTCATCGTCATCATCGTGTTCAATAAGATCAGCAAACGGGTAAGCGAGGTGAGCCTCTGGTAATGGAACGGACAAAACAAAGGACAAAAATCAAAGAGAGTACGGGGGAGCGCATTTTTACCGGAGTGATCTATGCGATCCTGATCCTGTTTTGCGCTATTATCGTTTTCCCCCTGCTGCATATCGTCAGCGGTTCTTTCAGCGACCCCATGGCCCTGCTGCGCGGCGAGGTATCGTTCTGGCCCAAGGGCTTTACGTTTTCCATGTACGAAAAGGTATTCAAGGACGCCAGCATCTGGCAGGGCTATGGAAATACCATTGTATATACCGTGCTGGGCACCTGTATCAGCGTGGTGCTCACCGCCTTTGCGGCGTATCCGCTTTCCCGCAAGGATTTTTACGGCCGCAATCTGTTCATGGGTGTGTTCGTGTTCACGATGTTTTTCACCGGCGGCATGATCCCCACGTTTCTCATCGTACAGCGGCTGCACCTGCTCAATACGATGTGGGCGCTGATTCTGCCAACGGCTGTCAGCACGTACAATCTCATCATCATGCGCACGTTTTTTGAATCCACCATTCCCTTCGAGCTGGTGGAATCCGCCTCGCTGGACGGCTGCAACGACCTTGTCATCTTTTTCCGCATCGTGCTGCCGCTTTCCGGCCCCATTCTTGCGGTCATGGTGCTGTTCTACGGTGTGGCGCAGTGGAACTCCTGGTTTCCGGCGCTGTTGTACATCAGCGACCGCGGCCTGTATCCCCTGCAGATGGTGCTGCGTGAAGTACTCATCCAGAGCGACATCAGCAATATGGCGGGTTCCTCGGGTGATGTGGAGATCATCGGCGACGGCCTGAAATATGCCACCATGGTGGTGGCTACGCTGCCCATCATGTGCCTGTATCCGTTCCTGCAGAAATACTTTGTAAAGGGCGTCATGATCGGCGCTGTCAAGGGATAAGCGCGCAGGCGTTTTTTCGAAAAGCCGGGCGCGCAGGCGCCTGAGCGGTGCGCCCGCCGGAGCTCCGGCAGATGGGCGCGCCGCTTTTTTGCTATTTGGGAGGGAACAGAATGAAAACAGAATATCAGACCCACGATCTTTCTCTGCCCGCGTGGGGGCCGTATACAAAGCAGTACAGCGGTATTTCCCATATCCCGGCCGCAAACGACGGCGTCCGGTTTGACCTGGCCGTATTTCCCGGGCTGTACCGCCGCCGTGTGGATGTGCCCAACGTACGGTTTGAAAGCGGATATCACGTGTGGAAGGCCGCGCCGGACCTTTCCTGCTATACGCTGCGGCACGAGCTGGAATGGAAAGATCGCGTATACGCGGACGTTTCGTTCGCGCCGCTGGGCGAAAACGCCCGTCTGATCCGTGTGGAATGCTGCAACGGGACAGACACGCCGCAGAATCTTGTGCTGCATTATATGGCCAGCGCGCATGACCCCGTGCCCTCTTACCGCAGGTTTGCGCTGACGGGCGCGGAAGTGCGCCTGCCGGAGCACGCGGCTTTTGTGCTGGCCAAAGACTATGACGACCTGCGCTTTGCCGTGCCGCGTCCCACGGACGGGCTGGGATGGGACGGCATGCGCCGCGCCGAGGAGCCGGTGGAGGGCTTTGCGGGCGGATACGGCGTGGGGCTTGGATTCGGCTGTGCAGCCGGGTACGGGCCGTTCGGCCAGCCGCTGCCCGGCGGCGCGGGGGATTCTGTCACTTATACGGTCACGCTGGAGCGGCCGCTGTGGCAGCCCTGCCTGTGTGTGCGTTACGTCAATGGGGGCGGCGAGGCTTCCGGCTACACACTCTCCTCGGGAGAAACGCTGGAGCTGCCGCCCGCGCCGCAGCCGGAGGTCGCCCGCGTCCGCCTGTCGGGGCCGATGGCGGCGGGCCCGCACACGCTGGTTTTGACAGCCGCGGGCACGGGCGGCGCCAAATTGGATTGTTTTGCGCTGTGCGAAGCGGCGGACAGCGGAGCGTTCTGCGTCACGCCGCGGGGGAGCGGCGCATGTCCGGAAATGGAATTGTACGAAAAAGAGGGCTTCCTCACCCTGAAATATCCCCACATCCGCGAGTGCTATGGCGTATTGTGGGACTATGAAAGCGTGCAGGTTCGGCAGATCGAAAACAGCGAGCTGGATGTTTTTCTGCGCGAAACGGTACACGACCATGTTTCCTCCACGCTGCACGGAGATGGAAAAGGACATTTCACCAACGTGTTTCTGCGCCCCATCCCGCTGGCGGCGGGACAGTCGAAACGGGTCTACGGCGCTGTCTGCAGCGCGGGCACGCCGGAGGAAGCGGCTGCGCTGTGCCGGGAGCTGCGGGCGCGGCGCGAGAGCTTTGAGGCTGTGTGGCAGGCCGCATCACCGGCGCTGGAGCCGGCGCCCATGCTGCCTGCGGGCGAGCCCTTTGCCCTCGGCGGGCAGCTGATGCGGGCGGTGCTGTGCACCAATGTGGTATATCCCGTTTACACCCGGGGACAGTACATCCGCCACAATACCCCCGGACGCTGGTGGGACAGCCTGTACACCTGGGATTCGGGCTTCATCGGCATGGGGCTTGCACAGTTTTCCGCCCGGCGCGGGTTCGACTGTCTGAACGCCTACCTCACGCCGCCGGGTGACGACGAGGCCGCGTTCATCCACCACGGCTCGCTGGTGCCTGCGCAGTTTTACCTGTTTGCCGAGCTGCTGAACAGAACGCAGAGCCGGGCACTGGCCGAATATTGTTACCCGCGCCTGATGCAATACTATGCATTTTTTACCGGGCAGGCGGGAGGCTCCACCACGGCGGACCTGCAAAGCGGCCTGCTGCGCCCGTGGGACTACTTCTACAATTCCGGCGGCTGGGACGATTATCCGCCCCAAAAGGCCGTCCATGAGCAGCGGCTGGAAAAGCGCTGCACGCCTGTGGTCACAACAGCGCACGCGGTACGGTGCGCCCGCATCCTGGCCTATACTGCGTACCTGCTCGCCCACGGGGAGGACGCAGACCGGCTGGAAAAGGATGCGGAGCGTTTCACCCGGGCGCTTCAGGAGCACGCGTGGGACGAGGGCGCCGGATACTTCGGGTATGTGCTGCACGATGAACAGGGAAGGACTGCCGGCTTTTTGCGGGACGCTTCCGGCGTGAACCATAACATGGGGCTGGGCGGCGCATCACCTCTGTTTGCCGGCGCGTGCACTGCGGAGCAGGCCGAAGGCCTGTGGGAAAAGCTGGCGAGCGAAGAGCATTTGTGGAGCGCCTGCGGCCTTTCCACAGTGGACCGGTCCGCCCCCTATTACCGCAGGGACGGATACTGGAACGGCGCGGTGTGGATGCCATACCAGTGGATGTTCTTCAAAGCGGCGCTGGATGCGGGCAAAACCGGCTTCGCGTTCCGTATCGCGGATACGGCCCTACGGCTGTGGCAGGATGAATGCGCGGCGTCCTACCATTGCTTCGAGCATTTTATGATCGAGAGCCGCCGGGGCGCGGGCTGGCACCAGTTTGGCGGCCTTTCCGCGCCCGTGGCACAGTGGTTTGCGGCCTACTACGTACCCGGAACGCTTACAACCGGCTTCGACGTCTTTGTACAGTGCGCGCGTTGGCTGCCCGGAAACGCGGGGCTGGAGGCGGAGCTTTATTGTACGCGGCCCGGGCGTACTGCAGTTCTGGCGGCGCTTGCACCGGGTAAAATGCGCATTTCCTGCCGTTTGGGCGTGGCGGCGGAACAGCGCCACGCAGGCCTGTGGGAGATCACGCTGGACGTGGAGCAGCCGGGCCCGGTGAGACTCAACCTGCTGCCGGAGGGGAGCTGCGCCGAATGATACGCCTGGAATGGAAGGACTGCCGCCTTACGGCGGAGGGCACGCAGGTCGTGCTGGAAAATGCCGCGCTGCGCACATGCTGGAGGCTTGAGCCGGAGGGTTTGGCGCTGGCCTGCGTGGAAAACCGCCTTACGGGCTTTTGTTGGCAGAGTGCGGACGGTGCGGCACTGGCTCCGGCCTGCATGGCCCCGCCGGACGGGGAACCGGAATGGGAGGCCCGGCCGCAGGCGGCAGGCCTGTGTGCTGAGCACTGGTCCGTGCGCTGCACCTGGAGGCAGGGCGCGCGCAGTGTGAGCCGGTGTTTTTTGCTGTATCCGCAAACGCCGTTCCTCACGATATGGGCCGAATGGGAGGCTCCTCCGGAAGGGGTGTTTGCCGCTGTTCGGCAGACAGTTCCCGGCGCGACAGGTGTAGAGCGGGACAGCGCGCGTGCGGCGGCGCACAGCGTGCCCGGGGATGTTATGGCTGCCGTGCCGCTGCCACGCGGTCATCTGCGGTGGCGGTGCATACGCCTTGCGGACCAGACGGATGTGCATGACACTCTTGTGTGGGAGCAGGGCGCGCCGGTCTATCCCGCAGAGCGTGTAGAGGCGTCCGGAAGTTTCTTTACCGTGGAAGACACGCGGACGGGAGAAACACTGCTTGCGGCCCGCCATGCGCCCATAACGCCGGCGCCCGGCCCGCAGTTTCTTCTGGCGGAGAACTGCTTGTGTGTACTGCAAAACGGTTGTGCAGGCGCGCCGCCCGCCGGAACGGTGGGATGTACGTGTGTATTGGGCACCGCGCCTGCAGAGCGGTTGTGGGAGCAGTACCGTGCGTTTTACCGGCTGGGCTGGCAGGCACCGTGGCAGCGGCATGCGCTGCTGCTTTCCAACACCTGGGGAGACCGGAACAGGGACGCGCGGGTGTGCGAGACGTTCGTGCTGCAGGAGATCGACCGCGCCGCAGCGCTTGGCCTGGACACGGTGCAGATCGACGACGGCTGGCAGAAGGGCACGACGGTGAATTCCGCGCGTCCGTTGGGGGGCGTGTGGGAGGGCTATTACGCGGCGGATGCGGACTTCTGGACGCCGCATCCGGAACGGTTTCCCCGCGGGCTGTACCCAGTGGCGGAGCATGCCGCCGCGCGTGGCGTAGCGCTGGGCTTGTGGTTCTCTCCGGATTCCTCCGGAGAATTTGCAAACTGGCGGCGGGACGCGGAAACGTTGCTGCGGCTGTGGAGGACCTATGGAGTGGCGGTATTCAAGCTGGACGGCGTCAAGCTGCGCACGCCGGCGGCGCGCGCGAAATACCTTTCCCTGCTGGAAATGGTTACAGCACAAAGTGGGAGGTGCGTGATGCTTCAGCAGGACATCACCGCCGAGCAGCGTATGGGATATCTGGCTGCGCGGGAATACGGCACGCTGTTTGTGGAAAATCGCTACACGGATTTCGGCAATTATTATCCCCATCGTACGCTGCGCAATCTGTGGATGCTTGCCCGGTATGTCCCGGCCCAGCGGATGCTGTTCGAGCTGCTGAACCCGGCGCGCAACACAGAGCGGTATCGGGCCGACCCCCTTGCGCCCGGACGGTATACGGCAGACTATCTGTTTGCGTCCGTTATGGCCGCGCAGCCGCTGCTCTGGATGGAGCTCTCCGGGCTGGGGCGGCAGGACGCGGCGCGCCTGCAGCAGATCATCGGTGTGTACCGTCTGCACCGGGAGGCGATGTGGGCGTGCGATGTGCGCCCGGTCGGGCAGGAACCGGATGGCCGCTCGTTCACAGGCTTTGCATTTACAAGTCCCTGTGGGCAGAAGGGATATCTCCTGCTGTTCCGTGAAAATGTGCCGGAAAGCGCCTTCACCTTTACGCGGATGCCGCAGAAGGCCCGGCTGCGCCTGCTGTGTGCAAACGGCCCGGTTGGGCAGGGATACACGCCCGCAGGCGACCTGTGCCTGCGTTTTGCAGCCCCGCGCACCTATGCGTTTTATCAGTGGCAGACATAAAGCGCCGACCAAAGAGGCGCACAAAAAACGGCAGGGCATGCACGCCCTGCCGTTTTTGGCAGAAAGAGAGGAACCGGTCAGCCTGCGTTGTCCCCGCGGCGCACCGCCGAGGGCGAAATGCCGAACCTGCGGCGGAAAGCCTTATAAAACGTGTTTTGCGTGGAAAAACCGCATTGTACGGAAATTTCGGTTATACCCAGCTCAGAGCCGCGCAGAAGCTCCATTGCACGGGAGAGCCGCAATTCCTCCACATACTCGGTAAAGCTCTTGCCTGTCTGGTCCTTCAAAAACTGTGTGACGTATTTTTTTGAGATATGGAACTGTTCGGCAGCCATGGCGATGTTGAGGTCCGGCCGGGTGTACTGTTCGTTCAGCCAGGCGAGAACGCGCCGCTGAAGAGCTTCGTTGTGGCTGCGCTTGAGGGAATCGACATGGCTGCATATCTCAAAGCAGCAGTCGCGCAGGTTCTGCACCTGCCGCCTGGCGGACTGCCGGTTATCATAAGAGCAAAGATAGGCGATGTCTTCGCACTCCACCTTTTGCGCCGCGGCGATCAGCACACCGCGCACGCTGAAGAATGCCTGCTGAAAGTTCTGCGGCGAAAGATCGTCCACATGGAACAGTTCGCCGATGAGAGACTGCGCTTCCTGTGCGCGGCCGGATAAAAGGTATTCATTCAGCCGTTCCAGACTGGTGATATCGGTTGTCGTTACACGGACAAGGCTTTCGCCGCTCAGATAGCATACCTTTTGTGTGCGGTCGGAATAAGCGGCCATGTTGCGCGCCTGCCAATATACAGAGGAAAGCTGTTCCAGCCGCGTAAAACGTCCGCTGAGAATCAGCGGTTCCGTCATTTCCAAAAGGCCGTGCAGAGCCTCGGTCTGCCGGCACATCTGTACTTGCTCGGCTTCGGTACCTTTGTCCAGCGTCAGAACAACGAGTACGCTGCCCTCGGTGGTGTTGTAAACGAACTGCGTGCGCCCGTAGCTCTGGCGCACCTGCTCCGCAATCATCATCAAGCGCAGCTCCTCGCCCACGTGCGTCTCTGTCTGCCGCTCCTGCGCGGGGATCAAAAGAAGATAGTTGTAGTCCGTCAGATGCATCTGTTCGCACATTTTTTTCTGTTCTTCGGCCGTGCCCGCTGCGCCGGTCTTTAAAAATGCTTCTACGCGGCTATGGTCCAGCTCGCCGCGGGCGCGTTCCAGTTCAGCCGAAAGCTGGCTGTGGTTGCGCAGCTTCTGGACGAGCAGATCGTTGAACAGACGGGTGTTCGCCGTTTCGGCATCATCCAGCGTGTCCAGTATGGGCTTGAGCTGGCGCAGCTCCCACAGCGTCATTGCGGAACTGAGCAAAAAGCAGCCCAGCAGCCCCGCACCGATGTAAAACCATATGGCGCGGTTGACGGCGCGCAGGTTTTCGGCGTAAACGGAATAGGGCAGGCCAATCACGGCGCTGGCGCCAAGGCTGGGGATGCTACGGGAAACAAACAGATACTTCTGCCCATCATACCATTCGATTCCCGTTTCATTTCCGGAGAAGGAGAGGGCGGCCCCGTTGCAGCGGTACTGGCTCAGCAACGTGCCGTCGTCCCGCACGAGATAAAACAAGCCGTCATTGCGCCATTTTTCCGTGGGCAGAAACAGGTTGGACAGAGTGCGTTCCCGAATCAGTATATTGCAGGCACCGCGGAATTGTCCGCCGGAGTTGATGAACGGCTGCGTGATCGTCAGATAGGAATCCGGATAATTCGTGCGGTTCAGCACAACGCTCTGTGCGGGCAGGTAAAGCGTCTCACGCGCGTCCTGCCATGCGGCCCAGGTGTCCTGGGGGACATCGCGGTACTCCAGCGCGCCCGGATAAAAGCTCTCATATCCGGAAAAACGCGATAAGGGTCGATCACCAAATGGTTGCGCGCAACGGTGACGTTGCGGTAAGCGGTGTAAGACATGCTGTAAGTAAGATCCTGAAGCAGTGTGGAAGCGTTGAAAGACGTCATGTAGTCGCCCATCAGCGAATCGTCATCGCTCACGGCCAGCAGTTTGTAGGAATCGTCGTTGAACAGCTTGTTCGTGGTAAACCGCAGGTCGCTGAGATATCCTTCAAAGGTGCTCACGGCAGTGGCGAGCTGTTCGGCGGCGTCGGTGAGCTGCGCTTTTTCAGTCTGCTGGTGCATCAGGCCGTATAAGGGAAAAAGAATGACGCAGAACACGAGAGGTACGACCAGATAACGTGTCAGGCGGCCGAGCCAGATGCGGATGATCCATTTGCTGCGCATGCGCTTCTCCCCCATATACAGTTGTCCGGGGTTGGTTTCCCGGGCGTTCTTGATAAACTAATTATATCATTATCCGGCAGAGAAAACAAAAGTACATCTGAAAAATGGCTTTGGAATCACAAGAAAAATCCACAATGCTTTTTACAAAATGGAGAGCGCCGCTGTTTTTCAGATGCCCGCAGCAAAAATTTCACCCGGCGGAAGCCGGGCGAGGTGATAAAGATGCAGCAAAACAGCTTTTGGAAAGCCTTTACGGTTGTTTTTTGCTTCCGTACCCGGAGCCTATGAGCCGCCATGTTCCAAATGGGCGACAACAGTGCGCTGCAGGCGGGTTTGTTTTGGCAGCGCAGCGGGAGCTGTTTCCATTGAATGGTCACAAATAGAAGGATTGGTTTTCGGGGCCTGCCTCGTATATCTCATAGTCGTTTCCAAATCAGAGAATTCCGGAGTCCTCCGGCAGGAATGCGTCCAGCGCGGGCCAGAGAAGCCCGGTGCTGCACAACACGGCCAAGGGCTTACCGTTCTCATACAAAGACGAAGCGTGCAGAGCAAAGAAGCGCTCTGCCTGTTCGTAGGAATCGCGCAGCGCATGATCTGAAAGGTGGGCAACCGAGAGAATGTATACGGACAGAGCAGGGCAGTGTGCTGCAATGCCGGGCGGAAGCGGTTCGCTTGAATCGACCGGGACGGTATTCAAACTCCAATGTACCGACCCGGAACAACCGGCAGGAAAGATGCCGCCAGCCCCAAAAGGCACAGTCAAATATGAACTGGCCGGAACGGGCTTTAGCCTCCAG
>ERZ1032461.642-NODE-642-length-9274-cov-9.425751_pt1 | contig 9274 bp, 11 predicted proteins | sample MGYA00517098_ERZ1032461 | MGnify/ENA primary metagenome ERZ1032461 (study PRJEB33719, sample SAMN04261332) | wastewater metagenome | biome: periurban shantytown; feature: human; material: feces | host: Homo sapiens | place: Peru: Lima | collected 2013-01-26 ...
GCAGCTATGTGGTCCAGCGTCCGTTCGTGCTCGTCACGAAGGAGGGCACCGAGCTCTCTGCCGCTGCACAGGCCTTCTTTGACTACGCGACGTCCGCCGACGCAGCGAGCGTCATCTCTGCCGCCGGTGCGGTCGCAGCCAACTAACGGAAATAGAAAGCAACGCGGGAGACGGCCCATGGCCGTCTCCCGCCGAGAGCAAAGAGGAAACAGCTTATGGCACAGAAGAAAAAGTGGTTTGAAGCCGTCGTGCACGGCATTTTTCTCCTTCTCGGCCTCATCACGGTCGGATGCGTCCTGCTCATCACGGTGTACCTCATCATCTCCGGCATCCCGGCCATCCGGCAGATCGGCCTGGTGCCGTTTTTGACCGGCAAGGTGTGGTCGTCGACGTCGGCGGAGCCACAGTACGGCATCCTGCCGTTCATTCTCACAAGCATATACGGCACGGCGGGCGCGATCGTTCTCGGCGTGCCCATCGGTTTTTTGACAGCGGTGTACCTCTCCAAGGTCGCGCCCAAGAAGGTCCGCACCGTGCTGGAGACCGCCGTCAGCCTGCTGGCGGGCATCCCGTCGGTGGTGTACGGCCTTGTCGGTATGCTGGTGCTCGTGCCGGCCATCCGCAGGACCTTCCACCTGCCGGACGGCGCGAGCCTGTTCGCGGCCATCCTTGTGCTGGCCGTTATGATCCTGCCGTCGATCATCAAGGTGAGCGTCACGGCGCTCGAGGCCGTGCCCAGGGAGTATGAGGACGCCTCGCTCGCACTGGGTGCAACGCCCATCGAAACGTATTTCCGCGTGTCCGTCCCGGCAGCCAAGAGCGGCATCGCCGCGGCGGTCGTGCTCGGCGTGGGGCGTGCCATCGGCGAAGCGATGGCGGTGATGATGGTCTCGGGCAACGTGTCGAATATGCCATCGTCGATTTTTGAGAGCGTCCGCTTTCTCACAACGGCCGTTGCAAGCGAAATGGCCTACTCCTCGGGCTTGCAGCATCAGGCGCTCTTTTCCATCGCGCTTGTGCTGTATCTTTTCATCCTGCTCATCAACGCTTCGCTCAATTTCTTCTTAAAGCGCGACAAGGAGGGAGCCTGATGCTGAAAATGCAGTCCTCGGCCCGCCGCAGGGCCTATATCGCGCTCATGAAGCTGCTGATGGGCGTTGCCGCGGTATTGACTTGTGCGCTCGTAGTCGGTATGATTGGCTATATATTGGGCAACGGCATCCCGAACATCACCTGGGAGATGCTCTCCACCGCGCCGAGCTATCTTGCAAACCGCGTCGGTATCCTGCCGGATATCCTGAGCACGCTCTATATCGTCATCGCGACGCTTTTGATCGTGCTGCCGCTCGGCGTGGGCGCGGCCATCTACCTGAACGAATACGCCGCGAACAAAAAGCTCGTCTCTGCCATCGAATACGCCTCCGAGACGCTCTCGGGCATCCCGTCGATCATCTACGGCCTCGTCGGTATGCTCATCTTCTGCAAAAACGGCACGTCGCTCCTCGCGGGCGCGCTGACGCTCACGATCATGAACCTGCCGACCATCATGCGCACGACGCAGGAGAGCCTGAAGACCGTGCCGCAGAGCTACCGCGAGGGTGCGTTTGGCCTGGGCGCGGGCAAGTGGCGCACCATCCGCACGGTGGTGCTGCCGAGCTGTGTGGACGGCATTGTGACGGGCTGCATCCTGTCGATCGGGCGCATCCTCGGCGAATCGGCGGCGCTCCTGTTCACGGCGGGCTCGGCGCATATGCTCTACAACTTCTTCGAGGGAATGCAGAACGCGGGCGCGACGCTCACCGTGGCGCTGTACTTCTATGCCAAGGAGTCGAGCGATACGGGCGTGGTGTTTGCTATCGCGGCCATCCTGATGCTGTTGACGATGCTCATTGATCTTACTGCCGACTTGGTCGGCCGACACTTCAGGAGGAAACAGGAATGAACAGGACTGTGAACGGAAGCGGAATGAAGCGCATGGCGCTCTTGAATGACCTCTCGTGCTTTGGCAAGTGCTCGCTGAGCGTGGCGATGCCCATTCTCTCGGCCTGCGGCATTGAGGCGGTCCCGCTGCCGACGGCAATCCTCTCCACCCACACGGCCGACGGCTTCGGCGATTACGTCATGCGCGACATGACGGACGAGATGGAGGCCTTCGCCGCGCACTGGAGGAGACTCGGCATTCGCTTCGACGGCGTGTGCACCGGCTTTTTCGGCTCCGTTTCACAGCTTAGCTTCGCGCAGCAGTTCCTGCGCGATTTTGCAGACCCTTCGACGCTCGTGGTCGTGGACCCGGTCCTCGGCGACAACGGCGCGCTGTACGGCTGCTTTACCGACGAATTTGTGACCGCCATGCGCGCGCTCTGCGCCGACGCGCAGTTCATCACGCCCAACCGCACGGAGGCGGCGCTGCTCGCGGGTTGCGCGATGGACGCGCCGGCCGATGAGCTCCTTGCAAGGCTCGCCGTGCCGAACGTTATCATCACCGGCGTGCGCCGCGGCGAGGAGATCGGCTACTGCGCGCGGCTGAACGGCGAATCTGTGGAAATTTTCAAGCCCTGTCTTCCCCGTACGCTGCACGGAACGGGAGATGTGTTTGTCTCCGCGCTCTGCGGCGAGCTGATGGCGGGCAGGGGAGCGGCGGACGCGCTCGCGCGCGCCGCGGACTTTTGTGACCGATGCGTGCGGAAAACGGCCGCGCGCGGCGAGGCCCACTGGTACGGCCTCGCCTTTGAGGACGTATTGAAAGAGGAAAAAAGCCTATGAACAGTATCCTTTCTGTCAAAGACCTGTGCCTGTGGTATGGGAGCCATCAGGCCCTCAAGGATATCAACATCGAAATTCCCGAAAAGAGCATCACGGCCCTCATCGGGCCGAGCGGCTGCGGCAAGTCGACCTTTCTCAAAACGCTTGACCGCATGAATGACCTCGTCCCCGATGTGAAGATCACGGGCAGCGTCTGCTACAAGGGCGAGGACATCTTCGCCCCCTCTGTCGATGTGAGCGAGCTGCGCCGTCAGGTGGGCATGGTGTTCCAGAAGCCGAATCCCTTTCCCATGAGCATTTACGACAATATCGCCTACGGTCCGCGTACCCATGGCATGAAGAACAAGGCCAAGCTCGACGAGATCGTTGAAAAATCGCTGCGCGGCGCAGCCATCTGGGACGAGGTCAAAGACCGGCTGAAAAAGAACGCGCTCGGTCTCTCCGGCGGCCAGCAGCAGCGGCTCTGCATCGCCCGCGCGCTGGCAGTGGAGCCCGAGGTGCTGCTGATGGACGAGCCGACGAGCGCGCTCGACCCCATTTCGACCTCCAAGATCGAGGAGCTCGCCATGGAGCTCAAGGAGCAGTACACCATCGTCATCGTCACGCACAATATGCAGCAGGCGGTGCGCATTTCCGACCGGACGGCGTTCTTTCTGCTCGGCGAGCTCGTCGAGTGCGACGAGACGGAGAAGCTCTTCTCCCAGCCGCAGGACAAGCGGACGGAGGATTACATCACGGGGAGGTTCGGTTAAATGAGGAGCCGGTTTGACGAGCAGCTTGCGCTGCTGAATAAGGAGCTCATCGAAATGGGCTCACTGTGCGAGGAGGTCATCGCGCTTGCCTCGCAGTCGCTCACCGAGGGGGACGCGGCGCTTGCCGCGCGCGTTTCTCCGCTGGATGCGGAGATCGACCGCAAGGAGCGCGAGATCGAGTCGCTGTGCCTAAAGCTTCTTTTGCAGCAGCAGCCCGTGGCAAAGGACCTGCGCCAGATCTCGGCGGCGCTCAAGATGATCACGGACATGGAGCGCATCGGCGACCAGGCCGAGGATATCGCCGAGATCGTCCGCTTCCTTGGCGGGCGCGGCGCGGAGCATGGAGGGCTCCTGCGCGAAATGGCGCGCTCGACGATCAAAATGGTCACCGAGAGCGTGGACGCTTATGTCAAGCACGACACCGCGCTCGCGGAAAAGGTCATCGCCGAGGACGATGTCGTGGACGACTACTTTGCGCGTGTGAAGAAGGCGCTCATCGGCCGCATCGCCGACGATCCCGCCGACGGTGAATTTGCGCTGGACCTTTTGATGATCGCCAAGTATTTCGAGCGCATCGGCGACCATGCGACAAATATTGCCGAATGGGTCATCTTCTCGGTGACCGGCGAGCACAAGGAGGGATGAAGCATGATCTGGTGCGTGGAGGACGACGCCAGCATCCGCGATATCGAGGTATACGCCCTGCGCTCCACCGGCTTTGAGGCCGAGGGCTTTGAGGACGGGACAAGCTTCTGGGAGGCGCTGCGCACGCAGCGGCCGGAGCTTGTCGTGCTCGACGTGATGCTGCCGGGCATCGACGGCCTTGAGCTGCTGCGCCGGATGCGCGCGGACAGCAGGCTTGTCGATATCCCCATCGTCATGGCGACGGCCAAGGGCGCGGAATATGACCGCATCCGGGGGCTGGACCTCGGCGCGGACTACTATCTCGTCAAGCCCTTCGGCGTGATGGAGCTCGTCTCCTGCGTCAAGGCGGTGCTGCGCCGCTGCGGTCCGAAGGCCGCCGAGCAGCTGCGCGCCGACGGTCTTGTGCTCGACGAAACAGAGCACACCGTCACCGTGGACGGCGAGCGCGTCGCGCTCACGTATAAGGAATACGAGCTGCTGCGGCTCTTTTTGTCGCACCCTGGCACGGCGTTTTCGCGCGATCAGCTCATGGCGGACGTGTGGGGCACCGACTACTGCGGCGAAACGCGCACGGTGGATATGCATATCCGCACCCTGCGGCAAAAGCTTGGCCCCTACGGTGAGCGCATCGAAACGGTGCGCGGCGTGGGCTACCGGATGGAGGGAAGGGCATGACCAAAAAGATCTTTCATTCCATCCTGCTGGTCGCGGGCGCGGTGCTGCTGGCGAGCCTGCTCGTCATCCTGGGGTGCTTGTACGAATATTTCGGCAGCATTGAGAAAAAGCAGCTCGGCGACGAGCTGGAGCTTGCCGCCGTCGCGGTGGAGCGCGGCGGGGAGGACTACCTCTCCGGCGTTTCGTCCGACCGCTACCGCCTGACGTGGATCGCGTCCGACGGCACGGTGCTCTACGACACCGTGACCGACGCGGAGAGCCTTGAAAATCACGCCGACCGCGAGGAGGTCCGGCAGGCGCGTGAATACGGCGAGGGCGAGAGCACGCGCTATTCCTCCACCCTTTTGCAAAAGACGATGTACTGCGCGCGCAAGCTTCCGGACGGCAGCGTGCTGCGCATCTCCATCAGCCGCGCGACGGCGGGCGTGCTGCTCGTCGGCATGGTGCAGCCCATTCTGGTCGTCGTGATTTTGGCGTTCATCCTGTCGGCGGTGCTGGCAAGGCGCATCTCGCGCCGCATCGTGCAGCCGCTCAACGAGCTGGACCTCGAGCGTCCGCTGGACAACGACGCGTATGAAGAACTTTCGCCGCTGCTCGGGCGCATCAACCGCCAGCACCACCAGATCGACGAGCAGATGATCGAGTTGGAGCGGCAGCGGATGGAATTCTCGCAGATCACCGACAGTATGCGCGAGGGGCTCGTCCTGCTTGACGAGAAGGAGTGTGTGCTGAGCATCAACCCCGCCGCGTGCAGGCTTTTTTCCGCCGATGAGCGCTGCGTCGGCCAGGACTTCCTGACCATCGACCGCAGCCATGATATCCGCCTTGCTATCGCCGACGCGATGGCGCAGGGACACGGCGAGGCCTGCGCCGAGCGCGGCGGCCGCGTCTGGCAGTTCGACGTGAGCCGCATCGCCTCCGGCGAGACGGTGGTCGGCGCGGTGCTGCTGGCCTTCGATATCACCGACCGCGAGACGGCGGAGCAGAATCGCCGCGAATTCACGGCGAATGTGTCGCACGAGCTCAAAACGCCGCTGCAGGGCATCATCGGCAGCGCGGAGCTGCTGGAAAACGGCATGGTGAAGCAGGAGGATGTGCCCCGCTTCGTCGGTCACATCCGCAAGGAGGCGCAGCGCCTCGTCACGCTGATCGGCGATATCATCCGCCTCTCCCAGCTCGACGAAGGCGACGAGATGCCGCGTGAAGCGGTCGACCTGCTCGCGCTTTCGCAGGAGGCGGCGAACGATCTGCAGGCTGCCGCCGGGCAGAAAAACGTGTCGGTCTCCGTGGAGGGCGAGAGCGCGAGGGTGAGCGGCGTGCGGCGGCTTTTGTACGAGGTCATCTATAACCTCTGCGACAACGCCATCAAGTACAATGTCGAGGGCGGCAGCGTGAAGGTGACGGCCGGCGAAAAGGACGGCAAGGCGTTCGTCTCCGTGGCCGACACGGGCATCGGCATCGCGCCGGAGCACCAGAGCCGCATCTTCGAGCGCTTTTACCGCGTGGACAAGAGCCACTCCAAGGCGAGCGGCGGCACGGGGCTTGGCCTTTCCATCGTCAAGCACGCCGTGCAGTATCACCACGGCACGGTGGAGCTCAAGAGCGAAGAGGGCAAGGGCACGACGATCAGCGTGCTGCTGCCGAAGGAGCAATAAAGAAAACGAGAGCCGCGGGCAAACGCCTGCGGCTCTCGCTTTTTGCTTGCTTGTTAATAGTTCTCTGCGTGGACCTCAAAGTAGCTCTGGGGATGGTTGCAGGTGGGGCAGACGTCGGGGGCCTTGGTGCCGACGACGATGTGGCCGCAGTTGCGGCACTCCCAGACCTTGACCTCGCTCTTTTCGAAGACCTTGGCGGTCTCGACGTTGCGCAGCAGGGCGCGGTAGCGCTCCTCGTGGTGGCGCTCGATCTCACCGACGAGGCGGAACTTCTGCGCGAGCTCGGGGAAGCCCTCCTCCTCCGCGGTCTTGGAGAAGGAGTTGTACATATCGGTCCACTCGTAGTTCTCGCCCTCGGCGGCGGAGAGCAGGTTGTCGGCGGTGGAGCCGATGCCCTGAAGCTCCTTGAACCACAGCTTGGCGTGCTCCTTTTCGTTGTCGGCGGTCTTCTGGAAGAGCGCGGCGATCTGCTCGTAGCCCTCCTTCTTGGCGGTGGAGGCGAAGAAGGTGTACTTGTTGCGCGCCTCGGATTCGCCCGAGAAGGCGGTGCGCAGGTTCTGCTCGGTTTTGGTGCCGGAATACTTGTTGGTGCTCATCGTGAAATTCTCCTTTTCAGCTCTTTTTTTGCCATTTTATCATTGCTCCTGCGCTTTACGGCAGGCGGGACAGACATAGTGGATGCGCAGGTCGTAGGACCGGATGCGCGCGCCGAGCGCGGATTCGATATCGCGGGTCAGGTCGGTGAATCGGAAGTCCGTGAGCGCGCCGCAGCGGGTGCAGATCAGGTGGTCGTGGCGCGTGGTGTTGTCGTAGCGGTCGGGCGAGCCGGGCTGCGGCAGGCGGATGAGCTTGCCGTCCGCCACCAGCGCGTTGAGGTTGTTATACACCGTAGCTTGTGCGATTTTTGAATTTTCCTGCTTCATCTGCCAAAAGATCTGCTCGGCGGTCGGGTGCTCGGCGGAGCGCAGAACGAGGTCGAGAATTTGCTCGGCGTATTTTGTCATGTGCTCCTCCTAAATAAAAATTAGAATAATTCTTATTCTAATGATGAGATAAGATTTGTCAAGTACAAAATCAAAAATAATTGCGTCATGCGCAGAAGCATCACGGCATACCCTTTACGGAAAAGGGGGAATGAGATGGACCGGACGATAGCATTCCTGGGCGGCGACGCGCGAATGCGCCTGCTTGCCCGGATGATGGCGGCGGAGGGATACGACGTCTGCTCGTGGGAGCTGAGCGGCGCGCCGAATGAATGCGCGCTGTGCGACGCGCTGAGATCGGAGATCATCGTTCTGCCGCTGCCGGCGGAGAAAAACGGCTGCCTGAGCGGTACGGAGCTCACGATGGAGCGCCTGCTGCGCTCGCTGCGGCCCGAGCACCGTGTTTTCGCGGGCAATGTGAGCAGGGACGCCGCGGCGCTCGCGCAGTCGCTGGGGCTGCATATGACAGACTATTTTGCCGCCGAGGAGCTCAGCGTGCGCAACGCCATTCCGACGGCGGAGGGGGCCATCGAGCTCGCCATGAAGCACACGAGCGTCACACTGCACGGCGCGCCGTGCCTGGTGCTCGGCTTCGGGCGCATCGGAAAGGTGCTGGCGCACGATCTGACGGCGCTGGGGGCAAAGGTGAGCGTCAGCGCGCGCAAGAGGTCGGACCTTGCGTGGATCGACGCGTTTGGCTATGCGCCGCTGCACACGAATCGGCTCTCCGGTACGCTGGGGGCGTTCCGCGTGGTGTTCAACACCGTGCCGCATCAGGTGCTGGACGAGGCGCTTCTTGCCGAGCTGCCGCCGGACTGCCTGCTCATCGAGCTGGCGGGTGCGAGCGGCTTTGACATGGACGCGGTCGAAAAGCTGCGCCTTCCGTATCTCAAGGCAGGGGGACTGCCCGGGCGCGTCGCGCCGGAGACGGCGGCCTGCGCCATCAAAAAGACGTTATGTCGACTCATCAAGGAGGAAGCATGAAGATCGGATTTGCCTTTTGCGGCTCGTTCTGCAACCATCCCGAGCTGCTGAAGATCTATGAGGATATCGCGCGCGAGCACGAGCTTGTGCCGATTTTGTCGGAAAACGCGGCAAGGTATTCCACGCGCTTCGGCACGGCGGAGGACTTCGTCACCCGCGTGGAGGCCATCGCGGGCAGAAGGGCTGTGCGCGATATCGTGGAAGCCGAGCCGCTCGGCCCGCAAGGGGCGATGGAGGTACTCGTCATTGCGCCCTGCACGGGCAATACGCTTGCCAAGCTTGCCCACGGCATCACGGACGGGGCGGTGACGATGGCGGCGAAGGGACACCTTCGAAACGGCAAGCCCGTGGTGCTCGCGCCGGCGACGAACGACGGCCTCTCCGCGAGCGCACCGAACATCGCCGCGCTGCTCAACCGGAAAAACTACTACTTTGTCCCCTTCGGGCAGGACAATGCCGAGACGAAGCCGACCTCGCTGATCGCGGACTTCCACAAGATCATGCCGGCGGTCGAAGCGGCGATGGCGGGGCGGCAGCTCCAGCCGATCCTGCTGTAAGAAAGAAGCTGCCGAAAAAGGCGGGATGGTCATAAAACAGTTGATCCGACCGATATAACCATCGGTCGGATTTTCACATCGGTATACGACCTTGCCGGCGGCAAGTCCACAGGGGATAACCGCTTTAGCGGAAGGTCGTGACGCAGGTTCGCAGTCAAGCAATTTTCTTCTGCTGATGGAGAATAAAGTGAACCAGGACATACGATACCCCGATAGGTGCATATAGACGTGCGCCCTTTCGTTCCTAAAGGGATTTTTTG
>ERZ1032461.643-NODE-643-length-9274-cov-8.624580_pt1 | contig 9274 bp, 10 predicted proteins | sample MGYA00517098_ERZ1032461 | MGnify/ENA primary metagenome ERZ1032461 (study PRJEB33719, sample SAMN04261332) | wastewater metagenome | biome: periurban shantytown; feature: human; material: feces | host: Homo sapiens | place: Peru: Lima | collected 2013-01-26 ...
CATAGCTCAGCGTGCCCTTCGTGCCGCCGATGCCGTCATCGCCGATGGTATAGCTGTCCGCCGCATTGTTGTTGCCGTCACCGTTCATCAGCACGTCGATGGCGTCCTTCAGGTGCATTCTTGCGATGTACGCGCCGATCTGACGCAGCGTCACGGAGAAGAGGTCCAGTCGCTGGAAGCGGATGGCCTCGTAGGACGCCACCAGCATTCTGCCGCGCTTGTGGAGCTTCACGAGATTTTCCTGCGTGCGGATGCTGGTCGTGGGGATGCTCGCGCCCTCCTCCACGCGCTTGAGCTCCTTGTCATCGTCCGTCGGAACAGACGCGATGGAGCGGTAATCCATGCCGTCAAAATTCGTCACCGTCGCGGTGATGTCGGGCAGGATATCGCTCTCCATGCCCTGTCGCACCACGCGGGAGACAAACTCCGGAAACAGCACGGAGCTTTCGCTCGTGTGGAAAAACTTTTCCACCATGTCGCTGCCCGCGCCCTTGACGTGAATGTCAAAGCGCTTGAGCTGGCGCTGAAAGGCGTCCAGGCCCTCGAGCGCCGTGCCCTTATAATTTTCGCTCGGGTCGAGCGATTCCAGCACCTTCAAAAAGCTCTTTCCGCTCTGGCCGTACATCCCCTTTTCGAGCTTCACGTTTTCATACTGATAAGCCATATTCCTTTTCCTCCTTAAAGCTTGATGACGGCCTTGCCCGCCGCACTGTCCACGCTCAGCACAAGATAGCTGCTGCCGCTCTGGTTATCGCCCGGCTTGCTCACGCCGCCCGAGCCGTCTGCCGCCAGCTCTGCCCAGCCCACCGCGGGTGCCGTGCCGCTGCACTTCACCTCGGCAAGGCCGCCAAGCTGTACCGTGCAGGCCTCGCCGTCGTGCGCAATGGCGCGCACCACACCGCAGAAGCCGTCGCCCGCCGCGCACTTTGCCACCATGCCGTTCGCGCTCACCTTCACGATCTCGCCCTCTTTGACCGCGCCGCAGCCAAACGTTGCACACCACTCGCCGATGCCCTGATAAGAAATGCTCATGAATGTTCCTCCTTGTAACCCTTTATTCAAAAAGCGCCGCTGCTTTTTGTCCTCTTATACGCGGAAGTCGCTTTCATCCTCCGCCGCCTGTTCCTTTTTGCCATAGCTGAGCTGTGTGCGCAGTCCCAGTCTCTTTTCCGCCTTCGCGCGGTAGATGCGCTCCATCGCCCTGAGCTCGTCCTCATCGAGCTTTTCCACCATCCTGCCGATGGTCTCGCCATCCGTGTCCTTCTCCGCGACCAGCATCCAGCGCTTCACCTCACCGCGCAGCGCACTCATGTATCGCGCACCGAGCGCCGCCTGCTTTTCCAGCGCTTCGAGCTCCACAAGATTCGCCCTCGACCCGCGCCGCTTGACGAGCAGCTTGAGCGTCCCCGTCTCACCACCGCCGCAGCGCTTCAAAACGCCCGCTCTCGGCTGCGCGGGCACGGCCACAAAGCTCCACTCATAGGCGTCCTGCGCCCCCGTCAGCTCCGCGCAGCAGAGCTTGCCGCCGTATACCTCGCCTTTTTTGTGCGCGCAGGTACCGATATCCTCTCCGCAGATAGAACACACGCATTTCGCCACGCTGCACCCCACGCTCACCTCTTTTTTGATGCCGCCCTCGATCTCCTCGATCAGCGCGTCGTTCGCACCGCCGCGCAGCATATAGGCATAGCCCTTGAGATAGCAGCGCCTCTCGCCCGTGGAGCAAAGGCCCTCTTCCTCCACCACCTCCGTGTGATAGATGCGCGCTGCCTGTCCCTTGGCCGTCCACTCGTGGTCAAAAATGCCGCTCTTGCCGACGAACAGCTCCGCAAGCTCTTCGAGCGTCTCGCGCGGAAAGCGCTCGCCGTCCCGGTCCACCTCGTTGTCGCACAGGCGCACGGCAAAGGTATAGACCTCGTCCTCTTTGAGCGCACGCTTCGTAAACTGATTGATGATGGCAAGCTCCTCGCGCGTCACCATGCTGTTTTTCAGTCCGTTGCTCTCTTTTCTCACTTCCATGCTCATTTCCCCTCCGCTTTCTTGTTTTCCAGTTCGAGCTTTCGCGCCTGCTGTAGGTAGAGCGTCGCCTTGGCCTCCTCCACCTCATCCTGCAGGTTGATATCCTCCCAGTCCACCTTGAACCGGCAGCCGTACCCGTGCAGGCGCAGCCACAGTGCGCAGATGCGGCCAACGGCAGGCTCCAGTGTGCGCCGCAGCGCCGTGATCTCGCTTGTCAGCATATCCGCCTGCTGCGAGCTCATCCGCTCGGTAGATGACCAGCTCAGCCCCAGCATAAAGGGCGGCAGCCCCGTCTTTGCCACCAGTTGCTCCAGGATCTGCCGCACCGGTGTCTCGCTGTCCAAAATCTGATTATCCGCGCCGATGGCCTTGATCGACACATCGCCCACCGATACAAAATCGCGCACGCTTCCGTTCCGGCTCTCCTGCATCGCCCGCGACCACTCCTCCGCGATCTGCTCAGCGCGCTCCTGTGCCGCCCCGCGGTCCAGCTCCTCGCCCTGCGGCCTATAGGTCACCGCAAAGCGCACATTGCCGCAGCGCTCCCAGTTTTTCCCCATCGCGTCGTAGATCTTGATGAGCAGTCCCGTCAGATAGGGCATCGAGCGCAGCATCGACACGCCATAGGGATGTCCCGCCTCGGGTTGATACGGCGTAAAGAGCAGCAGCTCCTGATACGCGAGCGGCACGCTGCGCCCGCACGCATCCCGTCCGCTGAGATAAAAATCCAGCGGACTGTCTCCCTCGTGCACCTCCACCTGCGAAACGTCCCCGCACAGCACCGCCGCGATCTCCCGTCCCGCCGCGTCCGGCACGATCTCGCCCACCGCGCGCCCGCAGGTGAGCAGCGAGTCGAGATAGCAGTCCAAAAACGCGTTGATCCCTCTCTGCCCTCTTCCCACCGGCACATCGCGCAAAAACTGCTCCAGCTCCCGCTCGGCCCTCTCGTCCTCGCAGCAGACCTTCACGCCGTTTGTCAGCCGGATGAGCTTGCCGATCGCCGCGTCCACCACCGGTACCGCCTCGCGTACCAGCCGGTAGACCGCCGTGCTCCCATCCAGCAGCGGCACATAGCCGTCCAGCCCGCCGAACGCGCTCTGTCCGCCCGTTCTTAGCTGCACTGCCGCCTCGCCGCCCGTGCTTCTCTCCTTTTGAAAGAGTCTTTTCATCTGCTCGCCCTCTCCTTTTTCGTTTTTTCACCGCGCCGTGCGCTCCACCGCGCGCAGCGCGATCGCTCCGCCGCGTCCTCTTCCCGCGACCGACATGGCGAAATACCGCATCTCATCCATCGCATGGTCCTTTTCCTTTTTCGGCTGGTCACGCCCGGCTCCGCCGTCCTCCCAGCAGTACTGCGCGATCTCCTTCAGGCAGCTCTCGCACGTCCCGCAGATCACGATCTTTCCCTGCTTCAGAAGGTCCGCCGTCACCCGCAGCCCGTCGGCAACGTTGTTGTCTGCCCGGCTCACCGCAAAGCCCGCGCGCTTCACCGCCTCGATAAAGCTCGCCGCCGACGGGTCGACGATGACCTTTTCCACCGTCTGTCCCGCTGCAAAGCGCTTCAGGTCTTCAAGGTACTCCGCGTCCGTCTTCTGCCGCCCCTCTTTTCGCGCGTCATAGTAGTATTCCTTCACCCTGTACCACACGCCGTCCTTGAGCGCCCACATCCCAAAGCTCATCGGGTTCACCGTCCCGTAGTCAATGGAGATGTGCACCCTCTCCCACGGCTGCTCCGGCACGCTCCTGCAATACTCCTCCGGCGTGAAAAAGTCGTAGATCAGCCCCTTTGCCGCCGTCCACTCGCCCAGGATGAATCGCCGGTAGAATGTCCCGCTGTACGCCTTTTCGTACCGCGCCCGGATGCGCGGCGAGAGCGATGGGTTATCCTCCATCGTAAAGTGCAGATACAGCGCCCCGCGCTCCTGCGCGCGCAGGATCCACTCGCGGTAGAACCAGTGCTGCGGCCCCTCCGGGTTGCAGTTGAACCACAGCCTGCTGCCCGGCACGCTGCATCGCGCGCTCGCCTGCTCCACAAAGGAGCGCGGCATCAGCGCCGCCTCGTCGAAGAGCACGCCCGCCAGCGTGATGCCCTGGATGAGCGCCGCGCTCCCCTCGTCGCGCCCGCCGAAGAGATAGAAGCAATTTTCCCGTCCCCCGCATCGCACAACAAGCAGATTCTCGCTCCGCTTTTCCTCGCAGCGAAAGCCCAGACCGCCAAGCCAGGGGAGGATCTCGTGCAGCACGTTGCGCCGCAGCGACACGATGGTCTTCCCGCACAGCGCGAACTGCTGACCGTCGAAGCACCTCATCGCCCACAGAAAAAAACCGATGCCCATCGAGAGCGTTTTTCCGCTGCGCACCGCCCCGTCGCAGATGAGCGCGTCGAAGCTCCGGTACTTTGGGCTCGTCCACCATGTCATCGCCGTCTTCTGCTTGGCAGAAAACCTCTTTACGCCCGCCAATCGTCCCGCTCCTCCCCCGCCTGCTCCAGCGCCCGCAGGAACTCCTCGGTCTCATCCTCGCCGCCGCTGCCCAGCATCTCGTAGAGCACGCCGAGCGCCTTCACGCGGTCGACGAATTTCACCTCCACCGCGCCGTTGGCGCTCCGCTTGAACTCTGCCACCGCCGACAGGTCCATGCGCTGCACCCTCTGCGGCGTCACCTTTTCCAGATACGCCAGCTCAACGCCATGGTTTGCCCTGCCGAAGGCGATCTTCTTCAGCGCTTCGATGATGTCCTCGCGCCGCACTTCCTTTTTCCCCATTGTGTCCCCCCATTTCGTATTTCTCTTTTCACCTCCACCCCGCGCGCCCCATTTTGTTGCACGTTCTCATGCACGTCTTTTCTTTTTTGCAAAAAAATAGGGGCAGACCGCTTTTTCAGGCGGTCTGCCCCTATTTTCTTCTCTGTTCTTTTATTCTGCCAGCAGCAGCGCTTCGAGCTGCCCCGCGTCATCCGCGATGACCGTCGCGCCGGCCGCGAGGATGACCTCGCGCGGGCGGAATCCCCAGCTCACCGCGATGACCGGCAGGCCAGCGTTCAGCCCTGTCTGCACGTCCACCTCGGAATCCCCGATGTATACCGCGCCCTCGCGCGGCATCCCCATCGCCTTGAGCGCCGCGTCCACCATATCGGGATACGGCTTGCAGCGCCGCCCCTCCTTCGGGCCGATGGCGTAGTCCATCCGGTCGCCAAAATATTCCTCGCTCAGCTTTTTCACCGCCTCGTCCGGCTTGTTCGACACCACCGCCGTCTTCACCCCATGCGCGCGCAGCGCGTCGAGCACTTCGAGCATCCCATCGTATACCTTGGTCTTCACCTTGCAGTGCGCCTCATAATACGTGCGGAACATCCCCAGCGCGGTCCGGATCTCCCCCTCCGCAGTGTTCTCGGGCATCGCGCGGCGGATGAGCTTCTCCGCCCCATTTCCCACAAATCGCCGCGTCTCCTCAAGGCTTCTCTCCGGGTGCCCCAGCTTGCGCAGCACATAGTTCGTGCTGTCGCACAGATCCTCGAGCGTGTCGAGCAGCGTGCCGTCCATATCAAAAAGAACTGTCTTATATGCCATCTTCCGTTCCTCTTTTCATTGCTTTTTGTCATTTCGCCGCCCCATTATAAGCGCCGAGCGCACAAAGTTCAAGGCCCGATTCTCTCATATCTTTACTTCTGTACCATTGCACACTTCTTTTTCATCTGATATAATTTTTCTATCAATTTATAGACAAGGAGCGCTTTCATCATGCACGAACTGGAACGTCTCTATCATATCCACTGCGCCCAGGGCGAGGTCGGCCGCTATGTCATCCTGCCCGGCGACCCCGGCCGCTGCCCCTCCATCGCCGCCCTGTTCGACGACGCCCATCTCGTCGCGCAGAATCGCGAATACACCACCTACACCGGCACGCTGCTGGGCGAAAAGGTCTCCGTCTGCTCCACCGGCATCGGCGGCCCGTCGGCCTCCATCGCCATGGAGGAGCTGCACCAGCTCGGGGCCGATACCTTCATCCGCACCGGCACCTGCGGCGGCATCGACCTTTCCGTCAAGTCCGGCGACATTGTCGTCGCCACCGGCGCCATCCGCTACGAGCACACCTCGCTCGAATACGCGCCCATCGAGTTCCCCGCCGTCGCCGATTTCGACATTGCCCTTGCCCTGCGTCAAGCGTCCGAAGAGCTCGGCTACCACACCCACACCGGCGTCGTCCAGTGCAAGGACAGCTTTTACGGCCAGCACAGCCCCGAAAAGAGCCCCGTCTACTACGAGCTTCTGCAAAAGTGGGAGAGCTGGAAGCGCCTCGGCGTCAAGGCGAGCGAAATGGAGTCCGCCGCGATGTTCGTCGTCGCCGCCGCGCTCGGCTGCCGCTGCGGTTCCTGCTTCCATGTCGTGTGGAATCAGGAACGCGAGAAGGCCGGCCTCGATCAGGACATGAGCGAGGACACCTCCGCCTCCGTCAAGGTCGCCGTCGAGGGTCTCAAGAAGATCATCCTGCGCGACCGCGAGCTCGCCGCACTGCCCGAAAACGCGCAGAAGCTGCTCGAAAAGAAGGAAAAGGGGCTCCTCCATGAGTGATAAAAAGGTCATCGGCATCCTCGGCGGCATGGGCCCTCTCGCCACCGCCGACCTCTTTCAGAAGATCACCCTGCACACCGCCGCCTCCTGCGATCAGGAGCATCCGCGCGTGTGCATCGACTCCAACACCAACATTTCCGACCGCACGGCGGCGCTCCTGCACGGCGGTGCCGACCCCGTCCCCGAAATGATCAAGAGCGCCAAACGCCTTGCGTCCATCGGCGCCGATCTTCTCATCATGCCCTGCAACACCGCGCACAACTTTTATGACGCGGTCGCATCCTCCGTTTCCATCCCCGTCCTGCACATGATCGCCGTCACACGCGACGCGCTCAAGGCCCGCGGCATCAAGTGCGCCGGTCTCCTTGCGACCGATGGCACCATGCAGACCGGCATCTACCAGCGCACGTTCGAGGGCAGCGGCGTAACGCTTCTCACCCCCGACAGCACAGACGATCAGGCCTCCGTCATGGACATCATCTACAACGGCGTCAAGGCCGGCGACCTTGCGCACGACGCGACCGCGTTCCGATCGGCCTGCGAGCATCTGCTCGCGCGCGGAGCGGATGTACTCATCCTCGGCTGCACGGAACTGCCCCCCGCGTTCGACATTTACCACCTCGACTATCCCAACGTCGACCCCACGCTCGAGCTGGCGCTCGCCGCCATCCGCGCCGCGGGCTGCCAAACGAAGTAAGGAGGCCCCCCATGAGCTACGCCGATCAGGTCTTCCGTGCCAACTGCCTCGATATCCTCAATAACGGCGTGCGCGATGACGACCTCACCGTCCGCCCCCATTGGGAGGACGGCGCCCCCGCCCACACGATCAAAAAATTCGGCCTTGTCAACCGCTACGATCTGCAAAAGGAGTTTCCCATCCTCACGCTGCGCCGCACGTATCTGAAAAGCGCGGTGGATGAGCTCCTCTGGATCTGGCAGAAAAAGTCCAATAACGTCCGCGACCTCTCCTCCCACATCTGGGACGCCTGGGCGGATGAGACCGGCTCCATCGGCAAGGCCTACGGCTATCAGCTTGGTGTGAAGCACCGATACAAGGAGGGTATGTTCGACCAGGTCGACCGCGTGCTTTATGACTTAAAGCACAACCCCGCCTCCCGCCGTATCCTGACCAATCTCTACAATTTCGAGGACCTGCACGAGATGCACCTCTATCCCTGCGCCTATTCCATGACCTTCAACGTCTCAAACGGCACGCTGAACGCCATTCTGAATCAGCGCAGCCAGGATATGCTCGCCGCCAACAACTGGAATGTCTGCCAATACGCGGTACTTGTTCATATGCTCGCGCAGGTCTCCGGGCTCAAAGCCGGCGAGCTGGTCCATGTCATTGCCGACGCGCACATCTACGACCGCCATATCCCCATCATCGAAAAAATGCTCTCCGAGCCCGAGCATCCCGCGCCGAGGTTCGCCCTCGACCCTGCCGTTACGGACTTCTATCAGTTCACCCCCGACAGCATCCGGCTCGAGGGCTACGAGTACAGCCCCTTTGAAGAAAAGATCCCCATTGCCGTCTGAGCGTTTGCGCCGGCAAAATTTATAGAGAAAGCCATGGAGTTGATACTATGACCGCTATTGTCTGCGTTTCCAAAAACTGGGGCATCGGCCGCGACGGTGCGCTGCTGTTCCGCATTTCCGCCGACCTCAAGCGCTTCAAGTCTCTCACCGTCGGCAAGACCGTCATCCTTGGGCGCAAAACGCTCGACACCTTTCCCGGCGGCAGGCCCCTGAAGGACCGCTGCAACATCGTCCTCTCTCACCGCGAGCTCGACATCCCCGGCGCGGTGGTCGTTCACTCCTTCAGTGAAGCCGCCGCCCTCGGCGGCGACGATGCCATTGTCATCGGCGGCGCAAGCGTCTATATGGCCCTGCTCGGCCGCTGCGACCGCGTCTGCGTCACCAAGGTCCTCGCCGATGCCGATGCCGACAGCTTTTTCCCCAGGCTCGATGACAATCCCGATTGGCGCGTCGCGTCCGAGAGCGAGGTCTTCGAGGAAAACGGCCTCAAGTTTCAATTTGTCGACTATGTCCGCAATCATTAAAAAAGAGAGCTCCGCTCGGAGCTCTCTTTTTTGTTCTATCCATTTGCTTCGTCCCGGTAAAGGAAGCGCGTCACAAGCGCACCGTCCGCGCGGGTATAGAGCCGTCCGTCTTCGGCGTAAAACGACTCATTTTCTCCGTCGCACTCCACATACCAGCGCAAACGCCATACGGTCTCGACCCCGTTCTCGTCATAGCCGTAAAAGCCGAAGCAGCCGACCTCGTTCAGCTTCTTCACATTTTTCCCGAGCTTCAGCGTCATCGTGCAGTCGACGATCTTCGCGTTCGGGTAGTCCTTCTCCGCGTCTGCCGCGATCCCTGAGTCCCCAAGGCAGGCTTTGATATTCCACATCTCCGGCGCATTCAGCGTGAACGCCGTCGGCACACCGCGCCCGGAATATCCGCCGAGCGCCGTCACCTTGTACCCGTGCACCTCATCGGGGATCGCAATGACTGCGCCGTCCTCACCATTCCAGTCAACACCCGCCGCAAACGCCTGCCGTGTCAGCAGATTGCGGTAATAGCCTTGCTCGTCCGTATCCGTCCAAGCCGCCGCGCGGTATCCCTGTGCGCCGGTCAGCATCCATAAGAGGACTCCGACCGCCGCGGCGATCAGCGCGACCGGCA
>ERZ1032461.650-NODE-650-length-9215-cov-6.136681_pt1 | contig 9215 bp, 6 predicted proteins | sample MGYA00517098_ERZ1032461 | MGnify/ENA primary metagenome ERZ1032461 (study PRJEB33719, sample SAMN04261332) | wastewater metagenome | biome: periurban shantytown; feature: human; material: feces | host: Homo sapiens | place: Peru: Lima | collected 2013-01-26 ...
TCCGGGCAACTGGTATTGGTTCGAGGGCAACTTCGAGGCCTATCAGGCCAACCGAATCGAGCGCCTGGGCGAGGACGCAGCCCAGCCGCATCGTATTCACCGCAAGCTGACGCGTGACTAGGTTTATTGCTGGTTTGGTTACGTAACATCGCAGATGCGTAGTAAAAACGGCTCAAATCCGGGTTTGGATTTGAGCCGTTTTTCGCTGCTACTTGCGTCGAGCGATATCGTGAAAGACAAAGTAGTCGGGGTGGTGTCGCGAACAGGTGTATTCGAACATTTCTCCGGCGGCAGTAAAGACTTGGTTGGACATAACGGCCATGTAGCAGCCTTCGGGAAGGTTCAACAGCTCATAGTCGCGCTTGGTGGCGGGTTCGACGGTTATTTCGCGACTGCTTTGGGCAATCTTAAGGTCAAGGTTCTGCTCGAGATATCGATAAATGGAGCCTGAGGCCTTATCGGCATCGAGCCCCTGTACGTCGCTTGCCAAAAAATAGCTTTCATCGCGAATGACTGGGCAACCGGCTATGGAACGAACACGCTCGAGATGAATGAGATCTGACCCGATTTCAAACCCTGTTCTGTGGGCTGCCTTTTCGGTGGCTTTGACTTGCTCAAAGAGCGTCACCTTTGTTTCAGAATCAAGCTCCAGGCGTCTGACGGACTCGTCGTATGTTTCGATACCTCCAACCTCAAACAGGGCGCGACTACGTGGGCGCCAGATGACGCGGACGCCCTTGCCGTGAATCGGTTGCACCAGTCCCTCGTCGGCGAGCGCAGTGAGCGCGCGTCGAAGTGTGTTATGCGAACACTCGTATTTTTGGACGAGTTGGGCCTCGGAGGGGAGAAAAGACTGAAACGGATACGTCCCCTCAAGAATGTCGCCCTTGATATCGTTGTAAATACCTTGCCAAATGGCTTTCATAGTTATCCTTTGAATCATTTAAATAAGATGTGCTTTAGTATACCGTTCGAGCATGATGCCTGCCGTTTACCGTGCAAATACGACCGTTCAACTACTTATTCAAATAAGATAAGAAACATAGATTCAATCCGACTAAACTAATTGCTGTAAAGCAACTTATTCAAATAAGTGCTATTCATAGACGGGTTGGCCACCTACGGTTCTATCAATTAACGCAAAAGGAGGAACGCATGGGCAAGTATGCGGACGACGCGACCAAGCTGCTCGAGCTGGTGGGAGGCAAGGACAATATTGCCGCCGTGAGCCACTGTATGACGCGCATGAGGTTCGTGCTCAACGATGAATCGAAGGCCGACGTGCCGGCTATCGAGGCGCTTCCCTATACCAAGGGTAGCTTTACGCAGGCTGGGCAGTTCCAGGTCATCATTGGTAACGACGTCAAAGCCTACTATTCGGAGTTTACTGAGATCGCCGGAATCGAGGGCGTGAGCAAAGACGCAGCCAAGGCTGCCGCCGTCCAAAACCAGAATCCCATTCAGCGCGCCATGACGGTTATCGCCGAGGTATTTGCACCTATCATTCCGGCTGTTATCGTCGGCGGCCTCATTCTCGTTTTCCGCAATTGCATCGATTCGTTGTATGTGTTTGGCGACGGTACGCAGACGCTCGTGCAGCTGAGTCAATTTTGGGCTGGCCTCGACAGCTTCCTCTGGTTGATCGGCGAGGCAGTTTTCCATACCGGCATTCCAGTGGGCATCTGCTGGTCGGTTACCAAAAAGATGGGTGGCACACCCATGCTCGGTATCGTTTTGGGCCTGACGCTTATCTCCGGGCAGCTTCTTAACGCCTATTCCGTTGCCGGCACGCCGGCTGATGAGATTCCGCATTGGGACTTTGGCTTTGCCCAGGTCAATATGATCGGCTATCAGGCGCAGGTCATCCCCGCGATTCTCGCCGCAGTTACACTTGGCTTCTTGGAGCGTTTCTTCCGCAAGATTACGCCCGAGGTCGTCTCGATGATTGTCGTTCCATTCTGCAGCCTGCTGCTTGCCGTCATGGCCGCCCACTTTGTCCTTGGACCCATTGGCTGGTGGCTCGGTAGCGGTATCTCCGCCATCGTTTACGCCGGCATCACCGGCCCGTTCCGTGCCCTGTTCGGCGCTATCTTTGGTGCGTTTTATGCGCCGCTGGTTATTACCGGCCTGCACCACATGTCTAACGCCATCGACCTGCAGCTGATTGCCGATTTTGGTGGCACTATGCTTTGGCCCATGATCGCGCTTTCCAATATCGCACAAGGCTCGGCCGTATTGGGCATGGCGTACCTGCAGCGTTCCAACGATCGTGACCAGCAGGTAAATATCCCCGCCATCATCTCTTGCTACCTGGGTGTTACCGAGCCTGCCATGTTCGGCGTCAACCTTAAGTACATGTTCCCGTTTGTGTGTGCCATGATCGGCTCCTCCCTTGCTGGTCTTTTGAGCGTGGTGACAAGCTGCACCGCAAACGCCGTTGGCGTCGGTGGCCTGCCGGGAATCCTTTCGATGCAGCCTGAAAGCTGGGCGATGTTTGCGGTTTGTATGCTCATCGCGCTGGTCGTTCCTTTTGTTCTGACGGTTATCGTGGGCGCCAAGAAAGGCATTCGCGAGGAGGCCGAGGCCAGTGCCGCCGAGATTCGCGCGGAGTTGGCCGCTCAGGATAAGTAACGATAAGTAACCCTACGTTCCCTACGAGCGCCGCGGTGGCTTTGCCCATCAGCGGCGCTCTGGTATTTACATTCCCTGGTGATGAGCGAGGACGAGTAATGCTCGATATCAGTAATAAGGTCGTGTACCAAATCTATCCCAAGAGCTTTAACGATTCTAATGGCGACGGCTGGGGCGATCTGCCCGGCATCACGCAAAAGCTCGACTACCTCAAGCAGCTTGGTATCGATTACATCTGGATAACCCCATTTTTTGTCTCGCCGCAAAAGGACAACGGCTACGACGTTGCCGATTACCGAAGCATCGATCCGCGATTTGGAACCATGGAGGAGTTCGAAGAACTTTCGCGCGAGGCGCATGCGCGCGGCATCGGCCTTATGCTCGACATGGTATTTAACCATGTTTCGAGCGAGCATGAGTGGTTTCAGCGAGCTATCGCGGGCGACAAGCGCTACCAGGACTACTTTATTTTTGAAGAGGGGACACCGCGTGAGCTTCCCTGCAACTGGGATTCGAAGTTTGGCGGTCCTGCCTGGACCTGGGAACCTCATGTTGGCAAATGGTACCTGCACCTATTTGACCCGGGCCAACCCGACCTCAACTGGAAAAATCCTGAAGTGAGGCATGAGGTTGCCGATGTCTTGCGTTTTTGGCGCGAGAAGGGCGTTGACGGCTTTCGCTTCGACGTAATCAATCTAATCGATAAGCCAGATTCATGGGAAGACGACTACGAGGGCGATGGTCGCCGCTTTTACACGGACGGTGCGCGCGTGGACAGCTACATCCAGGAGCTGGTGCGTGAGGGCGGCATCGAGGGCATGATGACGGTCGGAGAGATGAATTCGACGGGCCTTGAGGCTTGCATTCGATATACGCAGCCTCAAAACCACGAGCTCGCTATGACCTTCAACTTCCATCATCTTAAGGTCGATTTTGAGAACGGGAGGAAGTGGGTAAACAAGGTTCCCGACTTCGCGCTGTTACAAAAGACTCTTGCCGCCTGGCAGGAGGGTATGCAGGCAGGTGGTGGTTGGAATGCCGTGTTCTGGGACAATCACGACCAGCCACGCGCCCTCTCGCGTTTTGGGACCGACGGTTCCCTGCGCATTCCCGCGGCAAAGATGCTCGCGCTCTTTATGGACCTGTTGCGCGGCACGCCCTATATCTATCAAGGTGACGAGCTGGGCTCGACCAACGCACACTTTACGAGCATCGAAGAGTTTAACGATGTCGAGAGCCGCAACTATTACCGCATCTTGCTCGAGCAGGGAAAGGCGCCCGAAGAGGCGCTCGCGGTCATCAACATGCATTCGCGCGATAACGGCCGTCTGCCTATGCAGTGGAATGGCGAGGTGCACCATGGTTTTTCGATCGCTGAGCCTTGGGTTCCGATGGCTCGCGATGCGAAGGATTGTAGCCAAGATGAGATAACGGCGGAGCTCGAAGTGGGCGTTTCGAATTCAATTTTTGAGTTCTATCGTCAGGTGAATGAGCTGCGGCACGAGTTGCCTGTGGTGGCGACGGGCAAGGTCCGTTTTGTTGACGCGGACAGTGCGCCCGTGCTCGCGTATGGGCGATTTGGCAATCTTCCTGTCGGAGAGCCCTATGATGCGTCGGTGGCGACGATCGAAGACATGTCCGCGCCTGGATCGATGCTTGTGATTGCCAATTTCTCCGACAGTGCAAACGAGGTCGGTGAGGAAGTTCGGGAGTTGCTTGCCCAGGGTGATTGGGATGTGCTGCTGTGCTCACACGGAAATGTCGAGGACCTGCAGACGCTTCGTCCCTTTGAGGGATATGCGCTCATTCGCAAATTACCTTATGGGCATCGTGGTCCAAGAGGACTGGCTGGTGCCCAACCGATAAAAGAAAACGGCTCAAATCCGGGTTTGGATTTGAGCCGTTTGTAGTTACTGCTCGGACTCTGCGACTTTGTCGATGGTCCAGGTGGCGCCGAGGCCGCCGGAGGTGTTGCGGCGGATGCGCACGGTGACTTCGTGGCGCTCGCCGGCCTGCGTGTAGCGCAGGGGGAAGCTTGCACGGTTTCGCGCGGCCTCGATGGTGCCGCGCTCGCGGGCGATCCAGTAGTACTCGCCGACGATGCCGAGCGTGTCGGCGCCGTAGGGGAGATAGGTCGACAACTGGTGCAGGAGCGGGCCGGGGCAGAAGACCTCGGTCGCAAAGTCGACGGGGAAGTCGTCGGGGATGGTCGGTGCTGTGGGCTCGGGGATTGGAGCAGCAGCGGGGGTTGGAACCGGTGCGGGAGCGGGAGCCTGGTCGCAAGCGGGTGCGGACACGGGCTCGGTGACGGGTGCGGGCTCAGGCTTTGCTTCCGGCTTGGCTGCGGAATCTGCGGGCTCCGCAGTAACGGACGCGTCTGCAGCTGCGGTATCAGCTTCAACCTGCGCCGCATTCTCGTTCTCGACGCTCGGCTTTGCCTCGACGGGCGTGGATGCCATGGTGGTGATGCCGGCGTTGGCGTTCTCGGGGTCATAGACCACCGTGAGCGAAATGGCGGGCTGGGGCGTTTCAGGCTCCGGCATCACTGCGGAGGTATCCTGCTCAACGGGCTCGTCGGTTTGACCATCCTCGGCATCGTCGCCAAAGACATCGCTGTTTTGGAACGCAGATGTCTCGGGTTGGCCGGCGGGATCTTCGGTCGTCGGCTCGGGGGCCTCGCCGGCTTCCACGATGGTCTCCCGCTCGGGCATGGTTTCGGAATTATCCGTAGTGGCGATTTCGCTTTCGACTTCGATCGCCTCAACAGTGACTTCGGTTTCTGCCTCGGGCTCCGGCGCGACCTCGATTTCAACAGCGGGCTCGGGACGCTTAACGTGCTTGGGGCGCACGGCCTTGAGGTCCTTCTCGCCGCGCTTCTTCTTTTTGTAGGACTGTTTGGCTCCCTTGGCAGCCTTGGACTTGTCCTCTCCCTTGGCAAGCGCCGCGTCCCAGGCATCGTTGGCGATGACGGTGGCATACAGGCGACCGCCCTTAAAGACGGTCAGCTTAATGCAGTCGTCGAGCTCCTCGAGCAATTCGCGCGTGGACTCAAAACCCAGGTCGTAGGCGGCCATATCGCCGGCGGCGAGCGCTTCTTCGACCTGTGTCATAAACGTTTGCTTGCCGCATCCAATTGCATCGCGCAGCAGGCGATACAGATAGATGTGGTTGCCCGGCGAAAGCACGGGCTTAACTATTGTCTTGCTCATGGCAAATCTCCTCTTTACACACGTAGAGCATCTTACCATCGCCCGGGGTCTGCCACGGCGGCGCCCAAGGCAAACGGGCGCGAACCGTTTCCGATTCGCGCCCGCTGTGCAGGTCGGTTGTCTGTGGGGCGGAGCGTCTAGTTGCCCGATGCCGCGCCCTGGCTTGCGCTGTCAGACGTTGTGCCAGATGCGGTGCCGTTTGAGCTGCTGGCGCTGCTGTCGGTCGTGCCCGTCCCCGATGTGTTGCCGCTCGTCTGGTCGCCCGCGCTCGGCTGCGAGCCGTCGGTCGTCTGACTTGAGTCAGTTGTGCCGGACTGAGTGCCGTTGTTGGTCGTAGAGGAGTCGGTGCTCTGCGACTGGTTTTGGGTGTTCGGAGAAGAGTCAGCGGAGGTAGAGCTGTCTTGCGTTTCACCCGTCTGCGCCTGCTGGTCCTGCGACTGTTCGTTGCCATTTGCATCGTTTCCGGTCGTGCGCGACGACAGAATCGGCTCGGGGCGCGCGCCTAGGCCCTCGCCTGCGGTGGTGATGAGAATGGCGCCGGCGCAGGCGATGACCGCAACGATCGCAATGGCGACCGAGAAGATGATGACCTTCTTTTGTGTCTGGCTGCGTTCTGCCGCGGCCTTGGCGCGCAGGCTGTTGGGGGCGACGCGGGCCGTGGTCGCGCGTCCCGCAATCTGGCGCATCTCCTGCGTGGTCGCGGCGCCGCCGAGGTGCTCGTTGACATTGGGCTCAACGGGCTCGTAGGCGCCTTCGGGGTAGTCGACGGCGGCGTGCGTGCCCTTGATAGCCTCGGCGCTGGCGGAGATAAAGTGGCGATAGACCTGCGAAGACACAACGGTGATGACCGAGCTCACGGCGGCGCCGATTACCGAGCCAGCAATGCCGATCTTGGAGGCAAGCGCAACGCTCGTCGCCGCAGCCGCGGCGCCGGCGATGATCTGGGGGATGGAAATATCATCGAACAGGCCCTTTTTGGGCGCGATGGCCATGGTCTGGCCGATGGAGTGGTTTTCGTGAACGCCGTTGTTGAGTGCGGCGGGAGTCATGACGCGCGTGCGCGGCGCATCGGTGTACTTGGTCGTCATACGGGGTCCTCCCGGTGTAAATCTGCTTCGTTTCATGCAGCCATCAGGGTACCCATTCAATGTGAAACGCGTATGTCGTTTACCAGATACCATCAAGTTATCAATAGCTCACCAAATCGGTGGGATGCGGTCGAGCATGGTGATTGAACTACAATAGGACTCGCTATTTGTTTAGAACGGCGGCTACGCACGGGAGCGTTTTCATGGATCTTCACCTTTCTCAGTCTGATGGCTTTTTGCGTGTGGCGGCGGCTTCGCCTCGGATTCGCGTAGCCGATGTCGAGGGCAATGCCGAGGTAGCACTGGCGGCTGTTCGCGAGGCTGCTGAGCGCGGCGTTCGTGCACTCGTGCTGCCTGAGCTTAACCTGACTGGTTACACCGCGGCGGACCTGTTCCATAACCGCACGCTGTTGCATGCCTGCGAGGCGGCGCTTGTGCGCATCCTCGACGAGACGCGCGAGCTGCCGATTGTCTTTACCATCGGTCTTCCCGTTGCGGTGGCTGAGGACATCTACAACTGCGCCGCCGTGTGCTGCGCGGGCGAGCTGTTGGGTCTGACGGCCAAAAAGTATCTGCCCAATTACGGCGAGTTCTATGAGCGCCGCTGGTTTGCTCCGGCACCCACCGATCCCATGTGGATTGAATTTGCCGGACAGGGGCCGGTGCCGCTCGGCTCGGGGCTTATCTACCGATGCTGTGACGAGGGTGCCGAGGATATGGTGCTCGGCATCGAAATCTGCGAGGACCTTTGGGTGCCGGCGCCGCCTTCGACCGATATGGCGCTTGCCGGCGCTACGGTGATCCTCAACCCCTCGGCTTCGGACGAGATCATCGGCAAGGCAGATTACCGCCGTAGCCTCATCTCCAACCAGAGCGCGCGTCTGTACTGCGCCTATGCCTACGCGGACGCGAGCGAGGGCGAGTCCACGACCGATATGGTCTTTGCGGGGGAGAACCTCGTCTACGAAAACGGCTCTAAGCTGGCAGCGACCCAGCTCCTCACCTGCGACATGGCAGTGGCCGATGTTGATCTTGACCGCTTGGTTGCCGAGCGTCGCCGTTCAACCACGTGGACGCGTCCGGACGATGCGCCGGAGGCCACGACCGTTGAGTTTTCGTTTGAGGGAACGCTCACCGAAGATCCCGCCTTGCGCGATGCCTGTGATATCGACCGCGTCTTCCCGCGCGCGCCATTCGTTCCGGCGGATCATGGTGACCTGGCCGAGCGCTGCGAGACCATCCTCGACCTGCAGACCGCCGGCCTTAAGACCCGCTTGGCCCATACGGGTACCAAAGCGGCCGTCATCGGCCTTTCGGGCGGTCTCGATTCCACGCTGGCGCTGCTCGTGACCGTTCGTGCCTTCGACGCCCTAGGCCTGCCGCGCACGGGCATCACGGCCGTCTCCATGCCGGGCTTTGGAACGACGCATCGCACTAAGTCCAATGCTGAGTCGCTCGCCCGCGACCTGGGTGTGAGCTTCCGCGAGGTCTCGATCCATGCAGCCGTGGAGCAGCATTTTAAGGACATCGAGCACGACCCGGCCGTCCAGGATGTGACCTATGAGAACAGCCAAGCGCGCGAGCGCACGCAGATCCTTATGGACCTCGCTAACCAAGCGGGCGGCTTTGTCATCGGCACGGGAGACCTGTCCGAGCTGGCGCTCGGCTGGGCCACGTACAACGGTGACCACATGAGCATGTATGCCGTCAACGCGAGCGTGCCCAAGACGCTCGTGCGCCACCTCGTGCGCTACGCGGCCGATGTCTTTGGCGGTCGCATCGCCGAGACACTGCTCGACATCCTCGACACGCCGGTGTCGCCCGAGCTTTTGCCGCCGACGGGCGATGGTGAGATCGCTCAGAAAACCGAGGATCTGGTGGGCCCGTACGAGCTGCACGACTACTTCCTCTACTACCTGCTGCGCTTTGGCTTTGAGCCGGGCAAGATCTACCGCATGGCGCTCAAGAGCTTTGAGGGTGTCTACGACGAGGCCACCATCCACACGTGGCTGCGCACGTTCTATCGTCGCTTCTTCGCTCAGCAGTTTAAGCGCAGTTGCCTGCCCGACGGTCCCAAGGTGGGTTCGGTCACGCTCAGCCCGCGCGGCGATTGGCGCATGCCGAGCGACGCCAATTCGCGTCTGTGGCTCGCACAGATCGACGCGCTGCGCCCGGTCGACTAACGCCGCGCCCCGATTGGCTAAGGTTGGCTAAATTGAACCAAAACAGGGGATGCAAGCGTTACACTTTTGCAATCTGATGGCCCGTATCGCGCGGCGCTCTTGTC